>Ga0137407_10000075_pt1 | contig 76801 bp, 57 predicted proteins | sample CZOMad2_2_16fung_FD_108410 | JGI IMG/M metagenome (GOLD analysis project Ga0137407, IMG submission 108410) | Vadose zone soil fungal communities from Angelo Coast Range Reserve, California, USA - CZOMad2_2_16fungal (Illumina Assembly) | ecosystem: Environmental > Terrestrial > Soil > Vadose... | reverse complement strand
TTGTCCTATGTGGTCAAAAAATAATGTCCCGTCACCCAAAATAATAGGCAAAACCGATACTCTTATTTCGTCTGTTAATTTTAAACGAATGAAATCTTTGGCAAGCATTGCACCGCCTACAAGCCAAACATTCTTGTAGTTTGGTTTTAGTCGTTCATTCACAAGTTTGTTCAGGTCGCCCGAATAAATTTTAATGTTCTTCCTGTCAATCGGCAGGTTTCGGTGAGTTACTACAATAGTCGGCACGTCTCCATAAACCCACCCATAAGATTTTGAAAGTTCCAAGGCGTGTTCGTATGTATGGGAACCCATTACATAACAATCTATTGTTTTAAGAAATTCCTCAGTGTCTGGTTCTGTAATTCCTTTCTCGTAGTAGTCAGATGTCTCAAACCACGAAACGCTATTGTCTTTTTTGGCAATAATTCCGTCAAGACTTGAAACCATATGTATCGTTACTTTAAATGTGTTTGTCGTCATCTGTTAGTATGCGTTGTTGAACCGTTGTTGGCTCTGTTAAACAAATATCTGTCCGTAATAATTTTTTTCTAAAAGTCAGCGAAGGACCTTTCTTCTCCGCTGAGTCTCCGCCATACGCCCCTGCACAAAATTCAGTTTTGCGGGACTCAGCGATCAGGGAATAGCCAACTGCGACATAAAAATTATCATTTCGCAAACATAGCATTGAGCATTGATTGTTGAGTGTTGATTATTGAATATTTGAAATTCAAGAATTAATATCCAATAATCAACAATCAATGTTCAATAAAAAAGCCTGGCATTTATTGCGAGGCTCTTTGTGCCCAAGACTGGATATTTCCCGAATCATTTTTTGAATGATTTAAAGCTTTTAGCTGAGATGTGCGCATAGTTGTTTTCCTTCTTTGCTGCAATAAGATACGAGTTTTGTATTGTAGAAAGCTGGAAGTGCCCACTAAGACTTTTCCGATTGACTGATCGGGTGGCATTCCGGGTCAACTGATCGGCTGATATTCGAGAATAAGAACGCCGTTGTCAATCGCGCGCGAGTGTTTGAGACCGAATTTCTTTAATTCCCGATTGTCATCGAAAAGCCTCAACCCGCCGCCGATCGAGAGTGGAAATACCATCAGCCGCAACTCGTCGATGAGGTCGTGGTGAAGCAGCGACTTGACAAGGGTGGCGCTCCCATATACGAGGATATTACCACCATCTGACTTCTTCAGTGCCGCGACGTCTTTGGCCACGTCGCGAAGGATATGGCTGTTGTTCCACTCCACCTTTTGCAGGCTTCGGGATACGACATATTTCGGCATCCGGTTGATTGGGTCGGCGAACCCTTCGCCGATCTGGCCAGGCCAGTACGAGGCGAACACTTCGTATGTGGTTTTGCCTAACAGCAAGGTATCAACGCTGGCAAGCTCATCAATCTTGTACTTCCCGGTTTCAGGAGAGTGGTATTTAGACTGCCAACCGCCATGAGGATGACCGGTTTCATTGCCGCCGGGTGCCTCGATAACACCATCGAGGGTGATGAATTCGGTAACGATAATTTTTCGCATGTTCTTTTTTTTGTAAAACTATCGAACGTTCTTTGATCAAACGGGGGAGAAAGCGACTTTCAATAGGGGCAAATGCGTCGAGTGGTTGAACGAGTACCACTCACTGGCGCAAATGTTTCCGCAGGGCATTCGGGATTTGCATAATTTTTTGAGCCAGCGCCCTGCGGAACTACTTGTGCCTGCATAAAGGAAATTAAACAATTAACGGATCCAGTAATTCTATTTCTATCCTATTCAAGAAATTTATATCCCTGATCATCTTTTTGAACAATATTTAGAAAAGTCTGAAATGATATTTCAAGTGAAATGCAAGAAAAATCACAGTGAAAAACAGCAGCATTCAAGACCTATAATGCAGGCACAAGTAGTTCTGCAGGGTATGAGCCCCAAAATTATGCAAATCCCGAATGCCCTGCGGAAACACTTGCGCCAGGTCTCTGAATGGTAAAGTTATTTTACTTACTTGCGCTAGTTTGATGTGATGAGTTATGAATGGCGAATGAAGAAGAATTTTTATGAACCAAACTACAGAATATGAATGAAGCATCGTTGCGTCGCACACTTGTACTGTTATAACAATATTCAACAAATGAATTCACAATTATAAATCAACTTTTTCTTCCAGCTAAGTCTCTATAGGGGCTTCGCAATTTTGCATGGCTTCTCGTCACTTGACTGACGCATTAATAGGTTACTGAGGTAAATTAAGTAGCACAGTATTTTTTGGCCATTTGCGGACAATAACTGTATTAAATCCGATACACCTTCGTATTTAGTTTCTTTTGATTTATTTGATTATCAACCAATAGAGAAAATGGCATGTTCTTAGAAGTTACCGGACGGCGTAGAGTTGAGCTGCTAGACATATTGTTCGGCTCCGAAGGTTTACAGCACCTGCTTATTGGCAGAATTCATCACTTTGGCGACAGCGAGTTCCCGACTTTTTGTTTTGGCCATAACAAATTGTCTGTTTTACAAAAAAAATAGTTTTTCAATTATATAAAAAGACAAGCATGCTTAAAAATTATTTCAAAACCGCATGGAGAAATATTTATAAGAACAAATTGTTTTCTGCTATTAATATTCTTGGCTTATCAATCGGTATTGCAACATGCTTTATCATTATGTTGTATGTACAGGATGAACTGAGTTATGATCGTTTTAACGAAAAAGCAGACAGAACTTATCGCGTTGCTTTCAAAGCCAACATTAACGGTGGAAAAATACTGGAAGGTAATGTAATGCCGCCTGTAGCAGCAGTTTTAAAAAAAGATTATCCGGAAGTGGAAGAAGCTACAAGACTTAATTTAAATGGAGACACAAAAATTACCTATAACAATAAGACATTCAAGGAAAGCAAACTCGCCATAGTGGATTCGAATTTTTTCAGTGTGTTCACACTTCCATTTATAAAAGGCAGTTCGAAAACTGCGTTGATGGAGCCTCACAATATTGTGCTTACAAAAAATATCGCACATAAATATTTCGACACAGAAGAGCCTATTGGAAAACTACTCAAAATTGACAATGAAGTATTTAAAGTAACCGGTGTTATTGACAACATACCTGCAAACAGCCATTTTCATTTTGATTTCTTTGTTCCCTTGTCAGACCTTCCTTATGCAAGAGATGCATCATGGTTGTCATCAGGCATGTTTACTTATATCGTATTGAAGAAAGAATATGATTATAAAAAACTGGAAGCAAAATTTCCGGGCATGGTTGAAAAATATATGGGTCCGCAAATACAGAAGCAGATGGGCGTAAGTTTTTCTCAGTTCAAAACAAAAGGCAATGAACTGGGCTTTATATTGCAACCTCTGACTTCTATCCATTTATATTCAGAAACCAATTTTGAATTAGAACCAGGTGGCAATGGCAGCTATGTTTATATTTTTGGCGTTATTGCCATTTTTATGCTGACGGTTGCATGCATCAACTTTATTAACCTTTCAACTGCAGGCGCAAGTAAACGTGCAAAAGAAGTTGGAGTAAGGAAAGTTGCAGGCTCAGGAAAACTTCAGCTCATCAGCCAGTTTTTATCAGAGTCAATATTGATTACACTGTTTGCATTAATCATTGCATTCGTATTAATAGACATTGCATTGCCTGCTTTCAATAACATTTCAGGAAAGCATTTAAGCTTTAGCATCAAACCTGTGCTTGCCTTTATTGCATTGGGTTTATTGGTTGGAATCATTGCAGGTATTTATCCGGCATTCTATCTTTCCTCTTTTAAGCCGATTGCTGTATTAAAAGGTAAGCTAACAAGCAACAATAAAAGCTTTGGATTGCGCAGCAGTCTTGTAGTGTTCCAGTTTTTTATTTCTGTAGCATTAATTATAAGCACCATTGTTGTGTACCAGCAAATGATGTTTATTCAAAACAAAAAACTGGGTTATGATAAAGAGCAAATTATAACGCTGCCGAATTCTTATGCTCTTGGAAAGAATGAACAGGTTTATAAAGAAGAAGTGCTGAAAGACCCACGTATTGTTAACGCAACTGCATCATCGTATAAACCGGCAGGACCGAGTAATAACAATAATGCACTGGCTTATCCAGAAGGTCACGACAATCAACTTATGAAAACAGTGGAATATCATGTTGATGAAAATTATATTCCAACATTTAGTATGCAGATGGCAGCAGGCAGAAATTTTTCAAAAGATTTTGCAACAGATTCTTTAGGTATGATTATTAATGAAAGCGCTGCAAAAGCTTTTGGATGGGGCACACTCAATGCTGTTGGCAAAATAATTGTCAGGCAAAACAGCGATAAGGGAACAAACATTCCTTTTCATGTAATTGGTGTGGTAAAAGATTTTAATTTTAAATCATTGCACGAGGTAATATCCCCTTTACTGATGACGCTTCAGCCAGAAGGTGGCTTGATTTTTAAAATAAAAACGGTAGATGTCGCAAGCTTATTAGCCACTATGAAAAAGCAATGGGACAATTATAATACCGATGAACCTTTCACTTATACTTTCATGGATGATTTGTTTAATAAAACATATTCAGCCGAACAAAAAACGGGAACCATACTCAACATCTTCTCGGTGCTAATCATATTTGTTGCATGTCTTGGTTTATTTGGATTAGTCACTTATACTGCAGAACAACGCACTAAAGAAATCGGCATAAGAAAAGTGCTTGGCGCAAGTGTAATGCAGGTAACACAAATGCTATCAAAAGAATTTATCATGCTGGTGTTAATTGCGTCGCTAATTGCATTTCCGGCTGCATGGTGGGCGATGAACAAATGGCTGCAAAGTTTCGCATATAGAATTAATATTAGTTGGTGGGTGTTTGCTGTAGCAGGATTATGTGCATTACTTATCGCTTTATTAACCATAAGCTTTCAATCCATCAAAGCAGCCATAGCAAACCCGGTGAAGAGTTTGAGAACGGAGTGAAAACCATGAATGGTCGACGAATAACGCCAGGCAATAGAATAAACAATGAACTTTTATTTATAAATTTAGCAGCAGTTACGGGCTGACGACTTTCAAATGCCGCCACATCGCCAAGCCCTGATCGTACTTCAATGACCAATAAAAATATTTTAACTGCTTCTAATTTTAAGTTAAAAGGATATTCTAAGCAGACATATTTTTAAAATTTTTACGTTACTCATTTCCAAAATCAAATAAAAATGAAAGCGACACTTGTAGGTATTTTTTCCATTTTCGCTTTATTCCTTAATGCTCAACAACAGTCCTCAAAAACTTACGTATCAAACAAATCCAAAAAAATAGACAACTTCATATCAGCAATAAACAAAAGCGGGCAGTTTATGGGTGCTGTATTGGTTGCAGAAAATAGTAAGATAATTTATAAGAAAGGATTTGGATTCGCTGATACAAAAACAAAAGAAAAATTCACTCCAACAACTCCATGTTATATTGGTTCTTTGTCAAAGCAGTTTACCGCAATGGGTATTGTAATACTAATAGAAAAAGGATTGATTAATTATGACCAATCCATCCGCCAGTATTTCCCTGGATTGCCGGAATGCTACCAGCCTGTAACTATTCGTAATATGCTGCAACATACTTCAGGACTTGCACTGTTTGATGATTTTCCCGACATGACCGAGAAAGATGTTTTCAGCATTTTACTGAGGCAAACATCATTACGATTTACACCGGGTTCAAAATTTGAATATTGTAATGCCAATTATTCCTTACTGGGAATGCTTATTGAAAAAATATCGGGGAAAAATTTAGATGAATTCTTAACAGCTAATGTGTTTATTCCTTCTGGAATGAAAAATACTTATGTAGATGAGCCTTCGATAAAAAACCGTAAACGGGCAGTTGGTTATTATCTTTTTGGAGATGAATATAACTACAATACTTACATTGGTGGCGCTGCATCGGTTGTAACAACGGTGGAAGATTTATACAAATGGGACCAGATGCTTTATCATCCAACTATCATTTCAAAACAATCATTAGAAGAAATTTTTACACCTGGAAACAATGAATGGGGAAGTGATATGTATGGAAAACAAGGTTATGGCTTTGGTTGGTTTATAAGCGGAGATGAAAGCAATAAAATTATTCAGCATGACGGTGGGTTTGCAGGGTTTCGGTCTTATATTGAAAGACAGGTAAGCAAACATAACAGCATTATCTTCATCAGCAATGTTCGTCATGAACTCATAGGTAACATCCGGGAAGGAATTGTAAATATTCTCGAAGATAAGCCGTACACAATTCCTAAAATTTCGTGGGCAAACTGGATAATGGGCAAGGCAAAGGAAGTTGGAATGGAACAGGCAATTCTTAATTACAAATCACTGGCAGAGACGAAAGACAGCAACAACTATTATTTTAGTGAAAGAGAATGTAATTCACTTGGCTATTATCTGCTCAGGAATAACAGAACAGATGATGCCATTCAGCTTTTCGTACTTAACACAGAACAATTTCCTAAGTCTGGCAATGTGTATGACAGTATGGGAGAGGCATATTTGAAAGCCGGTGACAAAGAAAAAGCATTAGCAAGTTATAAAAAGGCATTTGAACTTGACCCAAGTAATGGAAATGCAGCGGACATGATAAAGAAATTGCAGACTGAACAATAAACACTACCGCCAACACGGGTGCCAAAATGCAGGCTGATGAAACGTGTCTTCAATTTTTTCTTCTCCGCTGAGTCCCGCCATACGCCCCTGCACAAAATTCAGTTTTGCGGGACTCAGCGGTCAGAGATCAGAAACTAAATAAGGAAATAAATTTATTATTATAAACAAAAAAACCTTGCAAACTCTTGCAAGGCTTTTCGTGCCCCTTACTGGACATTTCTCGAACCATTTTCTGGATGATTTAAACCTACTTACTTCATTAGTAACATAAAAATACTCGCTAAAATTTTTCGTGCCGGATACAAACGTCTTTAGTTGTAAAAGCGAACAGATGGTGTTCCGTTTTGATACAGTTTCATTTGTAAGGTTTTCTCAAACTCTTGCTGCACAACCATTCCAGCGCTGGCACAGGCATTGAGCGTACATTCCTGTAAGAGAGAAAGTGGATAAAAAATTAACAGGATCAGGTCTAAATCAATACAACATCAATCAACTTCTATGTTTAAGAATTATTTCAAAATCGCCTGGCGCAACCTTTGGAGAAATAAAGGTTATTCTTCCATTTCTATACTTGGTCTTGCAGCAGGCATGGCTGTGGCAATGCTGATAGGCTTGTGGATTTGGGACGAGCTTACGTTTGACGATTACCACAAAAACCACGACAGACTTGCGCAGGTAATGACCACTTTTGCTGGAAATGGAGGTGAGTTAAACACAGGCCCCGGCGTGGCTTCGCCGCTTGGCAATGAGCTGCGCGCCAAATATGGCAGCGACTTTAAAAATGTTTGTATGGCATCATCGAACCAGAGTCGTGAGCTTGCAACGGGCGACAAAAAAATTACTGCGCAAGGCATGTGGGTGGAATCAAATTTTCCTTCCATGCTTACACTACAAATGCTGAAAGGAAATATTAACGGGCTAAACGATCCCTCTTCTGTTTTACTAAGTGCTTCTGTTGCAAAATCTTTATTTGGCGATGCTGACCCTTTAAATAAAGTGGTGCGGATTGATAACCAGGGTAACTATAAAGTTGCCGGTGAATATGAAGATCTGCCGCATAATACCACGCTAAATGAAGCCAAAATATTTTTATCGTGGGATAAATATGTAAGCATGATTGACTGGGTGAAAGAATCTATGCACCATTGGGACGATGGTGCTTTTCGGTGTTACGTGGAGTTGAACGATAATGTTGATTTTAATAAAGAAACGGCTAAGATAAAGCTCGTTCCAATGGCGCATTTGAATGCAGCCAGCGATGGTAAACAAGAACTGGTGCTGCAGCCTATGAATAATTGGCGGCTGCACGGCGAATTCAAGAATGGTAAAGTAGCTGGTGGCAGAATACAGTTTGTGTACCTGTTTGCCATTATTGGCTTTTTTGTGTTACTGCTTGCCTGCATCAACTTCATGAACCTTTCTACTGCACGTAGTGAAAAGCGCAGTAAAGAAGTGGGCATCCGCAAAACAGTTGGCTCATTAAAAAGCCAGTTGGTAAGCCAGTTTTTAAGTGAAGCTATGTTGATTGCGGGCATTGCATCTTTATTCAGTCTCCTGTTTACGCAGTTATTATTGCCGCTGTTCAATACACTTTCAGATAAGCAAATGACATTGCCTTTCAACAACATTTTCTTCTGGATATTATGCATCGGCTTTACTGTAATTACAGGATTGCTTGCAGGCAGTTACCCCGCATTTTATCTATCGCGTTTTGACCCGATAAAAGTTTTAAAAGGCACTTACCGCGTTGGCAGGTTTGCATCGCTGCCCCGTAAAGTGTTGGTGGTAGTACAGTTCAGCGTTTCCATTACGTTGGTTATCGGCACCATCATCGTGTATAAACAAATACAATTTGCAAAAAACCGCCCTGTTGGTTATAACCGCGAAAACTTAATTGCTGTGTATATGACAACACCTGACCTCTTCGGGCATTACAATACCATGCGCAGCGATTTACTTGCAACCAATGTTGTTGAAAACATGGCAGAATCATCCAGCCCTGTAACGAGTGTGTGGTCAAATCAAACTGGCTATAGCTGGGAAGGTAAAGACCCTGCAATACAGCCATCATTCGGCTCTGTCGGTGTAACGCAGGATTATGGTAAAACCATCAACTGGCAGATAAAAGAAGGGCGTGATTTTTCAAAAGATTTTTATGACAGCAATTCCATCATTCTTAATGAAGCCGCCGTAAAGCTCACCGGCATGAAAAATATTGTGGGCAAAATCATTAGAAAAGATCATAAGAATTTAACCGTAGTTGGTGTTATAAAAGATATGGTGATGGAATCGCCGTATGCACCTGTAACGCCAACCATTTTTTTAGTGAACCCAGGCTGGGTTAATGTAATAGATGTACGCATGAAAGTGGGCATACCCTTGCAGGATGCGTTGGCTAAAATAGCGAAGGTGTTTGAAAAATATAATCCAGCTGCTCCTTTCGATTATAAATTTATTGACGAAGAATACGCTCAAAAATTTTCTGATGAGCAGCGTATTGGTAACCTCGCTACCTTCTTCGCAGCGCTTGCTGTCTTTATTGCATCTCTTGGCCTGTTTGGCTTAGCTTCATTTGTTGCAGAACAACGCAAAAAAGAAATCGGCTTAAGAAAAGTATTAGGTGCTTCCATTTTTAATGTCTGGATTTTGTTATCAAAAGAGTTTATGTTACTTGTTGTTTTTTCTTTCATTGTTTCTGTTCCGCTTTCTTACCACTTCATGCATAACTGGCTTCAGAATTATGAATACAGAACAACATTATCGCTGTGGATTTTTGCAGCAACAGGAATTGGTGCGTTGCTGATTACTTTACTAACGGTGAGCTATCAATCTATTAAAGCAGCAATTGCAAACCCGGTAAAGAGTTTGAAAACAGAATAATTAGCTTTCACTTGAACATTGATTGTTGAATATTTCCTCTTCGATTTCCAGGAAGAAATATTCAATAATCAATATTCAACAATCAATGTTCAAATAAAAAGCCCCGAAAAAATTCAGAGCTCTTGTTGGTGCCCGGGACTGGATTCAAACCAGCACACCCTTTCGGACGCTGCGACCTGAACACAGTGCGTCTACCAACCTGCCTGCCGGCAGGCAGGTTTCGCCACCGAATTAAGGGTTCTTCGTTGATTTGAGAAATTCTTTGCCTATTCCTGATTTCAAATATTTTTCTCTTTTTCTTGCTTCTATTCTTGTAGGATAGGTCTCAACCAAAATAATCTTAAATGGTTTATAGGGTTTAGTTGTTTTATTCCTGCCAGTATTATGTTGCACAAATCTTCTATCAATGTTATCTGTCAGCCCAACATAAATATAAGATCTGCTAATACTGCTTAGAACATAAACGTAGAAAACAGGAATACAATTCATCAGTCAAACCTACATGTACACTAAAAAAAATCTAAAGTGAAAAAACCCTTTTTTAAACAGAAAAAGTCTTGCAAATTAATTGCAAGACTTATAAAAAGTGCCCGGGACTGGATTCGAACCAGCACACCCTTTCGGACGCTGCGACCTGAACACAGTGCGTCTACCAATTTCGCCACCCGGGCAAAAAATTAAAACCTGAACACAATGCATCTACCAACCTGCCTGCCGGTAGGCAGGTTTCGCCATCCGGGCAGGGGTTGCAAATGTAAATGAAAAACCGGAAAGATAAGATGTGAAAAGATCAGTCTCTCTTTTAAATAAACACCTGTATACAAACTGCTATTTGCCCGCTTCCGCTTAAATTTGAAACTTGCAAAAACAAATAGTCATGAATTCAGAAGAATTAAAAAAACTCCAGGCTCCCCTGAAAGAAAAATACCGGGATGAACCCAATGCTGCAATTATTACTTTAAAGGCGGAGGGAAAAACAGGAGATAATATTTCATGCAAAGTTGAAACGGGAAGGGCAATGATTGAAGCAGGTCTTCATCCTGCAACCGGTGGAACCGGGCTATTGGCCTGCTCAGGTGATCTGTTGCTTGAGGCGCTGGTAGCCTGTGCGGGAGTTACTTTAAATGCAGTTGCAACTGCAATTGGTGTTGACATAAAAAATGGTATCGTTAAAGCCGAAGGTGATCTGGATTTCAGAGGTACATTGGGAGTATCGAAGGAAGTTCCTGTCGGCTTCATCGAAATCAGGCTGAAATTTATTATTGAAAGTGACGCTCCTCCGGATAAACTTGAATCACTGCAAAAACTGACAGAAAGATATTGTGTGGTTTACCAGACATTGGTTTCCGGAACAAAAATCAAAACTGTATTTGTCTGAACCTGGATTTTATACGATCAGGCAGATTGAACTGAATTGAATAGCCAGGATAATCAGAATAATCGTTTAAAATCCAGGTTCAGATGGTAAGGTTTAATAGATTATAGTATTTGATTCTTACGGCATATATTAAAATTAAGATGGGCATGACAGTTATACTAAACCGGTATAGCTCCATATTTGTTGAGCAATATGATAAATTTTTTCCGCAACAGGTCGCCGAAAAGCAATAATCAATATTCAACATTCAATGTGCAACTATGTTGGCAGGTCTCTCGCTTAACCGCGAAGACACGAGGTACGCAAGGTTTCGCCAGGAAATTCTTCGCGCAACTTCGCGTTCTTCGTGTCTTCGCGGTTAAGTGGAAATTTAGGGAGTTCTCAATTAAAAAATATTAGGAAAATTTCACGCAGCAAATCATTTAAATCATTTTAATCAGAAGTTTAACGATATCGCAAACTGGCTTCCCTTGCCCAATTCGCTGGACACCTGGATTTTCCCTTTGTGATTCAGGATAATGTTTTGTGTGTTGGTCAGGCCAAGGCCGCTGCCTCTTACTTTGGAAGTAAAATATGGATCGAATATTCTGGATATGGTTTCGCCATCCATTCCTTTCCCGTTATCCGAGATGTTTACAACACAGGACTCGTTACGGGTTGTTGTTTCCAGCAAAAGAACGCCCGTTTCCGGATGCATGGATTCTATTGCATTCATGATGATATTCAGAAAAGCTATTTTCATGCGTTCCTTATCAACCTGCACAGGAGGAATATTCTTTGTATATTTTTTTTCTATTCTGATCTTATTTAATTGTGCGCGATCGCCGGCATAATCAAGGGTTTCATCAAGCAGATCATTGATATTAGCGGCCTCGTATTTTAATTCCGAGAACTTGGTTGCATTTAATAAATCATTGATGAGGTGGTTGATCCTTTTCGAGTTCCGCACAATGATATCCAAAAATATTTTTTTGTCTTCTGCCGACAGGTGATCAGAATCTAACTGACCGGCAGAGAGATCAATATTTGTTAGCGGATTTCTTACTTCATGTGCAATGACGCGGGCGAGCCTGCCGGTGCTCGCAAATTTTTCATTGCTGCGTAATTCGATCAATTCCTGGTTGGCTACATGCAATTCCTGCACTCTTTTTTCCAACTGCTGATGATAATCGGCGGCTTCTCCCGTGGCTTTGCGTTTTGCTTTGTTCTCAAAATTAAATGTGATCAGCGAATAACATACTATCAATATAGAGATAACAAAAGACACAATGATGATGGTGTATACGATATCGCTTGATACAGTAACATTTTCTGTTCTTTGTTTCAGCAATTCAGTTTCCCGGTTCTCCATCAGTCCGGCTATATACCTGATGGAATCCATTACCAGTTTGCTTTCAAAGGCCTTTTGCTTTACAAAATCATTTACTTCAAGTTTATTTTCCTTGAGTGACTGAAGTTGTTGGGAAATAATATTAAATTTCCTGTCAATCAAAGCCTTTAATGGAATTATTCTTTCTCTTTCAATGGGATTATCCCGCACCAGGGTGTTTAGTGCCGCATAAATTGAATCGGTCTTTTTTTCACTTGTATAATACGGTAACAGGAATTTTTCATCCTTCATCATAATCAATCCGCGCAGCCCGATTTCCGAATCTTTGATATAAGAGATCAGCAGTTCAAGTTTATTCATCGCTTCCCGCGAATGATTGACCCATTGATGCTCTTTTCGCAGATGTACTGAAGCATTAATCGTAAGTATATATGAAAAAAGAAGCAGTAGAAATGCTGCGAGGTAACCGCTTCGGATCCTTCTTGAGAAATTAAATTTCATGCCAGTTGGTTGGTTGAGGGATGAATGGTTGAAAAGTTGATTTAGTTGATAGGTTGAATCGTATTATTCAACTAATCAACCATTCAACATTTCAGCCATTTCCTGAATTCTTTTAAGATTTAATTCAAATTAAAAGAAATTTGAATTCCATATTAACAATTAAATCAAATTTTAGTTCCCGCGGATCTGGGCATAGGGGTTATTGAACGGAAGATAAATAAGCCTGGAGAATGGTATATTTATTCAACGAAAAAAGACAAAAAAAATTGCCTGAAAAACGCATCGGTATGAATAAAAAAAGCGCTGGCATATTGCTCTACAGGTTTACAAGTGGTGTTTTGCAGCTGTTGCTGGTGCATCCCGGCGGACCGTTCTGGAAAAATAAGGATAGCGGCGCCTGGTCTGTCCCAAAAGGAGAATTTACCGATGAAGAGCCACTGGCTGCAGCCATTCGGGAATTCAAAGAAGAAACGGGAATGGATATAGATGGGAAATTCATTTCATTGTCGCCGGTAACACAAAAAAGCGGGAAACTGATTTTTGCTTTTGCATTGGAGCATGATATAGATCCCGAAAAAATCAAAAGCAATAGTTTTGAATTAGAATGGCCACCCCATTCAGGAAAGAAAAATCAATTTCCAGAAATAGATAAGGCGGCCTGGTTTTTCCCGGATGAAGCCAGGGAGAAAATCAATTCCGCGCAGGTAGCGTTAGTGGAGGAGTTGATTGGGTTGATTGGGTTGAAGCGTTGAGAAGTTGATTTGTCAATCAAAATATTACCCACTAGCTCCGTCCGCCACAGGCGGGCGGAGACAATTAAATTTATACCTAAGTCTTATCTTCAACTATTCAACTATTCAACTATTCAACTTCTCAACCAGTCAACCTTTCAACTACAACCAATCATGAAAAATATTTTATTAATACTCTTTTCACTTATCAATTTGCTCTCCTACGGGCAAGCCACAAAGGATGCCGGTTCCGAACGGCTGGGGATAGCCGAAGAGATGGAAAAATCCATGCGCACAGAATTGCTGGATAAATGGTATCCACAATCTATGGACACAGTATACGGTGGCTTTTTAAGCAGCTTCACATTTGATTTCAAACCCACCGGAGCGCAGGATAAAATGATCGTGACGCAGGCGAGGCATACATGGTCAAATGCAAAAGCTTCTTTGTGGTTTCCCAATACTGCATATTTTAAAACCGGAGCCCGTCACGGGTTCCTTTTTCTGAAGAATGTGATGTGGGATAAAAAATACGGCGGTTTTTATACACTTGTTAACAGGCAGGGACAGGTGAAAAATAATGACATACCCAAAAATGCATATGGCAATGCGTTTGGCATTTATGCATCTGCTGCTTATTATGAAGCTTCAGGAGACACGGCTGCATTGAACCTCGCAAAAAAAGCATTTATGTGGCTGGAAGAACATGCGCATGACAAAATATATAAAGGATATTACATGCATCTGCAGACAGACGGCACCCCGATACACAGAACCAATAGTGTTTCTTCTATGTCCGACCTTGGTTATAAAGATCAGAACAGTTCCATCCACCTGCTCGAAGCATTTACAGAACTATATTCCGTATGGAAGGATGATTTATTGCGGGAGCGCCTGCAGGAAATGTTATTGCTGATCCGTGATACCATCACCACAAAAAAAGGATACCTGGTTTTGTTTTTTCAACCCGACTGGAAACCCATTTCATTCCGGGATTCTTCAGTGGCAAGCATTTTGCAACATCGCAATATTGATCATGTTTCTTTCGGACACGATGTGGAAACAGCTTTTCTCATGCTGGAAGCTTCGGCTGCACTTGGATCGAAAAATGACACCACCACGCTTGCAGTAGCAAAACGCATGGTGGATCATGCATTGAATAACGGATGGGATCATGCTATCGGAGGTTTTTATGATGAAGGATATTATTTTAAAAATAAACCAGGCATCACCATTATCAGGGACAGCAAAAACTGGTGGGCACAGGCTGAAGGATTGAATACGCTTTCAATGATGGCAGGCTATTTTCCAAATGATAGTTTGCATTATTTTGAAAAATTCAAACAGCTTTGGCATTACGCGCAAACCTACCTGATTGATCATGTATATGGCGACTGGTATGAAGAAGGGTTAGATAAGGAGCCGCAAAGAAAAACCGCTCTGAAAGGGCATATATGGAAAGCAACCTATCATCAGTTCCGTTCGCTGATGAATTGTGTGAGGAGACTACGTGAAAGTGAACATTGAGTTTTTTTGGCAATGCCCCAAAAAACACTCAATAATCAATATTCAACACTCAGGAATAAAACCAATTTCAAAATTTCTTAACTTACATCAAACAACAAACATGGGAAACAGAGATAAAAGTATCATCTATTTTATTTTGGGGATCTATGCCCTGATGGTAAGCTGGTATTATAATCATTCCATCTTTTGGCTGATTATTCATTTTATATTCTGGCCCATCTACCTGTTATATGAATTGATTACGGGCCATCTTTCCCACGATATGTGGAAAATCATTCCTGAATCTTACTTTAAATAAAAAAAATCAGCGGATCAAAGAACCAGCATGGCATCACCATAGCTGAAGAAACGATATTTATCCTTAATCGCTCTTTTATACGCATCCATTGCCAGGTCATATCCCGCAAAAGCGCATACCATGATCAATAAACTTGTTTTGGGCAAATGAAAATTCGTAATCAGTGCATCAGCTATATTGAATGTATATGGAGGATGGATGAATGTATTTGTCCAACCCTCGGAAGGTTTCAATAATTTTTCCGCAGTGAAAGAAGATTCGATGGCGCGCATGGTTGTCGTGCCAACAGAGCAAATGCGGTTACCACCTATACGCGCTTTATTCACGATGCGGCAGGCATCTTCATCAATGCGATAATATTCAGCGTCCATTTTATGTTTGCTCAGATCTTCTACTTCGATGGGACGAAAAGTTCCGAGGCCGGTATGCAATGTTGCTTCGGCAAACCGGATGCCTTTTATCTCAAGACGCTTGATCAGCTCCTTGCTGAAATGTAAACCAGCCGTAGGCGCTGCAACAGCTCCTTCATGTTTTGCATAAACAGTTTGATAGCGCTCTTTATCTTCCTCATCAGGTTTGCGTTTGATGTATTTTGGCAATGGCGTTTCTCCCAGTATTTCCAGTACCTGGCGAAATTCATCATCAGTACCTTCCCACAAAAACCGGATCGTACGGCCACGACTGGTAGTGTTATCAATCACTTCCGCAACCAATTCATCATTATCGCCAAAATATAATTTATTACCAACGCGGATTTTTCTTGCAGGATCAACGATTACGTCCCAAAGACGATTTGGTTTGTTCAATTCACGAAGCAGGAAAACTTCGATCTTTGCGCCCGTCTTTTCTTTTCGGCCATACATACGGGCCGGAAATACTTTCGTATTATTCACCACAAATACATCTTTGTCGTCAAAATATTCCAGGACGTCGCGAAAATGTTTATTTTCAATCTGACCGGTTTTGCGATGCACAACCATCATGCGGCTGTCTTCTCTTTTCTTGGTAGGGTGTTGGGCAATAAGATTTAAGGGAAGATCAAATTTAAACTGGGAAAGCTTCATGTAGAATGTATTTTTTTCGAACGACCGTTACATGATACCAAGAGGTGGTAGTAGCATTGTATGCGGAAGATTAGATTCCGGCACAAACCAGGTCTTACGGCACCCGATTTGGTTCATGTTACGGCATGATTTTATAAGCGTGCAAAGGTAATATAACCGGATTGAATAAAAAAATAAAGCAGCCAAATAACAAATTATTAAACCCGGAGATGGCTGGTTTGTTAAAAACTGTGAGATTGACATGTTTCAGTAAAATAATTTTTAGGAATTACCGTCTTTTATGCATCTTCATCATAACCGATAACCCCGAATAATGAGAGCTTACACTTACGGCAAAACGCTGGGTATTTTGTTGATTTTCTTTTTACAGCCATTCTTTTCTGTTGCGCAAAATAAAGAAGAAAAAAAATATCCGACACTTTTATGGGAGATCACCGGTAAAGGGCTAAAAAAACCTTCTTACCTGTTCGGGACAATGCATGTCAGCAGCAAAATGGCATTTCATCTAAGTGATTCCTTTTATGTGGGGATAAAAAACGCGGATATAGTTGCGCTCGAACTTGATCCTCAATTATGGCAGGACCAGCTTTTCCGTTACCAGAATATGCAGACTAACCTCCGGCAGTATACGCAGGGTTCGCCGAATAATTACCTCAACGAAAAATCTTTCCAGCTGGAGAAATATGAAAATAAACTGAAACTGGCACTGAGTGAAGAACCTACCATCATCAACGGCTTATTGTACAGAACTTTTCAGCCTAAGGCGGATTTCGAGGAAGACACTTACCTGGATCTGTACATATACCAGACAGGAAAAAAACTGGGCAAACAAGCTACAGGAGTTGAAAATTATTTTCAAACCGAAAAACTTATCCTGGAAGCGACACAGGATATGATGAAAGATAAAAAGAAAAGAAATATCGACACGGATGGTGAGTCTTTTTATGAACTGGAAAAGAAAACGCAGGAAGCTTACCGGAAAGGAGATCTTGATATGCTCGACTCATTGGAACGTTTGATGCAACCTTCTGCCGCTTACCTCGAAAAATTTTTATACAGAAGAAATGAGATACAGGCCGACGCAGTGGATAGCATTGTAAAAAAACATTCTCTCTTTGTTGGTGTGGGTGCCGCGCATTTACCAGGAAGACGAGGCGTGATAGAATTATTGAGAAAAAAGGGATATACCCTTCGTCCTATCAGCATGCATGACCAGGATGCCTTGCAAAGAGATGATATTGACAAAGTAAAAGTTCCTGTTAGTTTTTCTTCCTTTGTATCGGATGACAAATATTTTTCAGTCAGGCTGCCCGGCAAATTATATAAACGTGTGGATAGCCGCTCCGGTGATTCCTGGCAATATGCGGATATGAGCAATGGTGCATATTATATGATCACACGGGTGAAGACGCATAGTTATTTGTTTGGACAGAAAGAAGCAGCCGTATTAAAAAAGATCGATAGTCTTTTATATGAAAATGTTCCCGGTAAAATTCTGAAGAAAACAACAATTGTAAAAAATGGGTACAAGGGTTTTGATATCATCAACAGGACGAGAAGAGGGGATATACAGCGATATAATATCATCGCCACTCCCTTCGAAATATTAATTTTTAAGATAAGCGGCAATGGCAATTATGTTGAAGGGCCGGAAGCCGGGCAATTCTTCAATTCAATTTCATTGAAACACGCTGATGCAAAGCAGGGCGAAAACTTTGAGCCTTCACAGGGAGGCTTCGCGATTAAATTCCCGCAAATGCCATTCGAGTATATGAATGCCGGCGGTTACGATGGAAGCTCCCGTTGGGAATATGAATCCCCTGATTCAACTACCGGTGACGCATACCTGGTTTGGAAAAAAAGCATCCAGAACTATCGTTTCCTGGAAGAAGACACATTCGACCTGGCCCTCATGGAAGAAAGCTTTCAATTATCAGATTGCATTGACAAGTCACTGGCAAGAAAATTTGGCATCTATAAAGGATACCCCTGCCTCGACGCGGCTTACTCATTAAAAGATGGCGCTTATATCAAAGCAAAATTCATCGTAAAAGGTCCGCATTTTTACCTGCTTGCGGCCCGGAGTAAGGATAAGAACAAATCATTTTCACCATTTTTTGATTCATTCAGTTTCACAACATATAAGTATTCACAGTTCAGGAATTATACAGACACGTTTGTGAATATACGTGTGAATACACCCGTTATTCCCGACATCGATGTGGACGTAAGAAATATTATGGAAAGATCGAACAGTGAAGATTATTTAAATACTGTTTCTGAATTTACCAGTTACTGGCCCAGGAATAAAACCGCGCTGTTCCAGAACGATTCAACCGGCGAAGCTGTTTATGTTTCCACACAAACATATCCTAAATACTATTATCCCAAAGACTCGGTGTCTTTCTGGCGACAGGAAACAAATGAAAATAAGATTACGGAAGATTTTACCATCCGGACCAAAGAATCATTTCATCTGAATGATTCCGTGTATGGAATCAAATATGCTTTTACCGATACCAATTCATCCAGGATTATTCATAGCTGGATCTTTGTAAAAGATAATCGCCTGTATCGCATTATCAGCCTGGGGGATTCTTTACAGGAAGAAAGTGATTTCATTAAGCGATTTTATGAGAGTCTCCAGCCACTCGAGAAGAAAACGGGCGAATCCATATCTACAAATAAACTGGATCTTTTCTTCCATGATTTTTATAGCAGCGATTCCGCCCTGCGAAAAAAAGCGAAAGATGCAATTCCCAATATTTATTTTGGCGCAAAAGGTGTGCAAGGTTTATTGCGTGCCATTCAAACATTGCCTTATAATGACAAGGATTACTTCACCACCAAAACCAGGCTTATTAATGAACTCGGTTTCATTACGGACTCAACCGTAATCAAAGACGTGGTGAATGGGCTTAAGAATATTTACGAACATGGCGCCGACACCAGCACCATTCAAAATGCTGTATTGAAAGCCCTGTCGGAAAATAAAACGCGGCAATCTTATGAATTGCTCAGAACCCTGATTATACAGGATCCGCCCGTATTCAGCAATGGATCAGACTATAGCTACCTGTTTCAGAATATAGAAGATTCACTGGAACTGGGACGGCTGCTTTTCCCGGACCTGTTGCAACTGGCATCTGTAGATGATTATAAAGAAAATATCCGCTCATTGCTCACGACCCTGGTTGACAGTGGCTTTCTCAAGGCAGGTGATTATGATTCTTATTTCAATAAATTATTGTTCGACGCAAAAATTCAATTAAAAAAGCAGCGGGGAAAAGATGAAAAAGAATTACAGAAAAAAAATGACGATAATGGTATTGCTAATAATGACAATATTGGAAAACCAGACGATGATGAATACAACGAATTAGAAGATTATGCCGTATTGCTGATGCCCTTCTATGATAAAAATGCAGCAGTGCCGGTCTTCTTTGATAAACTATTAAAAAGCAGCGATGCCTCACTTCGGTTAAGCATAGCCGTACTATTATTGAGAAATGACAAAAAAGTGGCGGATAGCATTATCCAATCACTTGCTTCGAGCGATCAATACAGAAGTACATTATTAAAAAAACTGGAAGCCGTACAAAGAGGAAATAAATTTCCTGCGAAATACAGGAACCAGTTGGCCATCGCCAGAAGTCAATTGGTATATAGTCATTCAGGTGGCGAGTTCGCCGCGATCGAATACATGAACAAAAAATCAATAACTTATAAACAGGATAAAGGTTATGTATATTTCTTCAGGTATAAAGTACATAGCGATGATGATTGGCAAATTGGTATTAGTGGTCTGCAGCCATACAATCTGAAAGAGGTCAGCGACAATGATGACCTGGTTCGGCTTACCAATAAAAAATTGAGAACTGATCAGCCATCAGAAGAGCAATTCAACAATCAGCTGAAAAGATTATTGTTCTCGAAACATAAAAGCTCGGTTTCGTTTTATTTCGATAATGATTATTATGCGGGGAGAGATGAGGATGAGTGAGAAGTACATACCTGAATATTGAGTGTTGAATATTGATCATTGAATGTTTTTAGGTACACCATCAAAAAACATTCAATAATCAATATTCAACACTTAATATTCAATGCCCGGAATGGCCGCGATCAACCTCTTCGTATATTCTTTTTCGGGATGATTATAAATTTCTTCCGCCAAACCAATTTCTTCAATTTCTCCTTTATTCATAACAAGTATCCTGTCGCTTATATAACGGATGACTGCTAAATCGTGTGAGATAAAGATGACTGTAAATCCAAATTCATTTTTGAGATCATTGATGAGGTTTAATACCTGCGCCTGCACACTCACATCCAACGCCGATACTGATTCATCAAATACTACAAAAGAAGGATTCAATGACAAGGCTCTCGCAATAACAATGCGCTGTCGTTGGCCACCTGAAAATTCATGTGGATAGCGCTCAAAAAATGTTGTTGAAAGATTTACTTTTTCCAGCAATTCCATCACCTTCTCCTTTCTTTGCCGCTCGGTTGCGATTATATCATGCACTTTCAACGCCTCGGAAATAGCTGAACCGATAGTAAGCCGCGGATTCAATGAAGAATATGGATCCTGAAAAACGATCTGTATATCCTTCCTCAATTCTTTTAGTTGATCAGCCTTGCAGGTAACTAAATCCAACCCGTTGAAAATAATTTTCCCCGAAACGGGTTCTATCAAACGCAGCAATGCTCTTCCAAGTGTTGTTTTACCGCAACCTGATTCACCTACAAGTCCCAATGTTTCGCCTTTGTATACATCGAAACTTACATCGTTAACAGCCTTGTTATAATCAATTGTTCTGCCGAAAAAAGTTTTTGCAGCAGGATACCAGACATTAAGTTTTTCAATCCTCATCAGTGGAATATTGTCCGGCACATTCATTTCATTATCCCCGCCCGTTCTTGTTTCTTGTACCTTGTCCCTTGCACCTTGTACCTTGTGCGTTGTATCTTCACTCGTTTCTATAAAATCACTAACTACCGGCAATCGCTCGCCTTTGGTATGCAGAACGGGCCTGCAAAGAAGCAATCCCCTGGTATAAGGATGCTGTGGGTTGCTAAAAATATCTTTTACGTTTCCTGCTTCAACAATTTGTCCCTGATATAAAACAATTGCCCGGTCCGCTATTTCAGCGACGACGCCAAGATCATGCGTGATAAAAATGACGCTCATATTTTCCTCCTGCTGCAAATCTCTTATTAACTGCAGGATGGTTTTTTGAACGGTAACATCCAGCGCCGTGGTAGGTTCATCGCAGATTAGCAATGAAGGATTACAACTCATTGCCACGGCAATCATCACACGTTGTTTTTGACCGCCGCTAAGCTGGTGCGGATACCGCTTAAAAATATTTTCCGGATCCGGTAATTTTACTTTGGAAAATAATTCGATGGTTTTTCTTTTGGCCTCATCGCGGCTGGTTTTTTTATGCAGTTGTATCACTTCCATCACTTGTGTGCCGCAGCTGAGTACCGGGTTGAGGGAAGTCATTGGTTCCTGAAAGATCATGGCGATCTGGTTGCCCCTGATTGATTGCATGACTTCAGGAGTTTGTTTCAACAGGTCAACAGGGACTTCATTGGCACCTGAAAATAAAATTTCACCACTGGAATATTTTGCAGGAGGTGATGGTAATAACCCGAGAACAGATAAGGCCGTTACAGACTTGCCCGACCCGGATTCACCGACTATAGCAAGCACTTCTCCCCTCCTCACTTCCATGGAAATATTCCTGACTGCCGGGATAATTCCGGCATCAGTGATAAAGTCAATGGAGAGATTATTTATTCGGAGAACCATGATTAACGGGATTTTTTATGATTATGAGGATATATTGACAAGGAGATGAACTATCCGGCTTTCATTCTTTTTTTAATTTTCCTATTAATCCTGATTAATCCCACAAATCCCGGTTCAGACTAAAAGCGAAGATGCCTTACCGTTAGTCCCCCGTTGATCAATTGCTTCAATGAGTCAATCCCGATTTTAATATGCTTTTCCACAAATTCCCCGGTTACGCGAAGATCGCTTTCTTCTGTCTTTACTCCTTCCGGGATCATTGGCTGATCGCTTACGAGTAGCAAGGCCCCGGTAGGGATTTTATTATAGAATCCTACCGAAAAAATAGTTGCGGTTTCCATATCGATGGCATAAGCCCGGATCTTTTTTAAATATTCTTTGAACACTTCATCATGCTCCCACACACGACGGTTGGTGGTATATACCGTACCGGTCCAGTAATCTACTCCGTAATCCCGGATGGTGGTAGAAATGGCCTTTTGCAGAGCAAAAGCAGGCAATGCAGGCACTTCGGGTGGAAAATAATCATTCGATGTTCCCTCGCCTCTTATGGCAGCAATCGGCAAAATCAGATCACCCAGTTTGTTACGCTTTTTCAATCCGCCGCATTTGCCGAGAAATAATGCCGCTTCGGGTTCGATAGCAGTGAGAAGATCCATAACAGTAGCGGCTGTGGGGCTTCCCATGCCAAAATTGATCATCGTAATATCACCAGCCGTTGCGCATTGCATCGGCTTGTTTTCTCCAACCAATTTTACATGATGCCATTCTGCAAACAGGTTTACATAATTTGAAAAATTAGTCAGCAAAATATATTTCCCGAAATTTTCCAGCTTTTCTCCAGTATACCTGGGCAGCCAATTTTGTACGATCTCTTCTTTACTTTTCATAAATTCATCCCGGCTTTTGAAAATATATTAAATAAAAATCAGCATGGTTATCGATGCGTTTTCATAACATTGCTTTTCATCATTTAGTAAATTTAGCAAATAGTTTTTGCTCATGATTAAAATCTACTACCCGCATTACCCGTTTAAAATAAAGGAGGAAGAGATTGGTAAGGAATTTATTTTCGATGAATTGAGAAAAACGTGGGTGAGTCTGACAGAAGAAGAATGGGTGAGGCAGAATTTTCTTCAATACCTGTTGCAGGTAAAAAAATACCCGGCTTCATATATCGCTGTTGAAAGAAAAATGAAGCTTGGAGAAATGAACAAGCGTTTCGATATACTTGTGTTTGACAGAGCAGCCAAACCCTGGATGATGATTGAATGTAAAGCGATGAACAGGCAATTGGATAAGACGGTTTTATGGCAGGCATTACATTATAATATTGCCATTCCTGTTAAATACCTTGTTATTATTAATGGAATCCAATGTTATGGATATGTAAAGGGAGAAATGGATTTTGAAGAAATACCGGTGTTACCGGGATACGATGAATAAGAAATAAGGAATGAGGAATAAGAAATGAGAAAGTAAAACCCTTTCTCATTTCTTATTCCTCATTCCTCATTTCTTATTTTCTTAAGGGAATATTCCTAATTCATTATATGCGGTGCCCACTTTATTGATAGCAACTACATAAGCAGCAGTACGCATATCCTGGATCGATGGGTTCTTATGCCAGCAATCCATGATCTCATGTGTTGCTGTAATCATGGTTTCTTCCAGTCCGCTGTTTACCAAATCAACCTCTTCTGCGCCATGCATGATAAATTCTCTTTCCGTTTGATTTACGGTTCTTCCTGTCATTTCTTCCATCTGACCAAGTATATGCGCATTCATATTTTCCGTAAATCTTTTTTCCATTCTTCCGTAACGTACATGGCTAAGGTTTTTCAGCCATTCGAAATAAGAAACTGTAACACCACCTGCATTCAGGTACATATCCGGCACTACGAGTATCCCCCGTTTAATAAATATTTCATCTGCTTCGGGAGTAAGCGGGCCGTTGGCAGCTTCCCCGATAATTTTCGCATTGATGCGCGGCGCATTTTCGCCATTGATAACATTTTCCAAGGCTGCAGGAATGAGGATATCACATTCCAGTTCCAGTGCCTGTAAAGAATTTGTAATATTAGTAGCGCCCGGAAAATTCAGGATCGATCCTGTTTTCTTTCTATGCTGAAATACTTCTTCTTCATTCAGTCCTTTTGGATTAGTAATGGCCCCTTCATATTCGGCAAGGCCAATTACTTTGGCACCATTTTCACGGAAAAATTTTGCAGCATGATATCCCACATTACCTAAACCCTGCACGATGACAGTCTTTCTTTCAATGCCTGGTTGCAGTCTCAGTCTTTCCATCACTTCTTTCATATTGCAGACTTCACGAATGCCAAAGAACACACCCAGACCCGTGGCCTCTTTTCTTCCGCGGACGCCTCCCTGTGTAACGGGCTTACCGGTTACGCAACCAAGCGCATCAATCTCGCCCGGGCGCATACTCATATACGTATCGAGGATCCAGGACATCTCTCTTTCACCTGTGCCGTAATCCGGTGCAGGGACATCCGTACCCGGACCGATAAAATTCTTTTTAATCAATTCAGATGTATACCGGCGGGTAATTTTTTCAAGTTCGTAGGGAGAATATTTTCTCGGGTCAATGGAAATACCACCCTTTGCGCCACCAAAAGGTACATTGACGATCGCACACTTATATGTCATCAATGCCGCCAATGCCATTACTTCATCCAGGTTTACTGATAACGCAAAGCGGATTCCTCCTTTACAGGGAGTTTTATGATGGGAATGTTGCACACGATAAGCCTTGATCACCTCAATCTTATCCCCGATTTTAACGGGGAAGTGCATACGATAAACAGAATTGCATTGTTTAATCTGTTCCAGGATTCCCGGATCCCAATTAGTGAACTTTGCTGCTTTGTCGAAGCTTTTTTCTACGGCTTCAAAAAATTTATATTCATTTTGTACTGCCATAGAGGATGTTATTTTAATATTTTTAAAAATTTTTTTTCGTGAGCCGTGAACCGTCAGACGGGAATTAAGATATATCTTTAAGACTCTTTATTTGTCAACCATTCAACATTCAATATTCTCACGATTTCTCCAACTTCGTTATTTTTCTGTCCAGCCTTATAAGGTAAAGCAATAATCCAATCAAAATTATCAACACTACTGTTACTACAACATAAATTTTACCATTACTGCGCATCTCAAATGCGGTATATTTTTTTTGCGCATCTGTTATTTGCGCCAATACAGTTGCCGGTAATAACGACAATAACGAAAAAAACAATGAAACAATTTTTTTAGCCATTTAAAATATTTTTGTTTCTGAGCAAGTCGAGCCTGATTTTTAAAGAAGTGATCCATAATCCCAATAAAGTCCACCCGATAATAGCAGGATAAAATACTATTCTTAATCTTCCATCAAGATCATTAAAATTCAATGCCGGATTACCTTCTTTGCCCGGGTGAAGGCTTTCGAGCAATCTTGGCAATATCCATATAGAAGGGAATAGCATGATATAAGCGAAGATTGAATAAACAGCACTCACTTTGGCTTTTTTATCAACATCGGTTATTGAGCCCCGTAATACCAGGTAAGCGAAATAAACCAATAAGGCAATGGCCGCTCCTAATAATTTCGGTTCACTGAATATTTGTGTGCTGCTGGCATATTCCGTCCAGGTATAAGAAGCCCAAACCGTACCGGTAGCATATCCCAACACGCCAAACAGGATACCTACTTTGGCAAAATTGACAGAATAAATATCATCCTTTACATGCTGGGAGCGCAGGTATTTTATGGCATATACAACAGAAGTTGTAAAAAGGATCATCATGCCAAACCACATACAAACGTGGAAATATAAATTTCGAATGGTTTCGTGCAGGATTTCCCTTGCAGGCACACTAAATAAAAAACCGCCAACTACTGTATAGACAAGAAGAACAATGCAAAGTATTTTCCACCAGGATTTCCGCATAATATCCGAAGTTGTGAACCAATAAGCAATCGTCAATTGACAATAAGCAATATACAATTAGCAATGGGCAATTGTTTTGAATATTGCTTATAGGATTAGGTAGAATATTCTCATAAGAAACCCAGTTATCATTTAAATGTCCCTCCGGGACATCTCGTGGGTAGAAAATATCTGGTGAGAGATCCGACGTTCTGTAGGAACGTTTGGTGCGCACCAGCCGTCCGCCAACTGGCGGACGGGATTTATGAACATTCTACCTAATCCTATATTGCTTATTGATTATTGCATATTGAATATAAAGCGCAGCAAATTTAGGGTAACGGTTACAATATTTTAAAACATGGATGAAAAATAGATAGAAAACATGATTGGATCAAGCACCTTGGATATTGTATATGATAATATATACGGGCTTAATAAACCTTTAATCTTTCCATAAAAAAGGAAATAAAATTACGGCCAGCAGCACCACAAGCGCATCCAGTCCGGCAAGCAATAAAATGATCTGTAATAAACCGCCCTGCACCACATCTGCAAAAACGATATTGGATATTCTCATCAGGAGCATCAATTGCGGAATGATAACAGGGAAACCCATGATGACCATCAACACAGCATTTTGTTGCGCACGCGCTGCTATTGCCGAAAGGAAAGTAAAAACAAGGCTGAGGCTCAATCCGCCCAATAGGTTAATGCCTAAAAACCTGGCACCATGTGTAACGGGATTGCCTAGCAGGACAATAAACAATACCCAGCTTATTACACTCATTGCTGCCATAAACAACGCATTGAACAAAAGTTTGGCAATAATAAAATCTACAGAACCGGCAATAGAATAGAAATACAGCATTCTTCCTTTACTTTCTGCCAAAAAACTTTTGGCTACTGCATTCACGCAAATAAATAACTGGATCATCCAGAAGAGGCCATTCCATACCGCAGGCTCCGGCTGACCCATTGCCATATACAAAACAAAAATAGTGGACGCTACATATAATAAGATACCAAAAAAAGTATATTGCTGGCGAATTTCCAGTAACAGTTCTTTTTTAAAAAGTGCAAGTATTGAACTTCTGATTTGAATGATTTATATGATTTAGTATGTGATGATTTTATAGATTTTATATCACGAAAATCTTGTTATATCAATTAATGAAATGAATGGTAATCTATCTCTTCTGAAATTATTGGTACTTATATACATAGTAAATCATTTAAATCATTCAAATCAGAAGTTCATTTTAACATTTCTCCTTTCTGATAACAAATCCTGCATCTTGGCTCATAAATATCTTTTTTCCCAAGCAATACCTGTTCATCATCGGTAGTTTTTCTGTATGAATAATTCGCAATATTTCCACATTGCACGCAAATGGCATGCAACTTGGTAATATAATCCGCCTTGGCAAGCAGGAAAGGGATTTGCCCGAATGGTTTTGCCAGAAAATCCATATCCAATCCTGCAACGATCACTCTTATCCCACGAAAAGCTAATTTTTCGCAAACATCACCCAATTGGTTATCAAAGAACTGTGCCTCATCGATCGCGACAACATCCACGTCTTTGGCCAGTTTCAGGATACTTTCCGATTGATCGACCGGTGTGGATGAAATCGTATTTTCATCATGCGACACAATATTTTGACGATGGAAACGTATATCCACAGCGGGTTTGAAAATTTTGACCCTGAGGTTTGCAATTTTCGCACGCTTCAGCCGCCGGATAAGTTCTTCAGTTTTACCGGAGAACATCGAACCGCAGATAACCTCTATCCATCCACGTCGATCGTTTTTTATATTAGGCTCAATAAACATTCCGAATAGTTTGGTTAAAAATTTGCTTTAAATTTATACATCTACTAACCTACAATACCTGTCGGCAAATAATAATGGAACGAATAGAACATCTGATAAGCAAATTAAAGGAACAATTTGAACAAAATGTTGATCCTTTGCAAATGTTAGTTACTGTAAAATCGATAGAAGCAGAGCTTTCTAACCAGCATACGCCTTCTGTATCAGGCCGTACCAGCACAAAAATAGCCGTTGTAATGCCTGCTTCATTAAAATTTATGCCTGCTGAAACAGTGTCTATACCTACCGAATCAAAAAAAGCAAATGAACCTGAAAAAGATCCCACATTTTCCAGGCATAAGCAGCATGAGTGGATATCAGATCCACTGACAGACATACCTACGCTTTCACATCAGCCGTTGGCGAGAGAACTGAATGATGTAATAGGTCATAACGGATCTTCCCTGAATGATCAGCTCAAAGAAGATGTACTGGAACTGGCCGCAGCGTTAAAAGATTCGCCGGTACGCGAATTAAAAAAAGCAATCGGCGTTAACGACAGGTATGTTTTTATAAATGAATTATTCCGTGGCGATGAAGCAATGTATGAACGCAGCATAAAAACAATTAATAATTTCCGGATATTGCCTGAAGCTGAATACTGGATGGAAAGGGAATTGAAAATAAAATTGGGATGGGATGATAACAGGGAAATTACCAGGCAATTTTATCAGCTCGTCAAAAGAAGGTTTTCCTGAATATATCGCACAATAATTTCTGTTGCACCTTTTTTCCCATACACATAACTGCTTGCAGCTTCACAAGCAAACCTGTACTCCTCCGGATTATTAAATAACCTGTCAAATACTGCTTCTGCTTCTAATGCGCTGTCAATAACAATTCCGCCTCCGCAGTCTGCGAGTTCCATTGCTTCAAAATATTTTTCTATCACGGGTCCAAATACTACCGGTTTCCCATAAACGGCGGCTTCCAAAACATTGTGTACGCCATCATCTCCAAAACCTCCACCCACATAAGCAATCGTTGCATACTTATATAAACGCGAGAGCATGCCGATATTGTCGATGATCAGGACGTTAGGAGTTGACAGTTGACGGTTGACAGTTGACAGTTTGGCGACAGTATTTTCTGTCAACTGTTGTGAACTGTCAACTGTCAACTGTCGCTCCAGCGCCGAATACCGGACACTTTCATGAAAAAGGCTTTCAATTTCTTTCAAATGAGCTTCATCAATTTCATGCGGCGCGATGATGAATTTAATATCCGGATGAGTATTTGCATAATGATCCAATTCTTCTTCATCTTCTTCCCATGTGCTTCCCGCAACAATTACTTTTTTATCACCACAAAAATATTCAACGATTGGTATTGCCGTGAATTGTCTGGCAATTTCAGTTACCCTGTCGAACCGGGTATCACCAACAATGCAAACATTGTCCGAAATGCCAAGTGTGGCTAATATTTTTTTTGATTCTTCCGTTTGCACAAAAAGTTGTGTGAAGCAATCGAGCATGTATCGATGAAGTTTGCCGTACCATTTAAAAAAAGGCTGATCATCCCGGAAAACAGCAGATATAAGCAATATGGGAATATCCCTTCTTTTCAACTCACTCAGATAATAAAACCAGTAATCATATTTTATCCAAAGAACCAGGGAAGGTTTTATGGCATCTATAAAAAGCCTTGCATTATTTTTTGAATCTGCCGGCAAATAAAAAATATAATCGGCTCCTTTGTAATCCTTTCGTATTTCATATCCTGAAGGCGAAAAAAATGTAAGCACAACCTTATTTCGGGCATCCTGTTTTCTGAGTCTTTCTATAATAGGCCTGCCCTGCTCAAACTCGCCGAGGGAAGCGCAATGCATCCATATCACCTGGTCGCCCTTTTCCAGTTTCAGGCTGCCTACCTGTTCCAGGAGATTTTTTCTTCCATCAGTCCATAATTTAGCTTTGGGATTCCAGGGAGATACTGTCCGGATGCCTGTTTTATACAGCCATAAAAAAATCGTATAAAAAAATATACTCACGTGTTTTGCATTCTTATTTACAACAAATGTAAAGCCTTACAGGCTTAGGAGAACAAACATCGAATGCCCGGATTAAGTTTTTGTTATTGGTTGATAAATGCCACCAAACCGATTGCGAATCAATCTAACAGGATTGGATAAACCATAATTTTGCTGTAGGTTTGTGGCCGTTAAAAAAACACTATGAGGCCGATCCAGATGGTGGACCTGAAACAACAATATGTGAAGATTAAGAAGGAGGTGGATTCAGCAATCCATGAAGTGCTGGACGCCACCGCGTTTATAAACGGTAAGCCAGTCACTGATTTTGCCCAAAACCTGTCACAATACCTTGCTGTAAAACATGTTATTCCCTGCGCTAATGGAACTGACGCGCTCCAGATAGCCATGATGGCGCTTGACCTGCAGCCCGGTGATGAAGTGATAACTCCTTCATTTACTTATATAGCAACCACCGAAGTAGTAGCATTGCTCCAGCTAAAGCCTGTTTTTGCCGATGTGGACCCAAAAACATTCTGTATTGACCCCATCGATATCGAGAAAAAAATAACTTCGAAAACAAAAGCGATTGTCCCCGTGCATTTATATGGTCATAGTGCACCTATGGATGAAATCATGAAGATTGCAGAAAAATATAATCTGTATGTTGTTGAGGACAATGCCCAGGCTATTGGATCCATTTATACTTCTGCCAAAGGGATAAAGAAAAAAACAGGAACGATTGGAACCATCGGGACCACTTCATTCTTTCCTTCAAAAAACCTAGGATGTTACGGAGATGGAGGAGCAATATCCACCAATGATGATGCGTTAGCGAATAAGTTAAAAATGATTGCCAACCATGGGCAGAGTAAAAAATATTACCATGATATGGTGGGTTGCAATAGCCGGCTGGATTCCATTCAGGCGGCCGTATTAAATGTGAAACTGAAAGATCTTGATAATTATATTGCAGCCAGGGGAAAGGCCGCTGATTATTACGATAAAGCTTTTGCCAATCATCCGAAAATTACCAGCCCTTACAGAGCTCCTTATAGTTATCATGTTTTTCACCAATATACATTACTGTTAGAAGGAATAAACAGAAACGGGTTGAATGAATTCCTTGCTTCGAAAAATATTCCTTCAATGATTTATTACCCGGTGCCGGCGCACCGCCAAAAAATGTTCGCAGCTTTTGACAGTGCATCACAAAGTTTACCAGTTACGGACTGGCTGACAGAACGGGTAATTTCATTACCAATGCATACGGAACTGGACGAAGAACAATTGCAATATATAAGTTCCAGCGTGCTGGAATTTGTTAATTGAGTATACTAATTAAACCTTATTAAAAGAGTAAACCATGAAAATCGTAGTGATAGGAACTGGCTATGTTGGATTAGTGACCGGCACCTGTTTTGCAGAAACAGGAAATGATGTAACCTGCGTGGATATTGACACGAACAAAATTAAAAAGCTCACTGAAGGACTAATTACAATTTATGAGCCAGGCTTGAACAAAATTTTTTTAAGAAACCTCAAGGAAGAGCGTCTCAAATTCACAACGAGTCTGGAAGACGGTGTGAGAGATGCTGAAATAATTTTCCTCGCATTGCCTACACCTCCGGGTGCAGACGGTTCTGCTGATCTTAAATATGTGTTGGGTGTTGCTGAGGACCTGGGGAAAATAATCAAAGAATATAAGGTTATTGTTGATAAGAGTACAGTTCCCGTAGGAACTGCAGAAAAAGTATATGCTGCAGTAGCTAAAAATTATAATGGTGAATTTGATGTAGTGTCCAACCCGGAATTTTTACGCGAGGGAGTAGCAGTGGATGATTTCATGAAACCTGACCGGGTTGTTATAGGAACGTCTTCTGAGAGAGCGAAAAAAGTCATGGAAGAATTGTATAACCCGTTTGTACGCCAGGGCAACCCGATTATCTTCATGGATGAACGCTCTGCTGAATTAACTAAATATGCTGCCAATTCTTTTCTTGCAACCAAGATCACTTTCATGAACGAAATCGCTCAATTATGCGAAAGACTGGAAGCCGATGTTGATATGGTTCGTCGCGGTCTGGGAAGCGATGAGCGCATCGGAAAAAGATTTTTATTTCCCGGCATCGGTTATGGAGGCAGTTGTTTTCCGAAAGATGTGCAGGCGATGGTAAAATCTTCCAACGAAGTTGAATATGATTTCAAAATATTAAAGGCTGTGATGGATGTCAATGAAAGACAAAAATTGCATCTCATCCCAAAAATCAAAAAATATTTCAAAAACAATCTTAAGGGTAAACATTTTGCACTATGGGGTTTGGCTTTTAAACCAAATACCGATGATATCCGTGAAGCACCCGCCTTGTACCTGATCGATGCATTATTAAATGAAGGAGCTACATTGTCAGTATTTGATCCCGAAGCAATGACCAATGTCAAAAATCTAATCGGAGATAAAATAGCTTATGGTGAAAGTCAATATGATGTTTTGAAAGATGCGGATGCACTGATTATTGCGACCGAATGGAATGAGTTCCGTACGCCCAATTTCCTGAAGATGGTAACCACCCTGAAGAATAAGATCATTTTTGATGGCAGGAACCTGTTTGATATCAATGCCATCAAAGAACTTGGCTTCTATTACGAAAGTATCGGACGTGCCCCTGCTATTCCGGAAAACAATAATTATCATAAATAAATGCATGAATAAACAACGTGTACTGATAACCGGGGCCGCCGGTTTTTTAGGATCTCATTTATGTGACCGCTTTATCAAAGAAGGATATCACGTAATCGGGATGGATAATCTTATTACCGGTGATCTGAAAAATATCGAACATTTATTCAAACTTGAACAATTCGAATTCTATCATCACGATGTAAGTAGATTCATTCATATTCCTGGTGAACTTAAGTATATTCTTCATTTCGCTTCACCTGCGAGTCCGATTGATTATTTAAAAATCCCCATTCAAACTTTAAAAGTTGGTTCACTGGGCACTCATAATTGCCTTGGACTAGCAAAAGCGAAAAAAGCAAGAATACTGGTTGCTTCCACATCAGAAATTTATGGTGACCCTCAGGTTCATCCTCAATCAGAAGAATATTGGGGTAATGTAAATCCGGTCGGACCAAGAGGAGTGTATGATGAGGCTAAGCGTTTCCAGGAAGCCATCACTACGGCTTATTGTAATTTTCACCATGTTGAAACACGTATTGTACGGATATTTAATACATATGGTCCGCGCATGCGTCTTAATGACGGGCGTGCCTTACCTGCATTCATCGGCCAGGCTCTTCGCGGGGAAGACCTGACAGTATTTGGCGATGGCAGCCAAACGCGTTCTTTCTGTTATGTAGATGACCTGGTTGAAGGAATTTATCGTTTACTCATGAGTGATTACCAATTACCGGTGAACATCGGCAATCCTTCTGAAATCACTTTAAAAGAATTTGCAGAAGAAGTAATTGCATTGACAGGAACTTCGCAAAAAATTGTTTATAAAGCGTTACCTGTCGATGATCCGAAACAACGTCAGCCGGATATCACAAAGGCCAGGCAGTTATTAAAATGGGAACCGAGAGTAAGTCGCACGGAAGGATTGAAGATAACTTATGATTATTTCAAATCATTGCCGCCTGAAGAATGGCACAAACAGCCAAAAGAATTTGTAAGCAACAAATAATTAAAATTTGATCATCCTTAATTATTTGCAATTTTTATAAGCATCATATGTATCTGCAGCTTGTAGACAAAAAAAAGAAATTAGCCGTTATTGGTTTGGGATATGTGGGCCTGCCCATCGCGTTGGAATTCGCAAAAAAAATATCTGTAATCGGATTTGATATCAATAAAAAACGTGTTGACCTGATAAAAAAAGGTATTGATCCAAATAAAGAGATTGATGATAATGCCTTTAAAAATAAAGATATCGTTTTTACAGATGACCCTGCTGTATTGAAGGAAGCTTCATTTTTTATTGTTGCAGTTCCTACACCGATTGACAAATACAACGTGCCTGATCTGAAGCCGCTCATCAGTGCATGCAAAACGATTGGCGGAGTATTAAAGAAAGGGGATTATGTTGTTTTTGAGTCAACAACATATCCCGGTTGTACTGAAGAAGATTGTCTTCCTCTTCTAGAAAAAAAATCCGGTTTAAAAATGGGAAAAGATTTTAAACTTGGTTATTCCCCCGAAAGAATTAATCCGGGTGATAAAACAAATACGCTGAGAACTGTTGTCAAAGTTGTATCCGGATGTGACGCCGAATCATTGGATGAAATTGCAAAAACATATGAATTGGTGGTGGATGCCGGTGTGCACAGAGCACCCTCTATCAAAGTAGCCGAAGCAAGCAAGATCATTGAAAATACTCAAAGAGATATGAATATTGCTTTGATGAACGAGTTGTCGCTGATCTTTGATCATATGAATATCAATACCTACGAAGTTTTAGAAGCTGCAGGTACAAAGTGGAATTTTCTGAATTTTAAACCTGGCCTCGTGGGCGGGCATTGTATTGGCGTTGATCCTTATTATCTCACACACAAAGCTGCAGCCCTTGGATATGAATCAAAAGTGATAGCTGCTTCGCGGTACATCAATGATGATATGGCAAAATATGTGGCCCGGAAAATCATCACTCATGTTTTGCGTCTTTCCAACAAACCCAGGGTATTGGTAAAAGGAGTTACCTTCAAGGAAAATGTAAGCGATATACGCAATTCTAAAATTGTAGACACAGTAAAGGAGTTGCTTGCATTCAGCATTGATGTGGATATTGAAGATCCATATGCGGAAAGAGAAGAAGTGTTTGAAGAATATGGCCTGCACCTTGTCAAAAAGGAAGATGAGAATTACGATGCGGTAATAATTACAGTACCACATTTGCCATACTTAACTTTGGATGACACATATTTTTCATCCATTACAAAAGAAAATGCACTGATCGCAGATCTGAAAGGCGTTTTCAAAAATAAAATCATAAACAGAAAATATTGGAGTTTATAATGGCAGATGCTACAAAAAAAATAATGATCACCGGCGGTGCGGGTTTCATCGGTTCGCATGTAGTGCGGTTGTTTGTAAATAAATACCCGGATTACCTGATCGTTAACCTGGATGCACTAACCTATGCGGGCAATCTGGAAAATCTCAGGGATATTGAATTGGCGCCCAATTATGTATTTGAAAAAGGAGATATCACTGATCAAAAACACATAACCGCATTATTTGAAAAATACAGGTTCGACGGAGTCATCCATCTTGCTGCAGAAAGTCATGTAGATCGTTCTATTACCGATCCTTTATCGTTCGTAAAAACCAATGTTGTCGGAACAGTGACCTTGTTGAACATTTGTAAAGAATTCTGGAAGAAAGAGCTTTCAATAATAAGCAAAATGTTTTATCATGTATCAACAGACGAAGTATATGGATCGTTGGGTGAAGAAGGTTTTTTTACAGAAACAACAGCTTATGATCCGCGATCTCCCTATTCTGCTTCCAAAGCATCCTCCGATCATTTCGTGATGGCTTACCATCATACTTATGGATTACCGGTAGTATTATCCAATTGCTCGAACAACTACGGTTCACACCATTTTCCTGAAAAGTTAATTCCTTTATTGATCAATAATATTAAAAATAATAAACCACTGCCGGTATATGGCAAGGGAGAAAATATACGCGATTGGCTATGGGTCAATGATCATGCCCGGGCAATTGATGTTATTTTTCACAAAGGGAAAAACGGCGAAAAGTATAATATAGGTGGATTCAATGAATGGAAGAATATAGATCTTGTACATTTATTGTGCCGCATTATGGATAAAAAATTGGGGAGAAAAGAAGGTGAATCTGCAAAACTCATTACGTTTGTAAAAGATAGAATGGGTCACGATATGCGTTATGCGATTGATGCCAGTAAACTGAATAATGAATTAGGCTGGAAGCCCTCGCTGCAGTTTGAAGAAGGGTTGGAAAAAACTGTTGACTGGTATTTGCAGAATGAGGAATGGATTAAACACGTAACATCCGGCGATTACCAGCATTACTACGATCAGCAATATGAGAAAAGATAATTTTAATCCTCACAACTCAGGATTCGTGTTGTATCCGTTAGATAAATGAATATCTTTTGTATGCCTTTTACTAAAACAGATTTTACGGGACTATATTTATTTGAGCCGCTCATATTTGAAGATGAGCGAGGTTATTTTTTTGAATCTTATAATGAAAACGTTTTCCGGCAAAACAATATCAGCGCAGCGTTTATCCAGGATAATCAATCGTTTTCACGATATGGGGTGATCAGGGGTTTGCATTATCAACTGGAGCCTTATGCACAAACGAAGCTGGTGAGGGTTTTACAGGGTTCGATATTGGACGTAGTCATCGATATACGCAAAGGTTCACCTACTTTTGGAAAATCCCTGAGTGTTGAACTGTCTGCTACGAACAAAAAACAATTATTGATTCCGAAAGGCTTTGCACATGGATTTTCTGTTTTAAGTGAAACCGCTGAAGTTCTTTATAAATGCGATAATCCTTATAATAAAGAAAGTGAAAGTGGGATTATCTATAACGATCCTTTGTTAAAAATCGATTGGCAAATACCTGGTGGAAAAGCAATCATTTCTTCAAAAGATCTGCAACTTTCAGCATTTGCAGACTGTAAAAATAATTTTGAATTCAGGGGATAAGACAGCTCACTCATGTCAGTAATAAAAATTGTAGTTACGGGAGCAAGTGGTCAACTCGGTAAAGAGTTGAATAAGATTTCCATTGATTATCCGCAATGTGAATTTATTTTTTTGTCAAAAGAAGGTTTATCGATACATCACACTGAGCAAGTACAACTTTTTTTCAAAACAACACAAGCAGAATTCTGCATTAATTGTGCAGCTTATACTGCAGTCGATAAAGCAGAATCTGAAAGAGACATGGCATTTTTAATAAATGGCGAGTCGGTTGGCGTATTATCTGCGGCATGCAAATCATCTGGAACCAAATTGATTCATATTTCCACAGATTATGTTTTTGATGGCAATTCAGGGAAACCACTCAAGGAAGAGGATGCAACCATACCCATCAATATATATGGCGCTTCCAAATTAAAAGGCGAAAAATTGGCCATGCAAAATAACAACGATAGCATGATTATCCGGACAGCATGGCTATATTCCACATTTGGAAACAATTTCGTCAAAACAATGATAAGGCTGATGCGGGAAAAGGAATCTATCAATGTGGTTAGTGACCAGATAGGCTCACCAACTTATGCAGCTGATCTCGCAAAAGTAATTATGCAAATTATCAGCAGCAGTAAATTTGTGGCTGGCATATATCACTACAGTAATGAGGGTCAGGTAAGTTGGTATGAATTTGCAGTTGCTATCAGAGAATTGATCAATAGCAAATGCCAGGTTAACCCAATCCCTGCTTCACAATATCCAACACCTGCGAAAAGGCCTCAATATTCTTTACTCGATAAAACAAAAATCAAAGCCGTGTATGGCATTGAAATTCCCGACTGGAAATCAAGCCTCATCAGATGTATTGATCAATTAAAGCAAAGAGAAGTGTAGAGTTTCTAATCTAAGTTTTATCTGATTTTATTTAGCAATATTGGTAATCTTTATTGGCTCGTGTTTAATCTCAATAACAGGAGTTTCGCTTTTTCCATATAACAGCTCTTCATTCAGGTCAAGCATTTCTCTTTGAAGACCATATACTTCTTCTGTCAGCTTTTTTACTTTCTTGACACCGATGCGGTAACCTATGTAAAAGATGGGAATGATCGCGAGAATAACCTCAAGCATGCTGAAGTTATACGATTGTAATAAATCAATAATGGCTTCCATAGTTTTAATTTTTTATAGGATTGGATTACTAAATCTCAAATAAAAGTATATGAACTTATCCAGAGTTACAACGTAATAGTACCGAGATTTATTATTCGTAGATATACGATAAGGAGGGAATTAATTAGTGGTAAATGGAAACCTTTATCTTAACCTGATAAGGTGTTACTCATTAAAAGGTCAATCTTACAACTGTTGCCCGACAAGGATTCGAACCTTGACAATCAGATCCAGAGACTGATGTACTACCATTATACTATCGGGCAAAAAAACGAAATTTAGCTTTACCAACTTCATTCCGGGCAGCAAATATAAATTAGGCATTATTAACTACCTCAAATTAAAAAGCATTTTCAATTAAAAAGGTTGGAATTCAATCCAATTTAGCCTTCCCCTTATATTATATTATACAATTCCATCGGGCTAATTCGTTTCTTAGCCCCTGAAAAGCAATGAGTCGGATATTTTTTCCGGCATTTCATCACCGCAATTGATAATTAGTTAAATTGCCAATAATTACATTCGATTGTATTTCAATATATTATACATCTTTTGCTGACACTACCCTATTTAAAAAAAATTATAAACCAGGTTACAAACCAATATACAGACTTTACTATTATATGAAAGTTGAAGGAAAATATGATGATGCTGAGCTGATAGCTGCAATCAATGATAAAAAAAATCTCGACAAAGCTATCTTATACATTTATCAACATTATTCCGAAACTGTAAGTTCTTTTATTACGAATAACGGAGGGAGCCAACAAGATGCTGATGATATTTTCCAGGAAACTGTAATTGCATTCATAGATGTTGCGAAGAAAGGAAAATACAGAAGGGAAGCAAGTATCAAAACTTTCCTGGTGTCAATTGCACGGAATATCTGGTTCAATCAAATAAAGAAAAGAGAACGTTCCGGGCACAGAGAAAAGGTTTATGAAATCAGCAAGGGCACCGATGAAATGGATGTGAGCCATTATATCAGTGATCGTGAAATAAAACAAGAGCTTCGCGATTTACTGAATAAGCTTGGCGAACCTTGCAGAAAGATTCTCACTTTGTTTTATTATGAGAACCTGCCGATGAAGGAAATAGTTCAACACCTGCACTATGAAAATGAACAGGTGGTTAGGAATAAAAAATATAAGTGCTTACAGCAATTAACCGAAATGATAAAAGCAAATCCACTTATAGCAACACAGATAAACGAAATAATTAAATAAATACCCTAAACCATGTCACAGAACAAACAATATTTACTGATAGATCACCTCGATAACAACCTTACCGGTGAAGCATTGCTTAAAGCAGAGGGATTGATCCTTAATGATAAGGACATGGCGAAAGAATGGCAATATCTTCATACAGCTGTGGATGCTATCCAGGAATCAGGATTGTATGACCAGGTGTCCGCTATCAGGAAACAATTCCACGCGCAGCAGCACACCGACGCCAAACCATCAGGTACAATCATTCGCAGCATCTCCAAAAATGCATTGCGTATTGCGGCCACTTTTTTAATACTAATTGGAGCGGCAGCAACTTATAAATATATCACTGTAGATGCTACCGGCTTATACAATGAATATTATACTTCATTTGATTTGAATACAACGAGAGGTGCAGAAAATACAGATGCCATAGAACAGGCATACCGTCATAAAAACTGGGTGGCAGTAATATCTCTTTCTAATACATTGAAACAAAAAACAAATAAATCATATTTTCTGACAGGTATGGCTAGCATGGAATTAAAAAAATACAATGAAGCCATTGAAGCTTTCGGACAGATCATTGAAGCAAATGCAAAATCAGGTGACAATTATTTCCAGGATGAGGCTGAATATTATTCAGCGTTGGGATACCTGGCTAATAGTGAACCAGCCAAAGCAATGCCATTGTTAGAAAAAATTAAAGCCGATAAAAATCATCTGTATAATGAAAAAGTGAAGGCAATGTCATCGGTTGATTTCAATATCCTTAAATTTAAAGCAGTTAAATAATTGATACTCAGCACCTTAAAATAGTTTGAAAAAAATTGATTTTCGAGGTTACATCTTGTTCAGCAGCTTACACTAATTATTGTAAGCGGTTCTTTGAAAGGCGGAGAATAAAAAATAAAAATCCTTAAAAAACCATAATAAATTTTTTAAGATCTGATCTTAAAAAAGAAATCCTAAATCCAGGAAAACCATTTCAGTCATAAGCGAAAACCATGTCCGACATTCCTATGAAAAACCAAGATTCCAATTTCTATAAGGCCGTATTCAAATCAAATGAAAACCATTAACCAAGTCCGATGAAACCATTTCCAATTCCATGAAGACCCAATTCCAATGAAGAACATTTCCGAATCCAATGAAAAAACCATGTCCAAATCCAATTGAAACGACCGTATCCAAATCCAATTGAAACCATGTCCAAATCCAATGAGAACCATTTCCAATTCCAATGAAACCATGTCCTAAAAGTCGACGTATCCTAGAAAATTAAAAACAATAAGGCAAGTTTATTTCAACAACGTTTTCCAATTTAAGATCCTACGTCCATGGAAAGCGTCGACTTTTTTTTCTTTTCCCTTTTTCTATTTATAAAAAAAATAAACGCACAACAGAAAGATAGCATAGCAATAACAGCTCCTTTATATGATTGCGTTTTTATACAAACCGGTTCACTGTTCCCAATTAAAATAAGATGCGACCAATAAGCCGGGCTTTTATATAAAGTATTGCTGTTAATATAATCCAGTTTCGCCTGTTGCAACGCCTTTGATTTTGTATATCCTTTTTCCAGGTAAATATGAAATTGCTTCAGAATTACTGAAGTAGATTTATCATCAGCTTTCCACAGGCTGTTGACAGTACTGGAACATCCCGCATAAATAAATGCACGCGCAAGACTTATCACTCCTTCATTATTTACTAATTCACCACCACCGGTTTCACAAGCACTGATGATTACAAGTTTAGTGGCGTCCATATTCAAGCCATAGAGTTCTTCCAGGAATAAATAATCGTCGGATCTCAATTTTTTCTCCGGGTAAAATGCAATAAAGGAAGCCGCAGTATTATTGATATCAGAAACTGCATGCGTGGCGAGATGTATAACAGGGTATTTATTGATCTCTGCCAGAAAATTTTTCTTCGTCGCCTGACCGTCTATATATTGTTTCCCTTTTACACCTGCAATTTCCTCACCCGAAGAAGGCAATTGACTCATAACTACCGACCCCTGATCACTAATCATGCCCTGGCTGACAAAGGGCGCGAACGACAATACACCGTAAGATGCATTCTGATTTTTATCTGCAGCCGGTTGACTTATTATAAATCGCGAAGAAAACTGATAACTGATCGTTGTAGTTTCCAATAAAGTTTTTGAAACTTCACCGGCAGGCAAAGATTCAAAAGGAAGCAAATAAAGGATCCCGTCCGGAATAATAATCCATTCGTCCTTTCCAGGTATAATAGATTGTATAGGTTTTATCAAATGTTCATACAAAAAATTACCCTTTTTTTCGCCCGAAAATTTTCTGCCATTTTCTGTTGTTTTCAGGCACTTCAGCCAATCTTCTATTCCGTGCTGTAGTTCAGTTACTGCATCAATACGGGTATATGTAAACGAAGTTTGAGTAACTACAAATACATGGAGGGCTTCTTCCGTGGTATAAAAGCTGATAAGGGCCTGTTTCGCTGTAAGGTTTCGTTGCAATTCCTTCACCCCCGGATAAGTATTGTCGTATTTGAGTTTATAATAATGACTATTCTGTTCAAAGCTTTTTTGCAAGCGCGATAGCTCTATTTCATATTTTGCTTTTTCACTAGCAAGGGATTCAATAATCTTATTATCTTTTGCCTGGTCGCTTTCAACATCGAGACGGGCAATATTATATTTGATATTTCTTTCTTTTTGCAACAATTCCTCCTCGATCCCAGGAATACTTTTGAAGGTTTTCTCTTTCAAATTAGCAGTAATAACAGAGGCCTTATTTTTTTCACTGATCAGGAAGGCCTGTTCGAGATAATTCGCCTTCGGGTGTAAATGGTATAGTGTAAGACATACTGATAAAGCTTTCTGATAAAGTTCGCGGCTTTTCTTCTTTAATAATATTTTTGCGTCGTCTGTATCATAACTCTTTTCAATATATTCAAGTAATGACAATGCACTTTGATAAGCGTCAAAAGAAGTGAGCAAATATTCTTCGCTTAAATTCTTTTTGTAGAATGATGCAAAGGCATCTGCTTTTTTATATAAGGCGTCGAATAACCTGTAATAAGCAAATGTGCCGGTAAAACTGGAAGGGTTGGAATGGATATCCTGGTTCTTGAAATTACCTGAGAATATAATGATCGCTTTTTGCAGGCTGGTCAATGCAGGGATGTATTCCTGCCGGGCTATCAACAGTTCTGCCTTGTAGGATTCGTTAATACCAATATCCATTAAATTCAGATTATCGTTCTTATGCGATTGCAATTGATCAAGAAAATATGTTGCAGAATCCAACCTTCCCAATTGTAATTGCGTATACCCTATTTCGTTGAGTACCCAGGGCATTTCCCTGGTATTTACTTTTCTGAAACATGCAAGCGCCTTGTTATATTTTTTCAACGCCGTATTAGCCCGGCCCATATTCATATAAATATAGTTGTTGAATATTTTATACTTAAGCGCGTCATTATAAATGGACAATGCCTGGTCGTACAAACCAAGTTTATAGAAAGAAGTAGCGATATTCGTTTCAATACTGACCACGGAAACCGGTTTCAATGGCTTTTGGTTTTTGATGATTTCGAGCGCCTGGCTGAAATAATTTTTGCTTTGAAGATAATTTCCATTGTCGTGGTACAAAACACCGAGCGTATTGTATAATCTCACTTTATCATCACTTGCAACAAACCGGTTGATAAAAGATTCAGCTTCGAGCAAAAAATAATTAGCAGAATCAAAATTATTGAGATTGTAATAACTGGAGCCCACATTCACATAAACCATAAAGGTCAAAGAATCATGAAGATTATTGCCGTTTCGAGGCAGGCTAAGTGCTTTACAATAAGCTTTTGTTGCAGAACCGTAATTAGCCTGTATATCCATCAATATCCCTTTTTTCATATAGGACTGGAATAACAGGCTATCCCTGGCTGGAAACGGATATTTCTCCAGCTGATCGATCAACTGTTCAAAACCGTTTAATGCTTCTTTATCTGTTGCATTTGTTGGATTGGGAAGATTTAGTAAACTATCGGCTTTGTTAAACAATTTAATGAACCGGTTTGCGGGTGGACCGGGATTTCCATCATGAAAGGACACCAATACAAGGAAAGCCAGTAACAGCAATTGAACTTTCCCAGGCATATAAAATACTTTTATCGAATGGTTTATTGATAGGATATGCCTACAACGATACGGGAAGTTCTGTTATTGCATAAGATAACAAAGCACAAGGCACAAGCGACAAGGCACAAGAGAGATTCTCTTGTGCCTTGTCGCTTGTGCCTTGTTATCTTATTGTTTAATTAAATCTCGTTATAATAATTAATGGCGGTCTGGGATTGCCGGTAGTACTGATCAGGTTTCCTGTAAGAATATTATTGATCTTCAATAGTAAATTATTAACCAGTCCTGTATTTATCTGCGATTTCCTGTTATAGAACATCATTTGAACTGTAATATGCTGCAAAGCGTTATTACTCGCATCATTCAAACGATAATAAATAGTTGTTTGGATGGTTTGACCATCTGCAGGCAGCAGACCAAATGCGCCACCTAAAAGTCCTCCATTAAGCGTTTTCTTTAAATCAATTACACCGGTATTATGGTCCACAATAATCTTTTTGCTGGCTGCATCTCCAGTAACATCGTATTGACAGCCCGATCCTGAAACATTGCTTCCGCTACAAACAGGGGCCAAAAAAGGATCAGCATTATAATAAGGTGATGCCGTTGTTTGATTATCGGCCAAAACATAAACGCTATCCATATACGCCGCACCACCAATGATCAATGTCTGCAAACAGGTGTCGGTTGTACCTTGTTTTACAAAGCCGATAGCATACCTCTCGCCGGTTTCACTTTTTGTTATGTTGATTGCTCCTGTAAGAGAATCAATCACCATTCCTTCGGGCCATGAAAAATATTTACCTGTTCCGGGGTTATTGATTGGAGTAATAATATAATCCTGGTTAGTAGGTTGCGGGAATATTATAGAATCACCATAATTTGGAGCATAGGCACAACCCGTGACAGGCGTTTGTGGATATGGAACCGGTGGAGCCGGATGAGCAGTATCCGATCCATTAGAATTCGTGGTATCTGTTACTGTATGGTGAGTGGTATCTGATCCATTAGGATGTGGTCGCTGTGCTTGCTGTGGTTGCACATCCGCCTCAGCAATTGACTTACGACAGGCAAATGGAAAGATTATCAAAAAGAATAAGGGTAGTAAACCAGTTAAAAGTTTCTTTTTCATGGGTATGGGTGTGGATTAAATGATTATAACACAACAAAATAGAAATTTTTTTCGGAATTTTCAAGCTTTTGACCGTATTTTCCGAACCATGTAGATTAATGATTTACACGTAGTTATAAGGGGGTAAACTTACTATTTTGGACAATTCGGATTTTATCTTGTGGATGTTTGTTGAAGGTGACCGTTTCGCATCAATTTGATGGTTCAAAACCTAAAACCAAAAGCAATATAAGGATACCAGCCTTCACTTGAATATCCGGCAGTAATCCTGATCACAGCTATCTGGGCAGGTGAAAAATAAAATCCACCACCGACACTATTGTGCCATTGATTGGAATGATCATTTTTTTCCCAAACCCGGCCAATATCATAAAAACCAAGCAGGCCCAATTGCCCTGGCAAGATATAATTGGCGAAATCCGCCAGTTTGATCCGCAATTCAAAATTATTATATAGCATATATTGCCCGGCAAAACGATATTGACGATAACCAAGCAAATTGCCATGTCCGCCCAGGAATAAAGATTGATAAAATGCCGCGTTGCCAATGGTGGCCGCTCCACCCAATCTGTCTGCAAAAACAATTGCAGATCTGTTATCAACACTTTTGTACAGGCTGACTTCTGAATTTATTTGAGCGAAAGATTTTGAATAGGTATTCAGTCCTGCGTATCCCAGCAATTTTATATTGATATAAGATCCCCATGAAGGAATCAGTTTATTATTTCTTTTGTCAGAAATATACTCAATTACTATTCCGGCGTGTGCCTTTTCTTTGTCAATCGTGGAACTATCGTATGAATGAATGTATGACGTATTTGTAATGAACCTTCCAATATTATTAGCACTATCGAGCTTATAATATTGAAGAGATGGACCGATGCTGATATTCATTCCATTTTTATTATCCCAACGCAAGGCAGGTTCGATATCATATATGTTAAATCTTGTGCGATAATATTTTTTGTAGTTTCCTGTCTTATTAAAAGAAGTTTCATTGCCTGTTCCAAAAAAATTTTGTGTATTATCAGGACCCAATGCATTTGCTTCGAGCGTAAAATCAGCGTTGCCGATTGCTTTGATCCATTCTCCTTTATATTTTATTTTAAATGCACTTGTTGAAAACGAATGACTAATAGTGAATTGTTGCACGCTGGCATAAGGCCGTTTTCTGAATCCCTGGCGCGTATACCTGATTCCTCCACCGAATAAAAACCCGTCATCGATATTATAGCCTGCAGTTATCAATGGAAATACTATATTAAACAAATTGCTGGGCATAGTTGACGTGTTCGAGGTATCATTTGATAAATGCTTATGCAACCTTCCGGTGTTCCCGATGAAACTGGCATTGTTTTCATTTTCATAAACCGAGATTTTCTTTTTACTATCTATAATATCATATTTTTTATTGCCCTCACCCCCTATTATTCTTAGTTTGATGGCCGCTGTTTTATTATTTATCACCACGCTATCATCACCCATCCTTGTAAACAACCTGATTTCTTTTGTAACAGAAGGATAATATATTTTGGAAAATAATTGTTCCTTGATTTCACCTTTTTTAGAAAGCTTATAAATAGTAATCTTCATTCCATTGCTGAGCGTGTCCTTAATTTCGATGAATTCATTCTTATCAGTTGTTTGAATATCGGTTATTTTATTTAAAAAATAATAATACACTGACATTGCCCTGGGAAGATCATCTCTTCTTGCTTTTAATTTTTTCAACAACACATCATACCTCAAATCTATTGAAGACTTAGGCAATTCCTGTAAGGCTTTTTCGAGCACACTATCGGTAAGAGTGGCCACAAACTCATGGGTTATACGCATCCATTCGTCATAACTAAATTGATTTAAAAAACGTTCATTCAAATCTGTACTTGAGAAAAAGAAATAGCCCGGATCTTTAATCCTGCCATCAAAACCTTTCAGAAATCTTTCAATAAGAGCTGAAACGATAGATGGGAAAAAGCCCTGGTTGACATAAAATACCATGTCACGGTCCCTTGGGACAGCTATATAACGTTTACCTCTCGCGTTTTTTTCGGGTACGAATCGCCATTGGTCGACATGCCTGTCCCAATCGCCTAAATAAATATCCAGCAAACGGGCGCGCAGAAATAAAGTGCTGTCAAAATTATTATCATTATCCTTATTTAATTCTTTGAGCATTTTCTCCGTGTTATCAGATTTGCCTAAGGGTTCTCTTTCTTCCAGCAGGCAAATGGTATTGACAAACATTTTTTCGTAAATGCCTAATTGTTTATCAGGAGCGACTATACCAATAATGGGATGTGTATGTGGAACGTTTGAAGCATCTGCAGTAACAGGCACTGCCAATGCTGCGTAAGGATGCTGAGCAGACATGGCATCGGTCAGGATATCTTTTGCAAAAGTTTCCCTTAGCGTTGGTGGCAATAATACATCCGGGTATTTTTCAACACTTCTTAAAGTCCATTCACTGCCATTTGAATCTTTCAAACGAAGTGAATGTGTTTGATGCCCGCCACCCCGCCTGATGGGTGTCAACCCGCCTCTTATTTCTGATATCCTGATTACAGGCAATTTTGTTTCTGCTGCCCATTCCTTTCGGTAGTTTTCACCAAAAAAAATCCGGTGCAGTTTACTCACTTTGTCGAAGTCAGCGTGCGCTACGGCTGACAAGCTATCAGCGGTAATAGCTGTAAGTACAGAATCTTCCTGTGTTTTTTTATTTGTATATGGCTGTAAATAGGTGAACGAAGCATGCAATCCATTATCAGAATAAGTATAAAAAGTAAAGCGCATATTGTTGCCCGCGAGCAGGTCCGCCGTAACAAAACCAGGCTGCGTTTTGGCAAACAATGCTTTGTTTTGTCTTACATATCCCTGCTTGGCTCCTGCACCACTTATTACCTGCAATTGATTATTTTTTATTAACTGCAGCCCGTGTTCATGCCCGGCAACATGAATCAAATTAGGGAATCCTGAAAAAATATGATCTACCTGCTTTATCATTTCCTTATATAGAGGGTGACCCAAATCTTCCGGATTCGTAAACGCCTTTCTTAATAACGGGTATAAAGAACCGATAACGGGTACTGGTATATAAAGATTTTTATTGATGGCCGTGAAAGGAAAAATATGATTCTTCAAAGAATAATAACCACCATGTGTTCCATAACTTTGAAATGGATGATGCGAGGCGAGCAATATCACTTTATACCGGTTCTCATATAATAATTGTTCCATTTTTCCCAAAACATCTTCCTTGGTTTTGCAGCTGCAGTCAGCATCCGGATTCTCTTTACTGAAAGGATATAGCCACCATTCAGAATCAAACGCAATAATGGTCAGGCCATCCGAAACATTGATGGCTACAGGATCGGGACAACCATTGGGTGGAAGCAATTGGAGAAGGGAATCATGCTGCGCATCCAAAAAAGCCCATTGCTGCTTTATTTTTTCAAGACCTCTCGGCCCCGTCTTGTCCCAATCGTGATTACCAGGAATAAAATATACCGGCGCCCCTTTACTGCGCAAAGGTATATATTGAGATTTCAAAATCTGCCTGGTTGTATCTTCTTCTTTACTTCCGGGTAAACCCATGCCACGAGGATAAATATTATCTCCCAAATACATTACCATGGTTTTTCCAGGGATAATAATATTTGCAGCGCTGCTGATCACTGCCTGCTGATCTTTATCCATCTCGCCCGCATCACCAATAAAAATAACACGATACTGAATGGAATCCTGCGCGTGCAAAATTATTGTTAAGTGAATAATACAAATGAAAGTGAATATTTTTTTACTCATAAGAGTCAGACGGCATGATTTAATATTCAAATAATTTTTCGGTTAACCAAAACGGTCAGGCATCGATAACAAGATGATTTCAAATAATGAATCAGGGAATATTTGAAATCATTTTCGTTGATCCCGGGTCGTTGAGGAATAGTTTATTTTCTGGGGCAGATTTATTGATTGATCAACGCAACAATGATGAATGCCACGATAGCAACACCAATTCCGCTGATAAATACCTTATATGCGATGGCCAAATAGCCGAATTTCATTGACAACACTTTTCGTACCTGGAAAGTTTCCCTCGTAATCTGATTAAATATCTCCCTCTTATCGCCGCTAAAAAGATTGACCATACTATTCCAATATGCTTTCCAGGTAATGTTTTTGAATTCGGGATCAATCCGGTCGAAGCTGCCGAAAAAAAATGATTGACTGTTATCAAAATCAGCAGATGTAAATGCCCGCTGCTGTGGCTTGCTGGCAAGGATAGCGGTGAAAATGGTAATCAGTGCTGTAATCAATATGATGCCTGTGGGGATCATATATAATGGACTTGCTTCAATATGCCTGATCGTAAAAGCAATGATTACCGAGAGCAATATTGAATTTACCTGGATCAGCAAACCGGCTTTTCTGTCGGCAACAGAAATGAGATCCACATAATTCCTGAAAGCAATTTTAAAAAGATCCTCCGTTTCCTTATCAGAAAGTACATTACTAGGTATATGCTTTTCATTTCCTTTTTTAGACCTCGACCGGTCGGACTTTAGCTTTTCAAGTCGTCGCTGGATTTCAAAATAGTTTCTGCTACGCTGAACCCCATACTTTTTTTTTGCATACGAGGTGAACAGTTTATGTGTGATGAAATACCGGTTATTGAGTTCAAACCAGTCTTCGTCATCATATATCTTTTTGAATATTTCTTCTCTTTCAATTTTTAACAAGTTGAGCGCTTCCATTGTATCCGGGAATGATAAATGGATATCGGTCCCATCACGCAAAACCTGTTCAACCATTGTTCTTGGAAACTGGTTACTCCGTAAAAAATCGAGATAATATCTTAACTGATCCTGCTCATCGCGCGACAATTGGTATTCCGCGATAAAACCGTTAATCAGTTTTTGATTATCCAGGCGTTCATCTTTGCTATCTACGATGCCCACATCTTTAAAAACGATTGCGAGCAGTCCCATTTCATACTCGTCCTTACTTAAGCCTTCCGCCTTGGCGATTTCCCTGGTTGCATCTACGTTTTCAGTAATAAAATTATAACTATGGAAAACAAACTTGTCACCATTCGTTTCAAAAAAAGAATTGATGTACTTCAGGGCGAGTTTGACGATATTATCCTTTTTGCTCATAATTGCAGTATCTTCCAAATATAGAATTGAAATTAGAATTTTAATCTTAAACCATAAAAAGATCAATTACAAATTACTTCATGGAATTCATTGCAATTTTTGATTTTCTATGATTCCGGGTTGTATTCCGAACAAAATATGCAAAAGCAAAATCAATCAGGCAAGCAGCCGCAAAAATCAAAATGATCGTAATCGAAGGAATATAATCTTCAAAAAAATCAAAATGGCATTAGAACAAAAGGGAATTTCTGAAACGCTGCCGTGAAGCCAGGAATAATATGAATTTTGCCGTTAAGGCTTCAGACCTTATTTTTGCAACCTTTAACGGACACGGGAATGCCCGATAGTATAATGGCAGTACGACAGATTTTGATTCTGTTTGTCGAGGTTCGAATCCTCGTCGGGCAACTTAAGGCAAGACCAAACAAAGCTCAACAACACTCAAACCCGCTGTAATCAAAGATTATTGCGGGTTTTTTCTTTTGGAGTAAGATTTAGAAGCCAGGGAATTTCGAAGCCAACTTTTTGTAACTTGACAAAGAGGAAATACAGCTAACATTCAATGATATTAATAATCTTAACATTGATTCTTAATTGAATAATTCTATGGAGGTAAAGGAAATTCTGAAAGAGCATGTCGCGAAAACCACATCACTTACTGATGAGCAGTTCAACTATTTTTTTTCCCACTTCAAACCGCAATCCTATAAAAAAGGTCAAGTCATTATCGCCGAAGGTGATAAGGTAAAATGCGAATACTTTGTGGTGCATGGTTGTCTCAAATCGTTTTATGTAAACGACGATATGAAAATGTTCATCCTCCAGTTCGCGATGCCAACATGGTGGGCATCTGATTACAATGCACTCTACAGCGGCACGAAAGCCACCATCAACGTGGATTGCATCACTGATGCAGAAGTGCTTTGTCTGTCCAACGATGACAGGGAAAAAATATGTAATGATATCCACCAGGCAGAATATTTTTTCCGCTGGCGTACAAACAAAGGTTATGTAGCTTCGCAAAAAAGATTATTATCCTTCATGAACAACGACGCGAAACACCGGTATGAAGAACTGATGACGCAATATCCTGCCCTGTACAATATTGTACCCAAGCAATTAATTGCTGCATATTTGGGCGTGTCCCGGGAAACCCTGAGCCGGCTTAATCATTCGTAAAATGTGATCTACATCACAAAAAACTTTTGCTTATTCAAATGTGATCCAAGTCACGCAGTCTCGCCTTAATTCATTCTCAAATTTGTGTTGTAATTAAACACAAAGAAAATGAAAAATAAAAAATTTGGGATTGTAGCGGCCCAGAGCAACGTTGACTGGATAGGCCGAAAAGTGACAGGCGCGCATAACGGTACCATTGCGATTAAAGAAGGCACACTCGTTTTGAACGATGGCAACCTCGCAGGTGGAAATTTCGTTGTCGACACGTCTTCGATTAAAATTCTGGACATCACAGACCCCCTTACCAACGCCCAGTTTGCAGGACATTTAGCCTCCGATGATTTTTTTGCATCGGAAAAATATCCTGAAGCCATATTCGTGATCACTTCGCCAGGGCAAAACGGAGAAAATACTTACAATATAAATGGCGAACTAACCATCAGAGGAATTACACATCCGGTTACCTTCGATGCAACATTGAACATCATTGGTGATAACCTTACCGCATCGGGTAAAATCATTGTTGACCGCACCCGATATGGAATGAAATTCCGCTCAGGGAATTTCTTCAAAGACCTCGGCGATGTACTGATCTATAATGATTTTGATTTGAATATTAATATCGTCGCAAAAACCATCTAATGAATTGTCTCAGGGTAACGCCTGGGACATAAACCAAAATGATATGAAAAACTTTTTATTAACCGCTCTTTTAGTTTGCACGTTGGCGGACTTAAAAGCACAACAAATTCAGAAAATGGAAAATGATCAGCAAGACAAAACTGCCATTACCGTGGCACTTGAAAATTTCTACTTCAAAGGAATTTATGAAGGTAACCTGGATCTTTTAAATCAAATTTATAATACCGGTACGCTGCTGTTTGGTGATGTAAAGGGACAGCCCTACGCAAAAACACTTGATCAGTATCTCGACGGTGTAAAAAATCGGCAAAGTCCAAAAGACTCAGGCAAACCATTCAAAGGTGAAATAATATCCATTAAAATAGTTAACTCAATCGCCATTGCCGAAGTAAAAGTAAAAATGTATGATTTCTACTATCATGAATTTCTCTCCCTCCATAAGATGGATGGCAAATGGCTCATCGTTAATAAAATGATCAGCGATACAAACGAATAAATTTTACAGTCATGTGGTATAACACGCAAGCAACAAAAATATTGGGCATCGACTATCCGGTTATGCAGGGACCTTTCGGCGGTGGTCTTTCATCAGTTGAGCTGGTTGCTACAGTATCCAATGCAGGCGGCCTCGGCGGCTACGGGGCTTACACATTAAATCCGGAGGAGATCATTGAAATAGATAAAAAAATTAAATCCTCTACCAGCAAACCATACAATATCAACTTGTGGGTTTCGGATAATGATGCACCGAACGCTGCAGTTACTGATGAACAATATCAATTCGCTGCGACAATATTCAAACCTTATTTTGATGAAGCCGGTATTCCTTTGCCAGAAAAACCGGCGCCGTTTAGATCAAGATTCGAAAACCAGGTGCAAACAATACTGGATATTCGACCTGCAGTGTTCAGCTTTGTGTTCGGCGTTCCGTCTGCTGATATATTAACACAATGCAGCAGGTCCGGAATCAAGACTGTTGGCGCGGCTACAACGTTGGACGAAGGACTTGCGTTGGATGCTGCTGGTATAGACATGATTATTGCCTCTGGGTTTGAAGCAGGTGGCCATCGTCCATCTTTTTTAGCTCCTGCCGAACAATCAACCACCGGAACTTTTGTGTTGTTACAATTACTCAAGGAAAAAATAAAAACACCAATCATTGCAGCGGGCGGTATTGCAAATGGTCGTGGAGTTGCGGCAGCACTAATGTTAGGCGCCGATGCGGCGCAGATCGGTACAGCGTTTTTGGCCTGCGATGAATCGGGCGCGTTGCCGATACACAAACAAATGTTGTTTTCCGATGCAGCAAAATACACAACACTCTCGCGTGCCTTTACTGGCAGACTCGGTCGCGGCATCACAAGTACGCTCGCAACGAATCTTGCAGGAAAAGAAAAACAATTTTTGCCTTTCCCATTGCAATCCACTTTTATGTCATCACTGAGGAAAGCTGCACTCGACCAACAGAAATGGAATATGGTATTGTTCTGGGGCGGGCAGATCGCACCGATACTTAGACACAGCAAGGCATCGGTGCTGATGCGATCGCTAATTGAAGAAACATCCAAAATCATGGGTTCAGGAAAAACAAATACACTTTCATATTAAATCGAAAAGTTATGAACACTTCAAAAGTTTGGTATGTAACAGGAGCGTCCCAGGGATTGGGACTCACTCTTGTAAAAAGGCTGCTGGAAAATGGTTATCGCGTTGCTGCAACTTCGCGTAACGTACAAACATTAAGAAAAGCTGTCGGCGTAATCGATACCACTCGATTCCTTCCACTCGCTGTTGATTTGAATAACGTCGATGGCATTGATGAATCCATTCAGCAAACACTCGCCGCATTCGGCACCATTGATGTAGTCGTTAATAACGCCGGTTATGGTATGGCAGGAACTGTGGAAGAAATTGCAGAAAAGGATATCAGGAATATTTTTGAGGTAAACGTTTTGTCTGCCATCGACGTTGTTAAAAGTATACTACCTGTAATGCGTAAACGAAGATCAGGTTACATCATCAATATTGGTTCCGTAGCCGGTTTTGCCGGGGCACCTGGCTGGTCTGTTTACTCCGCCACCAAGGCGGCTATAGCAGCTTTCTCAGAAGTACTCGCTTTAGATTTAAAAGAATTCGGTATTAAAGTGACCGTCGTAGAACCATCTGCTTTTCGTACAGGATTCCTTACCAAAAATTCACTGGCTTATACCGAAAGCAAGATTGACGGTTACGAGGAAGTTAAAGAAACACAGCAACGCTATTTAGCGGCCAACGGCAAACAGCCGGGCGACCCTGAAATGGCTTCGGCGATTTTAATTGAACTCGCCGAAAGCAAACAACCCCCGCTTCATTTGTACTTAGGCGAGGACGCGTATAACCGGGCACATGGAAAACTTGCAGCTATGATGACAGAATTGGAGACGTGGAGGTCCACTACTATTTCAGCAGATTATAAATCGGGGAATTAATCACTCGACTTGATATTTTCATCTCTGTTAGATCAAGCAAGTGCAAAAAAAACTCCCTCGAAAAAGGGAGTTTTAATTTTATCAGATGTGTACTAATTCTTTATTCTTTTGCGGAGACGGGCTGGATTTGGGTCTGTCATGTTTGTTTCTGCGTGCACTAAGTTCTTCTATTCCCCAGATGAAAAGAATAATAAAAGCAACAGCAAGTACGGTCATCAATGACCAGAATATTAAGTCGTTCATTTCATTTTTCCTCCTATACCAAGATACTCATTTTTTGCGATAAAAACAATAGCATATTGACTAAATCTCCTACTATTTGTATTACACTTTGTGCTACACTTTGAAAATCACAGTAAGGTTCGAATCCTCGTCGGGCAACGAAACGAGCCTTATCAAGGCTTAACAAATTTCATCGATGATTGTAGCGGGTTTTTTATTTTTTGGCTTCCGTTTAAGTGCGCTTTAAAAAAAAATATTACGGTTTGTATTGCACTTTTTTTGATTTAATCCGGCATATTGATCATTTTTATAGATGCCCGAAATTTTTAGGTTAGACCTAATCGAGAATTTTTGGGCGAACTAATAAGGCAATCCAACCTTATTTAATAGTTGGGCAAAACGTTTGTCGGAGCGTATTGATTCCCATCTGGAATCCAGTTTGAGCCATACAAGCCAGTGTGAACGGTCCAGATAACTTTTTTCAAGATATTCGAAAGCCTTGTCTTTGTCACCAATAGCAGCATACACTAAAGCGACTCCGTAGGGTGTAACATATTTTTGACCAGACAATTCTTTTAACCGGATTAATATTTTTTCAGCTTCCGCTTTTTTACCTGTAATTCCGTAAACAAATCCCATGGCGGCAATTGTTGGCACAAAGTCCTTGCTAAATGTTTGCGCTATTTGATATTCACTCAAGGCTTCCGTATACATTTTCTTTGCCTGGTAAGCTCTGCCAAGCCAAAGATGTGCGAGCGGAAAAGCAGGATAAAATTCAATCGTTGATTTTAATGACCGAATGGCATCATCGTATTTTGTTCCGTAATACATACTAAAACCCATATCCGTAAATATAATTGCAGATAATGGATTTATTTCGCGTGCCTTCTCGATTACCTTATGAGCTTCTTCAAATTTTCCCATGGCGGTTAGATAAACACAATACCAATCATATGCAACATCATATTTAGGATTCAGGGAAATAGCTTTTTGAAATTCATGTTCTGCACCGGCCCAGTTCCAGGAATAATAGAAATTAATATATCCCAGTGAAGCATGCGGCTCTGCAAGTGTAGGATCAAGTTCAAGTGCCCTGGTAGCGGCCTCCTGAGCCCTTAGAAAGGTATTTGAAGGTGCATCATAACTACCATAGCCCAAAGCGGTGAGGCAATCTGCTTTTCCGGAAAAAGCATTTGAATATTGCGGATCCAGTTTAATCGCTGAATCGAAATATACAATTCCTTTTCTGAGCGCCGCTTCATTCCGCTGATTCCAGAAAGCGCGACCCTTCAGGCACAGATCATAGGCTTCAGGATTATTGGTGGGTGTTTTTTGAATATTATTTTTTTCATCTTTAGACAGGCTTGCATCTAGTTCTTCTGCAATTTGTAGCGCCACTTCACTCTGAATGGCGAGAATATCATTTTTATTTTTATTGTCATATTTATTTGACCAGATCAATTCCTGCGTGCCTGCATCAATCAACCTGGCAGTGATTCTGATTTCGTCACCGATTATTTGGATGCTTCCTTCTAATAAGGAGGATACACCTGTTTCATCTGCAATTTGTTTCAGACTTTTTTTTGAATTCTTCGGCAAGGTTGATAATCCGGAAATTACTTTCAGTGTTGGAATTTTTGATAGCTGGGTAGTAATATCTTCAGCGATGCCATCACTTAAATATTCATTTGTTTTATTCCCACTCATGTTGAGAAATGGAATCACCACAACTGATTTATCCTGTCCTGTAAATTTATTTTTGTTTTTATACCGGCTGTAAATTATTCCCACGGTTGCCAGCAAGACCAGCAGCATAGTGGTGAAAATTGATCTGCGTAGTCGCGAACGATTAGTTTCCTTAAGTTTTCCTTCCATCTGCTCACGCTTCGGAACGAACAGACCTTCATTGGTCAACGCGTATACTTCAATGGGTTTTTCAACATTCTTGAACTCAAAAAGGCCAAGGGAAAGACATTTGAATTCAAGATTATTTTTAATCTTACCATGAATTTCTTCTGAAAAGAGAATCGTATTGGCTTGTCCCAGTGACTGAATTCGGGAGGCAATATTTACACCATCACCCAATGCTTTACCTTCTTCAAAAAAAATTTCTCCTATATGAAGTCCGATACGAAGTGGAACCGCCGGGTCTTTTTGCATTTCCAGTTGCGCCTCAATCGCTGCGTGCATTGCCTCTGTAGCACTTTGAAAAATTGAAAGACTTCCATCTCCATAATAATTGAGCACCTGGCCATGATGCGCGGCAGCCACTCTTTCCAAAACACTATTATGTTTTTTTATGGCGATAACCGCCCGTGTTTCATTTTCCTGCATCATGGCCGTATATCCAACCACATCTGTAAATAGTATCGCGGCGAGATGCCTGCTTTGCTGTTCCATTTTGATTGATCCGTTATTTGAATGCCACGCCAAAAAATATTGTAGCGCCGATAGAAGCCGGAAGGTTGTTACCGAACCGGATAGGAATTCCCAGTGAGAGGAACAAACTGCTTTTTTTCGCGGGAGTAAAAACTTTAGAAAAGACCGTGCTTTCTCCAAATCTCCCGGCTGTTTCAAAAGCCATCCTGGTTATTATAGCAAATCCTTTTTTAAAACGGAATATGGGTCCGGGATCAAATATAAAATTGTTCACTTTACTTAGCCCTTTAGTAGTTGTGACCACCGGACTCACATCGAAACTGAATCCGAATCTGTCGCTGGTTAGTATATTGATCCCGGTAGCAAAACCTATCGAGAAAGTATTTGCAGAAGTGTTCCATGTTGTGGTCGTACTATTTGTTGAAACAATGGGCACAAAAAAGCAGGTATAGACTACTAATTTGGGGTATGGCGCAGCTGCCGGCGGGCCCTGGGTTGGAACTGTAGTCTGACAAAAAACAATTCCCGGAATTGAAATAAAAAATGTTGCAAAAAAAAGCCTGATCCTTTTTTTCATGAAAGCTCTTTTAGGGGTTAGTTAACTCATCATAAATCTAAATTAAGGCAAGTTATCTCACCGTATATTGATAACAATCGCTGGATAAAACAGTGGTCAAAGTTTCAGCATCTACTATCTGAAAAGTTATATGGAATTGCGTTCCTCTTGGTATTGATGTTATATTGCGAAATAAATTTTCCTGGCCGTTTCCCTTTTCATCAGTTTGAATGGATTGAGGGACGAGTCCTTTACCAAGGGTCAGCCACGACGTGCTGTTACATCCGTTGTCAGTGATTGGGTTGACAGCCCTTTGCAAAAGGTAAGCGTGAAGAGGTTTAAGATTAAAAACCCACGTGTCCAGTGTTATTATCCGGGCAGTATCCGGAGCCTGGCGAAACTTAACAAAACCATACCCTTTCGTGCCAACAGCTTTCAGGTTTTCAGAATGAAGTGTTACATCGAGATTATAGAGTCCAAAATCTTCGTCCCGCGGAATGTCTTTAGTGCAAGCGAGGAACGAAAAAATTAAAAATAAGAATAGCGATAACCTATTCACCATTACAAAAAGTGGATTTGATCTCATAAAATTGATTTAGATAAAAAAATATTTGTTCCGTAAGCTAAGACACGCGGATGACGGCAGGTTTTTACGTTGAGTAAACTGCTTGTTTCATTGAGTAATCAGAGGTAAATCGGGGTAACTGTGCAATCATTTTCAAACAAACCCTGGAAAAAAGATTTATTTTAGGTTAAGGAAATACCAATTAACCCGGCTTTGGTTGATAAAGGGGCCTTTTTGTTCTAAAAGAAAAAATATTGATTAAAAAAATGAAAAAATCCCAACGTTTTAAAATATGGATACTTGCTGTTTTATTAATATTTCTTTCGGGCCTTTCATTTTTTTTATATGATCATTTTTTTAAGAAAACCCGTTTCAGTGGTAAGGATAAATCCATTGCGGTATTGCCTTTTATTAACTCAAATAAGAATACGGAGAATGAATATTTTAATGATGGAATGACAGACGAGATCATCATGCAATTATCAAAGATCACCGATCTGAAAGTTATTTCACGTCCTACTGTAATGACATATAAGGGAACTAAAAAGAATATCCGGGAAATTTCAGACGAACTTCATGTCGCTGCAGTATTTGAAGGAGGCGTGGAGAAATCCGGAAATAATATAAGAATAAATGCACGATTGATAGATGCAAACACCGGCAAAACAATTTGGTCAACAATCTATGACCGGGATATAAACGATCTCTTTTCCATTCAGACGGAAGTAGCACAATTAATAGCTGAACAACTGAACACAGAGCTGAGTGACAACGAAAAAAATGATATTTCCCGGCGACCCACCCAAAGCCTGGAAGCCTACAATCAATATTTGAAGGGTCGTTATTTTTATTATTTGAAGAACGCAAAATCCCTGAGAAAGGGGGTTGATTTTTTCAGCCGGGCTATTCAACTGGATTCAGGATTCTCCAGGGCTTATTCCGGCCTGGCAGATTGTTATTCTGCGCTGGGTTATGGCAGTTATGAATTGCCATCCAGTGCTTTTTTAAAAGCCGAAGTAGCAGCTGTTAAAGCACTTCAGCTGGACTCAACCTTAGCAGATCCGCATACATCGTTAGGATATATTAAATTTTATTATTACTGGGATTGGAAAGGAGCTGAACAGGAATTTTTAAAAGCCATCAGGCTGAATCCACAATATGTGCTGGCCTTCGATTCCTATGGATATTATCTGACAGCCATGGAAAGATTTCCCGAAGCGCGGGTCGCATTCGAGAAGGCGCTGCAACTGGATCCACTTTCATCTGCCATAACTACGGACATGGGTTTTAATTTATATTATTTGCGCAATTATGATCAGGCGATTGGTATATTAAAATCAGCTCTTCAAATAAATCCGAAAGCTCCATTGGCTCATCTCTGGTTGGGGCGATCTTACCAGGAACAAAAAAAATATGCTGAATCTATTAAAGAATATTCGAGTACACTCAACGTAAATAAAGAATGGCCTGTGGCTTATGCGGCAATGGGGTATGTGTACGGTGTTATGGCGCAGCGAGCGGAGGCGGAAAAAATTCTGACAAAAATGAAAGCAATCTCTGATTCAAATTATGTTACTCCATATGGTTACGCATTGATATATGCAAGTCTGAATGACAGGGAAAAAACTTTTCAGTGGTTAGAGAAGGCATATGCCGAACGTTCCAATTGGCTTGTATGGCTGAAACTGGATCCTAGATGGGCCATCATAAGTGATGATAAGCGTTATGAAGCGCTTATTGCTAAAATCGGACTGCCAAAAAAAATGAGCCGTCTGAGGCGGGAATAATTTTAGCTTATCCGGAAAGATGAGTAATTATCCGGAGCAAGTCCTCTTTCTTGTTGCGCGAAACCGGAACAGTGAGATCATTACTTAATACAAGAAAACCTCCTTCACCTTTATTATACCTGGTAGCATATTGAAGATTTACAAGAAAGGAGTTGTGAACCCGAAAAAAAGGCGGCATATCAAGCATTTCCTGTATCTCCTTTAAAGTCTTAGACACTAGCAAATCCCGGCCACTGTTGAGATGCACATTTGTGTAATTACTGTTGCTTTCACATGCAATGATATTGTTCAATGGAACCAGTTCAAAACCGTGTAGGGTCGGGAAAGCGATCTTTTGAAAAGAAAAATCATTCGATTTCCGGATATGTGTAAGAAGCGCATTTAACTGTTTTGCAGAATCGCGTTGTGTACGTTCTAAAAAAGTACTCACTGCCATTCTCAATTCATCCTTGTCAATAGGCTTAACAAGGTAATCAAGCGCGCCAAACCTGATCGCACGGATTGCATATTGATTATAGGCTGTTGTGAAAATAATATCAAAATCTATTTTAGGCAATGCTCCGAGCATTTCAAAACCAGTCATGCCGGGCATTTCCACATCCAAAAATATTAGCTGCGGCTGTTCTTCTTCAATCCGTTTTAATCCATTTTCAGCATTGTTGCAAACAGCAGTAATTTCAATTTCGGGGCAATATTGCTTTAGTTGCCATTGCAAGCTTTCGCAACAATGTTTTTCATCATCTATGATTAAAGTTTTTACCATCATTTCATCTTAAATGAATTTCACCGGAATATCAATGCATACGCAAGTGCCTGCATTTTCCCCCGCTCCATTCCGTAAATCCTCGAAGGATACACCAAATACTTCGGAATGCATGGGATCCGCCAATTGCAAACGTTGCCTTGTGACTTCTATCCCAAATGATTTTTTTTTGCCCTTATTATTTCCTTTCAAAGCGGCTGACTTCTCCATGCCGATTCCATTGTCAGATATTTTACAATGCAAAATATCATTCTCTAAATTCATATTTATAGTAATTTTCCCCGCGTGGTCTTCATTGGGATACAATCCATGCCAGATGGCATTTTCAACAAATGGCTGTATTAACAATGAGGGGATCATCACCAATGTACTGTCTATTAGATGGAGATTGATTTCATAAGTGAATGGATTTTCAAAACGAATAGCTTCCAGATCCATATACAGTTGTAAACAATTTAATTCCTCTTCAAGCAAGATAAACGGTTTTCCGGATTTTTCCAGAACCATGCGAATAAGTTTCGCGAATTTCGTCAGGTAGTCAGCAGCTTTTCCTGCATCATTCCTGATGATAAAGAGATTGATCGAATTCAGGCAATTAAAAATAAAATGTGGATTCATCTGAGCCCGAAGCGCTTTCATTTCGAGTTCGGAGGTTTGTTGTAAAAGTTCCGCCCGCGATTTCTCGGATTCTAATTTTTGAATGCGCAATTCGTTTTCTGCCAATTCGCGTCTGCGGGCTTCGTATTTGCGACTGAGCATTGCATTTCGAAATACTATGACGGCAAGAACGATTAGAAATAAAATGCTTCCGATCAGTATATTTTTCAGCAAAGTTTGCTTTTGCAATTGTATTTCCTGGATTTGCTTTTCTTTTTTCATCATTTCAATTCTCTGTTCGTAATTATAGGCAGCAAATTTTCCTTTGGCCTGGTCATTTAAAACAACATCTTTTACAATTGTATATTTTCTGAAATAATAATTGGAACTATCTGTCTTGCCCAACCGATCATAAGTTTGGGAGAGAATTTTAAACCCATCCCTGATATTTTGATTTACCCGTGTATGCAACGCCATATCAAGACCTTCGCGACCGTACCTGATTGCCTGAGACAAGCTGTCCAATGACAGATAAATCCTTGCGATATCAAGAAGCGATCGCATGATATCGTTGACATCATGATGTTTCCGGTGCTCTGCCAATCCGAGCCGAACATTTTCCAGAGCCTGGTAAAAATCTCCCTGCAAAAAATAATATTCGCCTATGCTTACCCAATACACAGCTTTCAATGCATTATTAGTGGGTTTGTATGATTGATAATAATGCCAGGCTGAATCAAATTGACGCATACGACTGAATGTCTCGGCAAATTCCATTTGAAACCAAATTTCCTTATCGGCACTCAGGCGATCAGATATTACTTCCTGATCACTCATCTCCCGTACTCTACGATAATAATTCAATGCTTCAGGGTAGGCCTCTTCCAAAGTGTAGAGTTCAGCCAGGTTCCATAATGAGTTTACAATCCATATTTTATTTTCTCTCTTTACAGCAATGTCATATAATTGTTGCGCATATAAAAAACTTTTTTCATAGTTGCCCATTTGCTTGTTTAGTTCGAACATGCCCGTTAACGATAAATAAATTCCATCCCCGTCGTTTTTTTGGCGTGCTTCTGTATAATACTTCTCATTATAGTCCATCGCTTTTTCAAAATCGCATTCCGAAACTGCAGCCCAAAAGAGATAATAATAAACCGAATCAATACCCGTTTTGTCTGCTGTCTTTTCAAAGTAATAAAGGGCCTCTTCGCTATATTTTTTGGATAGAGGGATATCGTCATCGAAATGTTTAGCGATTTGAGATTTTCGGGAATATGCCATAGCGAGACCGTGCGTATAATTTATTTTTCCCGCTGCTTCCAGAGCCATGTCGGCATAATATAACGCTGAGTCTTTTTTGGAATTTAAAATATTTTGCTCGCTCCGGGCGGTCATCCGATCGATTATCAATGCGGCTTGCAAATCGGGCGATTGAGTTTTATCGCCTACCGGAATTTGATTTTCACTAAATCCGGATAAGGGGAAAATAAGAAATGAAAAAATAAATAATAATTCGACCCCCGCAAGATATAGATATCGCTTACACGAAATCGAAAGGTATATGCGATGTCTCTTAGTCATGGAAAACGGGTGAATATTAAATATACTTACAGTTTATCAGGTTTTGGTCAGGGCGTGATTCACTAATGTACACACTTTAATTAATGATATTGTAATACTCGCAGTTCCGAGATAATTCGTTCCACAAAAAGTTATTAGGAGCTCTAAACTTGAAATTCCATAAGCGCCTATCATGTCACGTTTACTCCCAAAATCAACGCGATTATTGACGAATTCTGCACGTCCGCGAAATAGGGTTGTTCTTAAATAAAATAATTTGTAACATTGATGCATTGTCCAGAGAAGGTTTTTTTAAGATACATGAGTATAATCGACACATTGGATAAGTTTAATGCTAAAACCGCATATTATTCTTTGCGGCAGAAACGAATATCTTTTACAATCAGTCCATACTAAAAAGACAACAAACGCAACTATGTATATCACCAAACGCCCCCATTTTATATTTGTTTTAGCTATTCTACTAGTAACAAGCTGTTCAAAAAAAACTGATCCTCCACAAAATAATCCACCGCCTGCCGATAATCTATCTGTTAGCGAGAAAAATTTATCCATAGCCGCTTTGACTAATAGCACAAAAACATTTACAATAACTTCAAATATTCAGTGGACCGCAAGCAGCGATCAGTCATGGATCACGCTAAGTCCGGCAAGCGGAAATGGCAACGCAAATATTATCGTGACTGCTCTCAACAATGCGGGAAACCCATCAACGCGAAGTGCGACGATAAAAATAAATGGATCTGCTAATAAGAGCGAAACTGTTGCTGTAACACAAGATGCGGGAATTATTATCCTTGCTGGATCTGCGAGCTCCGGTTCAGGTTTAAATCAGCTAAATGTCCCGTATGGAATTGCTGTTGACAAAAAGCAAAATCTATACATAGCTGACATCAATAATTCCAGAATTGTAAAGTGGACTCCCAATTCGACTCAAGGAATAATCGTCGCTGGAAATGGCACATCGGGTCAGGGTCTGGATCAACTTTCCGATCCTCAGGGATTATTTGTAACTGACGACGGAACTGTCAATGTAACTGATCCAGCTAATAGCAGGGTCATGAGATGGGCACCGGCCGCTACTCAGGGAATAATGGTAGCTGGCAACGGAACACGAGGTAGCTCATTAAATCAATTGTTCGATCCGATCGGCATCTGGATGGATGCAAACGCGGATATATTTTTGGCAGATCTAAATAACAACAGAGTTGTTAAATGGGAGCCAGGTGCATCGCAGGGAATTCTTGCAGCAGGAAGTAATACGTTTGGCAGCGGATTAGATCAACTTAATGGACCGAGGGCTGTGTTTGGAGATTCAGTAAACAACATTTACATCGTGGATGCAGGCAATAACAGAGTTGTAAAATGGGCGCCCGGAGCCACGCAAGGAATTATTGTTGCAGGAGATGGTACGATAGGAGATGGTCTGAATCAGTTATCAAACCCTTCTGGTCTTTTTGTAGACAGCAAGAATAATATATATGTAACCGAAGTCGATAATCATCGGGTGACGAAGTGGTTGCCAGGAGCTTCGCAGGGAGTAATCGTAGCAGGTGATGGTACACGAGGTTCAGCAATAACTCAGTGTGATCGTCCCCTAGCTGTTTTTGTAGATTTTGAAGGGTACATATATGTAAGTGACATGACTAACACACGCGTGGTCAGATACGCTCAATAAATCGATTTTATTTAGTTAACCTGTTTCACAAGCGGCTTACGATATTCGCATATCTATTAGCGCTAGTAATAAGCCAATCAGTTTAGAATCCTCGTCGGGCAACTTAAAGCATAACTAAACAAAGCTTAACAACACTCAAATCTGCTATAATCAATGATCGCATTGGATTTTGTACAAGTGGAGCCGACGAAAGTACAATCAGCAATTACCAAATCCCGGCCTTGGTTGCGCTGCTCCTAACGTTTCTTCGATTATTCTACAACGTTATGAAATTAAATTGTTCAATTATAAATAACTTCTGACATAAAGACGCTATTTTTTCCTCGTTGCTATCCGATCAACATTTTTTCTCCGATCAACACATCTATAAAACTACAATTATAGTAATGCAATAAATGAAAACCAATCACTCATCAATACACGTGTCGTCCCTGGGTCAGTCGTACAGCCAGCTCTTCTTTTTTTACCGTTACTTGTTTACCGACCTGTTTGCCATTTCTGAAAGTGTTGGCAGTAATCTGTGTTGCTCCAATCGGAAAATTGATCAGTTCACCCGTATATTTCGGGTAATAGGGATCCGGATTGGTTCCATCGAATGTGTAATAAATATCAAGCCCTTTTATTTCTGACGATAATTGAACCGAAAATCCACGACTATCCTTATTCCTGACCGGCGTATAAATTACATTGTATGCACTCAGGGCATACTTTATTTTTGCTGCATCCAGTCTTGGAAATTGTGCTTCCATCTTTACAATAAAATGATCCCAGTTACGACTGGCCTTCGGGCTCCAATATACTTCGGCCAATGCAAGCCCTCTTGGCCAGATCATATATTCCATTTGGCGAAAACCAGAAACTCTTTCTGTCCACAGATTTCCTTGTCCACCCAGAATATATTTTTCATCCACACTATCCGGTACAGGATCATAAATATAGGAATCAGTAAGCCGGCAAATGCCGTAAGACGGTGGCTCTACACTCGCTTCACCCTGGTAAAGATCAAGATAACAATAATCCCATGGCGACATTACCACATGGTGATTCATCTTAGTCGCTTCAATACCACCTTTCATTCCTCTCCAACTCATTACAGTAGCTTCCGGAGCCAGGCCGCCTTCCAGTATTTCATCCCAACCGATTAATTTCTTTCCTTTGCTTTTTAAAATGCCTTCTATTCTTTTCACAAAATAGCTTTGCAGTTCATCTACATTTTTGAGATGTTCGTCAGTCATGCGTTTTTTACACTTGGGGCATTCGGACCAAAAACCTTTATAGGCCTCATCTCCTCCCACGTGAATATATTCACAAGGGAAAAGAGCAGCCAGCTCTGTAAATATTTTTTCCAGTGCAATAAAAACAGAATCGTTACCGATGCATAACGCATTATCATCCCTAACAGGACTACGGAAACCGGCATTCACGCTGTAAGGTAATTGTGTGCAGGAAAGATTAGGAAAAGAAGCGATGAGTGCAAGGCTGTGTGCAGGTACATCAATTTCAGGAAGGATGGTAATATTGCGGTCTTTAGCATAACTGATCATTTCACGCATTTCTTCCTGTGTATAAAATCCGCCATCGGTAGCTGACTCATGCGCGAGGGCTGGTAGAAATTCTCCCCAAAGTCCGGAGCGTTTTACACGCCATGCTCCAACGCTCGTCAGCTGTGGCAAACTTTTAATCTCGATACGCCATCCCTGGTCATCACTCAAATGAAGGTGCAGCACATTATATTTATACCTTGCCATTTGGTCCATAAATTTTTTCACTTCTTCTTTGGTAAAGAAATGACGGCTCACATCGAGCATCATTCCGCGCCAACCGAAACGTGGATAGTCAGTAACTGATACACAAGGAGCGCTCCAGGTAATATTGTTAACTCTTATGTCACTTTCAATATTAGCAGGCAGCAATTGTAAAAAACTCTGCACGCCATAAAAGACGCCGGCAGGCTGATTGGCAGTTATGACAACTTTTTTAGGAGTCACCGACAATTGATATCCTTCATCACCGAGTTGGGGATCTGCGTTTTTATTCAGGTTAATTCGGATAGTTGCAGCATTGCTACGATTCATCGAAACATGATAACCTGTCGGAATAGTCAGGTGGTTAATTAAATCCGCAAGCGCTTGTTTTATCGCCGGGTTCTCATCGGCACTGATTCCAATGTTTGACGGCAATGTAAAATTACCGGAGTTTTTAGTCAGCGTAACCGGCGCCGGGATGATAGATATATTTTCCTGAGCGAAACCTGTGAGCAATCTAAAAAAACCTGCAAATAAGAAAATATTTTTTTTCATGTTGAAGTAAAGTTTTGAATGGATGAATAGAGGGATAATTTAGAATATTCTTTTTAATCAAGGCTAAAAAAATTATGAAAAGGTGAAAGAGGAAAATTATCAGCTCTTTGAGTGCGACTTAAAAGGAAAAATGCTTTCAACATCTAGCTCATTTTGCCGGAAAATTTTCATTATAGTCTTCACTGTTTCTGCTAAATTGTATTACACTTTGATTATAACACTTTGAAAATCATAGTTAGGTTCGAATCCTCCTCGGACAACGAAACAAGCCTTACCGAGGCTTACTAAATGTCAAATCCGCTTATAGTCGATGATTATAGCGGATTTTTTATTTTTTTGCTTCCGTTGAATAGTGCCCTCTTTAAGCAAAGTATTGCTTTTTTTGTGTTACCATTTGTATTGCACCTGTTTTTGATTTAGTCTGGCATATCGCTCATTTTAACCCTGCAAATATGCCTTCATAAAAAAGTTTTCTTCACAATTTTCCCATGAAAAAAGATTGATTGACATTAACCTGTTATTTCTACCCTTATGGGTAATGCTTTGTTCACATTCTAATTCAATATTTGCACTGTCTTTTATTGTGAAATATAACTAACTTAATGCCATGAGGGCATCTGTATTGATATTACTGCTTGCTTTTTATTTCAGCATTGCTGCAACTGATGTTTTTTCCCAGGATAGAAAAACAGACTCATTAAACACGATACTTAAAACTACCAAAGAAGATACTTTACTTATCAATGCGAACATTCAGCTTAGTAATATTTATTTGGAGGATCAAACAGATAAAGCAGCTAAGTATGCGTTTAATGCTTTATCAATTGCTGAAAAAATAAATAACAAAAACTGCATAGCCAGATCTTTGCATACATTGGGTGTTTGTTATGATTATAGCGGCAATCTTGATTCCTGCCTGTATTGTCTGAATAAGGCTGCAGCCATTTTTAAATCACTTAACAATGAAGAGAGACTATCAAATGTTTTAAGCGATGAAGCCAATGCTTATTACGCACGCGGCAATTATGAACTTGCATTGCGCAATCAATTGGCTTCATTGGTGCTTCGGAAAAAAGCCGGCAACAAAATTTACGTTGCCAAATCATTAAATAATATTGGTGTTTTGTATCGTTCCAAAAAAGATTATACAAATGCGATAAACTACTACAGGCAATCACTTACTATAAAAGAAGAGTTACACGATGAGCAAGGTATAGTAAACACCTTAATCAATATCAGCAGCGCTTATAACAGCGAAGATAAATTTGATAGCACATATTATTATGCTTACAAGGCAATGCTGCTTGCGAAAAAAATAAATGCTGAAAAAGATATTTATGGCTCGCAGGTTAATATGGGAGCTGCATTGATTGGCCTGAGCAAGTTTGATGAAGCAGAACCCTTGTTGTATGAAGTAGAACAAAAAGCAAAGGCGCACAATGATAAAAGTGTATTGATAACAACTTATGAAGGGTTAGGAGACATATTTTTCAACCGGGAAAATTATGCAGCTGCTGAAAAATATTTTTTAAAAGGGTTGGCAACCGCAAGAATAAACCAGCGTAAAGAGCTGATACAGGTATTCTACACCAAGCTTGCAAAATGCTGCCGGAAACTTGCAAAATATGATCTTGCATTTGCATACACAGATTCGGCTTCAACACTTAGCCATGAGTTATTAAACGAACAAAATTTAAGACAGCTAAACGAAATGGCAGCTATATATGAATCGAATGAAAAAGAAAAACAGATTGGGAAATTAAATGCACAAAATGCGCTTAGTATTACAGAGGCTTCGCTCAGAAAAACAGAAAGAAACTATTTTATCGTTGCCAGTGTTTTGCTATTGGCACTAGCTGTATTGGCCTATATAGCTTTTGTATCCAATAAAAGAAAGAAAGAACAGCTTGCTGTACAAAAAAAACTGATTGAAAAATCGTTGCAGGAAAAAGAAGTTTTGTTAAGAGAAATTCATCATCGTGTAAAGAACAACCTGCAGATAGTATCAAGCCTGTTAAGCTTACAGTCTAATTATATAACGGATGAGCATGCGTTGCAGGCAGTAAGGGAAAGCCGCAACAGGGTGCAGTCTATGTCGCTCATTCACCAGAACCTTTACCAGGAAAATGATTTAACAGGTATCGAGATACAGGATTATATCAGCAAGCTATGCGATAATCTTTTTTATTCATACAACATTCAATACAATAAAATAAAACTCGTTAAAGAATTGCAGCCGCTTAATCTTGATGTGGATATTGTAGTTCCCCTTGGACTAATACTGAATGAATTAATTACAAATAGCCTTAAATATGCATTCGCCGACGGCAGGGAAGGTGTCATAAAAATCATATTGAAAGAAGAACAGGATAAACTAAAACTTGGCGTATATGATAATGGAATGGGCACACAGCTAAAAGAACGCCCGCATGAAGAATATGCATTCGGATATAAAATGATCAATGCTTTTTTGCAAAAACTGAAAGGTGAAATGAAAGTGTATTCGGAAGATGGAACAAAAGTGGATATTGAAATAAAAAATTACAGAAACATTTTAGCATGAGCGAAAGGAATATACTGATTGTAGAAGATGAACCCCTGATAGCCGAGGATATTGCTGAGGCGTTAATGCGAAATGATTTTGCGGTTTCTGCCATTGTTTATACAAAGGAAGATGCGCTTACAGAATTAAGAAGCAATCTGCCAGATGTAGCAATACTTGATATTAATCTTAACGGCAAAATGGAAGGTATAGAGATTGCAGAAACTATCGCCACTCAATATAGTATTCCATTTATATTTCTTACATCCTATTCAGATAAAAAAACAATTGCCAGTGCAAAATTTACAGAACCGGCAGGCTACATTGTAAAGCCATTTACAGAAGCCGGTTTGTATAGTTCCCTTGAAATCGCTTTATACAATTATGCACAAAAAAATAAACGCAACTTTCCCGAGTTAAAACTTTCAACCATTAATCAACATTTAAGTGTGCCCGTAAGTGAAAGAGAGTTTCAATTGCTCCAGTTAATTTATAGCGGGTATTCCAACAAGCAAATTGCTGGTGAGTTATTTATTTCGCTCAACACAGTAAAAAAACACATCAACAATCTTTATTTAAAATTAGACGCCGCTTCACATTCTTCAGCCATTGCAAGAATAAGAGAACTGATGTGCAGATAACGTTTGTCGGGATAAGGATTTATTGATTGTGATTAAAAATTGACCGTATATACTTTGGCATATTTTATTTTTATTGGTATTTATAATTTAAACTCGCAATATTTTGAACGTCTTTAACTTTAATTTTAAATATTGGGCTTGGCTTTAATTTTTCAGTAAGGTTTGGTGGAGTTGCATTATGGCTTGTTTGCCATTTAGCCCAAATTCTATCAATATTTGCATGATGCAACCAAAATAATGGGTCAGTAGGAGATGATTTATCTGCCATATCTCCACCAACTGCGTTATGAACACCAGCATGAATTGCGCCTTCCAATGTACTCTGAAATGTTATAAATGTAGTGATTGAGTTTACTGCTGTTAAATCTGCACTTGTTGCAATTTGCGAAGCATTAAATGTACCTCTTTGAACTCCCCAACCTGATAATAATGCTGCTCCGGTTAACCGTATAGGAATTGCCCTGTCAACAATTGCATCCCAATAAGGAATAAAAACGTTTGGATTTACCTTCTGCAATCTTTTTTCGAACTGAACAAGAAACCATCTATGCCAGGACAGAAAATTTCTTCCGACCATTCCCATACCTTGCATTGTGTGAACACCCCACGACATGCCACTCGCGCTCATAGCTTTCACATGAACTTTTACAAAGTCCCTGTAACGCGGTGCCGGAATATTCATTCCGTGTGTTTTGTTTACCGCGTCAATGAAATCATTCCATTCATTCGCAGTTATGTTTTTTTGATTTTTTCTAGTTGTCATTTGTTAAAAAGATTTAGCAGTGAATAAAATGTTTAATCGGGCTTTATATATTATATGCGGATTTCTTAAAGCAATTTGCTGCAAAGGGAGTAGGGATCATTGTGAAAAACTATTTCAGGCAGATTGCTTTTATAGAGAAGGAAAAATAACTTATATGCGATTCGCAAGAAGTAAAAATGCAAATACAGACCTGATAAAGGTATTATCTTATTTTATACCGGCCAACCCGTGAAAAGACGGTATTTTGTTGCTGTTTTTACGGGATTTGTTTACTCTTCATTTCGTGAATAGGGGATGAAATTGAAAACTTACACTTTCAATTCTACTTTTGCGTACACTTTTTGATACACTTGTTGTGTCCCTTTAATCATGAGTCGGGTTCTTTTGTCAGTAATTTAAATGCTATCTTTTTAGTAAAAAATTTTTGCTTATTTCATCATACACTGTAAGCAGGTTATTGGATTTTCCCTGCCTGTCAAAAACGGATTCCCAGGTATTGAGCGGTTCCCAAATACAGGTACCTTTTCCTTTTCCATTGGGTAATTCAAAAACAATTTTATTCACTTCTTCTTTTAATTGAGAATACTCTACTACAATTATATCCTTGCCATATCGCCGCACCAAATCATTTAAGTTATCTCTCAGATCATCCAATGTGCCATGCCATTTTGGGTAATAAGATTCCCCAATCACATCAAAGTGTACACCCCTGGCGATCATATTATCAATAAAAAATACCGATTCATGATTTTGCCCTCCCAATGCTACATGCAACATGATAATAATATTAGGATCCACCGATTTTACAGCTGCAGTTCCTGCGTTGATTAATTGTGCAAGACCATCAAGATTACCTATTTTCCCCTCGGGCCAAACCATGCCATGGTTGATTTCATTTCCAATCTGCACCATATCAGGTGTTGTTCCCTGATCTTTCAATTCCTGTATTATTTTTTTGGTATAATCGTATAACGCTTTTTTTAATTCAGTAAACAATAATCCCCGCCATTGAGCCGGTTTATATTGTTTACCAGGATCGGCCCAATAATCACTGTAATGAAAATCGAGCAACAATTTCATACCGGCAGCTTTTATTCTTTTTGCCATTTGCCTGGTGTGTTCCAAATCACAAAAACCTTTTTGAGGCGAATAACCACTATCTCTTGCGGGCTCGTTAAATATGCGGAGGCGTATATAATTAAAACCATGTTCTTTCAAAATCAGTATCGGGTCTTTTTCTACTTCTTTATCAGAAAATTTCATTCCTCTATCTTCCAATTGTGGCAGGAATGAGATATCTGCCCCGATCATTTTATCCACTTCTCTTTTCTTTGAGGCCTCTCCTTTTAATTCATAGGTTCTATCTATCGCTATAGCCGAAATACTTTCAGGAGAAATAGTAATAATATCTGCAGCACCCGTCCACAAACCCGTTGATTTTGCTTCGAATTTTATTATGTCGGGATTTGCGCCTGACTGCACAATCACCTGGCATTTGCCATTGAACAAAGTTCTTTGCCAAGCACCATCCGGGCATTTATCTGGTTCGTGACTACTTGGGTCACCATTACCTACTCCGATTATTCTTCCATCACCCCGAATAGAAAATTTAATCAGGTTATCTGCATCTGGTACTTCACGTCCTTCTTTATCCACGACACTTACATTGATAACCGTTACATCTTTACCATCGGCAGAGATAGTGGTTCTGCAGGCTGTAGCGATTACTTCTGCAGGTTGATTGGTAGTTTCAACCTTCGCTTTTAATTTTTTTCCTCTCTTATATGCTACAGCTTGCAATGTACCAGGTTCGTAATTCACGGTCCATGTTAAATGACCATTGCGCGGCATATCTTTTTTGCCTAAACTTTTTTCATTCAGAAATAATTCTACATTATCTGCATTGGAATTTACCCACACATCAATAGGCTGCCCCCTTTTTTCTCTCCAGTTCCAATGTGGAGATATCCGCAGAACATCTTTATCCGTCCACCAGCTTTGATAATAGTAATAAATATTTTTAGGAAACCCACACATATCCATAATACCAAAATGCGAATTGATATTTGGCCATTTATAAAGAGTTGGCTCACCGCGATAATCAAAACCGGTCCACACAAAACCTCCCAGCCAATAATCATTTACTGCTGCAAGTTTCCACCAATCTTCAGCCTTACTTGCCCACCACGGCGCAGTTAGGTCCTCGTCGGGCAAATAAGCCCGTATTGAATCTTTTTCATAAATATCTCTTGTCGTAACCGTACTTCCCATCTCAGTTCCGAGTATCGGTTGAGATGGATGTTCCTTGTGATAATCTTCCACCGCAAACTGCCGGTAATTAAAACTGCGGACAGGAATCATTTCATTTATTCCATTATAAACGTTTGGCAAATCGGCAGCATAGGTACAGGTTCTGGTAGGATCCAATTGTTTTTGTTTGATAATAAATGTTTGTGCAATTCTTTTTCCATTGCTGTTGGTATGAATCCACGCTTCTTCATTTCCGATGCTCCACATAAAAACTGAAGTACGACTCCGGTCTCTTTTCATCAACCGTTCAAACTGACTCATGTACTCCGGGCCGCTGTTCAATAATCGCTGTTCATCCATTACCAGCATTCCCAAACTGTCGCATGCATCCAGTAACTCGGGCGTGGGTGCGTTATGACTGGTGCGATATGCATTCACTCCTGCATTTTTCAACAAACCAATGCGATAGTAATGTAAATAATCAGGCAATGCACTGCCAAGGCCTGCATGGTCGTGATGGTTGTTGGTACCTTTTATTTTTACATAACTACCATTTAAAAAAACGCCATTGGTTTTTATTTCAACTGTTCTGATTCCAAATCGCAATGTTTTGCTATCAATAATTTTTCCTGCAGATTTCACCTCTGCAATAACTTTATATAAGTAAGGGTCTTCAAGCGACCATAGCCTCGGATTGTTTACAGCAATGATTTGTTTGGAAATTTTTTCTTCATTTACTTCCAATGAAACAGCTTGTTCCCCTGATTTAGCAATTATTTTTCCTGCCCTGTTGGTGAGAAAAGATGATACTGTGTATGGAGTAGTCGAATTATTTTCATTTGCAACTGTTGTTTCTACTGTAACTGTTGCCTTATTATGCTGAACTGTAGAATAAGCAAATATGCCATCCGTGACAATGTGCAGGTTTTGATATTTGTTGAGCCATACATGCCTGTAGATACCTGCGCCTTCATAAAACCAACCTTCATATTGTGTGGCATCAACCCGAACGACCAAAACATTTTCCTTGTCAAAATTGATGAAATCAGTAATATCGTAAGCCGCACCAATATATCCGCTCTTATTATTTCCCAGATAAAAACCATTTACCCAAATATTGGCATCCCTGAATATTCCGTCAAATTGTATTTGAAAACGTTTGCCGGAATCTTCTTTGGAAATATTAAAATGTTTACGGTACCAGCCAATACTTGTTTCAGGAAACAAACCTCCGACAGGTTTATACCCGTGCGATTCTACATCAAAATTATCAACATTTACAAAAGGCAATTCAACTGCCCAGTCATGTGGCAGGTTCAGGTTCCTCCATGAACTATCTTTAAAAAAGGGGTCAATGGCGGTCCGGGCCGCACCTCCCGATTTTGAAAAAACAGTGACGATACTGTAATTAAAATCTTTTTCGGGATTTGCTGCATGACCAAAATGAAATTTCCATCCTTCATCGAAATTTATTTTTTCTCTCCGTGATGGTTGTGCAGATAAAAAATGCGACACGATGAAAAGGAATAGAACAAGAATAAAAAAAACCCGCTTGATTGTTTGCATGCGCTTGGTTGTTTTGCTGAATAATCACTTTCGTTTAATGAGCCGGATAGACTCTATGTCGATGCTACATGTTTTATTATTGCCCGATGGGGTAATCGATGGGCCGGCAGTTACTTCAATTTTTTCAACATCATCTAATTTCAAAACCTGTTCTGTACCGGATCCTTTGAACCACAAAGGTTGAAACCCGGGATATGACCTTGGCAGTAATAATGAAGAATCTTTTTTGAAATCACTGAATGAAAACCCTGTATCCTGAAAATTATCTGTAAGTGTAATGGCTAAAGAAAAGGAAACCGCATCTTTAGTAATGAATGTTATTTTGGTTTTTACTGGCTGAAGTGAAGCTGTTTTTGCCCGAATGATTATTTTATCAAAAGTATTCAACTCCATATTTCTCGGTTTTAATTTATCACCGACAAAATATTGAAAACCCATTACGTCACCTGGCTGCATCTCAGTTGCTGATAAACGCAGTATCAGGCTTCCTGTGTTCTCTCCCGTTATATAACTGGTTTGAAAATTTCTTCTGAAAGAAGGATAAATAAATATATTTCTGTCAACAGCCGGATTGTACAATTCCAGGTTAGCATTTTCTGCGGCTACAAATGTTTTCCATGTTTCAAAATGATAAGTATCCCAGGCCAGTGGATTGTCTTTGAAATTACCCGGGAATGCGGAGAAAGTATTTCCTTCCTGAACAATGATGCGGTAATTTAATAAACCTGATGTAACCATATCAGCCGGAACTTCCGCAGCAAATTCATATCCTTCTTTTTTTATCATGGGGATATTTCTGAAAGGTCCGCCACCCAGTTTGTTTATTTGCAAAGTAACCTTGCCTGAATCCATCCCCGCAACAATAGCAGTGATGGTAAAAGGTTTGCCTGAAGAAACTTCAGCAAAAGATTCATGTCTTAAAAATATTTCTTTGGGTGATGACTGAGGTGCTACAAATTCATTCAGGCCAATAACTCCGGTTTCATGCAGGTTGTTTGAAAATGTTTTTCCGTTTCTTATCAATAAATAAGTGCCGGGGGTGATTTGAAAACTATCTCCTTGGGCACTACTTGAAAATGTATTGCCTTCGTTCAATCCTCTTATCGAAAATCCCGAGCCTATATCATCCAACCTGATTTGCATTTTATTTGAGCGCCAATGTATCGATGAAACTTCTTTTTGGGGAGATGCCTTTTCAAACGGGTCCCTGATATGAATGACATCAGGCATTACTTCTAACCGCCAGACAGCTTCTTGTATTTTATCTAAAAAATAGGCACCTGTTCCTGTATAAACTACGACAGCAGAGTTTCCTACTCCTGCAATATGTTTCAATTGATTTTTGTTAACCGGTTTTGATTGCGAGGTATTGGAATAATAAAATTTTTGTTCCGCATTCATTTCACTTAAGGATTCTTTATAGCTCACACGAAACATGTCAAACACACTATCAGCAGGATAAGCGCCATAGTTTTTTAACCTCGGCACTTTATGAAATACTTCAGAAGCAATTAACATGCTGATGGCTTTTGAAGGTGTGTAGGCAAGGTTTAAATAATGTGTTTGATATTCGGTATTAGCATATGCCAATGCCATCGGGTCATAAGCAAATTGCGTGGCCCATTGAAAGCCCGCGCTTCTGAAACTCCTTGCCATAGCAGGATATATGCACGATTGAAAAATATCAGCCGCATCAAACTCATATACCATTAGTGCTTTTTTTGCAAATGCAGGAATGGTATCACGGTAAGGGATATTGTAAACATCCACATTCGGTAAATAATTTCCTTTTAAAGTCCGCCCCGAAACAAGACCGGATGGATACCACTGAAAGCTAAAACCATCAACTGATGATGCAGCTACGGCATCGGAATAAAAAGGAGATTGACTGATATTATAAAATACAGGTTTTGACCATCCCGTACTTTTCAGGGCAGCAGCCAACCTGTTGATATAATTTGTAACAGCTTGTTTGGGTCCGCTGTGGCTGGGTTCATTATTAATTTCTACGGCGATTATATCTTTGTCTTCTTCGTAAGTAAGTTTTGTATAAGGATTGACATGATTAAAGAACTGGTGTATGTAATTTTCCTGCGCTTTGATAGCAGTGTCATTGGTCGTTAGTTTAGCTCTTCCAAAAAAAGCGGAAAAGCCTGGTGTCGGTTCGTCTCTTTCAGGATAGCCGTTCCCCCAGAAAGCAATGGGTGTGATGATTGTTTTGATATTTCTCTTTTTTAATTCGGCCAATAAAAAATCAAACAATTTTAAATGCTCATTCTCCAACAGATTGCCCGAAGAATCTGAAATTTCAGTATCCCAAACATGTACGCGAAAAGCATCGAGGCCCAAACGGGCAAAATGATATACATCCTGCTGAATGGCTTTTTGCAAATCGATATTTAATGCTTTGTGAGCGCGGTAAGAATATGCAAATGGAACGGTGTAGTTTATTCCGAAAAAAGCCGCTTCCATTTTATTGGATGAATAACGAAGCACACCTTGTTTATCTACATAAACAATATTGCTATTCTTTTTTTTTCTATCCTGGGCCAACGCATCCTGGCAAAAAAAAACAACGCATGGAAGAAGAACAAAAAAAAAGTATCTATTTAATAGTTTCATATTTACCCATGATTTCAACAAAATAGCAATTGTACGCCGACCACTGTCGTTAAGTTAAGGGTTTTGTTTCTTGAATATTGAGTGTAGGATTAGGTAGAATATTCGCAAATCCCGTCCGCCAGTTGGCGGACGCCTGGTAATTTACCAAACGTCCCTACGGGACGTCAGATGTCATCTTATTTTTTTCTACCGACCAGATGTCCCTCCGGGACATTTAAATGATAACTGGTTTTCTTATGCGAACATTCTACC
>Ga0137407_10000074_pt1 | contig 78569 bp, 62 predicted proteins | sample CZOMad2_2_16fung_FD_108410 | JGI IMG/M metagenome (GOLD analysis project Ga0137407, IMG submission 108410) | Vadose zone soil fungal communities from Angelo Coast Range Reserve, California, USA - CZOMad2_2_16fungal (Illumina Assembly) | ecosystem: Environmental > Terrestrial > Soil > Vadose... | reverse complement strand
TTATGGCGACCTGACTTCGTTCTTCGCCACCCACAAGAATTACGACGTCGATTTTGCCGACGTCAAAGGACAGGGCCACGTCAAGCGTGCGATCGAAGTCGCCGTGGCCGGCGGACACAACCTTCTCATGATTGGTCCGCCTGGTTCGGGCAAATCGATGTTGTCGAAACGAATCGCCACCATCATGCCGCCGATGTCGCTCGAAGAAGCGATCGAGAGCACGAAAATCCACAGCATTGCCGGGATGCTCAACGGCGATCAGGCATTCGTTTCCACCCGGCCATTTCGCTCGCCGCATCACACCATCTCCGATGTCGGCCTGCTCGGCGGCTCCGCGATTCCTGCGCCCGGCGAAGTGAGCCTCGCCCATCACGGCGTTTTGTTTTTGGACGAATTGCCCGAGTTCAAACGTTCCACCCTCGAAGTAATGCGTCAGCCGCTCGAAGACGGGAAAGTCACCGTCTCGCGCGCCGCCGGCAGCGTGACTTTCCCATCCGAGTTCATGCTCGTCGCCGCAATGAACCCATGCCCGTGCGGCTACTTCGGCGATTTGAAACGCGAATGCCGCTGCGGCCCGACGCAGGTCCATCGTTATCGCCAGCGCATCTCCGGCCCGCTCCTCGATCGCATCGATCTCCACATCGAAGTGCCCGCCGTCGAATACCGCGACATCTCGAGCACGCGAACGGAAGAATCTTCCGCCGCGATTCGCGAACGCGTCCAGCGCGCCCGCGAAAAACAGCGCGCCCGTTTCCAGTCCGATGCGAAAGTGAATTGCAACGCGCGGATGGGCCCGCGCCAGATCAAACAGCACTGCAAACTCAGTGACGAATCTCAGGAACTGATCCGCGTCGCCATGACCGAGCTAAACTTGAGCGCCCGCGCCTACGACCGCATCTTGAAAGTCTCCCGTACCGTCGCCGATCTCGCCGAATCAGACGCGATCACCCCGGAACACGTCAGCGAAGCCATCCAGTACCGCACCTTCGATCGCACGCTTTGGGTGTAGGGTTCGTGCCTTGCCACGCCTTTAGAAAAGGCGGGCCTGCCACGCCGTAGCTTCAGCGAAGGCGGGTCACTCTTCCCGCATCAATTTGCAGGGATCGATAGCAAGTGCTCGCCGGGCCGGAATAGCGGACGCGGCGAGGCCTAATAGCGCCATCGTTATGATCGCGCCCGCGACAACCACAGGGTCACCGGGGTTCGCCTGATACACGATCTGTCCGAGTAAGCGATTGGCGAAAATGCCCAGGAGCAACCCCGCCAGCGAGCCGAGGACGAGTAGCACGATTGGCCGCCCAACGGCCGCGGTCATGACATGTTTCGCGCGCGCGCCTAACGCGACGCGAATTCCGAGCTCCTTCTTCCGACGGCTCACATTGTACGCGGCCAGGCCGAAGATGCCGGTCACCGCCAGCATCGCCGCGAGAAGGCCCAGCGCACCCAGGGCGATTGTCGCCGCTCGCGCGGGGAAAAGCGGACCTTCCAGCGCATCCGACCAGCTTCGCACGATGATGGGCGCGTTCGGCTCGACCGCGCTCAGAGTCCGCTCGATCGCCGGGATCATCTCGCTCTTCGCGCGGTATGATCGTACCACGAAATACGGATACGTCTGCTCGCTCTGGGTCAACGGCAGATAGATCATTGGCTGGGGTGGTTCCTGGATCTCGAGATACTTGCCGGTCTCCATCACGCCCACCACCTCCCTTAAATGGTCGAGGAAAATGAAACGTTGTCCGATCGCCGGCGTGTCGCCCCACATTTTGCGCGCGAAGGTTTCGTTCACGATCGCCACAAAGGGCGTCTGAGCAGTGTCGCGCCAGGAGAAATCCCGGCCGCGCAGGAGCTCGGTCCGGGCCGTCTCGAGATAGCCGGGCGATATCGTCAGGCCTAACGACGCCAGCACTGAATGGTTGAGTGTGAACTCGGTCGTGCCTGGCGGGAAAACCGGAATTGGGCGCAGTCCGCCGGTAAAGGGCGGTTTGCCGAGCGTTCCCACTGCGGTCACGCCAGGGATGCTGCGCAGCGCGTCGATCATCGCTTTCTTTTTCTCGAGCGGCAGGTCGCCGTCCGGTTCCACTTCGCTGAAGTCCATTTCAGCGAGGAAAGCGCCTTGCGGTTGGAAGCCGAGCGGAACATGGAGCAGGCGCACCATGCCGCGCACGGCAACGAGCGATGCGACCACCATGAGCGTGCAAATGGCAATCTGCGCGCCGAGCAAAAGGTCGCGCAGCGCAAAGCGACGCAACGGCATTGTATCCACCGGCCCGCTCTTCATCGCTTGGAGCGGACTGCTCCGCCACACTGTTCGCGCCGGAATCATTCCAAACAGGAGACCGCTGAGTACCGTCAAAGCCAGAGCGACGAGATAAACCCGCGCATCCACGCCGACTGACAATTCGCTGAAGGGCGAAGTGGCCCCGAAGAAGGTTGGCAATGCTTTGCTGTCCAGCACCCGCAGCAGCACCGTCGCAATCACGATGGCGATCGCTCCGCCGAACAGCGACACGACCAGAGCTTCAGTCATCAGTTGGCGCACGAGTCGCCAGCGGCCGGCGCCTACTGCCACGCGGAGCGCGAGTTCCCGGCTCCGATCGGCTGCGCGCGCCGCAAACAGCGTTGCCAGATTCGCGCAGGCTGCCGCCAGGATGAGCAGAGTCAGCGCAGTCACGCTGTAAAGAGAACTGCGAACAACGTCACCCGTGTCCGCGTAGAGTCCCGGGCGAACGACTCGCAGCGGCACGCCGGTGTCTGTCGCCGGGTATTCCTTCGCGAGCGTCGCCGAGATCGCACTCAGGTTTTCCGCTGCCTGTCCCGGCGTGACGCCCGGCTTCAGGCGCCCAAGCACCGTTAAAGGTCTGCCCTTCCGGTCCTTCAAGTACTCCGGGCCAAACAAGTCCATGACCGACATGTAGTAGTCCGGCCAAACAAATTTCTCCGTGCCGTGAAAAGCCGCCGGCGTCACGCCAATCACCGTGAATGGATGTTTGTCGAGCCGCACCGTCGTCCCGATTACGGCCGGGTCGGCGTTGAACGCGCTGCGCCAAAGGCGGTCGCTCAACACCACGTACGGAACCGGACCGAGTCCCTGCTCGTCCTCGGTGTGGATCAGCCGTCCCATCTGCGGCTGTACTCCGAGCAACTCGAAGTAATTGCCTGTGACCGCGTAGCCCGCGACACTTCTCGCTCCGTTACTCCAGTGCAGCGTTCCCCCAGCGTATCCATAGAACCCTGTCAGGCCGCTCAAGGTCGTGTTTCGCTTCTGATAATCTTGAAACGCCGGATACGACGTCGTCAGTAACTTCCAGTTCGTCCAAACTCCGTTGCGAACCTGATAAAGATTCTGTGGGTCGCTGACATCTAGCGGCCGTAGCAGGATCGCATTCACGATTCCGAACACGACGACGTTCGCTCCAATCCCCAACGTCAGGGTGAGCAACGCCACGAGCGTGAACGCCGGCGATTTGCGGAGCACGCGCAGCGCATAACGAATATCCATCAGCAGGTCATTCATGAATGTATGCTTCGTTTGCTTGTAGGGCAGGCGCATCGCCTGCCGATCTAGAGCAAGGCAACCGGAGCGGTTGTCCTACAATCCTCTATCCTCAGTTCTCTATCCTCTGCCTCCTTCTAGATCACTTATCACTGGTCACTGATCACTTCTTCCCGGCGCCTGTGCGCGCCTTGCCTTTTTCATTCGCGTCACGCATGGCCTGATAGCCTGCGATGTAGTCCTCGACCGGGAGCCGGGCCACGGTGCGCTCAACGACATCCAGCGCGAGCTCCGGCAACGTCTTGAAACGGAGACAGCCCTGGCCCATGTCCAGCTTCTTGCCGCTCTTTGCGTATTGCGCGGTGAACCACTCCCGCAACGCCGGCTGTCCGTAGAAACAAACCATGTGTAACGCCATGTAGGATTTCTGTGATGCCAGGCTGATGAGTGGCAGCGGCTCCTTTTTGCTGCCGCCATAGCCGGCCGGGTAGGTCGACAGCGGAACAAACCAGCTGATCATCCCGAACTGGAGGCCTTCCTTGTATCCCGGCGGTAGGGCCCGGTTGATTCCCCGGCGAACTTCGTTCAACGCTTCCCGGCGATCCGCCGGGAGCGCGGCGAGGTACTCACTGACGGTAGATGCCGACATAAGAACGAGACTACCACAGGAGTTTTTCCGCGGGCAACACTAACCCTGTAGCCGCGGCGCTGTGCGCCCTAATGTGGTTCCGACTTCTTAATTCTTAATTTTTACTTCTTACTTTATCCAGCGGTCACGGTGGATGCTGGCAAGGGGCAAGCCTACCATGATCGGTTTCGCCGGGGCAACCGCAACGTCCGGATACACGCGGCAGCGCGAAGGCCCGAATATCAAGGACCCGGCACGGCCTCACCTTCGGAACTGTTATGGCCATACTTTGCAAAGTACGACCAATAATCTAATGGCGTGCTGAACGCGCTAAGACACGACCAAATGGATGCCGGTGGATCGTGGCCACGTAGAGCGCCCCTTTCTCCGTCACAAAGCCTCTGGCCTCCAGTTTCGCGAGATGCCGGGAGAGAGCTCTCGCCGGCGTATTGGTTGCCGCCTGGAGGTGACCAAACGAATCCCCGCGATTCGTTAGGGCGCGAAACACCTCGATTCGTCGCGGATGCGTGAAGCCCGTGGCCAGTTTGAAAATCGCTTCGATCGGCCGCACTCTCTGCCGGAAGGCCACCCGAAGCGCTTTGACAATTTCATCAGCAGCACCTTCACCCGTCCCGGGGGACGGCCGGTATTCCACGCGTCGGCCAACGCGTCGGCAAGTCAGCAATCCGCGCGCTTCCAAAGCGCGCAGATATTGACTGGCAGCCGGCATGGACAAGCTCATGCGCTCGGCGATAGCAGATACGGTCTGGTTTGGCTGCCGGATCAAGAGAGCAAGAATTTGCAGGCGTTTGCGGTTAGCCAGGACACGGCAGGTGCGCCAAAGCGTCGGCCGACTAGCGGGCGAGGTCGCTGAAGTCATGTTCACACTTTGCAAAGTATGACCCATTGGTCAACGCGAGGCTGATAAGCGGCAACGGTTCCTTTTTGTTACTGCCATAACCCGCGGGGTAGGTGGACAGCGGAACGAACCAACTGATCATGCCGAACTGGATGCCTTCCTTGTATCCCCCCTGGCAGGGCCCGGTTAATTCCCCGCCGCACTTCGTTCAACGCCTCCCGGCGATCCGCCGGGAGCGCGGCGAGGTACTCACTGACGGTAGATGCCGACATAAGAACGAGACTACCACAGGAGTTTTTCCGCGGGCAACACCAACCCTGTAGCCGCGGCGCTGTGCGCCCTAATGTGGTTCCGACTTCTTAATTCTTACTTCTTACTTTATCCAGCGGTCACGGTGGATGCTGGCAAGGGGCAAGCCTACCATGATCGGTTTCGCCGGGGCAACCGCAACGTCCGGATACACGCGGAAGCGAGGCGCGCATATCAAGGACGCGGGGCGGCTGTTCGCCAGCCAAACGTCAAAATGTTTAGACGCGACCCCACGCGGCCCACGCGACCCACACGTAGTTAGGCTGAGACCGCCTTGTCAGACAAGGCTTTAAAGGCTATTCACCTTTCCTGCGACGGTTGAGCCCACGAGTCCCGTCGCCGGCTGAAAAGATTCATAGACACCTCGTGAAGCTCAGTACTTGCGGCGGGATGCTCAGGTGAAGCGAGATATTTGATTAGAGCGGCGAACCCGGCCTCCAAAATTTGCCATGAATCAGAATATTCGCTCGGAACCTCGTAGATCCTGTGAAGTAGATCGAACTCCAGGCTCTGCGCTCCCTTATACTTCTCGATAATCATTGCAGCGACATGATCAAAGCCAATCTCGAACCCGCTTCTCTGTTTGATGAGCCGGTAAACGCGATCATGGGTCACTTGGAAAACCTCATTAAATCGCTTACGATCATCCGCATTCTCTAAGAGAATATTCAAATACCGATAAAGATCAGTTGGTGTCTCACAACCTTCACTCTGTCTCGATCTATTGCCATCGAACCAGCCATCTCGAACCCACTCGGTCATCCTAGTAAGGAATGGTTTCGGTTTGCTCGATATACGTACGGCGACTGTGAACGAATCAAGATTGAACGCGGCGGGACCACGATCTGGAACAAGAAGATAAGCAGCCATGTCACTCGGGCAGTGTTGAGCCACCTCTGCGGCATGTCTGCTCAGGAAGAAGTAGTATTGCGGATCTAACTTAATATCCCTCGTCAGGAGAGTGTGACACCACTTGACAGTCGATGGCGCATTGCTCACGCCCGCAATCGCGTGAGCAAGATCGTCGCGCCAATCTGCCGCCAAATTTCCGGGCTGCAAGCAGAACTCAACGACAGTGCGCGCGCACTCGCGACTGTCCCCTAATTGCAATGCTCCTATCGCAATTGCGTAACGCGTCTTACCATATGAACGCCTTGCCATGATTTGAAAAAAAGCCTCAAGATCGATCGCCGGAATATCACTAGCAACGATCGCCTCTAAAAGAGCCGTGGTTATGCCGGATCCGTTTGCTTCTGCAAGCAATGCCGCGAATAGGGCATGGCGTGAAGTTAGCTCCTCCAACCAATCATCCTCTGATCGAGACGTCGTCAGGTCCGCAGCGGACGAATCTCGCTGAATCGGCTGAGCAGCACCGCGTGTGTGAGCAGATAGGATTGAGTTGGCGAGCTGTGTGATTCGCCTCCTAACCTTTGCGCTATCTAAGTTGAAGGTTCTAAGGTCCCGCCAATCATCACGCTGCCGGGCCGCGATGTTCCGAGCTAACATCCCTCGCTCGGTATCATCGGGTTGGTTAAGGATCGGAACGTCGACGTAGAGAATGGGGATTATAAGATCATCGCGCCGAAGTTCCTTCTCTCGCTGGACGAACTGCATTAGTTCCTCGCGACAGATCGGCCGCTCAAAATAAGTTGGCGTTAGCACCGGAACGAAAAAGGTGCTGCCAGCGACGCCTTCACTTAACCGCTGCCTCCATTGTTGACCAATTTCAATATCTTCCACGTCTTGAAAGACTTCCCACGCCTCATTACCACTCAGGAAGCGAAGTTCCTTTTCAAGCCTCTTGCGGATCCCAGAGAGGCGCGCTCTTTCTGTCTCATCGTCAGTCCGCGAATACGAAAAGAAAACGGCTGGCGCAGCATTCATACTGGCGGCGTGAGACTGGTTACCGAGATATACATCGCAGAAGAAGAAGTCGCGATAATGTGATTGATTTTGGGTCAGTCAACAAATCTTGACAAAGCAGATCAAATTCGACGGGGGCCTCATAGCAGACCGGTTTCGTCAGTCAAGATATGTCGACTGACCCCTTTTCTCCGCTCTCTCCTTTACTCTGCCGACGAGAACAGTTTTCCAGGAAAGTCGTTTTTCCCGACCTTGAATTCCAACGGGCCATCCGATCCTTCAATTGAATACATTTCTCGCTTGTGGCGTGTTGCGCTGATCCATTGATGATTTTCACGCTGATCATCAAGGATTGTCTTCAATTCGGCATAGCTTAGGCAAACGACTCCATCGTCGTTGCAAACGAGCGCAACAAAAATCTTGGGCACAGAAGCGCACAGTTCCTCGATCTCCCGCTTGTGTTCTGGCGAAAACGTAAAGCGCCACGGCGTCATCCGCTTCGATGAATATTTGATATAAATTCCAATCTTATCGTTGAGAACATAAGACGCGTTCGACGATGGCTCGAATGCTCTAATCGAAACAAGACGCTGCGTACCGTGAAGAATGCGAGCGAATACGACGCCGTGGTAAAATTCAAACTCCTTAATCACGTTTCGCGGTTTTCAAGAATCGAACGCTTCCATTGTACTTGTAAAACACACGAGCTTTGCCGGCATCGTTATAAAAGAAGTTGATGTGATGTATCGCGTCTGGGTATTTGTTCACTTCCATCTGGCTTTTGCCGATAAATCCTTTCGTTCGGGTGATAGTCGCCTTATCCATTTCCCCCGCTTTGTCTGCGTACCCGCTGATCGGACTCGGAGAATGGACTGCAAGCGACTTGTCGCCGAGAGGACAAAAGTTTTCGATATAGTTGACCAAGTATCCCGGCAGGCACTGTTCACCAAGTAGTTGGGCCAGCGCTTTTACCTTTTGAAGAGACTTGATATCTTGATCGATAATCTCCCTTAGCTGGCCCTCACTGTAATCAAACAGAGCAAAACTCATCTCTCCCTTATCCACTAAAACATTTGTCTTATCGATACTCGCCGCAGCTACCGCACTAATCCGCTCGCCATCTAGCCATACCGGCGAACGCTTGTTCTGTCGGCGAGACTCCAGCGAGAGGCGGTGAAATATGAAACATGTCTGCCAATCCAAGTACAATTGCTTCGGAATCGTTAATTCAAAATACTTCAAATAGCTTCCCCGGGAGCCGAACATTCGTGCTCGTTGGATATATGTGTCCTGTTGAAGCCTGTGCTTAACGTCCCTTGTAAAGAACATCGATAGCAAATTCTTAAACGTAACTCCTCTAGAGACGATGTTCCCACCAATCGCAATAGTGAAAGGCGCAGTCGGATCAGTGGCCGTCCTGTTGTCTGCGGCGTTCTTTTCCTTGTCACTGTTCATGACTACAACGTTGTTTCGTTCAACGCTTGAAAGCACGTACTTCGTGAGATCTTTCGCCTGGTCTGGGTAGCGTTCACGAGCAATGTCCCAAATTTTCCGAAAATAGGCTTCGTGATTGGTATTTGCCGGATCTTTCAATACTTCAAGTGTCTTAATAACCTGTTTGTAATCGATTGAGTGGTCGGCCTGTTTGCCACTCGTGTGAATCAACATCGAGTAGTTTTCTTCGCCTTCGTTAACGTACTTGTTAAGATACGCGACATTGATCATGAACCTGAAGACAGCTTCGCGGAGATGGTGCGGATGATCACCCGTATCAGGTAGGAATGTTAGCTGATATGAAGGCTTGGTGATTGACAGTGGGAAGAACAGTTCTTGGCCCGTGTAATTCGAATGTGGAGGAAAATCGATCCACCGTTCGTTTTCGTTCTTGTGTGTTCTGTTCAGATCCAAACGTCCCGGCGTTGCAGTAACGCCTATATATATTCCATTTTTCCCGATCAACTTCTCAGTCAAGGCGTTGATTTTGCTTTTCTCCTGACGATTGATCTTCGAATTTGGAGTCGCGTAGTCAGCTTCGTCGTCGATTATCACCCGGTTAGGGTGGTCTTCAATTTTCTCGAGAAGTTTCTGCAAATCCTTAGAGTTCTTTTTGCAAAAAATCACCCATTGATGCTCGCCTATTGTTACCTCCTGAGGAAGTAACTCACTAAACTTCTTCGGCGCCGGCGAAAGGCCTGATCGCTGAAAACGCTCAAGGTTCTGACCAAGAAGCTGAACGCTGTCATTTAGCAAGACAATCACGAGCTTGATTCCCAGATCGAGCAACTTTGCCGTTAGCGCGATCATCATTTCAGTCTTGCCACTTTGCGGCTCCCCATAGATCACGAAGGACTTCTGGTCGTCCTTAAGATTCGCAACGGCGCTGTCGACGACCGATTTGATTCGGTCGACTTGGAGGTTTGCAGAAACGAGTTTGGCCAGCCTGCGTTCATAGCGGTTTTCCGTGGCCATCTCTTTCTTCAATTCGTCGAGGTCGAACTTTGCGTTAGAAGTTTCAAATCTCTTTCGGTCGACATCGGGATGCGTCCAAACCAAGTCACCCGGATTCATTTCAAGAATACGAATCCCTTCTATGACATCCGCCGTCGGGTCCTCCGAGCTCTCGTTAACGAGTAAATCGGTGCCGGCTCCCGCGCGGTTCGCGTGTCGAACGAGCGCGAGCTGTCTGCCAGACCCGCCCATAATTAGCGCCGCGTCTGCATCGTCGAGGTCGTCTCGTACCCGCTCGAATTGGATACCCGACCTCTGTGTGATCTCAGCGGGCTCGAACTGGAGCCGAGCGACAGTCTTTGCTAAGCCGTGCTGCATCGCTGCGAGCGGTAGCTGTTCAAATTCAGTAGGCATTCGACGACCTCATTTGAATTACTTCACGGTTGAATCTTGGTCACCTTCACTTTGATCTTCGCATAATCCCCTTCGATCGTCACTCCCGGACGTCCGTTCGACCATAGCGCCACGTCAGGCGGAGATCCCGTGTCCGGCGCCACGTCCGTTTCAAACTCAAATCCTGCGCGATTCGGAGGGAGGAGACCAGGATACGCCTTCGCTTTCGGGATATCGCTGGTGAAGATATTGCGCGGCGACGCGCCGTGGAGTTCGCCTGTTTCAGCAACCTGGGCGATCAGCTCGGGAGGATCGCCAAGCCTGTAAAACATCTTGGCCACATTCAGCCAAAGCTTTGTCGGTGATCGACCGAAGGGTTCCGAACTTTTCCGAGGGTAATGATGACCTCTTCACGCATCCTTTTTTTCAGTCGAGTTCCAGCCCCCAAGCACTGCGGAGGCGGCAAATAGCGGCGATCATCAGGGAGAAGGCGGGTTCGGCTTGTCATACACGACATTCCAAGCTCAGCACCAAGCGCCTCAATGCACTTCGAATTCTCTACGAAAGCTGACCGCAGGTTACAGTTTCCGACGACAAACACCGCTTTTCCGCCGGGGCGAAGGACTCGTCGTGTTTCTGAGAGAACCTGACGCATGTCATGGACATAGCGGCGAAGCATGCCGAGGTGTCGGGGCGAGACAGTGTCGATGTCGCACATTCTCTGGATGATTTGGTTCGTCTGGTCGTCGTTCTCAGTGGCTCTTGCGCCGACTTCCGTGCCGACGTTCGAGCTCCTGAGTGTGCGAAGATTGTCTAGGGTGTGGCCCATCCAAATCAGCGAGAACTTGTGCCCTCGGATGTAATCGATTGCGTTAAGATACGGCGGGGACGTGATGACCAAATCGACATTCTCATCAGGCAGGGGCAGGGAGCGCGCATCGGCTAGTTCAACGCGCGCGGGCGGGGTCTCATCGCCAGCCGCAAACGGACAGGCTTTCACAACCTGACGAACGGCGTCTTCAAAGCGTCGAAGGGCTATCCACGGGGCTTTGTCGTATGCTTTGTGCGGCCGACTATGCGAGACGTCCATCGCCAGGGACACACCTGACTGCTTCGTGATGATGAGGCGCGAGAATGCGCACCACAGAATGTCCCGAATCGCGGGCGAACGAACCCGCGCAATCGCGGTCGAGAGCGCAGCCAAGTGCTTTCGATTTGTTGCATCGAACCAGTAACGCACGAACTCTCGGGTCTCCTCATTCGCGGCACGCGGATACGCGTCGGCTGCGCGCATCCGACTTGCGAGGGTCCAAGCTGTGTTCATCACGTCGGCAGCTTTCCTCTCGATCTGCGCTGGCGTCATCTCTGCCACCCACGAACGGGCAATCAAAACTGCTAACGGATCACGGTCATATCCGATCGCCTCATGGCCGCGAAGCTTCGCCGCCATGACCGTAGTGCCGGAACCCGCCATAGGGTCGAGCACGCGGGATGGTCGCCGACCGGCCAGTTCATCCCAGACTATTTCCGACGCCATGCGAGCGGGGAACGGGTGGATCGGTCGGATGAGTTTCACCTGAAGCATTTACGCAGGCGGAAGTTCAGGAAGCAAGTGGAGGTCATGGGGGGCTTGGCGGTAAACCTCACGACGATGGCGGATTTCGCTGCACTCGCACAACTCGAAATACAACCGGGTTACGCTCGGGTCGCCGTCGCAGTCTCTTGGCCAGGATGCCCAAGCCGAATGCTAAGAGACGCCGAGGCCGCGTAACGCGCGTAAAGGCGTTGCCTCACGCGGTCGCGGCCGTCGTTGGAAACGGATTCTGATCCTGCTTGTGGCTTTGCTTCTAATCCCGGCGATGCAGGTGGCGGCGGTGCGATTGACTCTTTCGCTCCCGCTCACTCGGCCTCTCGGCTTGCCCATCTATGTCGCTCGATTCCCATCGGCTCCATTCATCAAACCTTCACTGAAGTTTCGGCGTGACGCGTTCGGCCTCGGCTTCATCGAGGGACTCGAGGAGGGCTTCTTCTTCCGAAACATTCAACTCAGCGGTCTTAACCTTTTGACGAAGCCGAATCAATTGACCGACCTTGCGGATTTTCTCCTCGAATGGTTGTCGGGCCAATTGGCGGCGCATATCGGTCTTCATGGCTTCGGAAGGCTTAAATTATAACGGGCAAGGATGTCATCCAAGCGGGTTCTGTCGATCTCTGCCTGTTCGAGCATTTGGTCGATTCGGGCGAGGTCTTTGTTTCGCCCAACGCTCGCCGCGATCGCGATGATGTGCTCGGGCCGAAAAACTTTTGCGGGGACCCCTTCGTATTCGATTCGCTTCGCGTCGCGCACCGCTTCTTCGGTCAATCCGGACGCGGCCAGAAACTGGACGGGGAAATCGTTGACCAATAGATGTTCGCGTTCCACACGCCAACCTTTCGATTGGAGATACGCATAGATCGCAGGAATTCCGGCGCTCAATGTCTTGTCCTTCGCGATGAAGATAATATCCGCATCGTAGGTCGTGAAGGGTTCGACGTAGTAAATGGCAGCGAGTGCGCCGCCCAAGGCGTAGTCTTCGATGAGGCCGGCAGAAACAAGCTCGTTCGCCGCGCGAAGAACGTCAGCGAGGGGAATTGTTGGGGAGTCGTCGCTCATTTATGTTCGATCCTAATCCGAAAGTGCGCGATGGCGAGGGCGCCCTCGGTCCGAGCCGGACTGGCATAGCGCGCGAGGCGCGTGCGCTCCCCGGAACAAGAACGGAACGCGGCGACAGAGCGCCCGCAACCCGTGGCTACGACAAGCGAGCGTTCTGCGAACGAGGGCTTCCCGAGAAGAGTTGCTTCGGTAATCATGTCCATGAAACTGCGCTGATTCCATGGTTGTTCATTTAATTGACGGGACATACGAACTGTTTCGTCACTTCTACGGGCTGCGCCGTTTCACGAAAGGCGGAGACCGGCCGTATGGCGGGGTGGTTGGAGTGCTAAACGGCGTGTTGGCGATGATCGAAACCGGTGACCGATGTATCGGTGTCGCTACCGACCATGTGATCGAGTCGTTTCGGAATCGGCTTTGGGCCGGATACAAAACTGGCGCAGGCATCGAGCGCGCATTGCTTGCGCAGTTTCATCCGCTCGAGGAGGCGCTGGCGGCGATGGGCGTTGTCGTTTGGCCGATGATCGAGCTGGAGGCGGATGATGCGCTCGCTTCGGCGGCGCATATCGCGGCGAAAGACAAGAAGGTGCAGAAGGTCGCCATCTGGACGCCGGACAAGGATCTTGCGCAATGCGTCCGCGACACGCGCGTCGTGCAGATCGACGGCCGGCGCAAAATCATTCGCGATGCTGCCGGCGTCCGCGAAAAATTCGGCGTTAATCCGCCGCTTATTCCGGACTTGCTCGGACTCGTGGGCGATGCGGCCGACGGCTATCCGGGCATTCCTGGGATCGGGGCGAAGACTGCGGCCGGGCTTCTGAATACGTACGGCCCGATCGAGAATTTTCCAGCGACCATTCTCGGTAAACAACGCAAGCTGGCTCTTCTCTTCAAAAAACTCGCGACGCTGCGAAGTGATGCGCCACTCTTCAAGAACGTCGAGGCGTTGCGCTGGCGCGGCCCGACGCCTGCGTTTGCCGCGTGGGCGGAGAAGATGGACGCGCCACGGCTGCTTGAGCGGGCGAAAAAGGCTGCGGGTCGATGAGGTGGCGCTACTCGATCTGATTCGCGATGTCCGCGACACTTACTCAGGCCGGCGATGTCGTGAAAATGCTGACTCGTCCGACAACGATAGTTATCGAATCTGGAAGCGGTCGATCTGGCACAATACTGACGCGAATTTCTCCGGAATTGAGTGACTTGGAGGCGAGGAGCTCGGTCAGGATCTGAGTTATATCGAGCAGGAACGTCAGGCCTAGGCTTTCGTTTTCACCCTGGAGGGTGCTGGCCCTTCGCAGGCCGTAGAGACCGACGCTTTCAGCCATGAGATTACGATGATCGGCCGGACGCGCGTCTTCGGGGAGATTGATGTATGTGTTCAGCACGGCCGCGTCGAAAGTTCCGCGGACGCTTTCGAGACCGAGGTAAACAAAGCCGGATGACTCCGAAGCGGAAGGTCCGCCGACCAGCGCGGCAACTCTGCGTTGACCGTCTGTCGACAGTTTCACGACGGTGGATGCACCGGAGCCTTTGAGTTCAAGCTCGCCGGAATTCGTGCCGAGCAACTCCGCTTCTTTGGGTAACGTCATTCCTGGCAGATTCAGCTCTAACTGAGCGCCGTCAACGGCGCGGGGTCAGGTTGCGGAGCGCGCAGGCGAAGACTCAGGCTTCGTGCCGCGGTTCCGAAACCGCGCCATCGCCACCGTGGCTCCCTGGGCGGATCAAGCCGTTCGCAAAACATGAGAATCGCGACGGCTGCCATCGCGGTGAAATGTCCCTCGGGCAAAAGCATCGGGAAAAACATCGCGGCCCAACATGAAGCGGTGCACCAGAGTCCCTGTTCCAAACCAAAGCGAAAAACATCGAGATCGGCGGCGAACCCAAAAGCGGCGAGAGGCCGGTGACTATGACACCGGTTCAGGCAGCGTTGCTTGAAGGGCGACGCCTGCCAGACGACGGCGGTGAGACCGACGATCGTTGCCGGCAAATAGGATCCAGGCATCCGCCAAACCGCTATCAGTTCCGCCACGACAATCACGATACCGGCAACCATCCACACGATGCCATAGCCGGCGACGAACAGCATCGTCGAGCGCGCCCGGCGCCGCGCGAAGCTGCTGATGCGGATATGGTAAATTGGCGCGACGAGCATGGGCGCCATCATCGCGATCAGCATCAACGCCCAGTTGCCCGCCAGCGAAGCGGGCGGATGCGCTGCCAGCAGGACAGTCCATGAAACGCCCGCCGCGTTGACCGCGCAACAGGGCGAAGCCCGCGGCTCGAGCAGGATGACAACCCAGGCCAGCAGGCTGACGCCGAACACGGCGTTTCGGAGCCGCGCCCAATCCTCGGCATTGTAGATCATCGAGCGGCCTCGCGCTTACCCGATCAAAATCCCTCGCGGTAAATGCTGATCCGCCCGACGGTGATGTCGGCATTTTCGGGGAGCGGGTCGGCCGGGATAACACTGACCTGAAGCGACTCGACATCGAATTCATTCTTCAGGTGCAACTGATCGATCACCGGCGTCGCGTCGAGGATGAACGTCAGGCCTTCGCCGGCGTGTTGCCCATCCTTCATGCTGGCCCGGCGCAGACCGAAGAGGGCGATATTTCCGGCCAGATATTGGCGGTTTTCGCCAGGCTTGGCCCCTTCCGGCAGGTCGAGATACACGCTGAGAACGGTCGCGTCGAAAGTCCCGCGGACGTTTTCCACCTTGATGTAAACATTGTCCGGCGCGGCCGTCTTCGCAGCCATAGCAAGGCTCCGGGTCGTTTTCTGGCGCACGCCGGCATCAAGTTTCACCGCAGCTTTGCTCACCCGCCCTGAGATTTTCAGCGGACGAGCGCTGGCCCCTAGGAGTTCTGTCACTTTCGGTTTGGCCGGCGTTGCGGGTGCCTTCTTCGCCTCCGCAGCGGCATCTTTCGCACCGAGGAGCGCCAGCCTTTTCGGAAGCCCGGCGGCCTTAGGGGCCGGGGGAGACTTCAGTTCCTGGTAGCTGTAATTGAGTTTAGCCAGGTCCTTCATCTGATCCGGTGTGTAATACCACGGCTGCCCGTTTGTCCCGGGCATGACAAACTTCCGCGTCGTCGGGCCTGTCAACCAGGCCGACTTGGTGGGGTTGGCGTTGCCGTTCGCATTCCAAACCGCCCACATCCGGTCGATGTTGCTGTGATGCAGATAAAAGATGGGATCCAAGCCTGCGGTTCCGGGGTCCGACATCAGGCCGTAGAGAGGCGCGGTGACGGCGCCGTAGTATCCGACATATACGTGGACGAGGTTATGCGGATTGCCTTCCCAATTCCCCGAGGTTCCACCGCCATGGTGGAATAAGGTTTCGGGACCGCCGAAGCCCGGCAGTTTTGTCACCTGGTCATGACCCGTATAAAGGTCATTGCTCATGTAATTCGCGTTAACCTGGCCACGGGAGAAATTCGGATCCCCCGGATGTGCGGCCTCTCCCGCCGGCGTAGGAAGATAAATATTACCATTTCCGTCGGGCCCGTAACGCATGTTGACGAAGAGTGGATTGGGATTGTTATCCGGCAATTTCTTGGCCGCGAAGGCGGGCGGCATTTGGTATTGGCTTCCGTTGGTGCCTCCGAAGTAATTCCAGTAAGGCAATGCCCAGGTCGCGGGGCCTCCGAGGCCAACGATGTCCTTACGCAGTTGCGCCTCGAGCGCCATCAGATAGCCGCGGTGCCACGGAAGGAAAAACCAGCTTTGATGCTGGCACTGGTTCCAATAGAGATTCTGGTTGCCACTGACGGGAAGAGGTGACGTGGGAACCGTGGGCGGCGCCTTGATAAACTTCCAACCGGGAAACGCCGGTTGGATGTTTGCCGGGGTGACGTATTCGCCGTGGATGGCGGCATAAAACCACCAGCTCGCTGGATCATTGAGCCCGCGACTCATCATCTTGCCGACGCCTTTCGCGTACCAGAGGAGATCCGGGTTAGTGAGATTGCCGCCCTTATTCCATGCGTTGTTGCGGGTGTAGGTAGTGGCCATAGCTTTGCCTTTTCGTTTTGGGGTTAGGATGGGGCGGCGGAAATAAAGGGATCCGCACGAATCGCGGTTACGAGTGTTCGTGCATAAGGGGTGGGCTGGAGTGGACCTTAATTTCTTACCCGAATCGGGCAGGGTCCGGCAATCACAAACTTCGTCTGCTAAAGACAGGAATGAGACGCGCTTTTCGCGTCGCGTGATTGACACCGTGGCGGAAACGCGGTTCATCAATTTAGCTGATGAGCAGGATCCTGATCGCGGATGACCAGAACGATGTGCTGGAGGCGCTCCGGATTTTGCTCAAGGGCGAGGGGCACCAGACCGATGCGGTGACGTCGCTGGCGGGAATTTTTCAGGCGCTGGAGAAGAAGGATTACGCGCTTCTCATCATGGACCTGAATTACACTCGGGACACGACGTCGGGGCAGGAAGGGCTGGAGGTTATTCCGAAAATCCAGGCGCTCGATAACACACTGCCGATCGTGATTATGACGGCCTGGGCGACGATCGATCTTGCGGTCGAGGCGATGAAACGCGGGGCGCGCGATTTCATTCCGAAGCCGTGGGACAACGAGCGGTTGCTGTCGATCGTGCGGACGCAGATCGAACTCGGGAGCGCGTTGCGCAAAGGGCGAAGGCTCGAAGCGGCGAACCAATTGTTGCGGGGCAACGCGCCGAATATCATCGCGGAATCGCCGCGGATGCGGCCGGTCCTGGAAATTGTCTCACGAGTCGCGCCGTCGGACGCGAACGTTCTCATCACAGGCGAGAATGGAACGGGCAAAGGACTCGTCGCGCGCGCGATCCATGCGCTCTCGAATCGCTCATCGCACTCAATGATCACGGTGAACATGGGCGGATTGTCGGAAGGAATTTTCGAGAGCGAATTGTTTGGCCACGTGAAAGGCGCGTTCACGGATGCGAAGACGGACCGGGCCGGCAGATTCGAGCTGGCGGACGAGAGCACGCTGTTCATGGACGAGATCGCGAATGTCCCGATGAATCAGCAGGCGAAATTGCTGCGGGTGATCGAGACGGGAGAGTTCGAGCGCGTTGGTTCGTCGAAGACACTGAAAGCAAACGTGCGGATCATTTCGGCGACGAACGCAAATCCGCACGAAGAAGTCGCGCAGGGACGCTTCCGGCAGGACCTGCTCTTTCGGCTGAACACGATCGAGATCGCGCTGCCGCCGTTGCGGGAACGGCGCGAAGACATCATGCCGCTGGCGAATAATTTCCTGCGACAGCACGCGAAGCGATATCGGAAAACCGTGACCGGGTTCGAGGAAAAGGCGCGCGACGTTATGATGCAACATCACTTTCCGGGCAACGTGCGCGAGCTGGATCACGTGGTGGAACGCGCCGTTCTCATGACGCAGGGACAGCAGGTAAAAGCAAACGACCTTGGCCTAACGAGTGGTATTTCCGACACGCCGCGGCTCGAAGACATGAGCCTGGAAGATGTGGAAGCGTTCCTGATCAAGAAGGCGCTCTCGCGTTTCGACGGCAACGCGCGAAAAGCGGCGGAAGCGCTCGGGTTGAGTCGAAGCGCTTTTTATCGGCGCTTGCAACAATATGGTCTTTAGGGGAGCGCACGCGCCTCGCGTGTCGTTCGCGGCGCCCTCGCCGCGAACCCTGTTTGTCTTTTCCTGGAAAGAACGGCGGTCGGCGAGGGCGCCGACCGTGGCACGCGAGGGCGCGTGCGCTCCCCGGAAATGAAGAAAACAATCAAGAAGCTGCGGCACCGGCTCACTCACGAGGGCCGGCTCACCTGGCTCATTGTCCTGGCGGCGATTCCGGCGGCCAGCGTGGCGCTGATCCTTCTCTGGTTCGGCGATCACACCGCGAAGGTGCAATGGACCCTGACGCTGATCATCGCGGGGTTGGGGCTTTTGTTCATCATGAACGCGCGCGAGCACATTATTCGACCGTTGCAGACGATGACGAACCTTCTGGCGGCACTCCGCGAAGGCGATTATTCGATCCGGGCCCGTGGCGCTCGCGCGGATGACGCGCTCGGCGAAGCGTTGCTGGAAATCAACGCGCTCGGCGAGACGCTGCGCTTGCAACGGTTGGGAGCGTTTGAAGCGACGGCGCTCCTCCGCACGATCATGGCGGAGATCGACGTGGCGGTTTTCACCTTTGATCCCGACCGGCGCCTGCGCCTGGTGAATCGCGCCGGCGAGGACTTGTTAGGCCAACCGATGGACAAGCTGCTTGGCCGTCGCGCGAGAGACCTGAACCTCGAGGTTTGTCTCGATGCCGACCAGGACGCGCCGCTGACTTTGACGTTTCCCGGCGCGTCCGGGCGCTGGGGAGTGAAACGTAGTTCGTTTCGTGAACGCGGTCTGCCGCACGAGCTCCTCGTCCTCACCGATCTGAGCCGGACTCTGCGCGAAGAAGAGCGCAACGCCTGGCAACGTCTCGTCCGCGTGATCGGCCACGAGATGAACAATTCGCTCGCGCCGATCAAATCGATCGCGGGCAGTTTGGAGACGTTGATCAGGAGAGATCCGCCGCCGGCCGATTGGCGCGATGACGCGCGGAGCGGCTTGAACATTATCGCGACGCGAGCGGAATCGCTGAGCCGTTTCATGCAGGCTTACGCGCGGCTGGCGCGATTGCCGCAGCCGCAGAAGGAACCAATTAATCTCGGCGAGCTGGTAAAACGGGTGGCGACCTTGGAAACGCGAATTCCTGTCCGGGTGGTTCCCGGCGCTGATGTTAGCATCGAAGCGGACGCCGCGCAGTTGGAGCAACTGCTGATCAACATTCTGCATAATGCTGCGGAAGCGTCCCTCGAAACGAAGGGAACCGTGACGACCGGCTGGCGCGACCTCGAAGAATGCATCGAAGTTTTTGTGCGCGACACGGGCCCCGGCATCATGAATCCCACTAATCTTTTCGTTCCGTTTTTCACGACGAAACCCGGTGGATCGGGAATCGGTCTTGCGTTGAGCCGGCAAATTGCCGAAGCGCACGGTGGATCGTTGACGCTGGCGAACCGCGCCGGGCCGGGGTGTGAGGCCTTACTTCGGTTACCGAAGTAGGCGCCGACGCAGTCGGCTAAAGCACCAAGCTCCAAGATCCAAGCACCAGAGAAGCTCCGATAACCAAACATCAGGCGTGCGCGGCGCTGCTTTTGAAATTTGGTGCTTGATGTTTCTCTGGAGCTTGGAGCTTGAAGCTTGGTGCTTAAATATTGTCCCACAACCGGGACAGTGAAATCCCACAACCGAAGCTTTTGCTCGGCGGGTCATTTTTTCTTCGCGCCCGCAAACGATTGGTTTGCTGCGCTTTAGGACTTTGTCGGAAGCGGTGGCACGGCCATTGCAATAGGGGCGAGCCGCAACCCAACTATTTGAATCCAAGTCGCCCAAACGACGCATCCCACTAGAGCAGGAAGATTATGAAACCGACAACCCAATTCAACGAACGCAATGCCCGGCGCATGCCGAAGACCGACTACGGCTATCACGTCGGCTCGATGCCAGGCCGCGGTGGACGCAATCACGGCGCACGCCGTGCCTCCATTCGCGCCATCAGTCGCGAATACTTTACGAACGAAGCACGCTCCATATTTGCAACCGAGGCCGCGTTCTTCAGCGTGATCGTGATGACGGCCGCCGTGCCGCTGATCTATTCCGCCATGGCGATGGTTCATCTCGTTCGTTCGTTCGCGGCCCTTTAACCGCGGAGATTAACCCATGACTCAAGCCTCAGGAGCCAAAGCGGAAAACACAATTGTGCGGCCGTCCGGATTCACCACCCCCAGCAATTCGATGGACGTTCCGCGCGCGGGCGTCGCAAAGAAGAAACGCCAGAAACGCATCATCTACATCGTGGCTGGCGTTCTCGGATTGATCGTCGTCACTTTCCTTCTCTCGCGATTGAAGCCGGCCGTTCCGAGCATCGATCGCTCGACGGTTTGGATCGATACCGTGAAACGCGGGCCGATGGTGCGCCAGGTGCGCGGTCTCGGCACGCTGGTTCCGGTGGACATTCGCTGGATCGCGGCGAACACCGAAGGCCGCGTCGAGAAAATCGTGATCTGGCCGGGCACGGAAGTGACACCGGAGAGCGTGATTTTGGAGCTGACGAGTCCTGAGCTCGAGCAGGCAGCGAGTGACGCCGTTTCGAAGGCCACGGCGGCGGAAGCCGAACTGACGTCTTTGCGCGCGACTTTGCAGCGGGAGTTGCTCGACCAGGAATCAACCACGGCCCGCGTTCATTCCGAGTACGAACAGGCGAAGATGGAGCGTCAAACAAACGATCAACTGGCGAAGAACGGCCTCGTTTCGGAGCTCGTTTACAAAACTTCGAAAGTGAAGGAAGCGGAACTTTCGAACCGCGACGCGATCGAGGCGAAGCGTTTGGAATTCTCAAAAAGCTCCATCGAACCGCAGATCGCGGCGAAGCAGGCCGAAGTGAATCAGACGAAAGAGTTCGCCAAGCTGAAGCAGAACCAGGTGGAACAGCTGCACGTGAAGGCCGGGATGACCGGCGTGCTCCAGCAGTTGCCAGTGCAAGTCGGACAACGCCTCAAGCCGGGCGATAACCTGGCGCGTGTCGCCGATCCGACGAAGCTCAAGGCGCAGGTGAAGATTGCGGAGACGCAGGCGAAAGATATTCAGAACGCGCAGGTCGCGTCGATCGATACGCGGAACGGCGTCGTGGCCGGCCACGTGATTCGGGTCGACCCCGCGGTCGAGCAGGGAACCGTCACGGTGGACGTCGCGATTGATGGCGAGCTGCCGAAAGGCGCGCGTCCCGACCTGAGCGTAGACGGAACGATCGAGCTGGAACGTTTAGATAATGTGATCTATGTCGGCCGCCCGGCCTTTGGCCAGGAGAACAACACCGTTGGTATCTTCAAACTCGTCGCCGGAACTTCCGAAGCGGTCCGTACGCCGGTGAAGCTTGGTCGCAGCTCGGTGAACACGATCGAGATCATCAGCGGTCTCGAACCCGGCGACCAGGTCATCCTTTCCGACACCAGCTCGATGGACGCCCACGAGCGCATCCGACTTAACTGACAACCTAACTAACCACGACAACACTGCAGCTAACGACCCAAACCCAACATCATGGCCTCAACTGAAACCATCAACGAACAACCGACCCGCACCTCCAACGGAAACGGTTCCGCCAACCTCATCCATCTCGACGGCGTCACGAAAGTGTTCCTGACCGACGAAGTGGAAACCCACGCGCTCTCCGGCATTCATCTCGATATCCGGACCGGCGAATACATCTCGATCGCCGGACCTTCGGGCTGCGGTAAATCGACCTTGCTCTCGATTCTCGGATTGCTCGACACGCCCTCAGGCGGCAGCTATTCGCTCAAGGGCACCGAGGTCGCGAACCTCTCGTTCCCGGAACGCGCTCGGATTCGCAACCGCGAGATCGGATTCATTTTCCAAAGCTTTAACCTGATCGGCGACCTCACCGTTTATGAGAACGTCGAGCTGCCTCTCACTTATCGCGGGATGGCCTCGGGCGAGCGCAAGCAGTTTGTCCTCGAAGCGCTGGAGCGCGTCGGCATGGGCCATCGCGCGAAGCATCTTCCGAGTCAGCTTTCCGGTGGTCAGCAACAGCGTGTCGCGGTGGCGCGCGCTCTCGCGGGCAAGCCGGCGATCCTGCTCGCCGACGAACCGACGGGCAACCTCGATTCGCGCAACGGTGAAGCCGTGATGGCATTGCTCAAGGAATTGCACCAGGGCGGCGCCACGATCTGCATGGTCACGCACGACCAGCGGTTCGCCGAGCACGCCGATCGCACAGTCCATCTCTTCGACGGTCGCGTCGTGGAAGATCGGATGGCGGCCTAACGAGCGGTGGTTAGTTAGAAATTCAGCCATGTAAACACAAACCCGGGGTCTGATGTTACGAGATCTTAGATACGCCAGTCGGATGCTCGTAAAGACCCCGGGGTTTACGGCGATCGCCGTCCTCGCGGTCGCTCTCGGCATTGGCGCGTCGACGACGATGTTCTCGGCGATCAACGCGCTTCTCCTCCGGCCGATGCCGTACATCCAGGACCAGGAGCGACTGGTCGCGGTCTCGGAATTTTTCGCGAAGGACCCGGGACATGATGCCGGTACGGCGTTCCCCGATTATCTCGAGTGGAAAAAGAACACGACCACGCTGGATGGAATCGCCGCGATCCAGGAAGCGACATTTATTATTACCGGCGGTGACAAACCGGAGCGTTACCTCGGCGGACAAATTTCCGCGGACGCCTTTTCGTTCATGGGCGTGCAGCCGATTCTCGGCCGGCTTTTTCGGCCGGAAGAAGATGAGCTGAATGCGGCGCCCGTGGCGCTGATCGGCTACCAGGTTTGGCAGGAACATTTCGCCGGCGACAAGGGTGTTGTCGGTAAAACGATTCCGATCAACGGCAAGCAGGTCACGGTGATCGGCGTGATGCCGAAAGGCTGGCGATTCCCCGAGATCTGCGACATCTGGATGCCGCTTCAGTTTGAAGAAAAAACTAATCCGCGAGGAAATTTCTTCCTCGATTGCGTCGGCAAAGTGAAGAAAGGCGTGTCGATCGAGCAGGCGCGCGCGGAGTTGGAAGCGATCACCGCGCGGATCGCGTCCCAGCATCCAGACACGAATACGGGCGTTAGCGTGCACGTCGCTTCATTCCGGGAAGAGAACGTGCGCAATTTCAAAACGCTGACGTTGCTCGTCATGGGCGCGGTCCTTTTCGTCCACCTGATCGCGTGCGCGAATGTCGCGAATCTTCTTCTCGCTCGCGGCGCAACTCGCGCGAAGGAAATTGGAATTCGTCTGGCGCTCGGCGCGTCCCGCCGACAGATCATCCGGCAATTGCTCTCTGAAAGTCTCGTCCTTGGAATGATCGGCAGCGCGCTCGGTTTACTCTTCGCCGTTTGGGGCGTCGACCTCATGCTGACTGCGCTGCCGAACGAAGTGCCGTACTGGATCCGATTCGATTTCGACTGGCGCGTGTTCTCGTTCGCGCTCGGCATCGGCGCGATCTCGAGTGTCTTGTTTGGCCTGCTGCCCGCATTTCAGGCGTCGAATCCGCAGCTCGTTGACGCGCTCAAGGAAGGCGGACGCACTGGGGGCGGCGGCGCGAAAGGACAGCGGATGCGCAATTCGCTCGTCGTCGCCGAGGTGGCGCTCGCGCTTGTTCTCCTGATCGGCGCCGGCCTGATGATGCGCAGCTTCATGTTTTTGCAGAAGACGGACATCGGAATGGATCCGTCGCGCACGTTGACGTTCCGAGTTGGTCTGCCCGAAGCGCAGTTCGTCGATAACGAAGCGGCGCCGCGTTTCTTCGCTCAGTTAATTCCGAAACTCGCAGTCCTACCCGGCGTAGAAGCGGCGGGCGCGACGACTTCGCTTCCAGCCGCGGGCAACATCGGCATCAGCGCTTTCATTTTGGACGGCGAACCGGAGCCGAAACAACTTCAGGACGCGAGAAAGATGCGGCAGTTGAGTATCACGCCGGCATATTTCCAAACCGCGCACGTCCCGCTTCTCCGCGGCCGCGATTTCACCGTCGCGGATACCAAGGACGCGCCACGCGTTGCCTTGATCGATGAAGATGGCGCCCGGGCGTGGTTTCCAAATGACGATCCGATCGGCCATCAACTCCGTTACCTAGACAAAGCGGGCGAGCCGCCGAAATGGTCGACCATTGTCGGAATCGTCAGGCCGGTCGTCTACGATAAGCTGACCAAACAGGCCAAGATCCCCGCGGTCTATTTCCCGCAAGACCAGGTCCCGAGCCGGTTCATGTCAGTGATGGTGCGGACGAAAACCGATCCGGCGAAATTTTCCAATCTCGTCCGCAGCACCGTTCTCTCCGTGAACAAGGATCTCCCGATCTATCGTGTGATGACGATGGACGAAGTCGTCGCGCAATCGTTCTGGGACCGCCGCTTTTTTGGAACGCTCTTCACAATTTTCGCCGGCCTCGCGCTCTTCCTCGCCTCGCTCGGGCTCTACGGCGTGATGGCCTATTCGGTCCGCCAACGAACGCAGGAAATCGGCGTGCGCATGGCGCTCGGCGCGCAAACTGGCGACGTCCTGCGGCTCGTGACCGGCCAGGGTCTGCGTCTGATAGTGACCGGGCTCGTAATCGGATTCGTGAGCGCGTTCTTCCTCGCCCAACTTTTGTCCGGCAGTCTCCACGGCATTTCCGCGCACGATCCGCCGAGCTTTGCGCTCGTGCCGGTGATCCTTTTCCTCGTCGGACTGGCTGCGTGCTATTTGCCCGCGCGCGCCGCCATGCGTTTGGATCCGATGGAGGCGTTGCGCTACGAGTAGCGCAAATGACGAATTTCCGAATGACGAATGACGAAATAATGACGAAGTCCGAATGCCGAAGCGGATCGCTGATTTCGAACATTCGTCATTTGGTCATTCCTTCGTCCTTCGTCATTCGTGCTTCGTCATTATGATTTCATCTATCCGTCTCGCTTTTCGCAGTCTCTTTAAAACGCCCGGCTTTACCGCCGTGGCTATCATCACCATCGCGCTCGCGATCGGGGCCAACACCGCGGTGTTCAGCCTTGTTAACGCACTGCTGATCCGCCCGCTTCCGTTCAAGGCGCCACAGGACTTGATTCTTCTGTTCGAAAAATTCAGCGGGCAGGGTCTCGATCAGATTCCGGTTTCGGCGCCGGAATATCTCGATTGGGAAAAGCAAGCGAAGAGCTATGAGCGCATCGCTGCTTTCAACTTCGCAGACTTCAATCTGACCGGTGGCGACATGCCGGAGCGGGTCCAGGGCGCGGTGGTCACGCCGAGCCTGTTTCCGGTGCTCGGCGTCGCGCCCATCAAAGGCCGCGTCTTCAACGACAACGAATTTGGCGAAGGCAACGACAATGTTGTCATGATCAGCGAGCGCCTCTGGCGGCGGCGCTTCAATTCCGATCCGCAGCTCGTCGGCTCGCAGGTTTCGGTGAACGGCAACAGTTACACGGTCATCGGAATCATGCCGGCGAATCTCGAGTTCCCTCTGCCGCTGTTCGGCGTGCAGGGCGGAACCTTCGCGGAGCGCGCGGACATGTGGAAGCCGATCGCCTTCACCAAGAATGAGCTGGAATCGCGCGGCTCTCGCAGTTACGGCGTCATCGGCCGCTTGAAACCGGGTGTCACAATCGCGCAGGCGCAGGCGGAGGCGAACATGATCGTGGCCAACTGGCATCCGCTCTTTCCCGATAACTACGAGCCGTCGACGAAGTTCGGCGCGACGATTTATCCGTTGCACGATCTCGTCATCGGCGGGATGCGGCCGGCCTTGATGATTCTTCTCGGAGCGGTGGCGACGGTCTTGTTGATCGCCTGCGCCAATCTCACCACCATGCTGCTGGCGCGTGCCGGAGCGCGGGAACGCGAATTCGCGATTCGTCTCGCCCTGGGCGCTGGCCGGATTCAACTCGTTAGGCAAATGCTTTCCGAAAGCGTTCTGCTTGCGCTGGCCGGCGCGACGGCTGGCGGCGTCCTGGCTATTTGGGGGCTCGATCTTCTGCGCTCGATCGGGACGCAAACCGTCCCGCGCCTCGCGGAGGTCAATCTCGATCTGCGCGTTCTCTTCGTCACCCTCGCGACTGCTGTCGCCACTGGAATTGTGATCGGCCTGATTCCAGCCCTTGCCAGCGGCAAACCGGAACTCACTGAGGCGCTGAAGGAAGGCGGACGCGGCTCGACGACCGGCTTGCGCCGGAACCGCCTGCGCAATTCGCTCGTCATCGCCGAAGTGGCGCTTGCCTTGGTGCTGCTCGTCGGCGCCGGCCTGTTGATGAAGAGCTTTATTCGCCTCCAAAACGTCAATCCCGGTTTCGAGTCGAGAAATGTCCTGACGATGGAGGTCTCGCTGCCGTTGACGAAATATCCGCGCGGTAAACCGGTCGCCGATTTTTATGCCGAATCGACTCGGCGGATTAAGGCGCTGCCGGGAGTGGAAGCGGCGGCCTTCACCAGCATTCTGCCGCTCAGCGGGACGAACAGCGACAGCTCCTTCGTGATCGACGGCCGCGATGCAATGGCCGAAAAGGTTTTTCCCGACGAAGAGATTCGCGACGTCACCCCGGAATACTTCTCGGTCCTCAAGGTCCCGCTTTTGCAGGGACGATTCTTCAACGACGGCGATCAGTTTGACGGCCCAGACGTTACGATCATCAACAGTTCGTTCGCGAAGAAATGGTTTCCGAACCAGGACGCCGTCGGCAAACGCATCACGTTTGGTGATCCGCGAAAGCCGGACGTGAAATGGGTGACCATCGTGGGCGTTGTCGGGGACATGAGGCATCGCGGCCTCGATCTGGAGCCGAAGCCCGAATATTATCTGCCGCACAATCAGCGACCGTATCGCGGCATGATTCTCGCCGTACGCAGCGCGCAGGATCCGCGCTCGCTTACTTCGGCGATTCGCCGCGAGATTACCCGGCTCGATCCCGATCTTCCGGCTGCCAATGTTCGGACACTGGAGCAGGTCGCAGGCGATTCCATCGCGCCGCGTCGGCTCTCGGTCGTGTTGATCGGAGTTTTCGCCGCGGTCGCGCTCGTTCTGGCGTCGGTCGGGATTTACGGAGTGATGTCGTTCCTCGTCGTGCAACGTACCCACGAGATGGGAGTGCGGATGGCCTTGGGCGCGCAACGCGGTGATGTTTTACGGCTCGTCATCGGCCGCGCCGCCAAGCTAGTGCTGATCGGCACCGGCGCCGGGCTGGTCCTGGGGATCATGAGCAGCCGCGCTTTGCGCGCGATGCTTTTCAACGTCGGCGCGTTCGATCCGATGACGTTCGTCGGAGTAACCCTCGCGCTGATCGCGGTCTCGCTCCTGGCGAGCTACATCCCGGCGCTGCGAGCAACCAAAGCCGACCCGATGATCGCGCTCGGCCACGGAGCATAATGATGAACAAACGCGCGTTGCTTCAGAATCCGGGGAGCGCACGCGCCTCGCGTGCTGGTTTTGGCACCCTCGCCAAAACAGTCTTCGTCCGATCTAAAGAAGTCCGCGATGGCGAGGGCGCCATCGCCAGCACGCGAGGCGCGTGCGCTCCCCAGACATGATCGCCGACATTCGATACGCGATTCGGATGCTGGCGAAATCACCGGCGTTCACTTTTATCGCCGTCCTTACGCTCGGCCTCGCCATCGGGGCGAACACCGCGATCTTCAGCGTGGTCAACGCGGTTCTGCTGCGGCCTCTGCCTTATCCACAGGCGGAACAGCTCGTCCGCGTCTTCGGCACGCAACCGACGCTCCCCGAGGCGCCGAGTTCGCCCGCGAATTTTCTCGAATGGAGAACCGAGAACCAGGTCTTCACGCACATCGCCACCTGGAACGGCCAGGGCTTCAACCTCACCGGCACCGATAAACCCGAGCGCGTTATCGGCGCCCGTGTTTCCGGCGACATCTTTCAGTTGCTCGGTGTGCAGCCGGCGCTCGGCCGCGATTTCACCGCGGAAGAAGATCGCGACGGCGGCGATCGGGTCGTAATCCTGAGCTACGAATTCTGGCAACACCGCTTCGCCGGCGATCCGAACGCCATTCGGCAAACGATCACGTTGAGCGATCAGACCTACACGATCGTCGGCGTGATGCCGCGCGGTTTCGCTTTTCCCGGGACCCGCACTCAAGTCTGGACGCCGGTTGCGTTCAATGCGGCCGAGCGCGCCACGCGCGACACGAATTTCATCGATGTCGTCGCGCGCTTGAAGCCGGGCGTTTCGCTCCAGCAGGCCCAGGCGAACATGACCGCGGTCGCGCAGTCCCAGGCCCAACGTTATCCAGAAACTAACTTCGGCGTCGGCGTGAAGGTTGTCTCGCTCCAGGAACACATGGTAGGCAATGTCCGGCCGATGCTCGTCGTGCTCCTCGGCGCGGTCGCGTTCGTTCTCCTCATCGCTTGCGCAAATGTCGCCAACCTCCTTCTTGCGCGGGCCGCGGCGCGCCACCGGGAAATGGCGATTCGCGGCGCGCTCGGCGCCAGTCGATCGCGAGTCGTCAGGCTGCTTCTCACCGAAAGCGTGCTGCTGGCCATCGTCGGTGGCGCGCTCGGATTGCTTCTCGCCATCTGGAGCCTCGACTTGCTGGTGTCATTGAAGCCGGCCAACCTGCCGCGCCTTGGCGAAATCGGCGTCAACCGCACCGTATTTCTATTCACGGCGGCGGTGTCGGTGTTGACCGGCGTTCTGTTCGGCCTCGCGCCCGCGTGGCAGGTCCCGAAAACCGACCTGAACGAAGGCCTCAAAGAAAGCGGCCGCGGCGGAAGCGATGCGCCGCGCCGTCAGCGGATGCGCGCGTTGCTGGTGATCTCGGAAGTGGCGCTTTCACTCGTGTTGTTGATCGGCGCCTGACTAATGATTCGGAGCTTCGCGCGTTTGCTCGCCGTCGATCCCGGGTTCAAGGCCGACCATGTCTTGGCCGCGTTCGTTTCGATTCCGGTTGCAAAATATTCGAAGCGCGAAGAGCAGGTCGCGTTTTTCGATCGGTTGCTCGAGCGGCTGCGCAACGTGCCCGGTGTCAGCGCGGCCGGCGTCGTAACCGACATTCCACTCTATGGCGGGAGCTCGACCGGGTTCGACGTCGATGGACGGCCGTCGGCCCTGCCGGGGCAACGGGCGATGACCGATTATCGGATGATCAATTCCGATTACTTCGCTGCGATGGGGATGCGCATGGTAAAGGGTCGCGCTTTCGCCCACTACGACACGGAGGCCGCGCCCGGCGTTGTCATCATCAACGAAACGATGGCGTCACGCTATTTCGCCGGCGAAGATCCGATCGGACAACGTCTGGATTTGAGCGACCGCCCGAGGGATTTGCGTGAGATCGTCGGAGTCGTCGCGGACGTGCGCAATTACGGCGTCGATGCCGAGGTGAAGCCGGAAGTCTACGTGCCGTTCCTGCAAAGCGCGGCCGGCTATCTCTCCAGCATGACCTCCGCGCTGACTATCGTGGTTCGTTCGACGATCGACCCGACCGCGCTCGGCCAAACGCTCCGCGAACAAGTCCAGGCGCTCGATAAGGATCAGCCTGTTTCCGAAATCAAAACGATGGAATGGTATCTGGCGGACTCGATGGCACAGCGCCGTTTCAACATGCTGTTGCTTGGCACGTTTGCGGGCCTCGCGCTCGTGCTTGCGGCCGTTGGGATTTACGGCGTCATCGCTTACACCGTCACGCAGCGCACTCACGAAATGGGAATCCGGATCGCTCTTGGCGCGCGCGGTGGCGACATTCTGCGGCTCGTTTTTTCCAATGCGATGGCGACGACCATCACGGGCATCGTGATCGGTCTCGGCGCCGCCTTCGCCTTGACCCGACTGCTGCAAAGTTTGCTTTACCAGGTCACCGCGACCGACCCCGTTGTCTTCGTCACGATTCCGTTGTTGCTCATGGCCGTCGCCACGATCGCCACCTATTTGCCGGCCCGTCGGGCCATGAAGGTCAACCCCATCACCGCGTTAAGAGAACCCTGATATGGATACGCTCCTGCAAGACATTCGCTTCGGCGCGCGGATGCTTTTCAAGAGCCCCGGCTTTACGGCGGTCGCGATTATTTCTCTCGCGCTCGGCATCGGCGCGAACACCGCGGTGTTCAGCGTGATCAACGCGGTGTTGCTCAAAGCGCTGCCGTATCACGAGCCGCAATCGATTGTCCTGGTTTGGGGCGAAGACAAGGCGGCCGGCAGCTCGCGCGAACAGATGTCGGCCACCGACGTGGCCGATTACCGTGCGCGCAATCACGTCTTCGAAGAGATCAGCACCTATACCGATTTTCGTCCGATTTTTTCCGGCGACGGCGAGCCTGAGCGCATTCCCGGAGGGCAAGTGGGCGATGGATTTTTCACCGTCATGCATGCGCAGCCGTTGCTCGGGCGTGTTTTCACCGCCGAAGAACAACAGGAGGGCAAGGATCTTGTCGTCGTACTCGGCTACGGTTTGTGGCAACGGCGTTTCGCGGGCGATCCGAATATTGTCGGCAAGACGATCAAGCTCAGCGCGCGTAATTACACCGTCGTCGGCGTGATGCCGGCGGATTTCGAATCATTGCCGGCGGGATTGCTGAATGCGCCCGCGGAATTTTACCGGCCGGTCGCGGAGCCGCCTAACGACAAGGATCGCAGTAGCCGGCACCTGCGGGCAATCGCGCGCTTGAAATCCGGCATGACCCTGGAACAGGCGCAGACGGAAATGAATCTGATCGCGCGTCAGCTTGCGCAGGAACATCCGAATGATAACGCGGCCAGCGGCGTGCACTTGGCGACGTTGCGCGAAGATCTGGTGGGGCGACTCCGGCCGGCGCTCCTGATGCTCTTCGGCGCGGTCGGTTTCGTTCTGTTGATCGCGTGCGCGAACGTCGGCAATCTTTTGCTCGCGCGCTCGACGGCGCGCCACAAGGAAATCGCGATCCGAGCCGCGCTCGGTGCCGGCCGCGACCGGCTCGTCCGCCAATTTCTCACTGAGAGTCTGCTTCTCTCGCTCGCGGGCGGGATGCTCGGCATTCTCGCAGCAGTTTGGGGAACGACGCTGATCGAAGCGTCGGCCGCGAAGTTTTTCCCGATGCTCGGCCACATCGAGATCGATAAGAAGGTGCTCGTGTTCACTGCGGTGATCTCCGTGGTCACCGGGATTGTGTTCGGAATTATTCCAGCCTGGCGCGCGTCACGTCCGAACTTGAATGAAACGCTTTCCGACGGCGGCCGGCAGGCTGGCGCTGCGTCGTCGCGCAGCCCGTTGCGCAGCGCCCTGGTCGTAGCTGAAGTCGCGCTCGCTCTGGTTCTGCTAATTTGCGCCGGGCTTCTTATTAAGAGTGTCATGCGGCTCCACGACGTCGATCCCGGTTTCAAACCCGATCGCATCGTCACGATGAACGTCTGGCTGCCGAGCGCGAAGTATCCCAAAGGCCCGGACTGGAATTTGTTCTTCAATCGGATGCTGGAAGGCATCCAATCGATCCCTGGGGTGGAAGCAGCCGGAGTAACGAGTGTTTTACCGATCAGCGCCAACTTCGATCGACGCACGATCGAAGTCGAAGGCCAGCCGAAAGGCCCCGGCGAAAACCCCGACGTCGATAATTACATGGTGTCGCCCGATTACCTGCGCGCGATGTCGATTCCAATCCTTCGCGGTCGTGCGCTCACGGTCCAGGATAACGACAACGCGCCGCTGGTTGTTCTCGTCAGCGAAACGATGGCGCGCAAACTCTGGCCCGGCGAAGACCCGATGGGAAAACGGGTCCGCTTTTATAGCTCATCGAAGGAAAACCCTTGGCGCACCGTGGTCGGCGTTGTCTGCGACGTGAAGCAATACGGTCTCGATACCGCCGGCCCAATGGCGATGTATGAAACGCTCGCGCAATTTCCCTCCTCCTCGCTCACCCTTGTGGTGCGCGGCGCCGTCGATCCTGCGACGATGGTCGCCGCGATCCGCCGCGAGATCCTCGCCCTCGATAAGGACCAGGCTGTTTTCAACATCGAAACGATGGAGCAGCTCGTCTCCGATTCCATAGCGCTCCGGCGTTTCTCGATGTTCCTGCTCGGTGCCTTCGCGGCCCTGGCGCTCATCCTCGCCGCGATTGGGATTTACGGCGTGCTCGCGCAATCAGTCTCCCAGCGGACGCACGAGATCGGCATCCGGATGGCGCTCGGCGCGCAGACCCGCGACGTCTTGAAACTAATCGTTAGGCAAGGCATGTCACTCACCGCCGTCGGAATCGTGGTTGGTTTGCTGGGCGCCTTCGCGCTCACGCGCCTCCTTGCCAGCCTGCTCTTCGGCGTCGGCGCCACCGACCCGAACACGTTTATCTGGATCCCGGTCCTTCTCGCCGCCGTTTCTTTCTTGGCCTGCTTCATCCCGGCGCGCCGCGCCTCGAAGCTCGATCCCATCAAAGCCCTCGCCCGGACATGAACGCGAGCCGGAGCGACATCAAGGAGCGGCGCTTTCCAAACCGCCGTGTCTGTCAGCCGTGCTCCAGAGGGCGGTTTGGAAAGCGCCCTTCCTTGTTCCTGAGGCCTTGCTTATGAACACACTCCTTCAAGACATTCGTTACGGATTCCGAATGCTTCTTAAACACAAAGGCTTCACGGCCGTCGCCGTGCTCGCTCTTGGTTTGGGAATCGGCGCGAATACCGCGATCTTTAGCCTGGTGAACGGCGTTCTCCTTCGTCCGCCGCCGTTCCCGGCCGCCGAACGCATCATCTCCATCGAAGGAAAAAATCCTGCGGCGGCGGGCATTACCGAAAGCAACATCTCGTTTCTCGACTTTACTGATTGGTCGCAACAAACCGATCTCTTCGCGAGCACCGCCGCCTACTGGACCGGTAACGTCAACTTTGATGCGGATGGGGCGGAGCCGGAACGCGTGCCGCGCGCCGGGGTGACGACCGGGTTCTTCTCCGTGCTCGGGGTCCAGCCTGTCCTCGGGCGAACGTTCGTTCCCGAAGACGACAAAGGGTGGCCGCAAAGCGTCGCGATCATCAGTCACGGATTGTGGAAGCGCCGCTTCGGATCTGATCCGGCCATCGTCGGGAAACAGGTCCAGATGAGCTCAAGACCCCTCACGATCATCGGCGTGATGCCCTCGGGGTTTGAATACCCGGAGCAAACCCAAGTTTGGGTAACGAGCGCGGTCAATCTCTCGTTAGAACCGCGCGATAACCGCGTGTGGTCGGCGATCGCGCGTCTGAATACCGGTATCGATCTGAAGCAGGCGCAAACTCGTCTCAGCGCCATCAATGCGCAGCTCGCCAAGCAGTTTCCCGAGACGAACAAAGGTTGGGACGTGTTTCTTTCGACGCTCCACGAACGGCTCGTTCGCGAGGTAAAACCATCCCTCCTCGCGCTCCTCGGCGCCGTCGGATTCGTGCTGCTGATTGCCTGTGCGAACGTGGCCAATCTCCTCCTCGCCCGCAGCGCCGCGCGGCAAAAGGAAATTGCGATCCGGGCCGCGATGGGGGCGAGCCGCACGCGCGTTCTGCGGCAGATGCTGACGGAGAGCATCCTGCTCTCGGCGATCGGCGGGGTGGCGGGACTCGTCCTCAGTATTTGGTTAACCGATCTGCTGATGTCGATGTTGCCCGAAGGCGCGCCGCGGCTCGGGCAGATCGGGATTGATTATCGCGTCCTGACGTTCGCTCTCGGCGTCTCGGCGCTTACCGGCATTCTCTTCGGCATCGTCCCCGCGCTCCAAGCCTCGAAGCTCGACGTCACCAGCGCATTGAAAGAAGGCGGACGCAGCGGCGAAGGACATCGGCGGACAAGTGCGCGCAGCCTCCTGTTGATCGGTGAGGTCGCCCTTTCGCTCATGCTCCTGGTTGGCGCTGGATTGCTGATCAAGAGCTTTCTCCGTCTTCAGGAGGTGCGGCCCGGCTTTAATGCGCACAACGTCCTCACCGCCAACCTGGCGTTGCAGGGTCCGAAATACAAAGATGATCAGCAGAACGTGGAATTTTTCCGGCAACTGAAAGAACGGCTGGAAGCGGTGCCGGGCGTACAAGCGGCGGGAGGCAGCGTCAATCTTCCGCTCAACCCGAATGGTTATGCGATTGGGCGCGGGTTTATTCCGGAAGGCCGGCCACTCACGGTGGACGAAGCGAAGGACGCGATGTTCTCCACCATCACGGGCGATTATTTTCGCGCGCTCCAAATTCCGTTGCTTTCCGGACGCACCTTCGAACCTCGCGACAATCCTGACGGACCGAAGGTGGTAATCATCAACGAAACCACCGCGAAGCGTCACTTCGGTTCGCCCACAGCCGCGATCGGCAAACGCCTCAGCATCTGGTCTGCATTTCGAGGGCGTCGCCGCGATGAAAAATTCATGCGCGAAATTGTCGGGGTGGTCGGGGACGCGAAGACCGGTTCTCTTATCGGCGAGGCCGGCGCGCAAATCTACGTTCCACACGCCCAGGACTCGCAGTGGAATTTCATGGGGCTCGTGATTCGAACCGCCGGCGATCCGGCCGCCTTCGCAACTACTTTGCGACGCGAAGTGCAGGCGCTCGACAAGGACCAGCCAATCTACAACGTCCGCACGATGGACGATGTCGTCGCGAACTCGTTAGGCACGCGGCGCGTCTCGATGCAACTCTTCGCCGTCTTCGCCATCGCGGCCCTGCTCCTCGCGGCCATCGGGATTTACGGCGTCATGGCTTACTCGGTCACGCAACGCACCCATGAAATTGGCATTCGAATGGCGCTCGGCGCCCAGAAATCGGACGTGCTCGCGCTCGTGATCCGTCAGGGCATGACGCTGACCTTGATTGGCGTCGTTGTCGGCCTGGGGGGCGCGTTCGTCCTTACGCGCTTGATCGCCAATCTTCTCTTCGGTGTTGCTGCGACCGATCCCGCGACGTTCCTGTGGATCTCGGTTCTGCTCGCAGCCGTCTCTTTCGTCGCTTGTTATCTCCCCGCGCGCCGTGCCTCCCGGCTCGACCCCATCAAGGCCCTGGCTAGAACATGACTACGAACAGCAGGACCAAGGAGCGGCGCTTTCCAAACCGCCGTGTCTGTCAGCCGTGTTCCAGAGAGCGGTTTGGAAAGCGCCCTTCCTTGTTTGCCTGTCACCGGACCTAACTCTTATGAACACACTCATCCAAGATCTTCGCTACGGTTTCCGGCTTCTTCTCAAAAACAAGGCCTTCACCGCAGTCGCGATTCTCGCACTCGGTCTCGGCGTCGGCGCAAACACCGCCATCTTCAGCCTCGTCAACGGCGTGCTCTTGCGGCCGCTGCCGTTTCCAAACGCCGAACGCATCGTCTATTTCGAAGGCAAAAATCCTCCGGCGGGCATTACCGACAGCAACATTTCGTTTCTCGACTTTACCGATTGGTCGCAACAAACCGATTTGTTCAAGAGCACCGCTGCGTTCTGGACCGGCAGCGCCAACCTTGGTGCCGATGGGGCAGAGCCGGAGCGCGTGCCGCGTGCGGGCGTGACGAGTGGGTTCTTTTCCGTGCTCGGTGTCCAGCCTGTTCTCGGGCGAACGTTCGTTCCCGAAGAGGACAAACCGGGGACGATAAGCGTCGCGGTCATCAGCCACGGACTGTGGAAGCGCCGCTTCGGATCGGACCTCGCCATTGTCGGGAAACAGGTCCAGATCAGTTCACGACCCATCACTGTCATCGGTGTGATGCCGTCCGGATTTGAATTCCCGGAACAAACCCAAATTTGGGTGACGAGCGCGGTCAACGTCTCAGAAGAGCCGCGCGATAACCGCTCATATTCGGCAATCGCCCGTCTGAATACCGGTATCGATCTCAAGCAGGCGCAGTCGCGCATCAGCGCGATCAACGCGCAACACGCGAAGGAATTTCCCGACACGAACAAAGGCTGGGACGCCTACCTCTCGGTTCTTCACGAACGGATGGTGCGTCAGATAAAACCGTCGCTCCTTGCACTCCTCGGCGCGGTTGGGTTCGTCCTCCTGATCGCCTGCGCGAACGTGGCCAATCTTCTCCTCGCGCGTGGCGCCGCGCGACAAAAGGAAATCGCAGTCCGCGCCGCGATGGGCGCGAGCCGGGGCCGAGTCGTCAGACAAATGCTCACCGAGAGTATTTTGCTTTCCGCGATCGGCGGCGTTGCGGGGCTGCTCCTGAGCGTCTGGCTTACCGACGTGCTTCTTTCGATCGTTCCGGAAGGCGCGCCGCGAATGGAGCAGGTTGGAATTGATTATCGCGTACTCGCTTTCGCGTTGGGCATCTCGGCGCTCACTGGCATCCTGTTCGGCCTCGTGCCCGCGCTGCAGGCTTCGAAGCTCGACGTCACCAGCTCACTTAAAGAAGGCGGCCGGACGGGCGAAGGTCATCGTCGCACTAGCGTGCGAAGCCTGTTGTTGATCGGCGAAGTCGCGCTCTCTCTGGTCCTGCTGGTCGGCGCCGGATTGCTCATCAAGAGCTTCGTGCGTCTCCAGGAAGTGCGGCCCGGCTTCAATCCGCACAATGTTCTCATGGCTTCGGTGGCGTTGCCCGGCGCGAAATACAAGGGTCAACAGTTTGCAGAATTTTTCCGCCATCTGAAAGAACGGCTTGAAGCAGTGCCCGGCGTGCAGGCGGTCGGCGGTGCCATCAACCTGCCGCTCGGCGCGAGCAATTACGGCATCGGACGCGCTTTCATCCCGGAAGGCCGGCCGTTGAGCGTGGATGAAGCATCCGACTCGAGCTTTTCCACGATTACGGGGGATTATTTTCGGGCGCTTCAGATTCCGATACTTGCAGGACGCAGCTTCGAATTACGCGATAATGCCGAAGCGCCAAAAGTCGTGATCGTCAACGAATCCGCGGCAAAACGTCACTTCGGTTCGCCCTCGGCGGCGATTGGCAAACGCCTCAGCATCTGGCGCGATGAAAAATTCATGCGCGAAATCGTTGGAGTGGTTGGCGACACGAAGGCGAGTTCTCTCACCGGAGAGAGCGGCGCGCAAATTTACGTGCCGCACGCCCAGGACCCTCAGTGGAATTTCATGGCGATGGTGATTCGAACCGCCGGCGATCCGGCCGCTTTCGCTACCACCTTGCGACGCGAAGTGCAGGCGCTCGACAAAGACCAGCCAATCTACAACGTCCGCACGATGGACGATGTCGTCATGAACTCGTTAGGCACGCGTCGCGTCTCGATGCAGCTCTTCGCTGTTTTCGCCGGCGCGGCCTTGCTCCTCGCCGCCCTCGGCATTTATGGAGTGATGGCTTACTCCGTCACGCAACGCACCCATGAAATTGGGATTCGAATGGCGCTCGGCGCGCAGAAATCGGATGTCCTTGGGCTGGTTATTCGGCAGGGAATGACGTTGTCGGTAATCGGCGTCGTGGTCGGCATCGTGGGCGCCTTCGCCCTCACGCGACTGATCGCGAGCCTGCTCTTTGGCGTGGAGGCAACCGATCCATTAACCTTCCTAGCAATTCCGTTGTTGCTCCTTTTCGTCGCGCTGGTCGCTTGCTATTTGCCCGCGCGTCGCGCCGCACTGCTCGACCCAAAGATCGCCCTCGCTCATGCCTGATTGAAGATGAGCGTAAACCGTTTCTGCCTGTTTTGTTTCTGCCTGGCCCTGTCGCGCCCGCTCGCCGCTGAGACGACACCGAGTCTGTCTCCGGCCGCGATGCAAAAGATCGATGGCGCCGTCGAAGCCTGGAGATCCCAGAGCGGCGCGCCGGCCTTATCGCTCGCTGTCGTGATCGACAACCAATTGGCGTTCTCGAAGGGATACGGCCTGGCTGATCTGGAGAAGGAAATCGCCGCGCGAAACGACACCGTCTATCGTCTCGCGTCTCTCACGAAATCGCTGACCGCGATCGCTGTGATGCAGTTGGTGGAAGGAGGGAAACTGGACCTCGATGCGCCGATCCAAAAATACTGTCCGATTTTTCCAGAAAAGCAGTGGCCAGTGACATCGCGGCAGCTTCTGACGCACTTGGCCGGGATTCGCCACAACAAATGGAGCGAGAGGAGCAGCACTCAGCATTTCGCGAACATCAATGATTCGGTAAGAGTGTTTAAAGACGATGCGCTCTTATCCGAGCCCGGGACGAAGTATTTCTATTCGACCCAGGGGTATGTGCTGCTGGGCTGCGCCATCGAGGGTGCGTCCGGGATGCCGTATCTCCAATATATGGCGGACCACATCTTCAAGCCGGCCGGGATGACGCAGACGACCGTCGACGATTCCAGTCTCAATGTCCCGAACCGCGCCGTCGGCTACCGCACGGGTCTGTTCGGTTTCTCCTGGCTGAACTGGCTGCGTGGACTCCATGAGGCTCCGCCGCACGATACCAGCATCAAGATCCCCGCTGGCGGCCTGCTCTCTACCGTCGACGACATGGCGCGCTTTGCGATCGCCGTGATGAGCGGGCAACTGGTCCAGCCGGACACGCTCACGAAAATGTGGACCAAACCAAAAACGCGCGACGGAAAGGAGTCCGAATATGGTTTCGGGTTTTTGATCGGCGAAAAAAATGGGCAGCTGCGGGTTTACAACGATGGCAGCCAGGCCGGGACGCGAACTTTTCTCTTCATGATGCCGCAGCAGAAATTTGCTATTTGCCTGATGACTAATCTTGAAAGAGCCGATTGCGAAACATTGACGCCAACCATCCGGGAGGTCGTCCTGAAATGACGCCGTCCGGGCGATTTCCTCGCGGGCCGAAACGGATTACATACCAACAACATGATTAAACTTAAACACCTCGAACGCTTCTATCCGCTCGCGAAAGGGAAATTCTTTTACGTCCTGCGCGACATCAACCTGGAGGTGAACGAAGGCGACTTCGTCTCCATCATGGGCCCGTCGGGCGCAGGCAAGTCATCGTTGCTTCACGTCCTCGGCATGCACGATCACGCCTGGAGCGGCGAATATTTTTTCGACGACGTCGCTGTTAACAACTTAAAGCCGAAAGAGCGCGCCGCACTTCGGAACGAAAAGATCGGCTTCGTTTTCCAAGCCTATCATCTTCTCGACGACCTTACCGTTTACGAGAATCTCGACATCCCGCTTTCGTATCGGCACGTCAGCAAAGCCGGGCGCGATTCGATCGTCTGCGACACGCTCGATAAGTTTCACATCGTCGGAAAGAAGGACCTGTATCCGCGCCAGTTATCCGGCGGCCAGCAACAGCTCGTCAGCATCGCGCGCGCGATGGTTGCGAACCCGAAGCTGATCCTGGCCGACGAGCCGACCGGCAATCTCCATTCGGACCAGGGGAAGGAAATCATGGAGATGTTCAAGAGCCTGAACGAGCAGGGGACGACGATCATCCAGGTCACGCACTCGGATGTGAATGCGGCTTACGGGAATCGCATCATCCAGCTGCGCGACGGATTCATCGTATGAAGCTCCAAGCACCAAGATCCAAGCTCCAGAGAAGCTCCAAGCTCCAAACGGCAAAACTCGCTGCTGAGCCTTTGGAGCTTGGTGTTTGGAATTTCCCTGGAGCTTGGTGCTTGGAATTTGGAGTTTTTTTATGATCACCGACCTCAAATACGCGTTCCGGATGCTGATCAAAGCGCCGGTCTTTGCAGTCATCGCCATCCTTACTCTCGCGCTCGGTATCGGCGCGAACAGCGCGATCTTCAGTGTGATCGACACCGTTCTGCTACGGCCGCTCCCGTTCAAGAACCCGGATGAGATCGTCAACATTTGGGGACGCTACGCGAACGACAACGGAAACGTCCGTGGCAACGTCCACTCGTTTCCGGACTACCTGGACCTTCGCGATCAAAGCCAGACGATCGCGGCGATGGCCGCTTATACGCGGACCGGCGGAACGTTGTCGCTCACCGAGGATGCCAAGGCGCTCGAAGGGATCGCGATTACACCGGAGGTGTTTGATGTCCTGGGCGTCCAACCGCTGCTCGGCCGCGGATTCACGAAGGAAGATGCAAAAAACGAAGCTGACCGGGTGGTCGTCCTGACTTATCCGCTTTGGAAAAGTGCGTTCGGCAGCGATCCCAAAATCATTGGGCAAAAGATCACGCTCTCGGCCCGCCCGCACACCGTTATCGGCGTGATGCCTCCGGGGTGGAAATTTCCGATCGAGGATGAACACATCGATTATGCGCTGCCACTCGAGTATCTCGGACAGCAATATCTAGGTAACCGCGGCTCTCACTTTTTAACCGTGGTCGGACGGCTCAAACCGGGTGTCGGGGTCAAGACGGCAGAAGCGGAGCTGACCGCGATCGCGAGCCGGCTCTCGAAGCAATATCCCGATACGAACCTGAACTTCACCGGAACGGCGGTCGTGAAACTGCATTCCGATATCGTCGGCGACGTTCGTCCCGCATTGATGGTTCTTCTGGGTGCCGTTGCCCTGGTTCTGCTCATCGCGTGCGCGAATGTGGCGAACCTTCTCCTGGCGCGCGCGGCTTCGCGCAGTCGCGAGATCGCGATCCGAACGGCCCTCGGCGCCAGTCGCGCGCTCGTCGTTCGCCAATTGCTTTGCGAAAGTTTGCTCCTCGCACTTCTCGGCGGCAGCGCCGGATTGCTTCTCGCCTGGTGGGGCGTCGATCTGCTCAGCGCTGCAGGTCCGCAAGGGTTACCCCACCTGGGCCAGATCAAAGTGAACGCAGCCGTTTGTTTATTCACGTTCGTGCTCGCGATCGGAAGCACGCTGCTTTTCGGTCTTATTCCGGCCCTGCAAGTTTCGCGGCCCGCGGTGAATGAGTCGCTGCAACAAGGAGCGAAAGGTTCCACCGGGGGATTGCACACCAATCGGCTCCGCGCATTTCTCGTCGTCTCGCAGGTCTCGCTTTCGCTTCTCCTCCTGGCCGGCGCTGGCTTGTTGATCAAGAGCTTCTTCAATTTGCGCGCGACCAATCCCGGTTTCGATCCGGTGCGCGTTCTGACCATGTCGATCAATCTGCCGCGAATCCGTTATCCCGAGGTCGATCAACAAATCCGCACCTACGATGCGATCCTGGATAAGCTCGCGGCCATTCCCGGAGTCGAATCGGCCGGCGGCGTCAATCCAATTCCGCTGGGTGATAATCAGCGAAGCTCTTCCTTCATGCCGAGCGGTGCCGCGCCCTTGCCGCGCGGCAATCACCCGGGCGGCAGTTACCTGCTCGTCAAACCGGATTACTTCCAGACGATGAAGATCCCGGTCCTGCAAGGCCGCGCCATCAGCCGGACGGACACGAAAGACTCGCCGATCGTGATCATGATCAACGAAGCGTTCGCCCAGAAACATTTCGCGGGAAAAAACCCAATCGGTCAGCAGGTGATGGTCGATCAGCCGGAAAACAAGTTCCTGACTTACGAAGTAGTAGGCGTAGTCGCGAATACGCGCCACGATTCGCTCGCCGCGCCACAGGGTCCCGAAATGTATGTGCCATTCGCGCAGGACCCCGGACGCAGCCTTGATATTGTGCTGCGGGTTAGCTCGACGAATCTCGTTGGCCTGAATGCCGACGTGAAGCGCGCCCTTCACGAGGTCGACAAGGATATTTATGTGCCGGCGCTGAAGCCGATGACGACATTCGTTGACACGCATCTCGCCCAACCGCGGTTCAACATGATGCTGCTCGGAGTCTTCGCGGCGGTCGCCATGGTGCTTGCCGCGATTGGAATTTACGGCGTGATCGCCTACAGCGTCACGCAGCGCACGCGTGAGATCGGAATTCGGATGGCGCTCGGCGCGCAAAAAACCCAAATGCTCGGAATGGTTTTGCGCCAGAGCATGACGCTCGTGATCATCGGCATCGTCATCGGGTTTCTGGTTGCGCTCGGGGTTACCCGCGTGATGGCGACATTGCTTTACGGCGTCGGCGCGAACGACGCTTCGATTTACGCGGTCGTGATTACGCTGCTCGGCGCTGCTGCATTGCTCGCCAGTTACGTGCCCGCCCGTCGCGCCATGAAAGTCGATCCCATGGTGGCGTTGCGCTACGAGTAGCGCAAATGACGAAGCACGAATGACGAATGACGAATTAATGACGAAGCCCGAAGTCCAAAAGGGGCGAGTCACGATCATTCGTTATTTGGTCATTCCTTCGTCATTCGTCATTCGGAATTCGTCATTATCCTTATGATTCCCGATCTCAAATACGCCTTCCGCACGCTCTCAAAGACCCCCGGCTTTACTTTCATCGCTGTCGTCACGCTCGCGCTCGGGATCGGACTGAACACGGCGATCTTTAGTTTGATCAACGACCTGTTCCTGCGCGGTCTTTCCTTTAAAGAACCGCAGCGCGTGGTCCACATGTATTCGAACGCGCGCGAGCGAAACCTGCTCGAGCTCGCCGTCTCCGTGCCGCGCTTCCAGCACTACCGCGAATCGCAGACCGTCTTCGACGGCTTCGCGGCGGAAAGCGTGACCGCTTTCACCCTGACCGGCCTGGGCGATGCGGTCCAAATCTTCGGCGGGCGCGCGACGTGGGATTATTTCGATGTTCTCGGCATTAAACCGATCCGCGGGCGCAATTTTCTCCCGGCGGAAGAACAGAGCGCCGATGTTGCGCTAGTGACGGAGAACTTTTGGCGGAATCGGACCGGGGGCGATCCAAACATTGTCGGCCGCGGAGTCACGCTCGATGGCGTGCTCTACACGATCGTGGGCGTGATTCCGAACCTGCCGTTTTCCTGGGTCGGGCCCGCCGCCGAAGTCTGGACGACGAAACCGTATTTCATTCCGGGAATTCCGAACGACCGAATCATGCGCGGCTCCGGTGTGCTCCGGGTTGTGGGCCGGTTGAAACCAGGGATGACGTTGGAGCAGGCGCGCGCCGCCATGCCCGCGCTCGAGCAAAGCTATCGCGCCCAATATCCAGGCAAGATCGACAGCTCGTCGGTGATGACGTTGAAGACCTTGCCCGATGACACGACCGGAAGTTTGCGGCCGGCCTTCGCGATTCTGCTCGCCGCGGTTGCCTTCGTTTTGCTGATCGCGTGCAGCAATGTCGCGAACCTGCTTCTCGTTAGGTTTAGCGGACGACGGCGCGAGATCGCGTTGCGCATGGCGATCGGCGCGTCGCGCGGAAGTGTGGTCAGGCTATTCGTCCTCGAGAGCTTGCTCGTAAGTCTGCTCGCCGGGATCCTCGGCGTTCTTCTTGCCTGGTACATCGTTCCAATTATTCCGCGCATGGCGGCGAACTTCCTGCCGTTCGATCCGGACGTGCGCGTCGACCTTTCGCTGCCCGTGCTCGGGTTTACCATTGCGATGTCGGTTCTCACTGGCCTCGCGATGGGAATTTATCCGGCCGTTCAAAGCGCAAAGGCCGATCTGGTCGAAGGCTTGAAGGAAGGCGGTCGCGGTTCGAGCGGCAGCGCGCATCAATTGCGTTTCCGCAAAATCCTGATAGGCGCGCAAGTCGCATTTTCCGTGACGTTGCTCGCAGGCGCGGCCTTGCTGATCACCAGCTTCGTGCGCTTGAGCCAGCAAAATATCGGGTATCGCACAGACGACGTTTGGTTCGGGTTCATTACGCTGCCCGACGCGCGCTATCCCGATCTGGGCGCGCGGCAGCGTTTCGCGGAACAAGCCCTCGCCGCCTTGCGCGATGTGCCCGGTCTACAGAGCGCAACCCTGAGCGCCGACATCCCGCTCTTTCCCGGGGCCGGCAGCAATTTCCTTTACACGCGCACCGATGGCGAGATCTTGCCGATCGATAAGCGCGCCGCAGCCGCCGGCCACAATATTGCGCCGGATTACTTGAAGATGTGGGGAATTCCGCTTCTGGCCGGTCGCGGATTCGACGAACACGACACCGCCGATAGTCCGAAGGTGATCCTGATCAGCCAGGGCGGCGCGAAGAAGATTTTTGGGAATGAAAATCCGATCGGCAAGACCCTCCTCATCGGGAGCGCGAGTCTGCCGGCGGAAATTGTCGGCGTGGTCGGCGATGTCCGTTCGCGGAAAGTCGGCGAGTCCGATGACGTCGAGCTCTATCGCCCGTGGGCGCAGGAAAATTTCCCGTTCCTCGGCATATACGTCCGCAGCAATCTCACCGTCGACGCGGTGACGAAGTTGGTGCGTTCAGCCGTCGCGAAGGTCGATCCTGGTCTTGCCATCGCGATTCCGCAATCGATGAACACGATTGTGGCGCAGGCGATCGGGCAGTCACGTCTCATGATGTGGCTCCTTGCGATCTTCGCGGCAGTTGCGCTGTTGCTCGCCAGCATCGGAATCTACGGCGCAGTCGCCTACAGCGTTGCGCAACGCACGGGCGAGATCGGCGTGCGAATGGCGCTCGGCGCGCAAGCGACCGACATTTTGCGGTTGGTCCTTAGTCAGGGAGTGCGACCGGTGATCTTCGGATTAATCGCCGGCCTCGCAGCGGCACTGGCGCTTGGCCGCCTGATCGCCTCTCAACTTTACCAAACCTCGGCGCACAATCCGCTTCTCCTCGCTGCCACGATTTTTCTTCTCCTCCTTGCCGCTTTGCTCGCGTGCCTTTTTCCTGCGCGGCGCGCCATGAAAGTCGATCCCATCATTGCGCTTCGTTATGAATGACCTGAAATACGCCTTCCGCACTCTTGTTAAATCACCGGCCTTCACCCTCGTTGCGATCCTGACCCTCGCGCTCGGCATCGGCGCGTCCGCTGCGATCTTCAGTGTGCTCGACGCGGTGTTGCTGCGGCCAATGCCTTATCCGAACCAGGAACGACTCGTCGAAGTGAGCGAGCTGAATGAATCCGGACGCGGCATGCCATTCGCCGAGCCGAATTTCAACGATCTCGTCGCGCGAAATCACAGTTTCGAAGCAGTTGCTGCTTACACCCGCAGCCCGGACGCGGTCGCTGGCGGGATCGAGCCGGTGCGGACGAATCTTTCCGGCGTCTCCGCGGATTTCTTCCGCGTCCTCGGTGTGACGCCCACGATTGGCCGCCTGTTTTCGCCGGAAACCTTGGGTGAAGAAAAGCAGGTCGCAGTGGTGAGCTACGGTTTTTGGAAGAAGCAACTGGAAGGGCGCCCGAATTTGGAAGGAACGTCGCTTCGTTTCGGCAATCGCAGTTTCGCGGTCATCGGCGTCCTGCCGTCGCAGAGAGAGTTTCCGGCCGGCGTTGATGTTTGGTTTCCGTTCGCCGCCCTTTATCCGCCGTATGAATCGCGCACGGCGCATAATTTTCGCGTCATCGCCCGTTTGCGGCCCGCGGTTTCTTTTGAACAGGCGAAAACCGAAGTGGCCGCGATTGGCCGCGCGCTGAAATTGGAGCACGGCTCGCAAACCGATGCCGCGAGTTTCGGTTTGCTTTCGTTCCGCGAACGATTCGTGCGCGATGTCCGCGGGATGCTGTTCGTTCTGAGCGGCGCCGTCGGCTTGTTGCTTGCGATTGCCTGCTCGAACGTCGCGAATCTTCTTCTCGTTCGCGCCGCGGCGCGCCGCAAGGAAGTGGCATTGCGCGCGGCGCTTGGGGCATCGCGCGCGAGATTGGCGCGGCAATTTATCGCCGAAGCATTGGTGCTCACCCTGGCTGCAGGCGCGCTCGGAACCTTGCTGGCCTCGTGGAGTGTGCAGCTGATCGTCGGTCTTTATCATGGCAACCTGCCGCGCGTCGGCGAGATCGGCGTAAGCCCGAATGTGTTGCTCTTTAGCGTCGCGATTTCCCTGGTGATCTCGATTGCACTCGGCTTCGTGCCGATCGTTCACGCGTCTCGCCGCCAGCTCCAAAATGATTTACAGGACGCGGGCCGCGGCAGTTCCAGTTCGCAGACTCGCGCGCGCCACGTTCTCATCGTGGCGCAAGTCGCATTGACCTTGATGTTGCTCGTCGGCGCCGGATTACTCGGGCGCAGTTTTCAGCGGCTCGTTTCGGTTGATCCCGGGTTTCGCGCGGAAAGCGTGGTCGCGATGACGGTTTTGCTGCCGCAACCGGAAGACGAATCCAAAATGCGTGCGCTCGGGCAATTTCATCATCGCCTGTTCGAACGGATCACTGCGTTGCCGGGGGTGACGAATGTCGGCGGCACGAGCGCATTGCCGATGAGCGGCAACGGCGCCAACGGAACGTTCATCGAGGAACGCGGCGGCAAACCCGCGACCACGATGCAGGAACTGATCAAACAATTCGACGCGCTTTCGCCGAGCGAACGGTCACGCGACGCCGATTATCGAACCGCGAGCGCCGGTTATTTTGGCGCCATGGGGATCCCGTTAATTCGCGGTCGGCTTTTCCAGGAGAGCGACGGACCCGACGCGCCGCACGTCGCAGTCGTGAGTGAATCGCTCGCGAAACAGTACTGGCCTAACGACGACGCAATCGGAAAACAGATCCAATACGGAAACATGGATGGCGACCTGCATGTCCTGAACATCGTCGGCGTTGTCGGCGATGTCCGGGACAACGGGCTCGATCGCGACCCGCGCCCGACGGTTTACACCAATTATTTTCAGCGTCCGGCTTCGACTTCGGAATTTTCCATTGTGGCGCGCGCTCATGGGGACGTCGCCAGCCTGACGAGCGCGATGCGCCGCGAAGCCCGCGCGTTGAATCCGGAAATGCCGACGAAATTCGAAACAATCGAGCAGATCGTTTCCGCGTCGTTCGATAACCGGCGCTTCAGCATGGTCATGCTTGGGATTTTCGCCGGGTCCGCGCTTCTTCTCGCGATGGTGGGACTTTATGGGGTGATGGCTTACATCACGGCGCAACGCACCCATGAGATCGGAATTCGGATGGCGCTCGGCGCCCAGCGTGTCGATATGTTGCGCATGATTTTTCGGCAAAGTTTCACGCTCGTCCTGTTCGGCGTCGCCGTGGGCATTCTGGCGTCGATCGGTCTGACGCGATTGCTGAGGACGATGCTCTACGGTGTGGAGGCGACCGACGTTGTGACCTACGGGAGCGTGATCGGTTTGCTCATCGTCGCGGCCGCTCTCGCCAGCTACATCCCCGCGCGCCGCGCCATGAAAATCGATCCGATGGTGGCGCTGCGGTATGAATAATGTCCGGCGTTTGATTCTCGCGCCGGTGATCATGCTGCTGGCGCGAACGGCGTTCGCCGTCGAACCGCTCGAAGAAATTGTCGAGCAGAAATACGACGTAAATTCCGATGCGACGCTGAGCGTGGAAAATATTGACGGCTCGATTCGCGTTTACGCGGCGGACAAGCCGGAGATTCGGATCCAGGCGATCAAGAAAGCGTACAATCCGGAGCGATTGCAGGGAATCGTGGTCGACGTCAAAGCGAGCCAAAGCGGCGTCGCCATCACCACGAGTTTTCCGCCGCGGGAAAACGCGTTGAGCGATCGTTCCGGCACGGTCGATTACATCATCGTGGTGCCACAGGCGGCGCGAATCACGGATCTCAAACTCACAAACGGCGAAATTGTCGTCGAGGGACTGCGCAATGGCGGCAAGGCGAAGGCGCACCTCGTGAACGGCTGGCTCGCCGGCCATAATTGTTTCGGCGACCTTGATCTCACCGTGGAGACGGGTCGGCTCGAAGTAGTCTATGATTGGTGGGAGAACCACGAGTCCGCGATCAAAGCCGCCAGCACGCGTGGAAACATCCGCGCGATTTTTCCCAGCGACGCGTCGTTCAATCTCAGTGCGACCGCCACCGAAGGCCGCATTGCCAATGGATTCCAGTCGACGACAACAACCTCAAAGGACGTCGTGCATTCGGTTGCGGAAGTGATCGGATCGGAAGCGCAGACTGTCGTTTCCCTGGACGCGCGTCGCGGGAATATCCGGATCGACAAGATTTATTGAGCGCGCACTACTTCGATGCGCGCGCCAGTTCCTCGCGCATTTTCCGGTCCTGCTCGGCTTTCACGAGCAAACCGAGCCGGCGATAACATTGTTCGCGCTTCTGTAAAGCCAACACCGTCTGGGTTGTCTCGAGCGAGTGCGTAAACGAGTCGATGGCGGAAAGAATTTCGCCGCGCGCCATTTCCAGCTCTCCGCGATATTGCCAGGCCGTGGAAAAATTCGGATCGAGTTCCGTGGCGCGCTTGATTTGATCCAACGCTTCCTGGACGCGACCGAGTTTCGTCAGCGCGTAGCTCGCTTCCGCGCACGCGCCGGCGACTTTCGCATCGAGCTGCATCGCCGTTTGCGCGTCCTGCAACGCCAGCGCCGGTTGCCCAATTTCGTTCAGTTGCCAGGCGCGCGTCACATAAAGCTCCGCGTTGTTTCGCTCCGCCGAGATTTCCGAATCGAGCCGGCCGACAGTTTCGAGAAACTCGAAGGTTAACGCTTCGAGCCGGACCAACTTGTTGACGCCGAGCTTCTCGCATTCGTCCGACCGGCCGAGAGCGATCAAAGCCAGGGCCTGAAATAATTTTGGCCGCACGGCCCACGTCCCAATTCTTCCAGCGATTTCCGCATCTTCCAGCGCCAGTTCCAGGTCATCGGCGCGGAGGAATAACAGCGCGCGATCGGCGAGCAGGCCGGGATCGTTCGGCGAAATGGCGAGCGCGGAATCGAGCTCGCGAATGGCGTTTAACGATTTCTCGAGGCGCGCGAACAACTTCGCACCGCGCATGACTTCAGGATCGTCCGGTCCAAGCGCTTTCGCTTTCTCGAGATCTTCGAACGCGTCATGCCAGCGATGAAGCCGGCGACGGCAGAGCGCGCGATTGATTCGGGCGATGGCATTTTCCTGTAACTCAAGCAACGCACTCCAGGCCGCGTCTTCTTTCGCCCAGAAATGGTGACGCTTCTCGAGCCGCGCGATCTTCTCCCAGATCCGCGCATCTTTCGGGTCGGCTTCGGCTACTTTTTTCCAGGCTGCCACGGCCCAGGCATCGTCGTTTTTCGCGGCCGCGTAATCTCCAGCGTACTCATCGAGCTTCAGAGACGGTTCGGGAACCGCGTTCCGCCAATCATCCAGGCTCTGGCTCACCGCCGCGAAATCCTGCAAGCCAAATTGCGCGCGAACGAGCCGGTCCCAGGTGCCGTTGTCCTGCGGTCGCATTTTCAGGTGCCGCCGCGCCAATTCGACGGCGCGCTCGTAAGCCTGTTCGTCGATCGCTTTCTGCAGCTCGGCCCGCAGCGCCTTTTCTTCCTTCGAGTTCGCTCGATGACAGGCGGGCAACAGGAGGAAGCTCGCGGTAATCAAAACGAATCCAAGCGTGCGAGCTTGACGCCGTGATCTAAACCAATCGAAAATCGCCGTAACGCAGCTCGCAGAGCGAGCGCGGCCGGGCTTTCTAAATCTAAAATCGAAAATCACCCGATCATGCCTTCGTTCGATATCGTCTCAGAAGTGGATGCGCAGGAAATCGATAATGCGCTCAATCAAGCTCGCAAGGAACTCGCGACGCGCTTCGATTTCAAGGGAAGCGTGGCCGAAATCGTGGCGGAGAAGGACAAGATCACGCTCACGGCCGAGGATGCGTCGCGTTTACGCGGTCTGCGCGAGATCGTGATCGGAAAGTTGAGCAAGCGTGGCGTGGATCTGCGGAATGTTGAGCAGGTCGACCCCTCGATTTCGCCGCTCGGTCACGCACGGCAGGAACTGAAAATTCAGCAGGGGCTTGAAGGAGACAAGGCGAAGGAAATCATCCACGCGATCAAGGGACAGAACTTCAAAGTGCAAAGCCAGCTCCAGGATCGGCAGATCCGCGTCACTGGAAAAAAGAAGGATGATCTTCAGGCCGTGATCGCCTTTGTGCGCAGCCGCGATTTTGGTGTGGCGACCAACTTTAAGAACTTCCGCGACTAAGGGAAACAAGGAGGGGCGCTTTCCAAACCGCCCTTCTTTCGTTCGGCGGTTTGTAAACCGCCGCTCCTTGATGCTTCCAGGCTCATCCCCCTTGCACCGGCGGCATGATTGAAATCTCGTCGTCCGGTTTGATCACGTAATCGCGCTCAACGAAGTCCAAGCCGCTCGCGACCAGAATGCTCTTGTCCCAATAGCGCAGCGCCGGCGTTTGGGCGTAAATGAACTCGAGCAGTTCTGCAGCCGTTGATCGCTCGGGAACTTCGAAATCCATTTCCGGCGCTCCGACCAAATCGCGCAGGCGCGAGAAGAATTGCACGCGAACCTTCACGCCGTCGCCGCGATCAAGTCTTTCCGAAGGACGCCGATGCACGGCAGATTGCGATAGCGCTCCATGTAATCGAGCCCGTAACCGACGACGAACTCGTCCCCGATCTGGAAGCCGACGTATTCGGCGTCCACATGACGCAGGCGCGTTTTCTTTTTTTCCAGGAGCACGCAAATGCGCACGCTCTGCGGGCCGATACCTTCGATCTTTTCGCGAATCGTTGCGAGCGTGACGCCGCTGTCGAGAATATCGTCGAGCAGCAGGACGTGCCGCCCCGCAATGTCGGGCATCCAAAGCTGGCGGAAGACGAGCTCGCCTGTCGTCTTGGTCCCGCCGTGATAACTCGCGACGCTGAGGCAATCCAATTTTAACGGCATCGGAAGCCGGCGAAGCAAATCCGCCATCAAAATGACGCTGCCGTTGAGGATCGCGATTACGGTGAGCTCGCGTCCGCGATAATCGTTGGCAATTTGAGCCGCCAGCTCATCGAGCCGGTGATGGATCGTAGCTTCGTCGAAAAGAATCCGCTCCAGGTCCGCTTCCATTCTTGAGAGGAGACTATCCAGTCTTCGGTGCGTTCTGCGAAGCGAAAACTTGCCGCTCGTAGCGCCGCCGCTAGCGTGCCGCGATGGCCGTTCACACGGAAACATTCGAGGTCCGGACGAAAGGCAAGGGGACTTACGAAATTACCGGCGAAGTCGAGAAGATCGTGACGCGGAGCAAAATCGCGACCGGGACCGTAACCGTCTTCGTTCGCCACACGAGTTGCAGTCTCGTGATCATGGAGAACGCCGCGCCGGCCGCGCGACGCGATTTGGAGAAGTTCTTCGAGCGCCTCGTCCCGGAGGACGCCGATTACGAGCACGACGATGAAGGGCCGGACGACAGCACTTCGCACATTCGCATGGCCCTGACGCGCACGAGTGAAGTAATCCCGATCGCCGACGGCAAGCTACAGCTCGGGACCTGGCAGGGAGTTTTTCTCTTCGAACACCGGCGCGCCGCTCATCACCGCAGGATCGTCGTCACGGTCATGGGCGAATAGCGTAAATCGCATCTACCAGCCGGCGCGACTTCTCGTTAGGCAAGAGCGATTGCTCCATCTGGTTCATGACATAAGCGAAGGAAATGCCGTTTTCCGGATCGGCGAAAGCGTTGCTCCCGCCAGCGCCGGGATGGCCGAAAGCGGATGGTGACGGACCGAAAATGCGTGGCTCCGTGCCAGGAGGATCTTTCATGAACCCGGCGGAGAACGAGGTCGGGATTTGCAGGATGCAATCGGTGCCGGAGACAAGCGGCGTGGTCATCTGCGCGATCGTCTTCATGTTGAAGTAACGGCGGCCTTCCATTTCGCCGCTATTCGCGAGCACTCCGTAGAACTTCGCAAGCGACGACGCGCTGCCAATCCCGCTGAAGGAAACGATGCTCGAGGCGCGATTCTCCCGGTTGTTCATCGCGGCGATGGAATGCAGGCCGGGCGGTGAGGTAAACGTTTTCTGGACGAGCGTTCCCGGCGTAGCGAGCTCGCGATAAAATTCAGCGGGCTTTTGTTCGCCGCCGGCTTTCGCGGCATACATAGTCGCCGTGCGATAGTCCTCGGATTCCGGCAGACCGATCCAAATGTCGAGTCCGAGCGGTTCGGCGAATTTCTCGCGCCAGTATTCTGCAATGCGCTTTCCGGTTAATCTCCGAACGCATTCATCGACGAGGAATCCGAAGGTTCGGGCGTGATAGCCGTGCGCTGTTCCCGGCGGCCAAAGCGGTTTTTGTTTTTCCAAGGCGGCAATAACCGCGTCGTAATTTAGAACGTCGGCCGGCTGCTCGACCGCGCTCAGGCCGGCTTGATGGGACAGCAATTGCTCGAAGCTTATTTCGCTTTTTTCCCCCTGAGCAAATTCCGGCCAGAATTCCGCGACCCGTCGTTCGAGCCCGATCTCGCGCTCCTGCAGAGCGTGAAGCAGACACGCGCTTCCAAGACCTTTCGTCGCCGACCAGAAGAGAACGACGGTGTCCGCCGTCCACGGCTGCTCGCGCTTCGCGTCCCGGAATCCGCCGTGCAATTCGAGAATCTCTTCGCCGTGCCGCCAAATGGAAATAGCTGCGCCGAGTTCGCCGTAACGCGAGAAATTTTCGTCGAATAATCGCGCGACGCGCTTGTGATTCACCGCCGAGCGTAGACCAAGGAGGGGCGCTTTCCAAACCGCCCCATGGCTTCCTCGGCGGTTTGTAAACCGCCGCTCCTTGGGGCTTGCTTGGACGGCCGCGAGATAAGTAGACTCGGCGCGTTCCCCAATGAACGAGCTGCGATTCTTCAATCCGTACGCGGAGATTCGACACACGGAAAATCGTTTGCCGCATTGGCAACAAAACGGCGCGACTTATTTCGTCACCTTCCGGCTCGCGGATTCAATTCCTGCAAATGTTCTCGGTCGATGGCGGGATGAACGCGAAGCGTGGCTCCGCCTGCATCCCGAGCCATGGAATTTCGAAATCGAACTCGAATACCATCAGCGCTTTTCAGGCGCATTGGAACACTGGCTCGACCAAGGTTATGGCGCTGCCTCCTCCGACGCCATGATTGTGCAGAAATCGTCGCGGAGACATTGCGCCATTTTGAAGGGGAACGCCTTGTGATGATTTCATTCGCGGTGATGCCGAATCACGTGCACGCGTTGTTTGTTCAAAATTCCGAATGGCCTCTGGAAAAATTGATCCGCAGTTGGAAAGGATTCACTGCGCGTCAGGTAAACAAGCTTCTTGGCCGATCTGGCAGTTTCTGGCAACGCGATTACTTCGATCGGCTTGTTCGCGACCAGGAACATTTTGCGAACTGCGTCCGTTACATTCGCCGTAATCCAGAGAAAGCGACGCTGACGCCGACCGAATTTATCCTATGGGAAAGTGAGCTGGCGCGCGGAATCGCGTGAAGCTTCAAGGAACGGCGGTTTATAAACCGCCGAGCGAACGACGGAGGGGGCGCCTTCAAATCACTGCGTGAAGCGCCTTCAAATCCGGGTCCTTCCTGGCGAGATCGCGGAAGGAGCTGTCCATCTTGAAGCTGATCTGGAGGTTCGCTTCGGCATCGTGGACATTGCCGAGCAGAGCTTCGTAGCAACCCATGTTGTAATAATAAATCGGCTCTTTGAGGAGCGCGACGGGACCGGTGATGAGGAGCTTCTTGGCTTCGGCGGTTTTGCCGAGCTGGTGAAGGCAAAAACCGGCGTGGAGAAAACCAGCTCCGGCATCGGGCGCGACGCGGCAAAGTTTCTGGCTGACGCGGAGGGCGAGCGCCCATTTCTTTTTCCGCATCAGATGATGGAGACGAAGTTGAAGGACTTCGGGGCGGCTCTGATGGCGTTTGTCGATCGCGTCGAGTTCAGCAAGCGACTCGCGTGTCATGCCTAGCTCTGCGTAGCCGCAGGCGGCCTGCAACTGCCATTCGAACTGCACGGTTCCCTCTTTAGCAAATCGCTTGCCATGGGGTCCGCGGCGCTACTCTACTTGCCGGCTACAGGAGGAGCGTTTCCAACTCGTTCAGCCGCCGGTCGAAAAGACGCAGCGTGCTCTCGATCGGCGCGGGCGTTTTCATGTCGACCCCGGCGTCTTGCAGCGTCTCCAGCGGAAACTTTGAGCCGCCGGATTTCAGGAAATTCAGGTAGGCCTCAACGGCGCCGGATTGCTTCTCGAGAACACGCTCGGATAGCGCGACCGCGGCGGAAATTCCGGTGGCGTATTTGTAGACATAAAACGCGTTGTAGAAATGAGGGATACGCAGGCATTCAAGATCAAGCTGCGGATCGAGCACGACGCCGGATCCGAAGTACGCTTCGAGGAGCGCGTGATATTGCGATTTGAAAACGTCGAGCGTCAGCGCGTCGCCGCGCTCTTCGATGCCGTGAATGATTTTCTCGAACTCGGCGAACATGGTTTGCCGGAAAAGCGTGCCGCGAATGTCGTCGATCTGGCGATTGATGATGTAGGCGCGCATTTTTTTGTCGGCGGTCTTTTCGAGGAGGTGATGGGTAAGCAGTTCCTCATTAAACGTCGACGCGACTTCAGCGAGGAAGATTGGGTAGTTGTAATCCTGGTAGCGCTGCGATCGCTGCGACAACCAGGTGTGCATCGAATGACCGGCTTCGTGTGCCAATGTGTAGACATCGGAGAAGACGTCGCTCTTGTAATTCATCAGAATGTAGGGTGGCGCGCCGAAGCTGCCGGACGAAAACGCTCCGCTCCGCTTACCCTTCGTCTCGTATCGGTCGCACCAGCGGCCGCGCACACCTTCGGCTAACGCGGCGGTGTATTGGGGACCGAGTGGTGCGAAGGCGGAGAGGATTGTCTCGGTCGCTTCGTCAAAAGAAACGTGCGACTCGATTTCCGGGACCAAGGGAACATAGGTGTCATAGTGGTGAAGTTCGGCGAGACCGAGGACGCGGCGTCGCAATTCGTAGTAGCGAAAGAGCGGCGCAAAATTATTTCGCACGGCCCCAATAAGCCCATCGTAAACGGCGACCGGAATGTCGTCGCGGAAAAGTGAGGCTTCGAGCGCGGAAGGATAATTTCGGGCACGGGCGCGGAAGACATCGGCTTTGACCGAGTAGGCAAGCGAGGCCGCGAGCGTAAACTGGTGGTCCTGAAATTCGTCGTAGAACTGGTCAAACGCCCGCTTGCGCAGCTCGTGATCACGTTTCACCAGGAACGAGCTGAACGAACTTTGGGTGAGCGGTTTTTCTTCGCCCTTCGCGTCAATCAGGACGCCGAACTTCATGTCGACGTCGGTTAATTGGGAAAACGTCTCGTCGTAACCATCGAGCGCTGCGCTGCCGAGGGCGAGCAGCCGTTCTTCGCGCTCGGATAAAACGTGTGGCTTCATTCGGCGGATTTTTTTCAACGCGATTCTCCATTCGGCCAGCGCCGGGTCTTCGAGGAACTGCGTGAACTTGTCGTCGGGGATTGCCTGGATTTCCGGACCCATGAAGGAAGCGGCTTCACTGATCTTCGTGAGGAGGTTCTGAAGCTGGCCCATCCGCGCGAGGTAATCCGGATTCGCGCTATCCTCGGCGAGCTGGAGCGAGGCGAAATGATAGAGTCGTTCGATTTTCAGATCGAGGGACTTCTCAAACTCGAGGCAGGCGGCGAGCGTTACAGTGGATTCGCCGAGGCGGCCCCTCCACTCGACGATCCCTGGGTAGGTCTTCTGGAGCCAGGCGAAATCTTCCGACCATTTATCTGCGCTGACGAAGAGGTGGGTGAGATCCCATTTGTCGGACTCGGGAAGATCGGCGCGCGTGAGAACTTTGGCGGTCATTTGTTTTTCAATTTCCGCATTGCCGGATGGCGTGCAACGAGACGCATCGCTTTTCGAAGCAATCCGAGACCGGGCGGAATGCGATGCCACGGCGACGCGCCCGACGGGTGCGGCAGCGGAATTAAATCGAACGCCCGGCGCTTGTCGCGAATGCGGAACGATCGGCCCACGACTTCATCCAGTTTTTCGAAAGGAATGAATTGCGCGATCGCCAGTTTGCCGACGGGAATGATCAGGTCGGGCCGAAGCAGATCGATCTCGTCGTTCATCCAGCTCGAGCAATTTCGAATTTCGTCCGGCGCGGGAACGCGATCGCCGCCGGCCGCAGTTTTCCCCGGGAAACACCGGCAGACAGCCGCGAAATAAATTTTCGCGCGGACCCGATCTTCGCTCATCGCGCAAAATTCCCGAAACCAGCGGAAAAGAGTTCGGCCGGCCGTCCAGGCGAACGGTCTGGCGAGAACAGGTTCCTTCACACCGGGAGCCTGACCGATCAGCACGACGTTGCTCAAAACCGGACCGCCAGAGACGGGTGGCGGCAACATGCGCGGGCAACGCCGGCATTGGCGCAGGCGCGCGACATGTTCATCCAGAAGCTGTTGTCGGCGCGGCGCGCGTGGCATTGGTGCGCGTCAGCGGCGGAAGAGCGACATGAGCAGCGTAAGCACAATGCTTATGATGATGCAGGTGACGATGGGAAAATAAAACGCACTGTTGGCGCGCTCGATTCGGATGTCGCCGGGCAAACGGCCGAGCCAGCCCGCGCCAAGGCCCGCCCATAATGCGATCCCGACGATCATGATGACGCCGCCGAGAACGGCCAACATCCTGCCCAGATCACGCATGCTCGACGATACTGCGGTTGCACGGCGGCGCTACCCATCGAAACTTTGCCGGAAACAATGGCAGTTCAGTTCCGAGATTATTACGACACCCTTGGCGTTTCGAAAACGGCGAGCGACGACGAGATCCGCAAGGCGTTCCGCAAACTCGCGCGCAAGTACCATCCCGACGTCAACAAGGACAAGGCGACCGCGGAAGAAAAATTCAAGCAGCTCAACGAAGCCTACGAAGTTCTTGGTGATCCGGATAAGCGGAAGAAATACGACGAGCTGGGGGCGAATTGGAACCAGCCGGGCGGCGGCTTTCAACCGCCTCCGGGTTGGGGCGCGCAGCCGGGCGGCGGGTTTCAGCGCTATTCCACCGGCGATGGCGGCGTCGAATTCGAATTCGGCGGGACTGGCTTCAGCGATTTCTTCGAGGCGTTTTTCGGCGGCGGGCGGCAGGCAGGTTTCGGCGGCGGAAGTCCTTTTGGCCAACGCCCGCCTGGAGCCGAACGCGGAAGCGATGTCGAAGCGGACATCATGGTTACGCTCGAGGAAGCGCTTCACGGATCGAAGCGTCCGATTTCATTGCGGCGCGGAAATTCCAACAAGGTGGAAAGTTATCAGGTCAAGATTCCGAAAGGCGTGCACGAGGGACAACGCATTCGCCTCGCCGGCCAGGGAGAAGCCGGCGCCGGGGGCGGGAAAAGCGGCGATCTTTTTTTACGCGTGCGCCTGGCGCGTCATCCGGATTTCACAGTCGAAGGGAATGATTTGATCCACGAGGTTAAGTTGCCGGCCTGGCAAGCCGCGCTGGGCGGTGAGCTGGGCGTGCCCACGCTCGAAGGTCAGGCGCGCTTAAAAATTCCGCCGGGCACGCAAGGTGGCCAACGTTTCCGGTTGCGCGGACATGGAATGCCGACAGCGAGCGGAACGCGGGGCGATTTATTTGTCGAAGTGGAGGTCCAAATTCCAAAAAAGCTGACGGAACGGGAGCGCGAAATCTGGAGTGAACTCGCAAAACTTCACGGCACCGCCTGACGGCTTTCGCTCGACACTCGCCTCGCCGCGGGATTAGAAACGCGCGACATGAAAATCTCGCTCGGCACGGACCACGCCGGTTTCCGTTACAAAGAAAAAGTGAAGGCGCTCCTGGTGGAGCTGGGACACGAGGTGAAGGATTTCGGCACGTTCAGTGAAGAACCGGTCGATTATCCGCTCTTTATCCGACCGGCGGCGGAAGCGGTGGTCAAAGGCGAATGCGATCGCGGGATTGTTTTCGGCGGTTCGGGCAACGGCGAAGCGATTGCCGCGAACAAAGTGCGTGGCGTTCGTTGTGCGCTTTGCTGGAACGAAGAGACGGCGCGGTTATCGCGTCAGCATAACGACGCGAACGTTCTCTCAATGGGCGAGCGAGTGATCGCCGAAGAAACCGCCCTGGCGATCGTGCGGGTCTGGCTCACAACGGATTTTGAAGGCGGCCGGCACGCGCAACGGATCGCGCAGCTCGAGCCGAATTAGATCCAGCGATCGATCGCGACCGCGACGACAAAGAGGGCGCTGACGAACGCGTTGCTCTGGAAGAAGGCGCGGTTCATCCCGGCGAGGTCGAGGCTGCCCGCACTGTGATGTTCGTAGACCAGCGCCAGGGCGATGAGCGGCATGGCGGCGTAATAAGCGGCCCCGAGGTTCGCCGTTAACCCGAAACCGATCAGCGCCAAAAGCATGAACCCGTGGAGCCATTGCGCGAGTCGCAGGCTCCCGGCGACCCCGAGCTGCACGACTAACGAACGCAGACCTTCGCGCCGGTCGAAGTCCACGTCTTGCGTCGCATAAATCAAATCGAACCCGGCCACCCAGCAGATCACGCCGGTTCCGAGGATTAACGGTGGCAAATCAAGGCGGCCCTTTTCGGCGATCCACGCCCCAGCCGGCGCGATGGCGAGCGCGAGCCCGAGAAAAAAATGGGTCGCGCTGGTGAAGCGTTTTGTGAGCGAGTAAAAGAAAATGATTGCGAGAGCAACCGGTGCCAGCAAGCCCGTCAGCTGATTTATTGCGGCACTGGCGAAGACGAAACCCGCCGCAGTCACCAGCAGCATGATCCACGCGGCGGGTTTGTTAACGAGCAGGTGCCGCGCAGCCGTTCGAGGATTTCGTTGGTCGATGGACCAGTCGATCAACCGATTGAACAACATCGCAGCAGTGCGTGCCAGGACCATGCAGATCACCACCAGAATCAAAAGCCGTGCTGTCGGCCGGCCGTTCGCTGCCACAAGCAACGCGCCCAGGGCGAACGGAAGCGCGAAGATCGTGTGAGAAAAACGGATCAACCGCAGGAAACGCGAGACGAAGTTTTCTGCGGGTCTGTCCATTCGACTTCAGCGTTGAAGTAAGAGCTGCTCCAGGCGTTGCCGCGCGGCGGTCAAAATCGGTGTGCCGTGGGCGAAAAGCATTCGTTCAAACTGATAATCCAGGAGCTTCGGCAATGATTTGCGCATGAGTTTCGCGTTCGAACAGTATTTCGATGGAAGTAGCGTGAAGCCGTGCGGTTCGAAGTTAATCAGGGCATCTCCGATGATCAGCGTCCCGTGATCGGCATCACAATAGACCGCGATCTCGCCAGCGGGACCGCCCTCGATTGAAATCGCGCCCAGTCCCGATCCGATACTTCCGCGGTCGTAAACCTCGACTTGGAATCGCCGAGCGAAGTCATCCGCGGCGCGCCCGTGGTTCTCGTTCGTAACCACGATTCCGGCTATGGCCCCCTGTTCACTGAGCTCGGAAGTCGCATCGGGCGCCAGGGGAACTGGATCAACGAGATAGATGCCGTGGCTGGTTTTGATCGCCGTGGAAAAGAGGTCGGCCTTGATAGCTGGATCGTAGAAGCGCCAAATCCAGATCCCCAAGGTGATCGGCTCAAGTTCGGCAGCGACAGGCATAGTCGGGCGATGATCGACCCGGAGGAAGCCTCTCTCAAGACCGGCTTTAGGAAGGGGAGAGCGAAAGGGGTGGCACCGTAGCTGCTATACGGAATATAATTACCATAACATGATCACCTTCTCCTACCAAGCCCGAGATATGTCCGGGAAGATCGTTTCCGGGATTCAAGATGCGCTGAACGAAGACAACGCCGTCACCAGCCTGATGAGCCGTGGCCTGATGGTTTTGTCGCTTCAGCAGAAAGCCACTGCGACCAAATCGCGAAAGAAAACCTGGTCGGTCAAAGAGACCGATCTTGTTCTTTTTACCCGACAGCTTTCCACGATGATCGAGGCCGGCATTTCGCTGGTCCAGGCCCTGACTGCTCTTTATGACCAGTGCGATCCAAAACGCCAAAAGAGCCTGCGCCATATCATCAGTGACGTAACCACCCGCGTGCAGGGTGGTGAAACTTTTAACGAATCGATCGCGAAACATCCCCGGGTGTTCGATCGGCTTTTCGTAAGCATGGTGAAGGCCGGTGAGCACGGCGGTTTGCTCGCGGAGATTCTCGACCGTCTCGCCGGCTTCCTCGAAGCCAGCGCGCGGTTGCGCAAGAAGATCAAGTCGGCCATGACCTACCCGGTCATCGTCATTTGCATCGCGATGGCGATTACAACCTTCCTGATTGTGAAGGTGGTCCCGATCTTTGGCGAAATCTTCCAGGACTTCGGCTCGAAGCTTCCGGCGCCGACGCAGTTCCTCATCGATGTCAGCGATTTCATGCGTGGCGAATGGTATTTCCTGCTTGGCGGAATCGGGGCCATCTTCTTCGGCATCCGAACCTTCCTCCGCTCGACGCGCGGCAAACAGCTCTGGGATCGTTGGAAACTGAAACTGCCGGTGTTCGGCCCGTTGATTCACAAGATTTGCATGTCCCGGTTCGCGCGCACGTTTGCGCAGCTCATCCGGAGCGGTGTTCCAATCCTCGAAGTGCTCGACATTGTGGGCGGCGCGTCGGGTAACCACGTCGTCGAGATGAGCATTAAGGGCGTGAGTGCCGACGTGGAGAAAGGCGATAACCTTTCCGTGGCACTGTCGAAGAAAACGATCTTCCCGCCGATGATGCTGCGAATGGTCGCTGCGGGCGAAGCCACCGGCAAAATCGATACGATGCTCGAGAAGATGGCTGATTTCTGGGACGAAGAAATCGAAGCGATGCTGGACGCGTTGACCTCGTTGATCGAGCCCCTGCTGATCGTTTTTCTCGGTGTGATCGTCGGCGGCATCGTGATCGCGATGTTCCTGCCAATCTTCAAACTCAACGAAGTGGTTTCGCAGGCCAAAACGTAAATTTCGCAGAGCAAAGCTAAGGAGAAGCCTCGCTCATGTGTGGGAGGAGTGGGATCGAAAGGTCCCACTCCTTTCGCGTTTCAGCTCATTCGACTACGATCGCGAGGACGCCGTCACGCTTTCAACTTTTGCGTACATCTCGCGATAAATCCGCTCAATCGCCGCCGTCGGATCCTCCAGCATCATGTTCTCCTTGATCACGCTGGCATAGATCGCGAACGAAAACGGAGACACGGTCGGCAGCTCGAGCAGCTTCCAGTCGAAGTCCCGAACCTCGTCGAGAAATCGATAGGCGGCCTCTGCGTCCAGAAACGTATGCGTCGCCTGGCGGTACGCTTCGATCAAGAGCGGATGATCCGGTTCATGGCGTTCCAAAACACGGAACAACACCTCGGCGCTCCAGCTTAGTTGTTTCTGTTTGCGTTTCTTCCCCGGCAAATTGCGCGGCACCATCAATCCGGTTTGGGCCACGCCGCGGAACTGCCACTTCACCAATTCCGATCCGCGCAGGGCGGCGGCGAGATCTCTCTCCGCATTCGTGCGCGCGAAACAGGACTGCAAATCGACAAGCGGCAGTTCCTGGAAACGACGCAAGGTGAGGAGGAACCCATAGTCGTCGATCGTGACGAGCGCGTTTCCACCAATCCGATCCTTCACGCGCAAGGCCACGATTCTGGACAAGGCATCGTTGGCACTCCGCCCGATAAGCGAATGGAAAAAGTAATGAGTGTGCTGGCCTTCGCGATAAAGCTCGATCAACATTTTTCGGCCGACCGGAACGTCGGAAATGCTCAGCTGCGCGCGAAACAATTCGATGATCGCCTGGGCATTCGCGGTCGAGATTTCGTAATGTTCGACAAGCCAATCGGCGATCGCGTCGTCATCGGAACTGTTTCGAACTTGCGCGTCCAATTCGGTGCGCAATTGGCGGACTGCCCGGGCGAGACCGGAAGTGAGCGGCATCTTCGCCGCATTCCAGCGGGGCACCGTCGGTAACTGGCCGTCGGCCCGTTCGACGTACGCTTCCTGCACGCCGGTATCGATCAATCGTACGATTCGTCCGCCGAGCACGAACAGATCGCCGATCCGCAGCTGCTTGATGAAATTTTCCTCGACCGATCCGAGCCGTCGCCGGCGCAGGAGCACGTGAACGAATCCTTCCGAATGGATCGTGCCGATGTTGACCAGGAATTCGCGCGCGATCCGCGGATGCGCCAAAGAAATCAGGCCGTCATCGATTCGGATTTTGCCGAAGACGCCACTGTATTGCTGCTGGAGCGCGGCGCCTCCGCCCTCCAGATATTCCAGAATGCGATGGAATTCTTGGCGCGTCAGTTCGCGAAATGGATAGGCGCGCCGAAGCAATTCGAAAACATCCTCGGCTTTGATTGATGCCACCGCTGCCAAACCGACGACATGCTGAGCGACAACATCGTACGGCTTCTCCTGAATCCTGATCGGATCGAGGGCGCGTTCGCGGACCAGCTTTGCCGTCACGGTCGCTTCCACGAGATCGTTAATGTTGGTGGCAACCAGGACGCCGTGACTGTTGCGATCGAGCGAATGACCTGAGCGACCAATTCGCTGAATGGCGCGAGACACGCCTTTTGGCGTTGCCACCATCACCACGAGATCGACGGCGCCGATGTCGATCCCCATCTCCAGGCTCGTCGAGCAAACGACCGCGCGCAGCTCGCCGTTTTTCAAACGGTCTTCCACTTCCAGGCGCACGCTCCGATCGAGCGACGCGTGATGAATCTCGATCTGCGCCGCGAGCTCAGGCAGTAATTCCTTCAGTCGCAAACCCACTTGTTCCGCCGCCGATCGGACATTTGTGAAAACGAGAACTGATTGCCGGCGGCGAATCAATTCCGCCAGCTCCGCGTAGAGTCGCACCCCGGTATAGCCCGCGGGCGGATACGGTTTCCGGCGAATCGGCGAGAATACTTCGACCAGTGATTCCTTTTCCGTCTGCGCTTCCGCGATCCGGCATTGGCGATTTTCGCCGACGAGAAAACGCGCCAGCACGTCAAGCGGCGCGGCCGTTGCCGAAAGTCCGATGCGGCAGAGCGCGCTGCGGTATCTTCTGTAGCCGCTTCCCTGCGGGAAGCGCGAGACCGGCGTCGCAACATTTTCTCCAGCGTCGCCCACAGGGCGACGGCTACAGAGTCGCTCGAGCCGCTCGAGCGACAATGTCAGATCGGCGCCGCGTTTGTTCCCCGCGAACGAATGCAGTTCATCGACCACGACGAACTCGCACTCCGCGAGATGGCGCGCGTAACTTTCCTGCGCCAGCATCACGGCCAAACTTTCCGGCGTCGTGATGAGAATGTGCGCGCCGCGTTCGCGGAGCTTCACGCGCTCGGCACTCGACGTATCGCCAGTTCGCAAAGCGATCCGTAATTTTTTCTCGAGCCCCATCCCGACGATCGGGGCCCGGACATTTTTTCCGATGTCGTAAGCGAGCGCGCGCAGCGGCGAAACGTAAATGCATCGGACGTTCGCGCTGAGTGGGCCGCGATCGAGTTGCCGGAGCAAAGCGTCAAAAATTCCGAGAAACGCCGCCAGCGTTTTGCCGCTCCCGGTTGGCGAAGTCAGAAGGATCGATTCGCGATCCAGAATGGCCGGCACGCAGAGCCGCTGGGCGTGCGTGAAATTCGGATACGCGCCGCGAAACCAACTCGCCAGTTGCGGATGCAAGCGCCCAAGCAGATCGTCGGCTGACGTGGAGGAGTTTTGGCCCACCCAATATCTTTGACTTGCTCGCGCGCGCCGTCATCTGCCGGCTTTTTCCCTGAATGAAACTTCGACGTCTCCTGACAATCATAATATTCGGCGCGGAGATCGCGTTCGCCGGACGGTTTGATCTTCCGAAAGAAAATCCCCAGTTCTCGATTCAAATGCCGGACAACTGGCAAACGGCTGTCGAAGGAGACAACGTGACGTCGCGCCCGGCGAAGGATGCGAAGGTAATCATTTCCGTATTCCCCATCCCGACGGCGAAGAACCTCCAGGACGCGTTTGCGATCGTTACCAAAAAAGTGAGCGCAGATTACAGCGACGTGAAGATCGGGAAAGTGGCCGAGCAAAAACAAGCCGGCTTAACTTTCTTTGGCGGCCAGGGCGAAGGGGAAAAGGACGGGTTCGAGCTGCGCCTCTCGGTGGCGGCGTTTACTGCCGACGGTCAACGGTACTTCGCGTTGGTCTGGGCGGCCGATGAAGTTTCCGGCGAGATCCACATCAAAGAGATCGACAAGACACTCGCGTCGCTCGAGGCGTTCAAGGAACCGCCGCCCAAAGCGGCAAAGTAACAGTCCTGTCGCTGACCGTCTGACCTCCGATTTCTGGCCTCCGCCCTCCGTCACTCTTCCGGCACTCCGTGCTGTTCTTCGAAGCACGATTGGAAACTCTTCAGGTCCACCGGTTCGCGCGGCTGCGCGCCTTTCGGAGCTGCGCGAAGGTATTGAACCGGCCACGCGATTGGCTGCCCCAGCTCATTCGCCGCGCGCAGCGGCCAATAGGGATCGCGCAAAAACTCGCGCGCCATGATCACTGCGTCGGCTTGTCCGGTTCGCACGATGTGTTCCGCTTGTTCCGGCGCCGTGATCATCCCAACCGCGCCTGTCATGATTCCGGCTTCGCGCCGTATCCGCTCGGCGAACGCCGTTTGGTAACCAGCGCCAACCGGGATCTTCGCGTGAAACGCATTGCCGCCGGACGAACAATCGATGAGATCGACTCCCAACTCCTTCAATTCGGTCGCGAGTTTCACCGACTCTTCGATCGTCCATCCGCCCTCGACCCAATCCGTCGCAGAGATGCGGATGAATAACGGCAATTCCTTCGGCCACGCCGATCGAACCGCCGTCACCACCTCACGACAAAGCCGCGTCCGATTTTCGAACGAACCGCCATAATCATCCTCGCGCTCGTTGCTCAGCGGCGACAAGAATTCATGTAACAGGTAACCGTGCGCCGCGTGAATCTCCACGACACGAAACCCAGCCTGGCACGCGCGGCGCGCCGCTGTCGCAAACGCATCGACCACTTCGCGGATGCCAGCACGCGTCAGCGGCTGCGGCATCGGATAAGTCCCCGAGAACGGAATCGCGCTCGGCGCTACGACCTTCTTCCAGCCGCCTTCGTTTTCTGGAACGGCATCGTGCCCTTCCCAAGGGCGGCTCGTGCTTGCCTTGCGCCCCGCATGCGCCAGCTGCATCCCCGCGACGCTCCCTTGTTCGTGAATGAATCCGACAATCTTCGTCAGGATCTCGATGTGCCCATCTTCCCAAATCCCGAGATCCTGTGGACTGATCCGACCCTCCGGCAGAACTGCCGTCGCCTCCGTCAGCACCAGTCCAGCGCCACCAACCGCGCGACTGCCGAGATGAACAAAATGCCAGTCGTTCGCGTACCCGTTTTCGCTCGAGTACTGACACATCGGCGAGACAAACACCCGATTGGCAAACATCAGGTCGCGAATCTGGAGCCAATCAAAAAGGCCAGGCACGCGGAAGCCTCGCGCAAAGCGAGGCACTCGTCACATCCGCAGGCGGAAATGGACCTACCGCGCCACGCGTCGGACAGTGGAGCAAATCGGTGAGTATTACCGTGGGCGCATAACTGTAGCCGCGGGCCTATGGGCCGCCGTCTTGGATCAGAATTGAAGCGGCGGGATGGCCCCCCGACCGTTTCTGCTTGTCGTTTTTCTGGCGTGTCTATAATGTAGATACATGACGACCGTCTTACAAAAGTGGGGCAACAGCCTCGCCCTCCGCATCCCGCGCGCTTACGCGAACGAAATTGCCGTGGCCGAAGGGCAACCGGTCGACGTTCGCGTCACGCGAGGACGTCTTGTCATCGCTCCGATCGCAGGCAAAACCTACGAACTGTCAGATCTCGTTGCGGGAATCACCCGTAAAAATCGCCACGCCGAAACCGATTCCTCCTCGGCGCGAGGCAAAGAAGTCTGGTAATGGCGCGGCGTTACGTTCCGGATCGCGGCGATTTGGTGTGGCTCCAGTTCGACCCGCAAGGCCGGTCATGAACAAGCGGGCCGGCGGCCAGCCGTAGCGCTTTCTCCGCGCGCCTACAATCAGCGGTCGAGCCTCGCATTGTTTTGCCCGATCACGGGCCGGATCAAAGGTTATCCCTTCGAAGTCGTTCTTCCTGATGGCTTGCCCGTTAGCGGCGCGGTCCTCTGCGATCAGGCAAAGAGCCTGGATTGGACAGCACGCGTCGCCACATTCGCCGGCAAACTCCCGCCCGCCACAATCGAGGACATCCTTGCGAAGCTGATTGTCTTGCTCCGGTAGACTCAGAGGTCGAGGTAGAGGTCCGGGTTCAATGGTGATCGGCCCTCGCCACCGTCACTGACGTCGCCCTTGGCCCGGGTCAGTAATCCAACGCGACGTTTGAGCAAAGGTCAATATATCCAAATCGAGTGTAGTGTTCGACCCATTCCGATGACCGAATCCTCTGTACGGCATATACCGCTGCCGCCTTCGACGAAGTATCCGCAGGGATACTCCCTTCCGCTGAACGACCGCGTTTTGGTGGTGATTGGCGCGAACGGTTCAGGGAAGACTCGTTTCGGTGCGTGGCTGGACGAAAAGGACATCGCCGCTAACCGTCGCGTCTCCGCGCATAGATCACTGACATTCCCTGATCGCGTGCAGCCGACGGATTTGGAAGAAGCTGAGCGGCAACTGCGGATCGGACACGTCTCTGCCACGAACGATTCGGGTCTCTGGAGATCACAACGGTGGCAGAATAACCCCGCGATCGCATTGCTGAATGACTTCAATCACCTTGTCACACTCTTAGTCTCGGAAAGCTTTTCCGTGAGTGACAAGTATCGGGTGTCGATGCGTCACGGCAAAGCGGAGCAATACATTACTCCGCAAGAAACTCGTTTGGACATCGTGAAGGAGATCTGGGAGACGGTCTTGCCCGCGCGAGAGTTGGTTATCGACGGCGCCCGTATCGAGGCGCGCGGCCGCGGAAAAACGGGCGCCTACCACGCCAAAGAAATGAGCGACGGGGAACGCGGCATTTTCTATCTGATCGCCGAGGCTTTGAGCGTACCGAAGGACGGTCTTTTCATCGTCGATGAGCCAGAACTCCGTCGGCGTGCGAGCTGCCGATGATGTCGTTGGTAATCATGCCGGCGATGTTCCAGTTCTTCTCCTTCGCCATTTTGGCCCAGTGAGTGGAACCGAACAGTCCCTGTTCCTCGCCGGCGACCGCGATGAAAACGAGAGTCGCGTCCCAGTTCTTTTTCGACATGACGCGCGCCATTTCCATGACGGCGGCCACGCCGGAAGCATCGTCATCCGCGCCGGGCGCATCGGCGGTGGCGTTCATGACGTCGGTGACGCGCGAGTCGTAGTGACCGGTCACGACGTAGATGCGATCGCGCGATTCCGGCTGCGTGCCGGGCAAAGTCGCCACGACATTGACGACCTGGACCGGCTGCGGATTGCGTTCGCCGGGCGGTTGGGTGAAATCGTCCAAAGTGACTTCGAGGCGCCCGCCGTTCTCCTTGCTGTAACGCTCGAACTCCGACTGAATCCAGCGTCGCGCCGCGCCGATGCCCCGAGTCTCGCTCTGCGGGTCGGAAAGGGTGTGCCGTGTTCCAAAGCTGACGAGTTTCCGAATCGTCGCCTCAATGTTCTTCGCGGAAATCTCGGAGAGAACCGCGGCGATCTGCGGGTTTTCTTTGATTTTGGGTTCGGTTTCGGGCGCTACCGCAGCGAAGGCGAGAGCCCAGGGCGCAAAAGCGAAAAGGACCATGAGTTTCTTGAACATAAAATCTAGCGTTCCGGATTCACCGGGAAGTGGCTATTAAAAGTAGGAAGTCTAAAGTAGAAAGTAGAAAACGCTGCGTAGCTACCCAACTTCTTCGCCTGACGCTGCCTGACCCTGTCGCAAGAAAGTCTTAACCAGTTCGCCCTCGCCGCAAACACTCATGCCGCTGAATCGTTTGAACCATTTGCCCAGCGGAACGTCAGGCGCAGAATCAAGCCAGTGCGCAAACTCGCCCAACTGGTCCGGCGAAATCTCGCGCGAGCGAATGCGATCAAGCAAGTGATCCAAGAGAGCCGGCGGCAGGCTTCGCCGGCGGATTTTAGGCATCGCGCTCGGTGCCGTAAAAGCCCCGCACAATGGTCTCGCGGACGCGCGAAGCTTCTACAGGATCCTGGGCATTGATTAGACGTTCAGCCAATGTCGACAGTTCAGGCCCACTGAGTTTGCGCTCGGCATCGAGCTGATAGATCAGGCGCACAACCCCGGCTTGTTCTTCCGGCGGCAGGCTCTTGATCTCGTCAATGATCTGCGACGCAGTCACGGTAGAAGGCTAATTCGCGTCGGCCAAACCATCAAGCCTTGCCCCCGCGAGGCGATCACCGTTCTGGGTTCACGGGAAAGTGTTTGTTCTTGAGATGCTCGGGGACGCGCTCGGTGCGTTCGTTCTCGATTTCTTCCGTCGCTGCGCCAAGGGCTTCGTAGGCTTCGCGGCTTTTCTTCGCGCGGCACATGTAGGCGGTGGCGTGGGCGAGGGGAATGCGCGCTTCCGGCATCCCGACAAATTCCACCGCATGCTGCGCGGCGATCGCGAGCGGTAATGCTTCCGGATCAGCGAGCCCGACGTCTTCGCTCGCAAAAATCACGATCCGGCGCGCGATGAAACGAAAGTCTTCGCCGGCATGGAGCATTTTCGCCAACCAGTAGATCGCGCCTTTTTCATCAGACGCGCGCATGCTTTTGATGAACGCGCTGATCGTGTCGTAGTGCGCGTCGCCTTTTTTGTCGTAGACGACCGCCTTCTGCTGGATGCTGTCTTCTGCGACCGCGAGCGTAAAGTGGATGACGCCTTTGTTGTCGGCCGGCGTCGTGCGAACGCCCACTTCAAGCGCGTTCAGACATTTCCGGGCATCGCCGTCGCTTAGTTTCGCGAGGTGGGTCCGCGCGTCGTTATCAATTCTGACAGTGTAATTACCGAGGCCGCGCTCCTTGTCGGAAAGCGCGCGATCGATGAGCTGTTCGAGCTGCTGGATCTTGAGCGGCTCGAGCTGGAACACCTGGGAGCGCGAGACTAGCGCGCTGTTGACGTAGAAAAATGGATTGTAAGTCGTCGCGCCGATCAGTCGCAGATTTCCGCTTTCGACATCCGGTAGCAAAATGTCCTGCTGCGCTTTGTTGAAATGATGGATCTCGTCGACGAACAGGATCGTTTTCTTACCCGAAGTGCGCAGACGGTTCGCGGCCGCGGCCACGACTTTGCGCATCTCCGCCACGTTACTCTCCACGCCACTGAGCCGCTCGAACTTCCCGTGCGTCATTTCCGCAATGACGTGAGCGAGCGTCGTTTTGCCTGTGCCCGGCGGGCCCGATAAAATTAGTGACGGCAGCCGGTCCGCTTCGATCGCACGCCGCAATAATTTTCCCGGCCCGAGAATGTGTTCCTGCCCGACGAATTCTTCCAGGGTCCGCGGCCGCATCCGCGCGGCCAGGGGAGCGGAAGCGCTGACGCGTTCCACCATTTCGTCTCCGGCTTCCTGAAACAAATCGTGCACCACCTCAAAAATACGAAGCGCGAAGGGCCGCGCACATTATATTCGCGCGCATGCGAAAGACCTTTGCGATTTTGTTACTGATCGCGCTCACGCTCGGGGTGGCGGGCGCGGCATCCCAATTGCCCTTCAGCGCCGTTTTCAAAGGGCGCGATCGCTTTGATAGTCTGGTCGCGAAGGCGAAGTCGGAAAATTGGAAATCGCTGCCGATCGGCGAGCGGACGGCGACCGTCGGTCGCGCGCTCGTCGGCACGCGTTACAAATCGTTCACGCTCGAGATCGACAACCGCCTTGAAGCGGCCTCGGCGAATTTCACCGGCATGGATTGCTGGACGTTCTACGAAATTTCCCTCGGATTCGCGCGGATGTTGAATGAACCGGAGGAAAATTGGACGCCGGAACGATTGCTCCACTACATCGAGCTCGACCGGTATCGCGGCGGACAATGCACCGGCGAATATCTATCCCGGCTCCATTATCTGGAGGACTGGCTCGCGGACAATGACCGGCGCGGACTTGTCGAAGATCTCACCCGCAGTCTCGGCGGAACCAGCGTCGCGCATTCCGCGCGGGAAATGACTGTCGGCTGGCGGCACTATCGTTACCTGGCCCATAATAAATCGTTGCTCGGGCCCTTGGGCGAGATGGAAGCACGTGTCTCAAACCGGCCGCTTTACCAGATTCCGAAGAGTCACGTCGCATCGATCGAACCAAGACTGCGGAGCGGCGACATCATCGGAATCATCTCGCGCGATCGCGGCGGTTTGTATTCGACGTCGCACGTTGGCCTGGCGGTGCGCGTCGCTGACGGTTCGCTCCATTTCATGCACGCGTCTTCGCCGCGGAACTACGGCAAAGTCGTGATCGATTCCACTCTCTCGAGTTACCTCGCTCGCTATCGAACCGACTCCGGAATCCTCGTCGCGCGGCCGCTCAAGTAGACGCGCTCAATTATCGAGCCGGAAGATTTCGTTGATGGCGATGCCGGTGGTGCCCCCGGCGCCGCGCACAATCGTGGTGTAATTGCCGGGACTGAGCGGGAGGAGGATCGCAGATTCACGGTCGTCAGGCGGAGCCAGGGCGCTGGCCTGAATCTCGGCGACGTTGGGGCTCGTCTTCCAGTTATCGTTACTCGCCAGAAGAGCGCCATTGGTATCGTGCAATTCCATTACCGGATCCATCAAGCGCCCGGCGATAGGCGTGCCACCAACGCTGAGTGATGGCCCGAGCGCGCGGAACATTACTCGTTTCTGGGTAACGCCGGCAATGATGGCGCCGTCGATCAACACGTTGTCATTCGTCTGCACATCGGCGCGCACGGACTCGTTTACGAGCTCGCTGCCACTGGGCGGATCGAGGTCGTAAACTTCCACCACGCCGATACCGGTGCTGTTACCCGAGCCGCGCAGGACAACGGTGTAATTGCCGGCCGCGAGCGTGGCCACGATCGCTGATTCGCGATCGTCACTCGGCGGAAGACCGGTCTGCTGAATCTCGATCTGCTGGGTGGCTTTCCAATTATCGTTCACCGCGACGATCACGCCAGTTACGTCATGCAATTCGATCATCGGATCCTGGAGCGCACCGGGCACTGCGAGTGACGGTCCGATCCCGCGCAACAACACGCGTTTGCCGGGCGTTCCGCGAACGATGAATCCGCCATCGGCAATCTTGTCGCCGGTTTGCACGAGCGCGCGACCGGAAATGTTTACAAGCTGAATGCCGGGTGGAGTCGTCGGGAGCGTGGGATCAAACACGTAGCCCTGCACGACATCGATGAGGTTGAAGTAGGAACCGCCAATGCCGCCGAGCGACGGCACTGAATTCGCCGGACCCTGGAGCGTCATCGTGCTTGCGGTGACTTCGTGTAATTTGTTGTCGATCGGATTCGCTTCGGCAACAGCGGACAGGGGCACGTAGATTTTAATCTGAGCGTTTGGTCCCACAGTGAAGACACAGTTCGCGGCCGGCAACGCCGTCGCGCCGGGATAAGTGAGAGTAACGCCCCCGCCGATAACGTTCGTTGCATTTTCTCCGGCGAAGCACTGAAGCGCGCCGCCGTTATTGGACTCGGCGTAAACGAAGAAATTCTTTCCGCCGTTAGGATCGGACGTGGATGGAACCAACCACTGGGTAAGCCAGACTAGGTCGGTGTCCGGGTCCTGCGCGGTCGTCGGTGCGAGGCTCAGATTATTTATCTGCATCGTTACTTCATAGCAGGGTGCTCCGGCGCTGCACGGCGCGGTTGTTACCTGCCGCATGCTCGAGCCGATGATGTCGAGCTGCGGCATGTTATCGCTGACGGTGCCGTTGGTTTCATAACGGCCGTCGCCGGGCGGATCGGAAACGGAATTGAACGGCGCGAGGCCGGAGATGTTCAGGGGCGAGGTAGCGGCGAATAAACCGTCGCCACCATTTTGCCGGACGAACATCGCGTGCGGAGTGGTGCCTTCGTCGATGTTGTTGGAATCGGCATAGCTGATTTCGGCTTCGCCTTGCGCGCCGATCCGCAGCTGAAGGAAATCGCCGAGGGTGCGATCGCCCGCTTGTCCGCCAATGCCGGTGGTGAACACGCTGCCGCGATGATTGAAATGTTCGCTGGCCTGGACGGGTGCGGTGAAAGCAGGCGAAGCGGAACGCGCGTTGGTGGACATGGTGTACCACAAACTCCAGTCGCACGTCTTCGAGCAGGCATCGGGGCCGGTGGATGGATAAGTGGGCGCGCCCGGCGTGCCGTACCACGCGATGCCAATGCGGCCGTCATCGCCGGCGGCGACCCAGGCGAAGACGTTGTTGCGCAAGGAGCCGACGGGGATCGTCATCGGCGAGGACCAAGTGTTGCCTTGATCGGTCGAAAACGAATACTTCAGGATAGTGTCGCCGGTAACGTTGCCGCTGGCATCGACCGGCGCCTGTTCCCAGACCGCGTAGAGATTGCCCGCCTTATCGATCGCCATCGTCGGAAAATTTCCGCCGGTGTGATTCATGCCGAGATCGGCAACGAGAATGTCGGTGCAATTGAGGCCGCTCGGATCGCTCACGTTCGCGACCGGCAGGCCGAACGCGACGGGGAAACAACGGCCGACAAAAATTTTGGTGAAGGATGCATCGTCATGCACGACGAAAACATGTTTCACCGGCGTGGGTAACGTGGCGTACTGATTGACCGCGATCGGTTGACCCAGCGTCGTAGCAATCGGGCTCACTTCGTTGTTGCCCATGATCCCTTCGTTGCATCCCGTCGCGGAGCTGATCTTGTTCGCTGAGCCGAACTGGACGCCGGCCGTAGCGCTCGCGCCGGAAACCGGCGATCGATACATCACCAGAACGTTCGCGCCGAAACTTGTCACCGATGATCCACACACTGCCGGGGACTGGGCAACTTCGTCGTTGGTGAGGTAAATCGCGCCACCATTCGTCGGATCGCCATCGAAGGCGTACCACTGACGATCGACGACCGCATCGGGCACGCCGGTGTTGCTGCAGGTAAAGGTCGCGCCTTGGTTGTCCGAACGCGCGGTGCTGAAATTGGCGAGGGTGAGATCGGCAAAATAAACGTGGCCGGCGCTGTCCACGCCAAGCTCGGTGTCGCCGCCGCCGGCGCAGACGACGGCCTTGCCCGTCAACGGCGTCGAGCCCGGAATCCATTTGAAAGTTTTCCCGCCGTCGAGCGAACGCCAGATCCAGCTCGTATTCGAACTGAGCGAGCCGGGCGCACTGGTGTAGATGCGGGTCGGGTTCGAAGGATCGACGCGCAGGTCCTGCTCGAATCCGTTTCCGCCGAGACCGCTGATCACCGGATGACCGAACGTCGGCGCGACCGCGGTAGCGAGGTCAGCGGCGGTTGGGTCGGATGAAGACGAAGCGGCAAAGCTCAGGAACGCGAGCGAAAGAGCCGCGGTGCACAGCATGAAAGCCACAACAAGGCGGGCCAAAAGCACGCCGGATTCTGAAGTACGTTTTTTGCGCATGGGAATACCTCTGTTGCCAAAGGCTGCGCGCTTGCGCCCCATGCTCCCATCGCCCCGCACTTCCCCGGCTATAGATTAAGATCGCACCAGCCGCTTACGTTGCGGGTCTGGCCGGGTGTGTTTTGACATCCTTTTAATGCGCTTCTTACGATAATTAATTGAAGAATTTTCGCAGGGAGGGCGCGCATGATCGCGCAGGGTATTCTGAGATTGGGACTTTCGATTGCCGTTTGTGTATGGATCGGCCTGGTGAGCGCAAAGGCCGACCGGTCCTTCGCTTTCAGCCGGGATACGTTTTCGTTCGATAACGAAACGGCGCTGGAATTTCACGACGGTCAGGCGTCGCCACGTCCGCGAAGACCGGGCGAAAAGCCGAAGCGCTTCACTCAACATTGCTTCGTGATGAGCCGGACCGTGATGCAATTCCGGAAGTTCGTCCGATTCGAGCCGGCCCAGGCGGCGCTTGATGACAGGGAGCTCGCAGAGCGGATTCGAAAGATCACGCGCGTTCCCCCATGGGGTGCGCCATTTGCGGAGGCGGACCGGATCATCATGCCGGGATACAAAGATCTTCGCTCCCTCAGCGAGGCACGTCCCGAGATTCTCCAGAAGAATATCGGTCTCGGCTGGCCGACCTACTTTCGTCCGGGTAACTGGCGGATTGTCTGGCCGCACGGCCCATCGCAACAAGCGCAGACGCACGAGGAACTGGAACGCCGGCTTCGTTCACCGGGCGGTTACTTTGTCGCTTACCTGACGAATTTTCCGCGGAGCCTGAATATCAATCACGGCGTGCTCGTTTATGCGCGAAAGCCGAACGACCGAACGGCCAACGGAAGCTATCGCTACGCCGTTTACGATCCGAATCATCACGACGCGCCGCGCACGCTCGAATGGTCGGAGCGCGATCGTTGTTTTCTTTATCAACACGACACCGATTTCGTCGGCGGCCGCGTAATCGTGTGGCAGGTTTACGGTTACCCGCTGCAGTAGAAATCAGGCCGCGGTCTGCAGATCGATCACGAATTTGGCGCCTTTGCCCGGGCCTTCGCTAAAAGCGTGAATGGAGCCGCGATGCATCTCGACAATCGCTTTGCTGATCGCCAGCCCGAGACCGAGACCTTCGCGACGCGTGCCGCCTTGCTCGAACGCTTCGAAAATCTTTTCCAAGTTGTCGGGCTCGATCCCGATCCCGGTGTCGCTGATTTCAATGTGAAGCGCGTGCGGGTTGGGATTGGACGTGCGCACCGTCACTGCGCCCTGGCCGGGAGTAAACTTGGATGCGTTTTTCAACAGGTTCCAAAACACCTGTTGCAACCGCGACTCATCCGCGAGAACGAGATGGTCGCGCGCCGTCAGGTCCACCGCCAATTTCAGTTTTCGCGACGAAATTTCATCGCGCACGATTTCCATGGCGTGGCCTAACAAGTCGTGTGCATCGGATTTTCGCAAATTCAGTCGCAGTTTGCCGCGGGCGATACGCGTGAGATCGAGCAGATCGTCGATGAGGCGCGCTTCGAGCTCGACGTTGCGGCAGACCATTCGAAGTCCTTCGTCGATCTCGGGCGGCAGCGAAGGATCGTTCACCATTCCTCCGGCCCAAATTAGAATGGGCGTCAACGGCGTGCGCAGCTCGTGGCTGAGAGTGGCGAGGAACCGGTCTTTCGCGGCGTTGGCGGATTCGGCGGCTTCTTTTTGCCGCTTCAATTCGGCATCGAGAATGCGCCGATGAATGAAGAGCCCGATCTGGCTGCCGAGCGCTTCCATGAGCGAAAGAAGATCGTCATCGGGCGGCACCGATTGCCGACTGAACAATTCGAGGACGCCATTGATTTCACCTTCGGCGACGAGCGGAAATGCAAAAGCGCCGTTGAATTGCGCCGCCGTTGCCGCCCCGGCGCGCGGAAAGTTTGTGTCGGCAGCGAGGTTTTCGAACCAAATCGGTTTATGAGAGGTCATCACGCGACCCGGCAGACCTTCGCCGGATTTGAGAACCATCGCCTTTGTCGTCGCCGCGAAATCGGCTAATCCCGGCGCATCCTCGTGCCAGGTGATGGAGCAACGCAGATTGTCCGACGCGCTGTCGCGCAGCCAGATGGAACCGGAAACCCATTTGCCGACCGCGGCGATGGTCTCAATCACCCGCGGACCGGCTTCCGCGATCGACCACGAACCGGCAAGCAAGTTCGCAACGGCGTATTGGGCAGTGCGTCGTTGTTCGTTTTGGATGCGCTCCGAAATGTCGCGGGCGATTTTCGACGCGCCGATGATCTTGCCGGTCTGATCTTTGAGTGGAGAAACAGTAACTGAAATGTTGAACAGGGATCCGTCCTTGCGCTGACGGACGGTCTCATAATGGTCGATGCGTTCGCCGCGCCGGAGTTGTTCCAAAATGCGTGGCTCTTCATGCTGCCGCTCGGGCGGGATTAGCATCAGGATCGATTGGCCCACGATTTCATCGGAGGTGTAACCGAAGAGCCGCTCGGCGGCCGCGTTCCAACTGGTGATGGTGCCATTCAGATCCTTGCTGATGATGGCGTCATCGGACGACTCGATGATGGCCGCCAGGCGGCGCCGCGCTACTTCGCCGCGGTTGCGATCGGTGATATCGCGGAGGTGCGCCGTAAAAACAGGCGCGTTTCCATCGCGCAACGCCGTGATCGCGAGCTCAACCAGAATCTCAGAACCGTCAGCCCGCAGCGCTTTGAATTCCAGTCGCTTGCCGAGCACCGGGCCTTCGCCGGTCGCCATGTAATGCTCGAGGCCCTTGCGATGTCGTTCCCGGAATCCTGGGGGAATAATCAGAGTCGCTAGCTCCTGGCCGACCGCTTCCTCGCGTTTGTAGCCGAAAACGCGCTCGGCGGCGGGGTTGAATTCGATCACGCGTCCGGTTGCGTCTATCGAGATAATGCAATCGAGCGCGGACTCGAAAAACGCCCGCTCCAAGCCGCCCGTCTTGATCTCCGAGGATTGCGATGAGGCGGGTGCGGCTTCGAGTTCCATCAAGTACCGGTAGTTAGATTATCTTTCGCGCCGCAGCTTTACTTTGATCGTCTCGGCCGGCGGAGTTTGCTTCAGTTCTTAAGCGGAGTCCAAATCGATCACACGCCGGCGTTGTTTTGCCAAAGCAAACGTCCGTTTGATGCGATCGAGGCCGCGCCGAAAACGCCGCCGCCAGGCAATGGCGCTGTGCTCAGAGCGAAAGCGCGGTTTGATTTCGAACCCGGACTGGCGGCAAAGCTCGAGTGCCGGCGGCGTCCATAATCCGCGAACGATCGCAGACATGAGATACGGAATGGGCAGGCCGCGCCGGTGGACGTAGGAAAGAGCGAGCAGATCTCGCGTGCGATCGCTGCCTCGCGCTTCCATGTTCCAGGCGGATTCGCCAGGACGAAGCGCGGCTTGCAGGACCTCCTTTTTCCAAAGTGTCACTTGCAAGCGCGTCCGCCCGTCTGAATCCGGCGGCACGATCCCGATTCGATCGTCCAATGGCTGGAAATCTGGCTCCAACGTCGAGCGGGCGTAGAGGCATAGCGACGCCGCATTGTTATCGAAAGCAAAGGCGAAATCCTGCGCCAGCAGCTCGTTGTTCACTTTGCCGTTCAGGAAATAATCATCCTGAAAATAGAGAATGTAGGGCTGAGTGATCGAGGTCAGTGCGATGGCCATGTTCGAAGCCCAATTGCGGTCGGGCCCGACAGAAATTGGTCGGACGATTTCCGACCGAACGCGAAGCTGGTTGACGATGAGAAACACCGGAAGCGGGCAATCGCTCCAGTGCCTTCGGAAGAAGAAAAAAAATGGCCGCCAGGTATCGAAAAAGGCATCGCAGCTCGACACCACCACGGCGACCGAGCTGGCGAAAGCTTTCAGCTCCGGCATCCGCAATTCGTCCAGCAGCCTGATTCCCCGCGCAAGGAATTTCTTCATGGGCGCCGCTCCATCGGTTGCGATGGCCCGCCATATCGGATATGTTGTCGCCTCTCAAAAAAAGGGGGCGCACTGGTTTCGACTCGTAGTTTGAAGCGCAGGCGGCATGTCGAGGATGGTTCGTTGGCCTCGTTAAAATCCGGACCAAAACAAATAAACGCAGATCACGAAGATCTCGCTCTCGCGGCTTAATTGACCGTGACGTTTCCGAAGCGACGCCTGCTGGCGGCGGAAACGTGGACAGCAGGCTGGCCGATGCGCGGAGCGACCGCGCGCAGCGGTAAGATCGATTTCGCGGACGCTCGGGGGCTGGCAGTGTGCCGGTGCAAAGTTCGGTCCCTTAAATATTGTCACCGGCTACACATGTAGAAGCTTGCGTTGATAGCTTCGAGGACAGGGGTTCAACTCCCCTCGCCTCCAAAGCCTAATCCGCGTCTATAACGCCATCGTGGCGGCACCTCTGCCGTGGGCTCATCAGTGCTTTGCGGAGCATTGTCCTAAACCTTGATCCGGCCAGCCGCCGCGGCGCCCGGAACCAGCCAAGGCAGCAATTTTGCTAACCAAAAGGGAGATGGCATGGCCGTTGCTTATAGAAATTATAGTCAGAATAAAACCTATAAACAACCACACCATGAAAAAGACACTTCTCCTCTCCTGCCTCCTCCTGGCCTTTGCCGCTTCTTCTTCCTTCGCTGACGCCCTTCTTTTTAGCGTCAGCTCAACGCCCTACGATCGACAGATGACCCGTATCCGTCCGGTCCTGACCACACCGGCTCATTCGTCCGGGTCGCAGGTCTCGGTTGCGATCGTCAATCAGTGGATGACCGAGCTGCGCGAGATTCCCTACGGATTCACCACGTTCTGGAAAACCCCGGCTGAAGCTGTCTCTGGCGCCCCGGCCGACTGCAAAGCCAAGGCCGTTGCTCTCTACGAGAAGATGCGCGAAAACGGCGCGACCAATATTCGCCTCGTGATTGGCAAACGGACAGCGACCAGCCGGCAGACGCACGCCTGGCTGGCTTGGGATACCGAGAGCGGCAGCTACGTTCTCGATCCGACCTTCAATTGGGCTGCCTGCACGTCCGCGCAAGCTGGAAAGCGGAATTACCAGCCGCTGTATGCGTACGCGGGGGGCAAGAAATACCGGGCCGCATCTGCGCTCGTCGCTCAAAACTAATTTTCTGGAGTAGCCAAACACGACGGAGCGATCCTCCCCAAGGGTCGCTCTCGTTGTTTTTAAAGATGAATAAACCTTGGCCCTGGGATTGCGCTCGCGCCGCGGTCGGTGAATCGTGCTCCGCTTCCCGAGTTAATGAAAGCGATCCTTGCTCTGTTTTCGCTCCTGGCGCTTTCTTCCTGCGCCACAATCGACCGGCAGAGTAAATCGCAATTGGTTGGTGACTGGCGGTATTCCGACCAGAACCAAAGCTGCCATTATTCGTTCAGGCCGGATGGCTCGTTTTCGGGCGAGGTCATGCGCCGCAAAAAGCTCGTTTTGAAATTCACCGGACGATGGAAAACCGAAGGTAGCGCGGTGAATTATGTCTATCTCACCGAAGCATTCGGCCGCATTCCGCGAGGGACGACAGATCGGGACGAGTTGCTCGAAGTGAAGAAAG
>Ga0137407_10000073_pt1 | contig 80076 bp, 89 predicted proteins | sample CZOMad2_2_16fung_FD_108410 | JGI IMG/M metagenome (GOLD analysis project Ga0137407, IMG submission 108410) | Vadose zone soil fungal communities from Angelo Coast Range Reserve, California, USA - CZOMad2_2_16fungal (Illumina Assembly) | ecosystem: Environmental > Terrestrial > Soil > Vadose... | reverse complement strand
GCGCGCTGCAGGCGCTTGTTGTGCGTGGTGACGCCGGTCGGGCAGGTGTTCTGGTGGCAGCGCAGCGCCTGGATGCAGCCGAGCGAGAACATGAAGCCGCGCGCGGTGTTGATGAAGTCGGCGCCGACGCAGAGCGCCCAGGCCGCTCTTGCCGAGGTGACCAGCTTGCCGGAGGCCACCACCCGCACGCGCGGCTTGAGTCCGGTTTCGATCAGCGCGTCGACCACGCGCGGCAGCGCTTCCTCGATCGAGAGTCCCATGTGGTCGGCGAGCGCCTGCGGCGCGGCGCCCGAGCCGCCCTCGCCGCCGTCGATCACCAGGAAGTCGGGCGCGAATTCCATCCCGCGCCGGTGAACGATGTCGGCCATCTCGTTCATGAAGCGCCATCCGCCGACCGCCGTCTTCACTCCGATCGGCCGGCCGGTGAGATCGCGCATCCAGGCGATCTTTTCCAGCAGCTCGTTCATGTTGGAGATGTCGCGGTGCCGGTTCGGGCTGATCGAATCGCGCCCTTCCGGGATGCCGCGGATGTGCGCGATTTCCGGCGTCACCTTTTTTCCCGGCAGCACGCCGCCTTTGCCGGGTTTGGCGCCCTGCGAGAGCTTGATCTCGAACGCCTTTACCACTTTCGAGAGCTCGAGCAGCCGGTCGGTGCTGAGATTGCCCTGCGCGTCGCGCACGCCGTACTTGGCGGTGCCGATCTGCATGATCACGTCGCTGCCGCCTTCGAGATGGTACGGAGAGAGCCCGCCCTCGCCCGTGTCCATCCAGCAGCCGGCCACCTGCGCGCCGCGCGAGAGCGAGCGCACCGCCGGCGCCGAGATGGCGCCGAAGCTCATGCCGCTGATGTTGACGATCGAGCGCGCTTCGAATGGCTCGCGGCAAAAGCCTTCGCCGAGGATCAGCGTCGGGGTGGGCTGGCGCTCTTCCTCGAGCACCGGGAACGGGTGGTTCACGAAGATGAGCGCGCCGGGGTGGTGCAGGTCGTAGGTCGAGCCGAAGCCGATGATGCCGCCTTCGTTCTTCGCCAGGCGATAGACCCAGCCGCGCGTCGCACGGTTGAACGGCATCTCGTCGCGGTCGCCCATGAAGAAGTACTGGCGGAAATATTCGCCCAGCTCCTCGAACTTGTAGCGCAGCCGGCCGACGACCGGGTAGTTGCGCAGCACGCTGTGCTTCTTCTGCGTGATGTCGCGGATGAACAGGAAAACGAATAAAGCGACACAGGCGAACGCGATCAGCGTGCCGATGCCGTACGACAGAATGTTGGTGACCATTGCCCCCTCCCTCTGCTTTTCAGCGCGGCCTCTCCGCGCTCCCTCTTAGGGCAATGATACCCCGCGTCGCACTTCCTCCTCGGTGGCTGCCCGGACGGTAAGAATTACAAGCGAGAAGCGCAGCGCCATGCCGGCGAGCGGATGGTTCGCGTCGAGCACGACGCTGCCGCCGCCGACGTCCGTCACCGTATAGAGCATGTCGCCCTCCTCGATCTGCATGCCCACCGCGACGCCCTCGCCGTAGCGGCTCGCCGGCTCGACGCGCACCAGCTCCGCGTTGTATTCGCCGAAAGCCTGCTCGGGCTCGAGCTGCACCAGGACCGACTCGCCGGTGCCTTTGCCTTCGACCGCGCGCTCGAGCGCGTCGAGCATCTGGCCGTAGCCGCCGTGCAGGTAAGTCAGTTCCGAGGGTGCGGAGACCTGCGCGTCTTGGGCGTCGTGCAGCTCCATCCGAACCGACACGACGGTATTGCGCGCTACGACCGTAGTTACGCCCGGAGACGCTTGATCAGATCGAATACCGCGGCGCAGTGGCCGCGCGGGTTGACGCCGTAGGCGACGTGGCGCAGCACGCCCTTCTTGTCGACGATGAAGGTCGAGCGCACCAGGCACTCGCGCCGGCCGGCGCCCTCGATGTCCTTCTCCTGCAGCACGCCGTACTTGCGGCACACCTCGCCCTCGGTGTCGGAGAGGAGACAAATGGTGACGCCGTGGCGATCGCGGAAATCGGCGTGCGTCAGGCAATCGTCGCGCGACACGCCGAGCACCACGCAGTCGTGCTTGCCGAACTGGTCTTCGTGATCCGAGAAATCTGTGGTGACCATGGTGCAGCCGGGCGTTCCGTCCTTCGGGTAGAAATAGAGCACCACGTGCTTTTTGCCCTTGAACGTCGACAGGTTCACCGTCTGCATGTCGGCGTCGGGAAGCTCGAAGGTCGGCGCGGCTTGTCCCGGTTGCAACATCGCGATCGATTCTATGCCAAAAGTTTTTTCGAGTTGCAACTTGCCGCGCGCGTCAACCTCACTTCGCGCTGTCGTTCGCTCGCTACATATAATCATTCGGTGGAAAAAGATTTGCTCGGCGGCTTGACGCCGCGCGCATTTCTTCGCCGGCACTGGCAGAAGCGCCCGCTTTACGTGCGCGGCGCGGCGCCGCGCTTCAGCGGAGTGCTCGATGCGCGGCAATTGTTCACACTCGCGCGCCGCGACGACGTCGAATCGCGCACGGTGCTGCGCAAACGCGGCCGCTGGCAGACTTCTCACGGCCCGTTCGCCGAAGTCCGCGAAAAAAAGCGCGACTGGACGATTTTGGTGAGCGGAGTGAACCTTCACAATGCGAAAGCCGACGCATTGCTGCGGCGCTTTTCCTTCATCCCGCAGGCCCGGCTCGACGACGTGATGGTCAGTTACGCCACGCCCGGCGGCGGCGTCGGCCCGCACGTCGACTCGTACGACGTCTTCCTGCTGCAGGGCAGCGGGCGGCGGCGCTGGACTGTTACGGGTGCCGGAAAAAAATCGGTCTATACCGCGCATCCGGGCGATCTCATCTACCTGCCGCCGGGCTGGCGGCACAACGGCGTCGCGCTCGACCCCTGCTTCACCTATTCGATCGGCTTTCGCGCGCCCTCCGGTGCGGAGCTCGGTGCGGCGTTTCTCGACTGGCTGCACGAGCGCGGACTCCCCGATGCGCGCTATCGCGACCCGGGCTTGGCGGCGGCGCGCCACGCCGCGCGCATCCCGGCCGAAATGGTCCGCTTCGCGGCACGCGCGCTGGATCGTATCCGCTGGACGCGAGGCGACGCGGCTCGTTTCCTCGGCGAATACCTCAGCATGCCGAAGCCGCACGTCGTGTTCCGGGCGCGATCGGTAAACAAGCGAAGTGCGGGCATAGTTCGCCTGGACCCGAAAACGCAGCTGCTTTACACGGGGACGTGCTATTTCATCAACGGCGACGCGTTTACAGTGGCGGCGCGGGCTGCACGGACGCTGCGCGTCCTGGCCGACGGACGCGCCGTTGACACCGCAGACCTTGCCCGCGCGGGGCTGCAGCGACTAATCTCGGAATGGGTGCGGCGCGGTTATGCCGCCATAGAGAAGCACTAATGGACGAAGCAACGTACGAGCGGTTCGATACGAGCGCGGGATTCCAGGGCGCGGTCGAGCGCCTGATCGCGCAGCCGGGACGCGAGCTGCGCATCTTCGATCCCGACGGCGCGTCGCTCAGGCTGAACGATCCGGCGCGCATCGCGCTCTTCGAGGCATTCCTCGGCGCGAGCCGCACGCGGCGCATCTACTTGGTCGTGCACCAGACCGATCACCTCCTGCGCCAGTGCCCGCGTTTCCTCGGGCTGATCGCCCGCTACTCGCACATGGTGCAGATCAACCGCACGCACGAGCACATCCGCGAGCTGCAGGATGCGTTCCTCGTGCTCGACTCACAGCATTACGTGCGGCGCTCCGTCGCAGCCTTCTATCGGGGCGCCATGGGCATCGGCGACGACATCGACGCGCTCGCCATGCGCCAGCGCTTCATGGAGATCTGGGAAGCGTCCTACCCGGGCGTCTCCAGCACGGTCGCCGGACTCTAAGCCTCGCGCCAGTCGAAGCCGTCGTCCTGCGTCGCCAGCGAAATCCAACCTGGCTCGCAGCCGATCGCAGAAGCGAGCGCGTTGCGTGCGATTTCCGGCGCGTTGTTCCGCTGCGAGAGATGCGCGCCGATGACGTGCTTCAGGCGCGAGCGATCGAGCGCGGCGAGGAGGCGCGCCGCGTGCTGGTTGTCGAGGTGGCCGAACGGACCGGCGATGCGTTCCTTCAGCCAGCGCGGATAGCCGCCAGACCACAGCATGTCGCGGTCGTAGTTGCATTCGAGCACCAGCGCGTCGAGACCGGAGAGCGTCTGCTCGACGTGCCGGGTACTGATGCCGATATCGGTCAGCACGCCGAGCTTCGCCGCACCGTCGGAGATGACGTATTGCACCGGCTCGGCAGCATCGTGCGGCACGGTGAACGGGCTCACCTCGATACCGCCGACGGCGAACTTCTGCTCGCCGCGAACGAGCTGCGTGCGCACGCCGTCGTGCGTCTTGCCTTCAGCCTTCAGGGCGCGCAGCGTGCCCGCGGTGAGCACCAGGACGACGTTATGCGAAGCCGCGAAATCCGCCGCGCAGCCGGCGTGGTCGCCGTGCTCGTGCGTGACTAGGATCGCGTCGATGTCGCCGGGCTCGAGCCCCAGACGCGCCAGTCGCCGCTCGGTCTCGCGCAGATTGAGCCCGCAGTCGATGAGCACATGCGTGCCGCCCGCGACGTCGGGCACGTGGGCCACCAGGCAGTTGCCACCGCTGCCGCTTGCCAGAGAAGCGAAGCGCAGCAACTACTTCAGCTGCTCGTGCAGCAGCGCGAGGATGCGCTGCGCGGTGCGCGAGCTGTCCCTCGCGCCGTCCTTGTTGAGAACGTTGACTTGGCTGGTGGTGTTCGCTTGGGTGATCTGCACCCGGTACTGCTCGGGCTTCACTTTCGGATCGCTCGAGAACCAGCGCGTGAGAATGCCGCGGCTGTCCTTCTCGGTATCGGGGTCGGCGTAGCGCACGAAGTAAATGCCCTTCTGCCGGTCGCGGTCCTCGACCGTGAAGCCGACGCGGTCGAGCGCAAGGCCGACGCGCCGCCACACGCGGTCGAAGGGCTCGAACACCTCCAGCAGCTCCGCGCCGTCGAGGCCCTTCTTGATCTCGGCGCGCTGCGTGCCGGGCAGCGCGGCTGTCGTGGTCAGGGCGCGCGCCTTTTCCTCCTGCACGCCGAGGCGCAGCATCAGGCGGCGCATGAACTCGGCCTCGAGCTCCGGATCGGGATCCCTCGGCTGCCAGCGTGTATCGCCCGGCGCCTGGCTCTGCGGATCGCGCATGGTGGTGTAGACCTCCACCATGCCGCGGTGGCTGAGGTAGATCTCGGTCGACTTGCCGTCCGCGCCGCGCTCGAGGCGCGTGCGGTACTTGTCGCGCTCGGAGGTCGAGTACATCTGGTCGAACGCCTTGTTGAGGAGTCCGCGGACGCCGCCCTGCGGGATCTTGGCGCGCGATTCGACCCAATCGGTCTCCATGACGCCGAGCTCGGGCGCTTCGTACTTGATGAGAAATCCGTTTTCCTGCCAGAAATCGCGCACCACCGGCCACAGCATTTCCGGCGCCTGGTCTTCAACCACGAGCCAGCGCTGCATGCCCGCGCGCTCGATGTGCATGCGGTCGACCGGGGGCAGTACCACCGGTGTCGCGCCGCCGGGCGCCGCCGCCGGTCTGGCTTCGCGACGCTCGGCCTCGTAGCTCGACAGCGTCGCCGTCGACTTCGACGAGGCGGTATCCGGGACGGCGTAGCGGTTGTCGCGCGTCGGCGAGGTGAGGTCCGGCGGGATCTCGAGCGGCGGCAGCGTGGCTACGTTCTTGTAGTCCGTGTTCTTGCCTTCGAGGAACTCCGTCAGGCTCGAACAGGAGCCGAGCAGGAGGCTCGCCAGAACTGCGGCCTTTCTTAGCATCAACCTCTACCTTCGACGACTCGCAGGCCCGGAAGCGCGATGCCGGCTTCGTGGAGCGCCTCGCGCACCGTCTGGTGGAATTTTTCGGAAAGCGGCGCGAGCGGCAGGCGCAGCCCGTATTCGATCAGGCCCATCTCGGCCATGGCCCACTTCACCGGGCTGGGATTGGTCTCGACGAACAGCCGCTGGTGCAGCGGCAGCAGCCGGAGATTGAGCTCGCGCGCCGTCTTCACGTCGCCGACGAGCGCCGCGGCGCACATCTGGTGCATGAGCTTCGGCGCGACGTTGGCGGTCACCGAGATGACGCCGTGGCCGCCGAGCAGGATGAGCGCGAGCGCGGCGGCGTCCTCGCCGCTGTAGATGGCGAAATTGCGCGGCAGGCGCCGGATGAGATCGGTGCCGCGCTCGATGTTCGCGGTGGCGTCCTTGATGCCGATGATGCCCGGCACCTGCCCGAGCCTCAGCACCGTGTCGTTCTGCAGGTCGGCCACCGTGCGCGCCGGCACGTTGTACAGGATCATCGGCAGGTCGACCGTTTCCGCGATCTTGCGGAAGTGGCGATAGAGGCCTTCCTGCGTCGGCTTGTTGTAGTACGGCACCACCGACAGACAGGCGGTGGCGCCGGCCTTCTTCGCCGACTCGGTGAGCTCGATCGCCTCGGCGGTCGAGTTGCCGCCGGTGCCGGCAATGATCGGGATGCGGCCGTGCGAGTGCTGAACCGCGATGCGGATCAGCTCTTTATGCTCGTCGAAGTTGACCGTGGGCGATTCGCCGGTCGTGCCGACGACGACGATGCCGTCGGTGCCTTCGGCAACGTGCCAGTCGATGAGGTTTCTGAAGCGCGCGAGATCGAGGGCCCCGTCCTCGCGCATTGGGGTGACGATTGCCACCAGGCTTCCGGTGATCATGAACCGATTTTAGCCTGCCCGATGTGACCGCGCCTTGCGCATAGGCGCTGAATCATCGCGGGTTTCGGTCTTTCCACGTAGCCCTGCTCGAACGCGACCGGCGTGAGCCGCGGGAAGGCCTGCAACAGCTCGGCCGCGCGCAGCAGAAACGCTGGATTCGACGGCCGGCCGAACTTTTCATTCCCCGCCATGAAGGTTTCGTAAACCAGTACGCCATCCTCGGCCAGCGCCGCCTCGATGGCAGGGAAAAGCGGGCGGTGCAGGTAATGGGTAACGATGACGGCCCCGAAGCGGTGACCGGCGAACGGCCATGGACCGCCTTCGAGATCCGCCTGCACGAAGCGGACGCCCGGAATCGACTGCGGCTCGCGGTCGACCGCCACCACCTCGAGCCCACGCTCCGCGAAGAGCACCGCATGCCGCCCCGCGCCCGAGGCGACGTCGAGCACCGGACCGGTGGTGACGAGATCGGCCCAGCGCCGCACCCACTCGGACGGCAGTTCAACTGAACTCAATGTTCGCGATCCAGTTTCGCTTTCTGCGGGCGAGCCGATCGCCCGTTCCCTCGCCGTCGAAGTTCGCCGGCGCGCGGCGCAGGAGCGACGGCTCGATGCCCTCGAATGCGTTCACGCTCACGACGGCATACAAATGGCCGTCGACGCGGCTCGTGACCACCGGGACGACGCCGCAGCCGGTGCAGACGTGGAATTCGGCAGTGCGCGTGCCGAACTGGTAGCGCGTCACGCGCGCCGGATCATCGACCTTGACCTTGAGCGCGGCGCGCGGGTTGGACGTCCACACGCCGCCGTGCTTGATGCAGAAGGTGCAGCCGCAGGCCCGCGCCGGAATCTCCGTCGGGTCGGGCTCCCAGCGCAGGACGAACGAGATGTTCCCGCAGTGACACTTACCGTCGATGAGCATGCGCCATTCCTGGCGCGCATTTTCGCATTAGCGCTGTACGCTGCGCTTTGCGGCTGCGGGCTTCGCGGTTTCGCTGCCGGCATCGGCGAGCCGGCGCAATGCGTCCGGCGCGTCGGCGATTCGCGTCAGCACCTCGTCGACGCCCAGCTTGGCGAGCCGTTCGCGCACCGCGGCTCGATCGTTCTCTCCGGTCGCCCAGAGGCCAACCGCGATCTCGACGCCCGGCAGCTGGCGACGAAGGCGCCGCGCGAGGTAGCCGGCGTCATGCGCCGCGCTCGGCGGCACTGCCGAGATGAGTACCGCCTTGCATCGCTTTTGCGCGACGGTCTGGACGACTTCGGCCGCCGTCGCGGGCGCACCCACCACGCAGCTCTCGCCGGCCGGCAGCAGCCGCGCCACCATCAGCGCGGCCGCGTGGTCGGCCTCGCCTCGCGCCGGCGCGATGCAGACCCCGACAGCGCCGGCGGGCGGCGCGTACTCCAGGTCCTCGACGATGCGCCGGATGTGCTCGTAGACGAACCGCTCGCGCGCCGGCTCGAGCGCGGCCTTGCGCCGGTCGACCTCCGCAAGAGTGAGAGCCGGCAGGATCACCTCGTCGAAGGTAGCGGCGATGCCGTGCGCCGCCACGTGCGCCCGCACGACCTCTTCGGCCTCGTCGTGATCGAGGGCGACCAGGCGCTGATAGAAGCGCTCCTCGGGCTCGAGCACCGGCTCGACGCCGAGCAGCAGGTTGAGGTAACCGAGCTCGGGAACGTGGCGGCCCATCACCGCCACGCAAACCGTGAGCGGCGTGGCGAGCAGCAGGCCGACCGGCCCCCAGAGCCAGGTCCAGAAGACCACCGCGGTGATGACGGCGAGGGGCGAAAGACCGGCGCTCTTGCCGTAGAGCCAGGGCTCGATCACCCAGGCAAGGAGCGTTTCGATCGCGAAGAACACGCCGAGCGTCCACGCCACCGGCGCCCAGCTGTCCGAGAGCGCAAAGGCGAGGATCGCCGGCATGGCCGCCGCCACCCACACCCCGGCGTACGGAATGAATCGCAACACCATCCCGAGCAGGCCGAAAAGGAGCGCGTTCGGGATGCCGATCAGGTGCAGCGCAATGCCGAACGGGACGCCGAAGAGCGCGTTTACGACGAGCTGCATCGTGAGGTAACGGCTTACGCGGTATGAGGCCTCCGCCATCGCTTTCGTCGTGACGTGGATGCGGCCAGGACCGATCAGGGCGATGACGCGCTCGCGCATGGTCTCGCGGTTGAGGAGCATCAGGAGCGTGAAGACGATGACCGCCAGCGTCATCGCGAGCGGCTTCGCCACGGGCGCCATCAAGTCGGCGGTGGCCTCGAACGCGTTCGCCGGGGTCTCCTTGACCGGGATCGGCGGCCGGTCGAGCGCGGCCTCCTTTTCGATGTCCTTGATAGCTTCGGCGGCCTTGCCGATGTTCGAGTCGTGCTTCGGATGGCGCAGCGCGTGGATCTTCTTGACGATGTTCTGCCGGTACTGCGGCAGCTGCGCACCGAGCGATACGGCCTGCGAGGCGGCCACGCCGGCGATGGCGAAGACCACGGCGAAGGCGAACAGCACCACGATCAGCGTCGCGGCGAGGCGCGGCAGCTTCCACTGCTCGAGCTGGCGCACGGCGGGCGCGAGCAGGAAGGCGAGCAGGATCGCCACCCCGAGCGGGATCAACACCTCCTTGGCGAGGTAGAGCACGCCCGCCGCGATGAGCAGCGCGATGACCGAAGAGCGTCGGGGGCGGGTGCCGCTCGAGATGTACGCCGACACCCCGCCCTCCCTAGATCAGCTCGAAGACGAGCGCCGAGCGAGCGGTGACTTCGTAGACGTGCCCCACCTCGAAGCGGGTGCCGTCGGGCAGGTCCGGCATGTTGGTGTCGGCGATCAGCTCCCAGCTGGAGCCCGCATCGTCTTCCTTGCTGGCGGAAGGCAGCTTGAACTTGACCACGTCCTGCCAGCTGTTGAAGACGATGAGCAGCGTCGCCTCGTGCCCCCGCTGGCGGATGCCGGTCTGCGGCGCGCGCCCGTCGAGCAGCATGCCGAAGCAGCGCGTGTTCGGGTCGTCCCATTCCTGCGCGCTCATCTCGCCCGCGGTGCTCACCCAGGTCACGTCCTTGACGCCGAGCTCCTCGTTGTAGGTGCCGGAAAGAAGCCGCTTCTGCCGCAGGATCGGATACTTGTGCCGCAGGCCGGTCAGCTTCTTCACGAAGCGGATGAGTCGCTCCGCGGGCTCGTCGAGGTTCCAGTCGATCCAGGAGATTTCGTTGTCCTGGCAGTAGGCGTTGTTGTTGCCCCGCTGGGTGCGGGCGAACTCGTCGCCGGCGAGCATCATCGGCGTGCCCTGCGAGAGAAGCAGGGTCGCGAGCATGTTCTTCATCTGGCGCTTGCGCACACCGTTGATCGCTTCATCGTCGGTCGGCCCTTCCGCGCCGTGGTTCCACGAGCGGTTGTTGGAGCTGCCGTCCTGGTTCGCCTCGCCGTTGGCCTCGTTGTGCTTGTCGTTGTAAGTCACGAGATCGCTTAGCGTGAAGCCGTCGTGGGCGGTGATGAAGTTGACGCTCGCCCAGGGCTGCCGGCCGCCATGCGTGAAGACGTCGGGCGAGGCGCAGAGGCGCGGCGCGAGCGCCTTTGCCGGTGCCTGCATGCGCCAGTAATCGCGCACCGTGTCGCGGAACTGGTCGTTCCATTCCGCCCAGCCCGGCGGGAAGCGGCCGAGCTGGTAGCCGCCGGGCCCGCAGTCCCACGGCTCGGCGATCAGCTTGACCCGCGCGAGCACCGGATCCTGGATCGCCGCCTTCATGAAGCCGTTGAAGGTGTCGAAGCCGGCGGGCTCGCGCGCGAGGATAGTGCCGAGGTCGAAGCGGAAGCCGTCGACGTGCATCTCCTCGACCCAGTAGCGCAGGCTGTCGGTCACCATCTGGATCACGCGCGGGTGCGAGAGGTTGACGGTGTTGCCGGTGCCGGTGTCGTTGATGTAGTAGCGCTTCTTGTCGGGCATCAACCGGTAATAGGACGCGTTGTCGATGCCCTTGAAGCAGAGCGTCGGCCCGCGCTCGTTGCCTTCGGCGGTGTGGTTGTAGACGACGTCGATCACGACCTCGAGCCCGGCGTCGTGGAAGCGCGCCACCATCTCCTTGAACTCCTGCAGGCACTTGGCCGGATCGGAGGCGTAGCAGGGATCGGGGGCGAAGAAGCCGATCGAGTTGTAGCCCCAGAAATTGGTGAGCTTCTTCTCGAGGAGGAACGAATCGCGCACGAAGCTGTGTACCGGCAGCAGCTCCACCGTCGTGACACCGAGCGCCTTGATGTAGGCGATGACATCCTTGTGCGCGAGCCCGACGTACGTGCCGCGCTCGGCCGGCGGCACCTTCGGGTGCAGCTTGGTGTAGCCGCGCACGTGCGTCTCGTAGACGATGGTGCGGTCCCAAGGCACGCGCTTCCATACTTTCTCGCGCTGCCAGTCGAAATCGGCGTCGACCACCACGCACTTGGGCATGAAGGGCGCGCTGTCGCGCTCGTCGAACGTCGTGTCGTCCTGCGTCTCGACCTTGTAGCCGAACACCGCGGGATTCCATTTCAGCTCGCCGATGGTGGCGCGCGCATAAGGATCGAGGAGGAGCTTGTTCGGGTTGAAGCGCTGGCCCTCGTCGGGCTTGTAGGGCCCATGGACGCGAAAGCCGTAGAACGTGCCCGGACCGATGCCCGGCAGGTAGCCGTGCCAGACCTCGTCCTGGTACTCGGGCAGCTCGATGCGCGCCGTTTCACGCTCTCCTGCCGCATCGAAGAGGCAGACCTCGACCTTGGTGGCGTGCGCGGAGAAGACGGCGAAGTTCACACCCTTGCCGTCCCAGGTCGCGCCCTTGGGATAGGGCTGGCCTTCTCTTACCGGCGAGAGCTTCAGTTCGGGTGCGTTCATGTCAAGCAGACAGTGGCACGCAAGGGGCGTGCCGCTCGCGACCTAGTAGTCTGCTTGGACTAGTTGATTTTCTCTACCTGAGGCAGGTTGGCGGCGAGGATCGCCTTGCGCAGCGCTTCGATCGCCTCGGGCCGCGGGAAGCTCCTGCGCCAGGCGAGCGCCACGCGGCGCGAGGGCACCGGGCGCGCAAACGGGACGATGCGGATGAGCTCGCTCGCCGTGCCGGGGTTCACGGAGGTCGACGGCAGCACCGTGATGCCGACGCCGCTGGCCACCATCTGGCGGATGGTCTCGAGCGAGCCGCCCTCGATCGCGCGTGTGCGCGTCGTGTGGCAGAACTCGAGCACTTGGTCGCGCAGGCAGTGCCCTTCGCCGAGAAGGAGCAGGCTTTCCTTCGCTAGCTCTGCCGAGGTCAGGCGCTTGCGCGCCTCCCAGGCGTGGCCTTTCGGCACCGCCACGAAGAAGGGCTCGTCATACACGGCGCGCGTCTCGATGCCCGGCTCGTCGAAGGGCAGCGCGATCAGGATGACGTCGACCTCGCCGGCCTTCAGCGCATCCGAGAGCCGGTGCGTGAAGTTCTCCTGGATGTGGAGCTGCATCGCCGGCACGGTTCGCCGCAGGATCGGGATCAGCCGCGGCAGCAGGTAGGGCCCGATGGTGTAGATCGCGCCCAGGCGCAGCGGCCCCGCCAGCGGATCGCGTCCCGCGGCGGCGAGGTCCTTGATGCGCGACGCCTCCTCCAGCACGCGCTGCGCCTGCTCGACGATCTTCTGTCCGGCAGGCGTCACCGTCACCTCGCCCGGGCCGCGCTCGAAGAGCTGTACGCCGAGCTCCTCCTCGAGCTTCTTCACCGCCACCGAAAGGGTCGGCTGGGATACGAAGCACGCTTCGGCGGCGTGGCCGAAGTGGCGCTCGCGCGCTACGGCGACGATGTAGCGCAGCTCGGTGAGCGTCACCGACGCGAAGCGAAGTAGAGAGGAATCCCCGCCGCCATCACGACGAGCCCGGCGCCCACCGCCCAGCCGAACTGCGGGCCGTACTCGGGATTGCGCACATAGTCGATGCTCGACCAGAGCATGTAGAGGCAGGCGATGCAGAAGACGAAGGGCACGTGCGGATAGAGCGGCGTGCTGAAAGCCGCCTTGTCTTTCGCGCGGTCGCGCAGCAGGAAGAAGCTCGTCGCCACGAGATACATGAAGGTCCAGAACACCGGCGTCGTGTAGGCGACCATCGCATTGAAACCGTCGGGCGTCGCTGCGCCGGCGCCCACCAGCAGGAGCGTGATCGCGCCCTGCAAAAGCAGGGCGTTGGCGGGCGTGCTGCCCTGCTCGCGCCAGTTGCCGAGGAATCGCAGGATGCGGAAGTCGCGCCCGAGCGCCCAGCTGGTACGCGCTCCGGTAAAGATCGCGGCGTTGATCGTAGTGAACACGGAGACGCAGACAATGAGCGCGATCACCACGGCGCCCTTCTCGCCAGCGATAACGCGCATGACGTCCGCGGCAACAGCTTTCGATTCGCGGATTCCGCCGTGGCCGAGAACGGCGAGATATCCCATGTTCACCAGAAGGTAGAGAGCGGTCACGGCGACAACGCCCCAGACCAGGATGCGTGTCATGTTGCGCCGCGCGTCGCGCACTTCGCCCGCGAGGTACGCCGCCTCGTTCCAGCCGCCGTAGGCGAGCAGCACGAAGATCATGCCGAAGCCGAAAGACCCGGAGCCGCCACCGCTGGACGCCTTGGGCGTGCCACCGATGACGATGGCGGCGACCGAGAAAAGCACCATGCCGGCGATGAGGATCGTCTCCATCACCTTCTGCAGCGCCTTGGATTGCAGCGTGCCGACCAGATTCAGCGCCGTCAGCACCACAGTGGCGCCCGCCGCCCAGAGGGCCGAGCTGTGCTTGCCGAGCGAGAAGATCTCGGACGCATAGTCGCCGAACACGAACGCGACCGCTGCGATCGCCCCGGTCTGGATCACCGTCATGCGCGACCAGGCGAAGAGGAAGGCAACGCCGCGGCCCATGCCTTCGTTGAGGAAGACGTATTCGCCGCCGGTATGCGGATGGCGCGACGCGAGCTCCGCATAGACCAGCGCGCCGCAGAGCGAGATCGCACCGCCCAGGAGCCATGCCAGGAGGAACGGTCCCGGGCCGCTGGTCGCACCGGCGACCATCGAAGGCGCCTTGAAGATGAGCGCACCGATGATCATGCCGACCGTGAGGAAGATGCCGTCGCCGACCGAGATCAGCTCTAGCGGGCGCGTTTCGCGAGCCATGGGTAGACCACCTTGTTGTTGCCGTCCGATACCGTAACTTCGCCCTCGATGGCGTCGCCGCGCACGGCGCCGACGAAATAATGATGCCAGGCGCGGTTGCGCACGATGCCGGTGATGACGAGCTTCACCTCCTCGCCCCGCAGCCGCGTGTTGCGCACCAGGAGATCGCGCCCCTCGGCGCGCACTTCGAGGTCGAGCATCTGATAGCGCTGCAAGATCTGGAAGCGCCAGTTGCCGCCATGCTGCGGCAGCGTGCTGGTCCAGGTGCCGCGCACGTCAGCCGGCACGACCCAGAGCTCGATCTTCGAGTTGCCGCCGATGCCGACCGGCTTCTCCGGCGTGCGCAGGGTGAGCGTTTCATCCGCCGGCCAGTCGCCAATGCCGCCGTCGTGGGACACGATGCGCGTGCCCGGCTTGAGGGCGAGAAAGCGCGGCAGGAGCTTGGCGTTGAAGTCCGGTAGCAGGTACATCGTGACGACCGTGGCGCGTGAAAGGTCGGTCTCGACGATGTCGCGCACCTCGAAGCGCGCACGGTCGGCGACGCCCGCCGCACTGGCGTTCTGCGTCGCGAGCTTGACCAGGTTCGGATCGAGATCGACGCCGCGGCCCCGCGCGCCGCGCTTTGCCGCCTCGATGACAATGCGGCCGTCGCCCGAGCCGAGGTCGATCACCGTATCGCCGGGGCGGATCTCCGCCATGCGCAGCATGCGCTCGACGATCTCCATCGGCGTCTGCACGTAGGGCACCGTGCCGTCGTCCCAGCCCCAGCTCTGCCCCCACGCCTGCGTTTGCACGAGAGCGATGAAAATCAGCGAGCGGACGAGCGCGCGGAGCATAGGCGGCGAGCACTAATACCTTTGACTGACCTGCAAAGCAAGCGTAGCTTCGCGCCCAATATGAACAAGACGCTCGCCTTCCCCTCGATCCTCGCCCTCGGCCTGCTCGCAGCGGCTTGCACCACCGCGCCTGTGGAATACAAATATGTCGGCCCAGGCCGCGAGCTGATCAAGGATGCCGACGGCCACGTCGTCGGCCAGAAGGAAATGCTGCGCGATGCCGACACTGGCGAGCAGTACGAGCACGTCACGTACTTCACGCCGCGCCGCGACGCGGGCGGCAAAATCGTCGGCTACGAAGAGCCGCAGCCGCCAGGCGTCGTCGTCCGCGACCTGCAGGGCCGGCGCGTCGGCGTGAGGTACACCGATTTGCGCAGCCGCGGCACCAATCCGCGCAGCGATGGCGTCACCGTCATCATCACGAAGCCCGAGGAGTAGCGCGTAAAATCCGCGCTGCCGCGCCCCGGTAGCTCAGTGGATAGAGCAGTCCCCTCCTAAGGGACAGGTCGCACGTTCGATTCGTGTCCGGGGTGCCACGCAATCGACCCTCAGCGAAAAGAAACCCATGCGCCCAGTCATTTTGCTCGCTGCTTTCGCTGCAAGCTCCGTCCTCGCCGCCACCGAGCGTCCCGAAGACCGCTGGAACCTCTCCGACATGTATCCCACCGTCGCCGCCTGGCAGCAGGACGCGGCGAAGCTCGAATCGCAGCTCAAGGCGTTCGCCGGCTGCCGCGGGCATCTCGGCGATTCCACCGCGCGGCTGAAAAGCTGCCTCGATACGCTCTCGGATTTCACCAAGCGCTATGCGCGCCTTGAAACGTACGCCTCCGAGCTGCTCTCCGAGGACACCGGGAAGCCGGAGAGCCTCGAGCTCCAGGAAAAATCACGCGCGCTGGGTGCGCATCGCGAAGAAACCACCGCGTTTCTCAAGCCCGAGGTGCTGCGTCTGGGCCGCGCCAAGGTCGACGCGCTCCTGAAAGGCGACAAATCGCTTGCGATGTACCAGCACGCGCTGGACGACATCGTCCGCATGGCGGCACACACGCTGGACGCGAAAGGCGAAGGCATCGTGGCGAGCTTCGAGCTCTCGGAAGGTGCGGCGGGATCGACCTACCGCATCCTGTCGAACGCCGAGATGCCGTGGCCCACGGTGAAACTCTCCGACGGAAGAGAAGTCAAGCTCGATCAATCGGCCTACACGCAATACCGCGAGCTGCACAACCGCGACGACCGCAAGAAGGTGTTCGACGCGTTCTGGGGAAAGTGGAAGGAGTTCGAACGCACCTTCGGCGTCACGCTGACCGAGAGCCTGAAGAAAGACGCGGTCTACACCAAGGTGCGCAAGTATCCGAACACCCTCGCGCGCTCACTCGACCGGGAGCGCATTCCGTCGACCGTGTACGAGACGCTGATTGCCGAGACGAACAAGGGCCTGCCGACGCTGCACCGCTACTTCCGGTTGCGCGGCCGGATGCTGGGCTTGAACGACGGCGATATGCGCTACTACGACATCTACCCGCCGCTCATCGAGAGCTCGCTCAAATATCCGCTGCATGAAGCGAAGCAAATGACCCTGGAGGCGGTGAAACCCCTCGGGGAAAAGTATGGGAAGGCGATGCGCGCGGGTTTCGAGAACCGCTGGATGGACGCCTACCCGCGCCCGCGCAAGCAATCGGGCGCGCACATGGCCGGCTCCGCCTATGACGTGCATCCCTTCGTGCTGATGAACTACAACGACAACTACGAGTCGGTGTCGACGCTCGCGCACGAATGGGGCCACGCGATGCACTCGTATTTCACCAATGCATCGCAGCCCTTCATCAACTCCGACTACGCCACCTTCGTCGCCGAGATTGCCTCGACGTTCAACGAAGCGATGCTGCTCGAGAACGCCCTGCAGAGCGCCAAGAACGACGATGAGCGCCTGCTCTACCTCGGCTCCGCGCTCGAGGGCCTGCGCGCCACCTTCTTCCGCCAAGCCATGTTCGCCGAGTTCGAGCGCGACATCCATGCGCGCGCCGACAAGGGCGAGTCGCTCTCCGGCAAGAAACTGTCCGACATCTACGGCGAGATCCTGCGCCGCTACCACGGCGAGCGCGAAGGCGTGGTGAAGATCGACGATCTCTACACCGTCGAGTGGGCCTACATCCCGCACTTCTATTACACGTTCTATGTGTTCCAGTACGCGACCTCGATCGCCGCGAGCTCGCTCCTCGCCGATGCCGTGCTGAAGGGCGAGCCCGGGGCGCGCGACCGGTACCTGAAGCTCCTCGGCTCGGGCGGCCCGGACTATCCGTACGAGCTCGTCAAGGCGGCCGGCGTGGACCTCGCCAGCTCCGCGCCGTACCAGGCCGTCATCGGCCGGATGAACCGCGTAATGGACGAGATCGAGGCCATCGAAGCCCGCCGGAACCGCAGGTGAGCGGCCCGACGCCGTTCATCGGTTGGCTGGATTTTGCGCTGCCGCTGGCACCGATAATTCATTCCGGATCAGTCGCTTAGGCGATGGAATTAGTGCACAGCGACAGATTACCTTTGCGTCCGCTACTGGCAAGGCGTACAGTCGGACCGCAGTCTCGACAATAAGAAATGAAGGAAAGCACATGAAAACACTCAAGAGGACAGCAGTGATTCTTGCCCTCGGCCTCGCGGCTGGCGGCTGCTCGATCCTCGACACGAAGCCCGTGGCGCGCGAGGACCTGACGAACGCCCAGGGTCACGTCGTGGGCTACAAGGAAATGATGCGCGACGCCCGCACCGGCGAAGAGATGGCGCAGATCGCCCTCTACGTCCCGCAGTTCGGCAACCGCGGCGAGATCATCGGCTACGAAGAGCGCGTGCGCGGCGGCAGCGTGTTGCACGACCTGAACGGCAAGCGCATCGGCGGACGTTGGGACGACCTGCGTGGGCGCGGCACCAACCCGCAAAGCAAGGGCCTCCTCATCGTCGTGCGCGGCAAGCGCTCGGACGACGTGGCGATGGCCAAGGCACCCTCGATCGAGGACCTGATCCAGCTCGCCAGACTCTCGAACTAGCAGAACCTACAGGAGAAGCGGCGCCGTCCATTGGACGGCGCTTTTTTTTTGGCCATGTTTCCCGGCAAATGGTGCGACGAGGTGCGCGTCGCCGGCCGTTTCGGCACGAGCGTCACCGTGACCGAAGCGCATCTCGTCCTCGGCTCGGGCATGTTCGGCGACTTCAATCCGCTTCACGTCGACGAGGAATCCGCGCTCCGGTCGCTCTTTGGCGGGCGCATCCTGCACGGACCTTTCACGAGCGCGCTCGTCTCGGCGCCGGTCGGCATGTATTTCTCGGGCACGGCCATCGCCTACCTCGAGCACGCTTGCCGTTTCAAGAAAGCCGTGCGGCCGGGCGACACGCTGACCACCGAGTGGACCGTGACCGAGAAGCTCGACAAGCCCAAGCACAAAGGCGGCATCTGCGTGCTGCGCGGCACCGCGCACAATCAGAGGGGCGAGCTGGTCGTGGAAGCCGACGGCAAGATCCTCGTCAGCGCGCGTGCGTCGCGTTGAGCCGGCGCATCCAGCTTCGGTCGACCGCGTTCTTCCACCACCAAGCCCAGCGTCCTTCCACGCTCCAGCCTCCGCGCGAGGCGATCGCATAGCGCGCGCCGCAACTCATGAGCAGCAGCGCGTTCGGCTGCGGCTCATAGGCCTCGAGAGCGGTGCCGGCGGCGAGATGCCGCAGGTTGCGCTCGAGAACCGCGCCTTGGCGCACCGCATGCACGCCCGACTTGGCCTCGGCGAGCGCCGCGCAATCGCCGACCGCGAAGACATGAGGGTGCGACACGCTGCGAAGCGCGGGGTCGACCCGCACGAAGCCGCCGTCGTCGAGCGCAAGCCCGCTGGACGCAAGCCACTCGAGGGGCGCGGGGCCCGTGGCCCATAGAACCGTGTCGAACTGCTGGCGTGCGCTGCCGGCGACCACCAGTGGACCGCTTTCAATGGCATCGACTCGCATGCCGGGGCGGTAGTCCACGCCAACCCGGCGGAGCCGCCGCCCGACGCGTCGCGCGAGAGCTTCCGGAAATGCCGCGCGCGCCGAATAGAGCGTCACCTCGCCGCCGCGATGGCGCAGCGCCATGGCGAGCTCCGCGCCCGCAGCCCCGCCGCCGGCGATGGCGATGTGCCCCACTCGCCTCAGGCCGTCGACCAGCCGCTCGAACGGTTTCACGGGCAAGGCGAATTGGCGGCAGCCCGGAACATTGTCCTCGGGCCGCGATCCCGCGTTCAGGGACGCGACATCGAAGCCGATGGTTCTGCCGTCGACCAGCGTGGCGGTGCGCCGTTCGGCATCGAGGGCTGTCAAGGCCGCGGGTACGAACTCGGCATAGGCGCGCTCGGCCAGCAGGGCGACGTCGAACTCCGCTTCCTCGCGGCGGTAATGCCCGGCGATCACCCCGGGCAGCATCGCGGAATAGAGCTGGCGCGCATTCGGCGAGACGAGCGTGAGACGCGCGCCGTAGAGCGGCTGCCGGGCAAGCGCCGCAAGAAGGCGCGCGTGCGCATGGCCCGCGCCGACAAGCAGGACGCGCTTCACGTCCTACGGATCTTCGCTTCCTCGCGCTTGCGCAACTCTTTGCGCTGCACCTTGCCCGTCGTGGTCATAGGCAGCGCGTCGATGAACTCGATCTCGCGCGGATACTCGTACGGCGCGAGGCGCCCACGCACATGCCCCTGGATGTCCTCGATCAGCGCCTGCGACGGCAACTCGCCCGGCTGCAGCACGACGAATGCCTTCACGATCGCGCCGCGCGTCTCGTCGGGCTTGCCGATCACCGCGGCATTCGCGATCGCGCGGTGCTTCACCAGGCAGCTTTCGATCTCGGCCGGCCCGATGCGGTAGCCCGCGCTCTTGATGACGTCGTCCGAGCGGCCCTGGTACCAGAAGTAGCCGTCGGCATCGGTCTTGCCCTGGTCGCCCGTGCAGCCCCATTCGCCGACGAACTTGTCCTTCGTCGCCTGCGGATTCTTCCAGTACTCGAGGAAGAAGACGGGATCATCGCCGCGGTGCACCGCGATCTCCCCCAGCTCCCCCGGGGGCAATTCGGCGCCCTTGTCGTCGACGACGGCGACGCGATGTCCCGGGTACGGGCGCCCGATCGATCCCGGCTTCACCGGCCAGGCGGCGTGGCAGTTGCCCACCACGTAGTTGATTTCGGTCTGGCCGAACATCTCGTTGATCGTGACGCCGAGTTCGGCCTTCGCCCATTCGATGACGGTTACGCCCACCGATTCGCCGGCGCTCATGATCGAGCGCAGGTTCAACGCATACTTCTTGCGCGGCTCGGGCACGGCCTTCATCATCAGCTTGAGCGCGGTGGGAAACAGAAACGAATTGCGCACGCCGTACTTGTCGAGCAGATAGAACGCGCGCTCGGCGTCGAAGCGCCCGCGATAGCCGAGGATCGGCACGCCGAACATCCACGAGGGAAGCAGCGCGTCCATCAGGCCGCCGGTCCAGGCCCAATCGGCGGGCGACCAGAACAGGTCGCCCTTCTGCGGGAAGAAATCGTGCGAATGCACGAACCCGGGCGCGTTCCCAATCAGCACGCGATGCGCCTTCAGCGCACCCTTCGGCGGACCGGTCGTGCCGCTCGTGTAGACGATCAGTGCCGGATCGTTCGCCGCGGTATCCACGCGCGCGAAATTGCCACTCGCCTTCGACAGCAGTTCGTCGTAGGCATGAACCCCGGCTTCGCGCGCGCCGCCCACGCCGATCACATGGCGCAGGCTCGGCACCTTGTCCTTCACCGCCCAGAGGTTGGCGAGGGTGGTGGGCTCGACGAGCGCCACGCTCGCCTCGGCGTGCGCCAGGCGATATTCCAGCGCGTCGGTGCCGAAGAGGTGCGAGAGCGGCAGCGCGATGGCGCCCATCTGAAAGATCGCCATGTAGGCAATCGCGGTTTCAGGACGCTGCGGCAGGATGATCGCCACGCGGTCACCGCGCTTGACGCCGAGTCCGGCGAGCGCGTTCGACAGCCGGTTCGCCGCGATCTGGACGTCCCAGAACGAGTACGCGGCACACGCGCCCGATTCGTCCTCCCAGTAGAGCGCGAAACGGTTGCGATCGTCGGCCCACTGTCCGCAGCACGCGTGCGCCATGTTGTAGCGCGCCGGCACATTCCAGCGAAAGGCGCGGTACAGCTCGGCATAGCGGTCGACCATGGTCTAATTCAGTTTACATGAGGGTCGACGCACTGGTGTTCGACGCGTACGGCACGCTGTACGACGTCCACTCCGTCATGCGGCGCTGCGAAAGCTGTTTTCCCGCCAACGGCATGCAGCTCTCGCAACTCTGGCGCGCGAAGCAGCTCGAGTACACCTGGCAGCGCAGCCTGATGCAACGGTATGTGCCTTTCTCGCAGGTGACGCGAGAGGCGCTCGCCTACTCCTGCGCCGCGCTCGGGCTGGACGCCGGTCCGCACGCCGCCGCGCTGATGGAGGAGTACCTGCATCTCGCACCCTTTCCCGAGGTGCCCGCGGCGCTCGAGCGCCTGAAAATGAAGCGCGCGATCCTCTCGAACGGCTCGCCGGACCTGCTCGACCCGCTGGTGCGCAACTCGGGCCTGCGGTTCGACGCGGTGCTCAGCGTGGACGAGCTGAAGATCTACAAGCCGGCGCCGCAGGTCTACGCGCTGGCGGTGAAGCGCCTCGGCGTACCCAAGGAACGCATCGGCTTCGTCTCCTCGAACTGCTGGGACGCGCTGGGCGCCAAGTCGTACGGCTTTCGGGTCTACTGGATCAACCGGGGCGGGGCGCCGCTGGATCGGCTCGGCTTCACGCCGGACGAACAAGTGAAATCACTCGATGAAATTCTGCGCTAACTGCGGCGCGAAGGTGGTGCAGCGCGTGCCGCCGGGCGACAGCTTGCCGCGCTGGGTCTGCGACCAGTGCGGCGAGATTCATTACCAGAACCCGAAGATGGTCGTCGGCACGATCCCCGAGCACGAAGGGCGGATCCTGCTTTGCCGGCGGGCGATCGAGCCGCGCTACGGCTACTGGACGCTCCCCGCCGGCTTCATGGAGAACGACGAGTCGACCTCGCAGGCGGCCCTACGCGAGACCCAGGAGGAAGCCGGCGCCAATATCGAGATGGGCGAGCCCTTCACGCTCATTTCGGTGCCGAGGGTGAACCAGGTGCACCTTTACTACCGGGCGCGGCTGCGCGACCTCGAATTCAAGCCTGGCGAAGAGACACTGGAGGTCGCGATGATGGACGAAGGCGAGATCCCCTGGAAGGAGATCGCCTTCCGCACCGTCGGCCTCACCCTCAAGCACTGGTTCGCGGATCGCGGGCACGGCGCCTTCCGCTTCCACGCCGAGGACATCGCCTAATGCGACGCCGCGATTTCGTCGCTTTCTGCGCCGCCGAGGCGGCGACGCGCGCGGTCGCCGATGATGCGCAGCCGCGCGCGCACTCGCGGGCGCGCCTCGTCGATGGTGCCGGTGCGCCGGTTCTCGCGAAGGCGGTTCCGGTCAATCACAACCTCATCTTCCACTACCCCTACGCCGCCACACCCTGCTTCCTCCTGAATTTGGGGCGGCCGGTCGCGGGCTCGACCCATCTGAAAACCGCCGACGCCAAGGCCTACGAGTGGCACGGCGGCGTGGGCGAGAACCGCGCGATCGTCGCCTATTCGGCGATCTGCGCGCACAAGCTGACCTATCCGACGCGCGACATCAGCTTCATCAGCTTCCGCGAAGAAAAGAGCGCCCGCAACCGCTTCGGCTCCGTGATCCACTGCTGCTCCGAGCACAGCCAGTACGACCCCGCCGAGGGCGGCCGGGTCGTCGCGGGTCCCGCGCCGCAGCCGCTGGCCGCGATTCTCCTCGAGCACGATGCCCGCACCGATGAGCTCTTTGCGGTGGGCACGCTGGGCGGCGAGCTGTTCAATGAATTCTTCGAGAAGTACGCCTTCCGCCTCGAGATGGAGCTCGGCCGGACCGCGCGCGCCGCGGTAAACGGCGACTGCGTCGTGCAGCCGCTCGAGAACTTCTGCCGGCAACAGGTTAAGTGCTAGCGTGGCTCGAAGGCTCTGAACCGTTTCCGCCGGTCGAGCGCGCGCTCAAGGATCCCAACGGGCTTCTCGCCGCCGGCGGCGATCTTTCCCCCCCGCGGCTGCTGGAGGCCTACCGGCACGGCGTGTTTCCCTGGTACTCCGCGGCCGAGCCTGTCCTCTGGTGGTCGCCCGATCCGCGCATGGTGCTGCACTGCGACGAGCTGAAGGTCGCGCGGTCGCTCGCCAAGAGCGTTCGGAACAAGGGCTACGAGGTGCGCACCGACACCGCGTTCGAGGCCGTGCTGACCGGGTGCGCCGACCGCGAGGAAGGCACCTGGCTCGGACGCGGCATGCGCGCTGCTTACCTCGCGCTGCACCGCGGGGGCCATGCGCATTCGTTCGAGACCTGGCGCGGCGCCGATCTGGTCGGAGGGCTCTACGGGGTCGCGCTGGGACGCATGTTCTACGGAGAATCGATGTTCTCCCGCGCCACCGATGCATCGAAAGTCGCGCTGGTGGCACTGGTTCAGGAACTCAAGGCACGCGGCTTCCCTCTCATCGATTGCCAGATGCACACCCCGCTCCTCGCCTCGCTTGGCGGACGCGAAATCCCGCGTCGTCAGTTTTTGCGGCTGCTCACGCCCTTGGTAAACTACCCTGAGCCTTCGGGCCATTGGCATGTCACGACTTAACGACCTTCCGCACGCCGTACTGCAGTTCTACGTAACTGCGCCCTACCCGTGCAGCTACCTGCCGGACCGGATGGCGCGCTCGCAGGTCGCGACGCCCAGCCACCTCATCAACACCGAGCTTTATGGCGACCTCGTCAAGGCCGGCTTCCGCCGCAGCGGCATCTTCACCTACCGGCCGCATTGCGATGCCTGCCGCGCCTGCGTGCCGGTGCGCATCCCGGTCGCCGATTTCGTCGCCAGCCGCTCGCAGCGCCGCGCGTGGAAGCAGCACCAGGCGCTCGTCGCACACGTCCAGCCGCTCAAATTCCGCCTCGAACACTATGCGCTTTACCTGCGCTACCAGTCGAAGCGCCACTCGGGCGGCGGCATGGACAATGACAGCCGCGACCAGTATTCGCACTTCCTCCTGCAGAGCCGCGTCGATACGCGCCTGCTGGAATTCCGCGACGCCGGGCAGCTCGCCATGGTGTCGATCGTGGACTTCCTGCCCGACGGCCTGTCGTCGGTCTACACGTTCTACGAGCCCGACCGACGCGGCGCGAGCTTCGGCACCTACAACGTGATGTGGCAGATCGAGCAGTGCCGGCGCCTCGGGCTGCCGTATCTGTATCTCGGCTACTGGATCCGCGAGAGCCCGAAGATGGCCTACAAGTCGAAGTTCGAGCCGATCGAGGGTTTCATGGGCGGCGTCTGGCGTCGCCTGGGCTGTCGCGAGGCTGCGTGAGCCTTTACGGGCTCGCCAGGCCTCTCCTTTTTTCCCTAGACGAAGAGAACGCCCACCAGCTCGCATTGCGCACCGCTGGAGTGGCTGGACTCTTCAGCGCGCCGGTCGCGCGCAGCCCGGTGCGTGTGATGGGCATCGAGTTCCCGAACCCGGTCGGCCTGGCCGCAGGACTCGACAAGAACGCCGAGCATATCGACGCGCTCGCCGCACTCGGCTTCGGCTTCATCGAAGTCGGCACGGTCACGCCGCGCGCGCAACCGGGCAATGCGCGGCCGCGCCTGTTCCGCATTCCCGAGCGCGAGGCGATCATCAATCGCTTCGGCTTCAACAACGTCGGCGTCGACGCTTTCATCGCCAACGTGCGCGGGTCGCGCTGGAACGGGGTGCTCGGCATCAACATCGGCAAGAACGCCGATACGCCGGCCGAGCGCGCGGCCGACGACTACGCGACCTGCCTCGAGCGGGTCTACGCACATGCGGCATACGTGACGATCAACATCTCGTCGCCCAATACGAAAGGCCTGCGCGCGCTGCAGGAGGCGCACCAGCTCGACGCCCTCCTTTCGCGCCTGAGCAGGCTGCGCGAGCAGCTGATGGAACGCCACAGTCGCCGGGTGCCGCTGGTCGTCAAGGTGGCACCCGACCTCGGCGTTGAAGAGATCCAGTCCATCGCCGACGCGGTGCGCAGGCACAGAATCGAGGGCGTGATCGCGACGAACACCTCCGTCTCGCGCACCGGCGTCGAGGGATTGCGCCATGCGAACGAGGCCGGCGGGCTGTCGGGCGCACCGATCCGCGAGATGGCGGCGCAGGTGCTGCGCTCCTTTGCCGCCGCGCTGAAAGGAGAAATCGCGCTCATCGGCGCCGGCGGCATCATGTCCGGCCGCGATGCGGCGGAGAAATTCCGTGCCGGCGCCTCCCTGGTCCAGCTCTACACCGGGCTCATCTACCGCGGCCCCGACCTCGTCTCCGCATGCGCATCGGCGTTCCGCGCGAGATAAAGGACGGCGAGTCCCGCGTCGCGCTCACGCCCGCGGCCGTCGCGCAGCTAAAGAACGTGGTCGTCGAGCCCGGCTGCGGCGCCGCAGTAGGTTTCCCCGACGCTCAATACTTGGCCGCAGGCGCGAGCCTTGGCAATGCGTGGGACTGCGAGTTGGTGGTGAAGGTGAAAGAGCTGCAAGAGGCTGAATACCGCAAGCCGCGGCGCGGCCAGATCGTTTGCGCCTTCCATCAGTTCACCGCCGAGCCGGACCTCCTCGAGGCGGCGCTCGCGAGCGGCGCGACGTTCGTCGTTTATCACACGGTCGGACAGGCGAGCGGCCGCTATCCGATCCTTTCGCCTATGTCGGCGATCGCCGGACGCCTCGCGATACAGGTCGGCGCATGGTGCTTGCAGCGGCCAAACGGCGGCAGCGGCGTACTGCTTCCGGGCTTGGACGACGTGCCACCGGGAAAGATCGTCATCCTCGGCGCCGGCACGGTCGGCGCGAACGCGCTGGCTGTGGCGCATGGTCTAGGCGCCGCCATCAGCGTCTTCGCACGCACTGATCGCCGATTCGGCGCCTTGCGTGAGCGGTTCCCGCGCGCAAGGTACGGCACCGGCGTCGATGCCGGCGCGGTCATCGACGCGGATCTCGTCATCGGCGGCGTGTTTCTCCCGGGACAGCGCTCGCCCAAGCTTCTCAGCCGCGGCACCGTTGCCGCCATGCGGCCGGGCTCGGTGCTCGTCGATGTCGGCATCGACCAGGGCGGTATCGCCGAAACCTCCCACCCGACAACGCATAGCGATCCGACATTCATTGCCGAAGGCGTGGTGCACTATTGCGTGCCTAATATGCCGGCCGCCTGCCCGCGAACCGCCAGCCTGGCGCTCGAGCGCGCGGTGCTACCTTACGTGCGCATGCTGGCCAACGGAGAGATGGACGCAGATCTGCAAAGTGGCATCCAAGTGTCCGCAGGAAAAGTGACACACGCCGAGCTCGCACGGCAGAGCGGAAGATGAAGCGGGCCGCGATCGCGATAGTGGATGAAGCGGCGTGCATAGGCTGCACGCGGTGCATCGATGCCTGCCCGGTCGACGCGATCGTCGGCGCGCAGGGCTACATGCACACCGTGGTCGAAGACTGGTGCATCGGCTGCGCGCTTTGCGTGCCGCCCTGCCCGGTCGACTGCATCGACATGGTGCCGCCGCACGCCGAGTGGACGGCGCGCCTCAAGCGTACCGCCGGCGAGCGCGGCCGGCGACGGCAACAGCGCCTCGCGGCAAGCGAAGTGCGCTCGCACGGCGACGCCGAACGCAAGCGGATCCTGGCGGCGCTGCTCGGGCGCAAATGAATCCCGAGAAGCGCCGCAAGATCTACGAGCGGCTGCGCGCGGCCAATCCGCACCCCACCACCGAGCTCAAATACGGCACGCCGTTCGAGCTCCTCGTCGCCGTGGTGCTTTCCGCGCAAGCGACCGACAAGTCGGTGAACCTGGCGACGGCGACGCTCTTTCCCGCAACGCCGGGGAAAATGGTCAAACTCGGCGTCGCCGGGCTCGAGGGCTACGTCAAGCGGATCGGCCTTTACCGCACCAAGTCCAAGAATGTAGTGGCCCTTTCGAAATTGATCCTGGAGAAGCATTGCGGCGCCGTGCCCCAGAACCGCGAAGCGCTCGAGGAACTCCCCGGCGTGGGCAGAAAGACTGCGAACGTGGTGCTCAACACCGCGTTCGGCCAGCCGACGGTAGCGGTCGACACGCACATCTTCCGCGTCGCCAACCGCACCGGCCTCGCGCCGGGCAAGGATCCGCGCGAGGTGGAGGACCGGCTGGTGAAATTCACCGCGCCGGAATTCCTGCAGAACGCGCACCATTGGCTGATCCTGCACGGCCGCTATGTTTGCACCGCGCGCAAGCCCGGCTGCCCGGAATGCGTGATCCGCGACCTGTGCGAGTTCAGGCAGAAGACCAAGGCCTGAGATGTTCGACCCGTCGCGCGACCAGGTGCGGGACACCTTCTTCGAGGCGTGGCGCAAGTACCGCGCCGGCGAGCCGCTCGCCGGCATCGAGACTATCGCGCTCGATGTGATCCTGGCACACCCGGAGTACCACGCCATGCTGAGCGATCCCGGCGGTCATCGCGACAAGGACTACGTCGACCAGGGCAACCCGTTCCTCCACATGAGCCTGCACACGGCGCTCGAGGAGCAGATCTCCATCGACCAGCCGCCGGGCATCGTCGCCCGCTTCCGGGCGCTCGTCGGCCGCCGCGGCGCGCGGCACGCGGCGCTGCACGAGGCGATCGAGTGCCTGGCGGAGACGATGTGGCGAGCCCAGCGCGACAAAATGCCGCCGGACGCCGACGCCTATCTCGAGTGCCTGGAGCGACGCGCCCGAAAGTAGATTTGTATCGACACCAAATGGACTAGGCCGGCCGAGCCGGACTGACATCTTGCGCCCGGCATGATGGCTTCATGAGATTCCTCTTCCTGATCGCGGCGCTCGTCATGGCCCACGCCGCGCCGCTCGCCTGGTCGGCCGACTTCAACGCCGGGACCGCGATCCTGGTCGCCAAGCGCGAGATGCACGATCGCGTGTACGGCAGTACGGTCGTCATCGTGCGGCCGCTCGGCGAGGCGCGCCACATCGGGTTCATCGTGAACAAGCCGACCACGGTGACGCTCGGCAAGCTCTTTCCCAAGCATCCCCCCTCGCAGAAGGTGGTCGATCCGGTCTATCTCGGCGGCCCGATGGGGCCGGAAGTCGTGTTCGCAATGGTCAAGGGACGCCAGAGCCCTGGCGGGCGGTCGCTGCAGCTGACACCGGGGCTTTTCGTCGCCTTCGACAGCTCGATCGTCGATCGCATCATCGAGAGCCAGCCCACGGAGGCGCGCTTCTTCGCCGGCATGGTGCTATGGCAGCCGGGGGAGCTCTCCGAGGAGGTGAAGCGCGGGCTCTGGTACGTGCTCGACGCGGCGCCGGAGGTCTGCCTGCGCAAGTCGATGGACGGGCTCTGGGACGAGCTCGTCGGCCGCGCCGAGCGGCAAGCGAATACGATCTAAAAACTATCGCTGGTCGTGCAGCGACGTGTTCGCCTGGCTCGAGAACCAGGCCGCCACGTCTTCGATATCCTGCTTCGATAGCTGCGCCGCGAAGCCCTTCATGATCGGGTTCGTGCGGCGGCCGTTCTTGTAGTCGCCAAGCGCCTGCACCAGGTAATCGTAGTACTGCCCCGCGAGCAGCGGCTGGTCCCGCGCCGAAGGCTCGTTGCCGTCCGCCCCGTGGCAGGCAACACAGACCTGAGCCGCCTTTTGCTTGCCCTTCGCCGCATTGCCGCCCGCCTGCGTGCTCATCGCCACGAGCGCACCCAGCATCACCGCGAGCAGGCGAATCATTTCGCGGGCCTGCCGTAGTAGTCGGCCAATTTTTTCATCTGCTCCTCGTCCAGGCTCGCCGCGATGCCGCGCATCGACGGATGCGAGCGGTCGCCGGACTTGTAGGCCTTGAGCGCCGAGACGATGTAGTCCGGCTGCTGGCCGGCGATCTTCGGCACGTGATAGACCTGCGGATAGGCCGTCTTGTATCCGGGAATGCCATGGCAGCCGATGCACTGCGCGTGGAAATTTTCGGTGCCGGCATGCGGCACGGCGGCGCCCGCCTTGTCCTGCGCGAACGCGGCTTGAGCGCCGAGCGCAAATACGGTGGCAGCGAGCGAGGCGAGAATGGGCTGGGACATTTCGCTTTTTTTGGAGTCCGAGGGTGCGGAAGTCTAGCGCAAAGCCACTGCTAGAATCCAATTTTCCCCGCTCGGAAACTGAGGTATTAGCGAAATGCGGTTCAAGGGCTCCGATGCCTACGTCTCGACCGAGGACCTGACGCTCGCGGTCAACGCGGCGATCACGCTCCAGCGGCCGCTGCTCGTCAAGGGCGAGCCCGGCACCGGCAAGACGATGCTTGCCGTGGAGGTCGCCAAGTCGCTCGGCGTGCCGCTCCTCGAGTGGCACATCAAGTCGACCACCAAGGCGCAGCAGGGACTCTACGAATACGACGCCGTGAGCCGCCTGCGCGACTCGCAGCTCGGCGACCAGCGCGTGCACGACATCCACAACTACATCGTCAAGGGCATGCTGTGGCAGGCCTTCACCGTCGAGAAGCCGGTGGTGCTGCTGATCGACGAGGTCGACAAGGCCGACATCGAGTTTCCGAACGACCTCTTGCGCGAGCTCGACCGCATGGAGTTCTACGTCTACGAGACGCGCGAGCTGGTGAAGGCAAGGCACCGCCCGATCGTCTTCATCACCTCCAACAACGAGAAGGAGCTGCCCGACGCCTTCCTGCGCCGCTGCTTCTTCCACTACATCCGTTTCCCGGACAAGGAGACGATGGAGAAGATCGTCGCGGTGCATTTCCCGACGCTGAAGAAGTCCTTGCTGCGCGAGGCGCTGGAAGTCTTTTTTGAAGTCCGGGAAGTACCCGGCCTAAAGAAGAAGCCGTCGACCAGCGAATTGCTCGACTGGCTCAAGCTGCTACTCGCGGAAGACATCCCGCCGGAAGCGCTGCGCTCCAAGGACAGGAAGACGATCATCCCGCCGCTTCACGGCGCGCTCCTCAAGAACGAGCAGGACGTGCACCTCTTCGAGCGCCTCGTGTTCATGACGCGCGCGAAGAGCAGCTAGCCGCGCCTACAGCTCTTCCTCCCCGAAATAGCGATTTGCCATCACCTGGCAGCGCTTCACCAAGCGCTGCTCGTCGGCGCCGTAGTCCGCCACCGCATTGTGGATCGTGCCGATGTCCTCCCAGACGAGCACATCGCCCTCTTCCCATTGCGACGTATGGATGTACTCGGGCTTCAGCTGATGCTCGAAAAGGAAGGCAAGCATCTCGTCGCTCTCCCTCTCCGGTAGCTCGTTGATGCGCACAGCGTAGCCCGGGTTGCAGTAGAGCACGCGCTTCCCGGTAAGCGGGTGGCGCAGGAAGATCGGATGCGGCACGGGCGGCTTCGCTTTTCGTTGTGCCTCGCTGAGCGGCGGCCGCTTGCTGCCCTTCTCCCGCCGCATCATTTCCCAGAACTTGTTGAAGTCATGCAGCACGGTCTTGCCTTCCAGCTTCGTCTTCACCTCCGCCGGTAGATCCGCATAGGCCGCCTGCATGTTGCTGAATTGCGTGGCGCCGAGCGGCTTGCCGTCGCGCTTGGGGATCTTGATCCCATAGAGCACGTTGGCGAAGGCGGCCATCCGGCTGTACGACATGTCGGTGTGCCAGCCCTGCCCGGCGTCGGCGAGCCCGATCGCCTTCCCGTTCTCGACGATGTTCGAAAGGATCATCACCTCGGGCACGCCGGGCTCCTGATAGCCCTGCGAGCCGACGTTGATCTCCAGGTCGCCGAGCTGCCGGCTAAAGTCGGCAAGCTCTCGTCCGGTGAGCCTCTGCTTCGGAAAGCGCACGACGCCATGTCCACCCAGCGCCTTCAGCACGCCGACCAACTCCGCGGCCGGCAAAGGCCAGGCGAGATCGAGTCCTTCGATGCGCGCGCCCAGCGCCTCGCCGCTCGGGATGACGTTCATCTCGGCAGTTTAACGAACTCGGCGAGCGGCATTCCCTCGCCCAGCTTCTCCAGGCGCTTGGCTTCCGACGCCGCGAGGCGCTGCGCGACGACGAGCACTTCCGCTGCGCGCGCCAACGGCACGAAGCAAACACCGCATTCGTCGGCGAGCACGAGGTCACCCGGGTTCACCTCGACGCCGGCGATTTGCACGCGCTGGTTCACCGCCATGGTTTCGATGCGCCATTTGCCCGTGATGGGACTCACACCGGCAGACCAGATCGGGTAGCCGATCCGGCGCGAGTGATCGATGTCGCGCACGGCGCCGTCGACGATCGCGGCGATCTCGCCCTGGCGCTTGCCGATGCTGGCCGAAACGCCGCCCATGCTCGAGATCCCGGCGACACCCTGCACGACGAGGACATCGCCTGCCTCGGCGAGGTTGTGCGCCTCGATATCCGCGAGGCCTGAGACCTTGCGTTTTTCCGGTGACTTCCGGTTGAGCACGGTAAGCGCCCGCCCGACGATGCGCGCGGATGGATCTGTCGGGCGCAACGTCGAGGCCGGTACCGCGCCGGCGATGCCGCATTCATCGAGCGCATCGGACGTCGTGCCGGTGAGATCTTCGAGCGCGCGGAAACCTTCGATCATCTTTGCCGCGAGGCGCGGCAATTCCATCGTGCCGATTGCGCCGGGCTGCAGCTTTCCGAGCGGAGCTTTGACCATAGAATGTTCCGCGATCATGGCCGAGCCCTCCCCTTCGTTCAACCCCAATCCGCGAAAACCCAGGCTCAAGCTTCCTGCCGGGGCCACGGATACGCATTTCCACGTCTTCGGGCCGCAGAAGCGCTTCCCGTTCGCACCCGAGCGCAGCTATACGCCGACCTGCGACGCGCCGAAGGAAACGCTCTTCGCTCTGCACGCCAAGATGGGTATCGCCCGGGGTGTGGTGGTGCAGTCGGCGGCGCATGGCTTCGATAACGCCGCTGCTGCCGATCTGCTGGCCGCCAACAAGAACTACCGCGGCGTCGCGCTCGCGCCGGCGAGCACCAGCACGGCGGACCTCGAGCGATTGCACGGCCAGGGCTTCCGCGGCGTGCGCTTTCACTACATGGGGCACCTCGGCAGAGGCGATTCGATCGAAGACGTGCTCGCGATGGCGAAGCGGCTCGCCGAGATGGGATGGCATCTCCAGATCCACACGGATCGCATGGCCGAGCTCGGCCCCGTGCTCGCACGATCGCCGGTCCCGGTGGTGATCGACCACATGGGTCGCCTCGACGCCGGCAAAGGGATCGAGCACGTCGATTTCCGAGCGCTCCTCGCGCTGCTGAAGAACAAGCACGTGTGGGTCAAGGTGAGCGGCTCCGAGCGCATCTCGCGGCAAAGCGCGCCGTGGAAAGATGCCGCGCCGTTTGCCCGCAAGCTGGTCCAGGAAGCCGGCGACCGCGCGGTGTGGGGCACCGACTGGCCGCACCCGAACCTGAAGGAGGTCCCTGACGACGGCGATCTCATCGACCTCATCGCCGACATGGCGCCGAGCGAGGCCGAGCGTCGGGCGCTCCTCGTCGACAACCCGCAGCGCCTCTATGGGTTCAAGGCTTAAAGACAAGGTCGCGATCGTCACCGGCGCCGGCTCGGTCGGACCGGGCTGGGGAAATGGGCGCGCGACAGTCGTGCGCTTCGTCGAGGAAGGTGCGAAGGTATTTGCCGTCGACCGCGACATGGCTGGGCTGAAAGAAACGGTGGAGAAAGCGCCTGGCATCGCCACTCACATTTGCGATGTGACCGACGGCAAGGCGATCGCCGCCATGGTCAAGGCCTGCATCGACAAGTTCGGGCGCGTCGACATCCTCGTGAACAACGTCGGCGGCTCGGCCGCGGGCGGCCCGGTGGAAATGACCGAGGAGGTCTGGGACGCGCAGGTCGATCTCAACCTGAAGAGCGTGTTCCTCGGCTGCAAGCACGTGCTGCCCGTGATGGAGAAGCAAGGCGGCGGCGCAATCGTGAACATCGCCTCGGCTTCCGCCATCCGCTGGAGCGGCTCGGCGCAGGTCGCCTACGCCGCCACCAAGGCGGGCGTGATCCAGCTCTCGCGCGTAGTCGCCGTGCAATACGCGCCCAAGGGCATTCGCGTGAACAGCGTCGTGCCCGGACAGCTGCATACGCCGATGGTGGAAACCCGCCTGGCGAAGCAGAGAATGGACGGAGACGTGGAAGCGCTGCTCAAGAGCCGCGTAAAACGCATCCCATTGGGCTTCGCCGGCGATGGGCGCGATACGGCCAATGCCGTGCTGTTCCTCGCCTCGGATGAGGCGCGCTTCATCACCGGCGCCGAGATCGTGGTGGATGGCGGCATGACCGTGCGCTGTGATTAAGAAGGAGGAGAGATGAAGCTGCTCAGAGTTCTTGCGCTGCTCTTGCCCGCGCTCGCCTGGGCGCAGGCCTACCCCACCAAGCCGGTGCGCATGGTGATCGGCTTCCCGGCGGGCGGGCCGGCGGACATCTTCGGCCGGGCGCTCGCGCAAGGCATGGCGGCGGATCTCGGCCAGCCGGTGATCGTCGAGAACATTCCCGGCGTCGGCGGCGTGCTCGGCGTCGAGCGCGGCGTCAAGTCCGCGCCCGATGGCTACACCATCGTCTGCAACAGCGCGTCGCCGCTCGTGATCGCGCCCTTCTCGCTTACCCGTCTGCCCTACGACATCAAGAAGGACATCGCGCTCATCACGCTCGTGGTACGCGTGCCGGAAGTGCTCGCCGTGCATCCGTCGATGCCGGTCAAGGACTTTGCAGACCTCATCGCTTATGCGAAGGCGAATCCCGGCAAGGTGAACTTCGGCTCCGCCGGCGCGGGCAGCATCACGCACCTCGCGGGCGAGCTGCTCAAGGCAGAGGCGAAGATCGATATCGTGCACGTGCCCTACAAGGGCGCGGCGCCCGCCGTGACCGACCTTGTCGGCGGCCAGGTGCAGATGGGCATCTTCGACGTTCCGATACTGCTGTCGCACATCCGCGCCGGCAAATTGAAGGCACTGGCGATCACGGGCGCGAAGCGCGCCGAGACGCTGCCCGACGTGCCGACCACCGCGGAGACGAAGTACCCGAACGTCAACTCCGATAACTGGTACGGCCTCATCATGCCAAGCGCCACGCCGGCTGCGATCCAGAAGCGCGTCCACGCGGCAGCCACAACGGCGCTCAAGTCAGCCATGGTGAGCGGGCAGTTCGCCAAGGTCGGCGGCGTGGTGTCGCCGAGCTCGCCGCAGGAATACGCGCAGTTCGTGGAAAGCGAGCAGGCGAAGTGGGGCAAGATCGTCAACGCCATCGGCTTCAAGGAAGAGAATTGAAGCGCATCGACGTTCCGGCGATCGACCACATCGGCGTGCGCGTGCGCGATCTCGAGCGCGCGATGAAGTTCTACGGCCTGCTCGGCTTCGAGCTCGAGCACAAGGCGGCGAACGACGCAGTGGCCGTCGTGCGCAATGCGCACGGCGTCGAGCTGAACCTCGTCTACAACGCCAACGACGACCGCGGCGGAAAGAACGTCCTGATGGACGTCGGCGAGAAGTACCCGGGATACACGCATGTGGCGCTGCGCGTGAGCTCCATCAAGGCGGCGATCGAGGCCTTGCGCGAAAACGGCGTGCGCATCACGCAGGGCCCGGTGTCCTTCGGCCGCGACGGCCACGTCTCGGTCTTCGTCCGCGACCCCGACCTCAACGTGATCGAGCTGCGCGGCCGTGAAGAGGACCTCTCCTCGATCGGCGGCGTGGTCCAGTACCTGCCCGAGAACTAGAATCGGCGCATGCTGATCGACTTCTTCCTCAAGCTGAAGAGCCACAAGCTGCCGGTCTCCATCAAGGAGTACCTGACGCTGCTCGAAGCGATGGACAAGAAGGTGATCGAGCCTTCGATCGACCAGTTCTACTACCTGTCACGCACCGCGCTGGTGAAGGACGAGGCGAACTACGACAAGTTCGACCGGGCCTTCGCCGAGTTCTGGCAAGGCGTCGAAACGATTCCCGGCATCGAGGCGCAGGTTCCCCTCGAATGGCTGCTGAAGCAGGTCGAGCTCACCCTGTCGGAAGAAGAGAAGAAGCAGATCCAGGCGCTCGGCGGCTGGGAGAAGCTGATGGAGACGCTGAAAGCCAGGCTCGAAGAACAGAAAGGGCGCCATCAGGGCGGCCACAAGTGGATCGGCACCGGCGGCACCTCACCCTTCGGTGCCTACGGCTACAACCCCGAGGGGGTGCGCATCGGGCAGGAGAAATCACGCAACCGCAGCGCGGTGAAGGTCTGGGATGCGCGGGAGTACCGCAACCTGGACGATTCGGTAGAGCTTGGCACGCGCAACATAAAAGTAGCTTTACGGAGATTAAGAAAGTTTGCGCGCGAAGGCGCGCCGGATGAGTTCGACCTGCCCGGCACGATCGACAGCACCGCGCGCAAGGCTTACCTCGACATCCACATGCGGCCCGAGCGTCGCAACGCCATCAAGGTGCTGATGCTGATGGACATCGGCGGCACGATGGACGAGCACATCAAGCTCGCCGAGGAGCTCTTCTCGGCGGCGAAGACCGAGTTCAAGCACCTGGAGTTCTTCTACTTCCACAACTGCCTGTACGACTTCGTGTGGAAAGACAATCGGCGCCGGCACTCGGAACGAACCAGGACTTGGGAATTGCTGCACAAATACGGGCACGACTACAAGGTGATCTTCGTGGGCGATGCCACGATGAGCCCCTATGAAATCCTCCAGTCGGGTGGCTCGGTGGAATACTTCAACGAAGAGCCGGGCGCGGTGTGGATCCAGCGCGTGACCAACGTTTATCCGAAGTGCGTCTGGCTCAACCCGGAGCCCGAGGAGATCTGGGGCTACCGCCAGTCGATCGGCGTCGTCAAGGAACTGATGGACGGCCGCATGTACCCCACCACGCTCGCGGGCCTCGAGCGCGCGATGAAGCTGCTCGCGAAGTAGCCGCTCCTAGGGCAGCACCATCCCGAGCTGCGCCATCAGGAAGGCGTAGGTATCCGCCTCCTCCTCGACGCGCGCCTTGAGCGGCGTGCCCATGCCGTGGCCGGTATCCATGCTCATCCGCAGGAGGACCGGACGCCCCGACGGACTCGCAGCCTGCAGCCGAGCGGCCATCTTGCGCGAGTTGTACGGATCGACGCGTCCGTCGTTCTCGCCGGAGGCGAGCAGCACCGCCGGGTAGGCCGTTCCGTCCTCGACGTGGTGGTACGGCGAATAGGCGTAGAGCGCCTTGAACTGCGCCGGGTCCTTCACCGTGCCGAACTCTGTGACGTTGAAGGCCCCGTTCGGCGTCAACTCGACGCGCAGCATGTCGTAGATGCCGACCGAGCTCACGATGGCGCGGAACAGCTCCGGCCGCTGGACGAGGATCGCGCCCATCAGCAAGCCGCCGTTGCTGCCGCCGATCGCGGCGAGTCGCTCGGGCTTCGTGTAGCCGCGCGAGACGAGGTGCTCGGCCGCCGCGATCATGTCGTCGAACACGTTCTGCTTCTTCGTCAGGTTGCCGGCGAGGTGCCACGCTTCGCCGAACTCGCCGCCGCCGCGCAGATTCGCCACGGCGAAGATGCCGCCGCCGTCGAGCCAGACACGCCGGCTCTCTGAAAAGTACGGCGAGAGTGAAATGCCATAGCCGCCGTAGCCCGTGAGCAGCACCGGATTCGAGCCGTCGAGCTTCGTCCCCTTCTTGATGATGATGTTGACCGGCACCTTGGTGCCATCCTTGGAGGTCGCCATCTCGCGCACCACTTCGGCGTCGGTGAAGCTGACCTTCGACGGCGCCGCCAGTGCCGTGCGGTCCAGTTGCCCGCTCGGCCCGCCCGGCGAGAAGCGGTACCAGGCGAGCGGCTGGAGGTAGCTCGAGCTGCCGGCAAGGATGTCGTCCCCATCGAGGCGGGCGCCGATGAAGTTGCTCGACACCGGGTCGGCGGGCAGCTTGGTGACCGCTCCCGTCTTGAAATCGAGCATGCGGATCTCGCTCGGACCGCCGGCGAGGTAGACGACGTACAGGCGCGTCGTCGTCGGTGCGATCGCCTGGATGACGTCGTCGCTCTGCGCCACCACCACCTTGGCGGCGGCGAGCTTCGGGTTGTCGAGCGGCATCGCGATGACGCGTCCGCGCGGCGTGCCGCCCTTCACGAGCGCGAAAAGCCGGCCGTCGAAGCCGAGCGTCATGCTGCGCACGTTGTCGGCGAAATCGGCGACCTTGCTCCATTTGCCCGCAGGGCCGCGCAGATAGAAGGCATGGTCGCCGCCGTCACCGTTCGCCACCGCCGCGAGGACATGGCGCCCGTCGCGGGTGCTGGACAGAACCGTCTCGGCGATGCGCGGGAATTCCTTGCCGATGACGTACTTGTCGGCCTTCGCGGGCGTGCCGAGCTTGTGGAACCGGACCTGCTGGTAGAAGTTCGCGTCCTCCTTGGGACGTTCGTTGCCCTGCGGGTAGCGCGTGTAGTAGAAGCCGGTCGACTTCGCATCCCACGCGAAGCTGCCGCCGCCGGTCGGATAGGCCACGCGAGGCACGACGTCGTCGAGCCGCTTGCCGCTCGCCACCTCGATCACGTGCGCGGAGCCGTCCTCGCTGCCGTTCTCCGACAGCGATACGGCGACGTACCGGCCATCGAGCGAGGGCTCGTAGAAATCGATCGCGGTGCTCGACTTGGCATTCACCACGTTCGGATCGAGCAGCACGCGTTCGCCCGCCACATCCCCGGCCGTCTTCATGACGACGAGCATCGGCTGGTTCTTCGGCGGTTGTCGCTTCAGGGCGAAGAAGCCGCCGCTCGTCTGCTGGAAGTCGAAGTAGCGCACCGGTGAAGTGTTGAGCAGCGCAGCCAGGCGCTCCTTCAGCGCCAGGCGCTGCGGCAGCGCGTCGAGATAGGCGCGCGTGACCTCGAGTTGCTTCAGGCTCCATTGGCGGACGGCGGGATCCTTGCCGTCTTCGAGCCAGCGATAGTCCTCGGTGACTTGCGTGCCCTGATAGGCGTCGGTGACGGCCTTCTTCGCCGTCGCCGGATATTGGATCGGTTGCGCGAACGCGCTGCCGGCGGCGAGCGCCAAAGCTGCGATGGCGAGAGTGTGCATGGGCGCCATGCTAAACGAGACTTCCGCTACGATTGGCGCCGATGAACGCGCCGCTCACCCAGGAATTCCTCACGCTGCAGGAGATCTATCTCGCGGCCAGGCGCGGCCTGCCGCCCGGTCCATGGAGCTACCTCGTGGGCGGCGCCGAGACCGAGACCACGGTGCTGCGCAACCGCCGCGCGCTCGACGAGATTGCGTTCCGGCCGCGCGTGCTTCGCGACGTGAGCCGCATCGACAGCTCTTCAACCTTCCTCGGCCGCAAGGTGCGATTGCCGGTGATGCTGGCGCCGATCGGCGGCCTCGAGTCCATCGTCGAGGGCGGGGCGGCTTCAGCCGCGCGCGGCGCGGCGCAGTTCGGCGTGCCGCAGATGCTTTCTTCCGTCTGCCAGCCGGGTCTCGAGCAAACCGCCGCGGCGGCGCAGACGACACGCGTCTTCCAGCTCTACGTGCGCGGCAACGATGCCTGGGTCGACGATTGGGTGCGGCGTGCGCGCGACAACGGCTTCGGCGCGTTCTGCCTGACGGTGGATGTCGCCATGTACAGCCGCCGCGAGCGCGACCTCCTCGGCCGCTTCGTCAAGCCGTGGCGCGCCCGCGCCATCGAAGGCGCCGCCTTCCAGTCAGGGCTGAATTGGACTCACGTGAAACGCTTCAAGGACCAATACCCCGACCTGCCGCTCATCCTCAAAGGCATCGCCACCGCCGAGGATGCCGAGCTCGCGGTCGAGCACGGCGTCGAGGTGGTCTATGTCTCGAACCATGGCGGCCGGCAGCTCGATCACGGCCTGGGCAGCGCCGCCGTACTGCCGGAGGTCCTGAAAGCGGTGGCCGGACGCGCCGAGGTGTGGGTCGACGGCGGCTTCATGCGCGGCACCGATGTGGTGAAGGCGATCGCGCTCGGCGCAAAAACGGTGGGCATCGGACGGCTGGCGTGCCTGGGGCTCGCCGCCGCGGGCGCGCCGGGGCTCGTGCGAACGCTCGAGCTCCTCGAGGAGGAGATCCGCATCTGCCTGGGCCTCCTCGGCGTGACGTCCTATGCGGAGCTCAGGCCGCGCCACCTGGCCCGAGCGCCGGGCGTGCGGGCGCCGGACACCTTCAGCGCGTTTCCGCTGCCTTAATCAACCGCAGGAGCCGGGACCGCCGGGCTAAGTGCAGATCGTCTGCAGTGCAGCGCGCACATCGTCCGGAGTGCGATGCCCTGCCGCGCTCGAGTATCGAAGCAAACCTCGATGGTCTTTTGAGTCGCGCAAGGGGTCATTGAGTCGGCGTCATAAAGCCGCATTTCGTGGCCGAAGCTCTTGGTCCCGACGCGCGTTAGCGCACCGCGAATCAAAATGAGCTGCCCGGCGCGAATCTCATGATGGAATTCAACAGTCAACGTCGCGACGACGGTGCCGAGCCCGCGCACGCGGATGTCCTCGAGCGAGAGACCCGCCATCCGCGGGAAGTGCCAGCCGGCATCGTCGAAGCAAGCCGCGTAGTGACGCACGTTCATATGCCCATGTAGGTATCGCACTGTGCCGGCATGACAATCGCCCGATAGAGGTCAAACCAGTTTTCCATGATCGCTCTAGCGACGCAGCGCGGCGAGGCGCTTCAGCTTCGCGGCGTATAACTCGCGATCCTGGTGGTTCGTGCTGCTTTCCAGCGCAAGCCCGAGCTCCGCGCGCGCCTTGTCGATGTTGCCGACCTATAGCTCGGCGAGGGCCAGCCAGAAGTGAAACTCATGGTAATCGGGGTCGCGGTCGAGTTCTTTTCGGAGCAGGGTCCGCGCAGCGCTGTAGTCGAGTCAGCTCGCGGTCAACCGCGACCGCATCGAGGCTCGCGCGACAGCACACGTCTGAATACGGTTTCAGCCAGTGCCGGCTCGCCGCGGCGAAGATAGACGACGCCCAGCGCGTTGTACGCGCCCATGAATGCAGATCCCTGGCTGAGCGCCTCCCGCACCCACCGATACGAGTCATCCACACGACCGGTTACGAGTGCTTCGGCGGCACGGTTGTTCAAGAACGTTGCTACGACCGTTGCCTCATCCGCCTCGTGGGTGCGAAGGCCTGCGATTTCGTTGCCGGGCAAAAAGTCGATCGTCATCAGAGCTGCTGCGTCATAGCGCGTTGGCGCATCGGCCGAGCGGCGGGCGAGGCTCAAGGTTGACGTGCGCGTTAAGGAAATAGATGTGCCGCTACGACTCCACGTGTCGCCATCGGCGATGTTGCAGTGCAGGTTAACTCGCAACGCCTTGGCAAACGCGGCGGTCATGATCGCCAGCGACAGGCAGTTCCCCGCGCGCACATCGAATGCTTGCGCGGCGGTTCGGGTCATCGTGGCATCGTATTGGAGCCTCAGCGAGCCTTCCGTCATCGCATCGATCAGCGCCTCACGAACCCCTTTGACGCGGAACTCTCTTGCCAGTTGATCCCGCAAGTAGCGCTGCATCGGCTCCGACATGCGAAAGACCTGCTTGGCACTGGTGTCCTCCGAGGGCGGGGCGAAAAGCTCGTCATGCAGAAGATCGTCCGCTGTCGGGATCACCGGCGCCTGCGCGCAGCCTGCAAGCAAAAATGCGAGAACAATCGTGGTGCGCATTGGCCGGGATTTCATGCTTGCGGGACTGTGTGCAGCGCAAGGAATTGCACGGACTGGACACGTCCTTTCACCGGTGCCTCGTGCATGGCATGACCGGCCAGATCCAGGCGCGCCACCTCGGCAGCGCGCCGCGAGATGATGAGCGGACAGCCGTACTCCTTGGTGAGGCTTTCCAGGCGCGCCGTGGTATTCACGGTGTCGCCGATCGCGGTGATGATCTGCGAGCGCGGCGGTCCCATCGCGCCGACGATCGCTTCGCTGTAGTGGATGCCGATACCGATGACGAGCGGCTGCGGCAGCTCGGCCTTGAGCTCCCGGTTCAGGCGTTCGACACGCATCAGCATCTCGCGTGCACCGCGCAGCGCCTCGGCCGGCCCCCTCGCCGGATCGTCGGCGTACAAGCCATAGAGCGCCATCAGGCCGTCGCCGGTGAACTGCGAATAGTGCCCGTGGGTCGCTTCGAGCGACTGCTTCATCTCGTAGAAAAAACGGTTGAGGATGAACAGCACGTCGTAAGGCAGCTTCGCTTCGCCGAGAGTGGTCGAGCCGCGCAGGTCGACGAACATCACCGTGATGAGGCGCTCGCTGCCTTCGAGGCCGCCGGGGACGTAGCCGTCCGCGGCGCTCGCATCGGCGGCGAGTAGCGGCGTGATGGCGAGGTCGGCCGTCGGACGGATCTGGCAGGCGAGGCGCATGCCGGGCGGCGCGCCGATCCGCGCGAGCGCCTGCGCCTCGAGAGCGTTGGGCGGCGACAGGCTATCGAGCCCGCGGCTCACCTGGATGCGGCATGTCGTGCAGCGTGCCCGCCCGCCGCAAACGGATGCGTGAGGGATGCCATGGTCGCGCAGCGTTTCCAGGACCGAAGCGCCGGGAAGGATCGGCAGCTTCTGGCCAGAAGGGTGTGCAAGGAGCGGCGGCCGACGACTTTCTTGGATGCGCCGTCGTACGGCCCGGGCGGCGAGCACCAGAGCGATAAGCCCGAGGTGGGTCAGAATGATCGCGGCGGCGATGCGATTCGACGCCGCGAGTGTTTCATCGGTGATATTCGCGTCACCCAGCGCGTTCTTCACGAATTCCGCATCCCTGGCTGCCTCGCGCCTCACCTGCGTACCAGCGCTCAGGTATCCGGTCAGCGCGAGCGTCGGCATCAGCAGCGCCGCGGCGAAGAACGCGATGCGCCAGTCGGCATACCAGAGCTTGGTGCGCCACCAGAAGTGGATGCCGATGCAGGCGTGGATCCAGACGGTCGCCAATGCCGCGACCTGGATCAGCGCGAGATGCGGCAGAAGTACCCAATGCAGCACCAGCACCGAGCTGTAATAGTTATCGGTGCCGAGGAAAGCCTCGGCGAGGCGCGTGCTCGCGACATGCAGCGCAAGCAGCAGCGGGATGCAGAGGCCGAAGCCGAGCTGCGCCCATTGCCACGGGGTAAGCCTGAGCGAGCGCCGCTCGTAGACCGACCACAGCGCATTGGCGTAGTGCACGAGGAACGCCGTGAGGAGAAGCGCCGTGCCCGGAGCGCTGCGCCACGGCCGCATGAGCTGCACCAGCGTGTCCTGAGCGAAGCTGAGCGAGATGAGAAGCGTGCTGTGCGCGCTCAGATGGGTGATGACGAACGCGAGCATCACGAGCGCGCTCGCCAGCCGCAGCCGGCCCCTCCAGAGCTGAAAGCCCTCGGCCATCGCCCTCCTTAGCCGCGAATTATTCGGCCTGCTCGCGGTACAAGCCGAGCGTCTCGAGCACGGGGCGGTCGCTGATCGAGAAGAGGATCGCGTCGTCGCTGCCGGTGTTGGCGTGTGCGTGGTGGGCCCACGACGGTAACGCGATGATGTCGCCCTTCTCCCAGTCGAAGGTCTTGCCTTCGATGACACTGCGCCCCTTGCCCTGCACGACGTGGAGCACCGAGCTGCCGGTCACGCGCCGAGCCTTGAGCTTCTCGCCCTTGCGGATGAGCTGCACGCGGCACGACATGGTCGGCATCACCGGGCCGCCGTTCTGGGGATTGGTGTATTCGAGCGAGATGCCCTCGTAGGGCGAGCCGTCGCGCTCGCGCAGCTCGTGCAGCGCCTCGGCGGTCTGGTCCCAAGAGTAAAGCATCAACGGCGAGAAGCGCGGCCGCTCCTTGGTCCAGGTCGGGGCCAACGTGCCATGCCCATATAGAGCCTTAGAGCCATTGACGGGCTTGGTTGCCTGCGGACGCTGCTCCTTGCCCATCTCGAAGAAAATCGCGTTCAGCGCCTTGGTCAGCGGCACATCGAGGCCGTCCATCCAGACGATGGTCTCTTTCGTCTCGTTGCCGTGGTCGTGCCACTGCCAGCTCGGCGTGAGCACGAAGTCGCCGGGATGCATGATGACTTTCTCGCCCTCGACCGCGGTGTAGGCGCCGCCGCCTTCGATGATGAAGCGGATCGCGGCCGGCGAGTGGCGATGCGCGCGCGCAATCTCGCCGGGCAGCAGGACCTGCACCGCGGCGATCAGCGTGTTGGTGGTGGCCCACTGGCCGTTCAAGCCAGGATTGAAGAGCTGCATGGCGCGGCGCTCGTCGCCCACCGGCACGGCGGTGGCCGATTGCTTGACCACCTCCTTGAGGAGCGACCATTTCCACTGGTGCGGGATGGCCTCGGGCCGCGGGTGCGGCGTCATCTGGCTCGCGATCTCCCACAGCCCCCACATGTGGTTCTGGTGGATGAGCTGGTGGAACGAGTCTTCCGTCTTGATGGGCGCGTTCATGGGCCCATTTTACGCTCCTGCATCTCCTGCCGAGGCATTGCCGGCGCGGATCTTGGCCCACGCCGGATCGTGCACCTCGAGCATGAGGAGCGCGTCGCGGTCGCCGCGCGAGGCCGCCATGCGCAGCGCAAGGAGCGGCGCCACCACCTTCGTGAAGCGCGTGACCGCGAAAAGGTTGAGTCCGATCAGGGCGGCGGGCACGAATGCCTGCTTGAAGGTGAGCCACAGGCCGAGCACCAGGCCGGAGAGGCCGATCGCGGAGAGCACGGAGGAGCAGTCGCGGGCGACGGTGGGATAGGTGAAGTAGAAGCGATAGCGCTGCACCAGTCGCGCCTCGTCCGCGGTGAACTGGTAGGGCGCGGCGTCCACTCGAACCGGGTCGGCGCCGCGATCCCGGATGTGCCGCAGCAGCCAGAGCTCGAACACGGCGACTACCGCCACGTAGACCCACGCCATCGGCTGCGGCGAAAGGGCAGCCCATCCGGCGCACAGCAGGATGCCGACGCTACCGTAGGCGCCGAGCTTGCCGATCTGGCCCAGCTTATTGCGGGACGGGGTAGACCACCATGCAGCGCTGCATGGCGTCAGGACAGGCCATCGTGCGGTTCTGCCGCGTGATCTCGCGCCCGCAGGCGGCAGCCCGCGAGCCGCACGAGATCACCCGCACGCACTCCATGAACGCGTCCTGGGGATTGCGCACCGCGAGCGGCGCGTTGCAGTTGGGCTGCGCGCTTTCCGCGGCGGTCGTCCATCGGTCGTCGTTGGCCGGCACGCTCTTGTAGAGGTCCGGCGTGCGCGTCGTCGTGAGAATGCCGGTTTCGGCGACCCCCCGCGAGGCGCCGCCGATCGCTTCGGCGAGGCCCTTGAGGTTCTCGGCTTCCGCCGCGCAGCGGCCGAACTTGAGCTGGTCGACGAAGCTCTCGAAGTAGGCGTCGCAGTTGCCTGGCGCGGAAAGCGCCAGCGCGAGCGGCGCGGCGACGGCGCCGCGCTCGATGTCCTGCGGCAGCGCGGCGATCGGCTGCGTCGCCACATCGCCCTTCACCACGCCGAGCGCCGTGGCGAGGATGACGCCGCTGTCGATGCCAAGCGGGCTGGCGACGTAATCGTCCATCGCTTTCGCCGGCGGGAAGCGGGCGAGGATCTGGTCGCGGTCCGGGTCGCGCGGGTGCAGGTCCGACACCGCGTCGAAGCGCTGCTTCTCGGTGATCTCGGTGGTCTGCTTGAGGTAGCCGCCGCTCTTCACGTCGATCACGTAGATGGCGAGCGGGATGCGGCGCGTGACCTCGACCTCGGCGATCGTGTACTGGTAGTCCGCCATCACGTCCTCGCTCAGCATGCGCGGCGTGTTGGTGAGGTTGTCCTGGGCGGCCTTGAGGTTGTTCTTCGCCACCATCGTCTTCGCCTGCGTGTAGGCCTCCTTGGCGAGGCCGGCGACGAGCGCGATCGGATCGAGCGAGAAGCTCAAGCCGCCCCCGCTCTCGGCGCGCATCTGCTCCATCTGCTTCTGTTGCACCGCCGCCTGCGCATCGAGATACGCCGGGTTCAGCACCTGGCGCTCGGAGGACTTGAAGCGCGAATACTCGCGGCGCGTGTTGCGCGTGTCTCTCTTCAGGTTCGGCCGGTCGACATCGATGAACAGCACCACGTCGGAGTTGGCGAGCTGGCCTGGCAGCTCCTTGCGCCCCGCTTCGCGCACATTGATGTTGGCGGGCGGCTTGAGCGCAATGGGCACCTCGCCGCCTTTCACCGCATCCTGCGACCAGAAGAAACTGAAGCGCACCGGCAGGGCCGCCGCATCGATGCGGCCCGCCATGATCTCGCCGATCACCTTGGCCGCGCCCTCGGCGGTCAAGCGACCGTCGGGCGCGAGCTCGCGATAGCGCGCCGCCGTGGCATAGCGAGCGAGCTCTTCGCGCTGCTTGCCGGTGAGCACCTTGCCGTACGCCTGGCTGAAATTGGCGATCTGCTCGCCCGTCGCGGTTTCCAGCTTGGGCTTGAACGCGAGGTAACCGGCGGCAATGACTTCGTCCGGAACGTCGACCGGATAGGTCCGCGTGAAGACCGGCATGCTGTAGTGGTCGTACTGCGCGAACGCCGTCGGAGCGTTGGCGACATAGGTTTGCGTCACTTCGCCGACGAGCGCGTCGAGCGCGACGAAGCGATCGCTGCGCAGCGAATCGTCGACGGCGATCGGCAGCGCGCGATAAGCGTCGAGAGCGAGGCGCGCCGCGGTCAGCGCGCGAATCACGCCGGCCCACTCGGTGATCGGCGCCGCCTGCCCGGTGAACGGCTTGAGCAGTGCCTCTGCCTCGGCCATTCGCGCGTCGTGCGGCGTGTTGACGGCGATCTTCAGCCGCTTCAGCAAAGCCTTGTTCTGCTCCGCGTTATCCCAGAAGTACGAGCGGTTCTCGCCCCAGTAACGCGCCGCTTCGTCGGGCTTGTTCTGATCGAGCAGATCGGCGAGATTTTTCTCGTGCGGCGCGCCAATGGAACCGAGCGGTGGAACGATGCCGGCGATCTGAGTCTGGGCGTGCGCGGTCGCGCTCAGAACGAGCCCCGCAATAACGGCGAGCGCACTCGACTTGCCCAGCATGGCCCCCCCTTCCCGCTTCTTGGCAGCCGCCGGCCAAGCGTCTGCAGACGCTAAGATACACCCGCTGCTTCATCTTCCGTATCAGCATTCATCAGTTTTCCAGTTCCGCCTGCCTCGCCAGCCATTCCGTCTCGAGCTGCTCGAGCTCCCGCCGCAGGTAAGCCTGGTCCGCCGCAAGCGCTTTGTAAGTCTCACCATCCCCATAGGTGGCCGGATCGCCGAGCCGCGCTTCGACTGCCGCGATCTCGCCGCCAAGGCATTTCATGTGCTCCTCCAGTCGCTGGATGCGGCTTTGTAAATTTTTCTTAGAGGATGCCTTCGGCAACATTGATTTGACGGACGCGGGCGTCGGCGCCGCGGCGCGCGCCTCCCGCTCGAGCAACGAGCGACGGTAGTCGTCCAGATCGCCATCGAACGCCACGACGCGGCCGTCGCGCACGATGACGAGTTGGTCGCTCGTAGCGCGCAGCAGATGCCGATCGTGCGAGACCAGCACTAGGGTGCCCTCGAACTGGGCGAGCGCCACGGTGAGCGCCTCGCGCGTCTCCAGATCGAGGTGGTTGGTCGGCTCATCGAGCAGCAGCAGGTTAGGGCGCTGCCAGACGATCAGGGCGAGCGCGAGCCGCGCCTTTTCGCCGCCCGAGAAGTGCTCGACCGGGCCGGTCGCCATCTCGCCGGGGAAGTTGAAGCCGCCGAGATAGTCGCGCAGCTCCTGCTCCCTGGGTTTGGAAGATGCGTGGGCGCTCGCCTGGACGAGGTGCCAGAGGGGCGACTGGTCGTCGCGCAGCATCTCGACCTGGTGCTGGGCGAAATAGCCGATCACGACGCCTTTGTTCAGCACCGCCGAGCCGCCGAGCGGCGCCAGCGTGCCGGCGATCGTCTTGATGAGCGTGGTCTTGCCGGCGCCGTTGACGCCGAGGAGGCCGATGCGCTCGCCCGCGCGCAGCGTAAGCCGCACTTTCCCAAGCACCTCCTTGTCGCCATAACCGGCGGCCACGTCCTCGAGCACCAGCAGAGGGTCCGGCGAGCGCAGCGGCTCGCGGAACTCGAACGAGAACGGCGCGGCCGCGTGCACGGGAGCGAGCTCCTCCATGCGCGCCAGCATCTTCATGCGGCTCTGCGCCTGGCGGGCCTTCGTCGCCTTGGCGCGGAAGCGGTCGATGAACGACTGCAGGTGTGCGCGCTCGCGCTGCTGCTTGTCGTACTGGGCCTGGACGAGCACGAGGGTTGCGGCGCGCTGCGCCTCGAACGACGAGTAATTGCCGCCGTAGCGCTTCAGCTTGCGTGCATCGATGTGGACCACCGTCTCGACGACACTATCGAGAAAATCTCGGTCGTGCGATACGACGAGGAGGGTTCCCGGGTAACGCTTCAGCCAGTCTTCCAGCCAGACGATGGCGTCGAGGTCGAGGTGATTGGTCGGCTCGTCGAGCAAGAGCAGGTCCGAGCGGCACATCAGTGCCTGCGCGAGGTTCAGACGCATACGCCAGCCGCCGGAAAAGCTCGCCACCGGCAGGTAGAGCTCGTCCGGCTTGAAGCCCAGCCCGAGGAGGAGCGTTTCCGCGCGCGAGCGCGCCGTATAGGCGTCGGCATCGCCGAGCGCCGCGTGGAGCTCGCCCATCAGGGCGCCGTCGTCCGCGGACTCTGCGCGTGCCAGCTCGGTTTCAAGAGTGCGCAGGGCGGCGTCGCCGTCGATCGCGTAGTCCGTTGCGGCTCGCTCGAGCGCAGGCGTTTCCTGCGCCACGTACGCTATGCGCCAGTGGGCCGGCGGCTCGACATCGCCCTTATCGGCGTGCAGCTCGCCGCGCAAAAGCGAAAAGAGGCTCGACTTCCCGGAGCCGTTGGCGCCGATCAGGCCGACACGCTCGCCCTGGTGGAGGGTGAGGTCTGCGCCTTCGAGGAGGACCTTCGCGCCGCGCGCGAGGGTCAGTTGAGAGAAACGGAGCAAGCCGCGCGCATTTTACCCCGCGGCTAGCGGCGGCCGATCTCCTTCCACGTCTGCTCTTGCTGCTCCAGGATGGTGACGATGTTGCGCCGCTCGAGGCTCGGCAGCAGGAACGGCAGCCAACCGAGCGACGGATGGCGGAAGGAGAGCAATGATCCGCCGGAGAATTGATGCAGCGTGGTGCGATAGCGCGGATCGTGCAGCGCCTGCGCCTCCTGCAGCTGCGGCGGCTCCTCGGCGACGGGCGGGCTCATCTCCTCGCGTACCTGCGCAAGGACCTGCATAAGCGCGTCGATGTGCTCGGCGCGCCACTCTTCGCGCCCTGGCAGCTTGAAGCGGGCGCGGGTTTTCGCTTCATCCAGCCACTCGACCGAGATCAGGAACATGGCGGAAAATCTTCGTACTCTTTCCCGGGGCGAGTCAATCGCTGAAACCATGACAAGACTGTTCGCACTCCTCGCGCTGTGCTGCTCGCAGGCGCTCGCCCAGGGCTATCCGTCGAGGCCGGTGACGCTGATCATCCCCTCCCCGCCCGGCGGCTCGACCGACATCATCGGCCGCATCGCGGCCGAGGGCATGTCGCGCGAGCTCGGGCAGCCTTTCGTCGTCGACAACCGCGGCGGCGCCGGCGGCGCGATCGGCGCCAAGGCGATCGCCGACGGGGCTGCCGACGGCTACACCCTCGGTATCGCGACCCTCTCGACGCATGTCGTCAATCCCGTCGTGCAGAAGGATCTGCGCTACGACCCGCTTAAGGACTTCACTTTCATAAGCCAGATCGCTGCCGTGCCGAACTCCATGACGGTCCATCCGTCGGTGCCGGCGCGCAACCTGGCCGAGTTCATCGAGTACGCGAGGAAAAACCCCGGCAAGCTGAACTACGGCACGCCGGGCGTGGGCAGCCTCGGCCACCTCATCGGCGAGACCTTCAAGCACTCGGCCAAGGTGAACCTGACCCACGTTCCCTACCGCGGCGCCGGCCCGGCGCTGAACGACGCGCTCGGCGGGCAGGTGCAGGTGCTGTTCGACAACCTGCCCTCGTCGCTGCCGCACATCCAGTCCGGCAAGCTGCGCGCGCTTGCCGTAGCGAGCGAGAAACGCGCGTCGAGCATCCCCGATGTCCCAACCTTCGCCGAGCTCGGTCACCCGCTCGTGAACGACCCTTCGTGGTTCGGCCTCATCGGCCCGGCGCGCTTGCCCGATGAAGTCACCCAGCGGCTGTACTCGGCGCTGGTCGCCACGCTCAAGCACCCCGAGGTGCAGAAGCGAATCGCCGACGCCGCCTCGGCGCCGGTGGGCAATTCGCCCGAGGCCTACCGCAAGGTCGTGGCCGACGCGCTCGAGAACACGCGCAAGGTCGTGCGCGAGGCGAACCTGAAATTCGAGTAGCGCGTTACTGCATCATCAACGCACGGATCGAGCGCACCGGCGCGCTGCCGTACGAGAGGAACTGGTTGTTGAAGCGCTTGACGGAGAAGTCCCTGCCCTCCCTCGCGCGCAGCGCATCGCGCAGCGCCGTGATCTCGGCGTAGCCGTTGTAGTAGCTCGTGAGCTGGACCTGGCTGAGCCTCGCGCGGCGCCACTTTTCCGTGGCCTCGGTCTGCTGCCGGAACGCCTCGCGGGTCATCAGGGTGAGCGCGGCGTCGCGCTGCAGGTCCCTGGTCTGTATCTGGTAGTCGAGGATGGTGTTCATCACGCTGCGCGGGTTCCATTTCATCCACGCGAGCCACATCTCCGGCGCATCCCCGCCATAGCCCGCATCGAGCATCGCCTTCTCGCCGAACACCGCCCACCCTTCGATCATCGAGCCGTTGCCGAATACCGCCTTCACCAGGCTGCCGGACTTGTTGGCATGCATGAGCTGCGTGTAGTGGCCCGGGATCGCCTCGTGGATGTTCAGGATCTGCAGCGTCCAGTCGTTGTATTCGCGCAGCAGCGATTCCGCCTGCTCCGGCCGGGTCGAACCCTGGTCGAGCAGGTCCTTCTCGCGCACGAAGGCCTGGAGCTCGGGCACCTGCTTGCGCACCACCTGGACGAACTCCTCGCGCCTGGCGTGGTGCTTGGCGAGTTCATCGAGCACCGCGCGGATCATCAGCAGGCGAATCGCCCGGCATGGGGGTGCTGCCCATGTATTTCAGCCACAGCGCGCGCGCTTTTCCATCGCATCGTGCAGCGCCGTCTTTTCGGCGAGCGCACGCTGGTGGAGCTCATCGGCGGTGAAGTCCGACTGGATCTCGTAGGCAAATTTCTGCTGGTAGAGCTCCGGCTCGATGCGAAAGCTGCGCGTGCCTTTCAGCGTTCCGAGATACGCGACGTAATCCGCTATGGCGGCCTTCGGCGCCGAAAAGCGCGAGGGTTCCCTCGCTCTGGCGCAACGCAAGGTCGATGTGCTCGGCCGTCGGATCCGCAAGGCTCGACTTGGCGGCGGCGTAGTACGCCGGCACCTTGTCCAGGCGTGCTAGGGTCTGGCGCAGCCGCACATCGAGCGGCGCATATTCCGTGTCGAGGACGAGGTCCAGGTCCGGACCGACGTTGTACGTCGAGGGCTGCCACTGCCACGACTTGAACGTCGTGATGTACCAGCGGTTGCGCTCGAAGCGGTTCTTCATCAGCTCGAAATCCACGCGGCTCGAGGCGTTGAGCGCCGCGGGGTCGAACGTCGCCAGCGCCGCGAGCTGTCGATCGTAGAACGCGACCCAGCGCTCGCGACGGCCCTGGTCCGGCACGGTCAGCGGGTCTGCGTATTTGTAATTGCCCATGCGCACGGCGAACTCCGGGAACTCCTGCCACATTTCCTCCAGCGCGCGCGCGGCGTGTTGCCGGAAACTAGCGTCGGCGTTCATGTTGCCGGTCGGCGTCGATGAGCAGCCGGCGAGCATCGCCAGGCACACCATGAGGATGCGCATGCGGCGCAATGGTACCCTGCGCCCCGACAATCACAGGAGCAAGCCATGGGCAGATCCACCGGTCGCAACCTGCGCAACCGCAGGCGCAAGCAGCAGATCAAGAAAAAGCTTAACCAGCAAGCGAAAGCGCAGCGAAGGACGAGCCGCCGTTCCAAGAAATGAACCTGGCGAACGCGAGCGTCGGCCAGCTGATGATCCCGGTCGATGATTTCGACCGCGGACTCATGTGCGGAACGGTGCGACTACTCGCCGGCGTCCTGCCGCCGGGAGAGAAGGCGCAGCACGGCTCGCGCGATTTATTTTCGCGTGGGCGGCACCAGGGTGTAGCCATCCGGCGCCGCCTTCGCCGTCGCCTCCATGGCGAGATTGCCGCCGGCGCCGGGCTCCGGCTCGATGAGCACCGGCTGGCCGACGGTCGCGCGCATCTTGTCGCTCACCATGCGAGCAAGGATGTCGGCCTGCCCGCCCGAAGAAAACGTGAGCAGCAGGTGGATCGGCTTGCTCGGGTACGACTGCGCACACGCCAGCGTCGCGGCGGCGGCGAGCGCAAGTGCGCAGAAAACCCGCAAATCTAGGCGTTGACGATCGTGCTATCGGCCGGCATCGCCGGGATCTTGTCCACGGCCTTCGGCGAGGGCCCGTACTTGCGCCGCTTGAGCTCGTTCCAGCGCGCGAGCTCCTTGCAGGCATCGTTCTCCAGCTTCCGCCAGGTGTCGGCCTGCTCGGTGCGCACCGTCATCTCGAGGCGATGGCCGTCGGGATCCATGAAGTAGATCGACTGGCACATGCCGTGGTCCTTCGGCCCGAGGACCTGCACGCCGTGCGCTTCGAGGCGCTTCTTGCCCTCGGCAAGTGCCTTCGTGTCGGCCACCTCGAAGGCGATGTGCTTCACCCACCACGGCGTCGGGTCGTTGCCGTCGTCGCCGCCGCCCGGCACGTCGAAGAACGCGAGGTGGCTGCCGTCGCCCAGCTCGAAAAAGATGTGGATCGAGTCGGCTTCCTCGCCGACCACCTTGCGCGCGGGCCGGCCGGGCTCGTTCAGCGGCCAGCTCGGCTTGGCGTTCTCCGGCGGCATCAGGCCGGCGACGTACTTCAAGCCGACGACCTTCGTATAGAAATCGACCGTGCCCTGCGCATCCTTGCAGCGGTAAGCGACGTGGTGCAGGCGTCCGAACATGGTGCCTCCTTCGATAGAGTCGATGGTACACGCGTAGAATCCGCGCCGCATGAGGGAAGGCGCGGCGCGGTGGCTGACGGTGGCAGCGGTACTGGCGAGCTTCTTCTGGATGCTCGGCACGCCGCCGCTGTTCGACGTCGACGAGGGCGCCTTCAGCCAGGCGACGCTCGAGATGTTCCAGCGCGGCGACTTCCTCTCGACCTACCTCAACGGCGACCCGCGCTACGACAAGCCGATCCTCGTCTACTGGCTGCAGGCGCTTGCCGTGACGCTGGTCGGGCCGACCGAATGGGCCTTCCGCCTGCCCTCGGCACTCTGCGCGACCGGCTGGGCGTGGCTCACCTATCTCTTCGCGCGACGGCACTACGGCGTCGACCGCGCGCTCTTCGCGGCGATGCTGCTCGCCACCTCGCTCGGCGTCTACATCATCGGCCGCGCCGCCACCGCGGATGCGCTCCTCAACCTGCTGCTCGCGGCCGCGATGTTCGCCGCGTGGCTGCATCTCTCCGGCGGCGAACGCAAGTGGCTCTATGCGACGCACGCCGCGATCGGGCTCGGCGTGCTGGCCAAGGGGCCGATCGCGATCCTCATCCCGCTGGCCGTGACGTTCATCTTCTGCGCGTTGCGCCGGAATGTGCGTACATGGGTGCGCGCGGTCTTCGACTGGAGGGCGCTCGCCCTCCTCATCGCCATCGCCGCGCCGTGGTACATCGCGATCCTGGCGAAAGAGGGACGCGGCTTCATCGACGGCTTCATCCTGAAGCACAACGTCGGGCGCTTTACCGGTCCTGTTTCCGGGCATGCCGGGAGTCTCCTCTATTACTTCCCGGTGGTGCTGCTCCTCACCCTGCCCTTCACCGCATTGCTCGTGCCGGTGGCGCAGCGCATCCGCGACGTGTGGCGCGACGACCTGCAGCTCTACCTGCTGCTGTGGTTCGTTTTCGTCTTCCTGTTCTTCTCGATTTCCGGCACGAAGCTGCCGCATTACCTCCTGTATGGGTATACCGGCCTCGTCCTGCTCATGGCCGTGCACGGCTTCGACGTGAAAGCGGCGTTCTGGCCCCTGGTTCCCGTGCTGGGCTTCTTCTTCGCGTTGCTGGCGCTGCCCTATGGCGTGCATTACGGGCTCGGCCACGTTGCGGATGCGTACTATCGCGAAGTGCTCGAGGCGGCGCTCGAGCGCTTCGACACGTTCTACTTCGCGTTTCTCGCCGTGCTGAGCGCGCTCGTCGTTTTTGCGATGCTCGAGCACGCCACGCCGCTGCCGCGCAAATTCGCCGTGTTCGGACTCGCTGCCGTAGCGTCGCTGTCGACGCTCGTCGTACCCACGATCGGGTTCGCGCAACAGGGCTCTATCAAGGAGGCGGCGATCCTCTGCCGCGAGCAGCACCTGAATGCCGTGCTCTGGCGGCTGAACGCACCGAGCTTCAGCGTCTACCGCGGCGCGCCCACGCCGAGCCGTGATCCGCGGCCGGGCGACGTGATCGTGACCAAGGCCAATCGGCTCACGGAGCTGCCCCCGGCGCTCGGCTACGACCTCCTTTATTCGAAGCACGGCATCGTGCTGGCGAGAATCCGCGCTTGAAGCGCTGGCTGCTGCCCGCGGTCGCCGCGGCGCTCTTCATAGCCGTATCGGTTGTCGACGCGAATGCGCCGCTCTTTCTCGCCTTGAACAAGCTCGGGCCGGCGACGAGCGACTGGCTCTGGGCGAACATCACGGTGCTCGGCGACGGCATGGTTGCCTTCGCGCTTTGCCTGCCGCTGTGGCGGCGGCGTCCTGACCTCCTCTGGGCCCTCGCTTTCCTCGCGGTGCTCGGCACGCTCTGGGTGCATGGCATGAAGCCGGTCATCGACGTGGCGCGCCCGCCGGCGGTGCTCGGCGACCAGGTGCATGTCATCGGCCGCGCGTACCAGGCGCATTCGTTTCCCTCGGGTCATGCGACGACGGCATTTGCGCTGGCCGGCCTGCTCACGCTGGGTATCACCGCGCGTGCCTGGATGGCGGCGCTCGTCGCCGCTGCAAGCGTCGTGGCGATCTCGCGCGCGGTGGTCGGCGTGCACTGGCCGCTCGACATTCTGGCGGGCGCGCTCGGCGGCTGGCTGTGCGCGGTTCTGGCGATTTGGCTCGGCAGCCGCACGCGCAAGTTCGGCGAGCGCCCGGCCGTTCAGGCCGCACTCGCAGTGCTCCTCGCGGCATGCGCCGTTGCGCTCGTCGCGGGCTATCCGGACGCCTATCCGCAGGCGCTGCTTCTTCAGCGCCTGATCGGCATTTGCTGCCTCGCCGCCGCGGCGGCTAGACTGAGGCGTGCGGCCCGATAGTCCTGCAGTTGTGCCTCTCAACCCTTTGGTGCAGGTCTCCATCGTCATCCCCGTCTATAACGAGGAGGCGAATCTCGCCGATCTCGTGACGCGCGTCGGCGCCGCCATGCAAAAGTCGGCCCGCAGCTTCGAGCTGATCTGCGTCGACGACGGCTCGCGCGACGGCTCGGCGGCGACGCTCGAGGCGCTCGCGGCCGACCGGCCGTGGCTCAAGCCGCTGTATCTCATCCGCAACTACGGACAGTCCGCGGCCCTGCAGGCCGGGTTCGATGCCGCCCACGGCGAGATCATCGTCACGCTCGACGGCGACCTGCAGAACGAGCCGGACGATGTGCCCGAGCTGCTGAAGCTGATGGACCAGCGCCCCGAGGTCGACGTCATCTCGGGCTGGCGCAAGGACCGGCAGGACCGCGCGGTATCGCGCAAGCTGCCCTCCATCGTCGCGAACAAGGTCATCTCGCGCGTGACGGGCGTCGAGCTGCACGACTACGGCTGCGCGCTCAAGGTCTATCGCGCCGACGTGATCGGGGGCCTGCGCCTCTACGGCGAGCTGCACCGCTTCATCCCGGCGCTCGCGGCCGAGGTCGGCGCGAATATCGTCGAGGTGCCGGTGCGCCACCACGCCCGTACACGCGGCGAGTCCAAGTACGGCATCGACCGCACCTTTCGCGTGCTGCTCGACCTCCTGTGGATCAAGTTCCTGATGCGCTTCCTGCACCGGCCGCTGCAGGCGTTCGGCGGCGTCGGGCTCGCCCTGGGCGCGATCGGCTTCGTCACGCTCGCCTGGCTGACCTTCGAGAAGCTGGCGCTGGGGCGCGACATCGGCGGCCGGCCGCTCCTCCTGCTGGGCGTGCTGCTCGCCCTGATCGGCGTGCAGCTCATCGCCACCGGCCTGATCGGCGAGATCCTGACGCGCATCTACCACGAGCCCCAGGGACGGCCGCAATACCTCCTTCGCCGCCAGCCCCGAAAAAGTCTCTGAAGACCGCGGCGCGCATCGCGCTCGGCGCGGCCCTTCTCGCCGCGGTGGTCTGGTACGCCGACCCGGCGAAGCTCGCGCGCGGGCTGGCCGCCATCGACGCGCGCTGGTTTGCCGCCGCCGTGGTGGCCTCGGTCGTCTCGAACCTCTTTTCCGCCGCTCGCTGGGCGGCGATCGCTCGGGGCCTTGGCATGAAAGCGCCGCTGGGCGCGGCGGCGCGCATGTACTTCCGCGGCATGACGATGAACGTGCTCCTGCCGGGCGCGACGGTGTCGGGCGACCTGCTGCGCGGCTACCAGCTCGCGCAACAGCAGGGTAATCCGCTGCTGCGCTCGGGACTCTCGGTGCTGCTCGATCGCCTGAGCGGGCTTTGGATCCTTTGTACCGCATCCTTCGTCGCGCTCGGCGGCGCAATGGCGACGGGACTGGTCGCCGGCGGTAAGGAGGTTTGGATGTATGTCGCCGGCCTGCTCGCGGCCCTCGCGCTGCCATGGCTGCCGTGGCCGATCGAGCGCGCGGAAAATGCGCGGCGGCAGGCGCTCCAATCGGGCGGGCCGATCCTGCGCTCGGTGTGGCTCTCCGTGCTGGTGCAGGTCTTTTCGGCGGCGGCGCTCTGGTGCTGCGGCTTCGCCGCCGGCGTGAGCCTTTCTTACCCCGCGATGCTCGCGGGGGCCGCGCCCATCTTCATCATGGGCGCGCTGCCGCTCGGCTGGGGCGGCTTCGGCGCGCGCGAGCTCGGCGCGGTCGTCGTGCTGGGCGTGCTCGGCGTCGCGCCGGAGCAAGCCACGGTGACGGGGCTCCTGTATGGACTCGCGGGCGTGTTACAGGGCCTGGCTGCCGCTCCGCTTTTTGCACTTACGGAAGGCGGTGCGCAACCCCGTTCTTGAGGCGCATCACTTTCCAGAAGAAGTTGATGCGCGACAGCTCGGTGAGCTGATCGACGCTGGACACCATGTCGCGCAGCTCGAAGTCCGGCCGGAAGCCGAGCTTGTCGGAAAAACGCGCGAGGCTTTTCTCCACCGCGGCGACGAAGCGGTTGTCCGAGCGCACGTGGTTGACGAGGAAGATCTCGCCGTGGGGCTTGCACACGCGATGCAGCTCCTCCAGCAGCCGGTCGGGGCGCTCCACCACCGACACGACGTACATGGCGACCACCTTGTCGAAGCTCGCGTCGGGGAAGCTCATGTGCTCGGCATCCATCTCGAGCAGCGCCTCGACGTTGGCGAGGTGGCGGCGGGCGACCCGGCGCCTGGCTTTCTCGAGCATCTCGCGCGAGACGTCGATGCCGGTGATGCGCGCGTCGCGCGGGTAGAGCGGTAGCGAAAGACCGGTTCCCACCCCCACTTCGAGGACGCGGTCGCCCGGCCGCAGCCCCAGCGCCTGCACCACGGCCTTGCGGCCCGGCTGCAGCACCGGCCCGAACACCGCGTCGTATACGGCGGCATAGCGGCGGTATGCGGTTTTCACCGCCTCGATCTGCATCATGGTCAGGAGGGAGTCTTTTTGAGGCAGCGGCATTATGCCGCAGACCCCGTGAGCAAGCCACGCGCCCGGCACGTGAATTGCGAACGTGCCTTGCGTTTCCGATGAAGATCGCCCAGATCGCCCCGCTGGCGGAGAGCGTCCCGCCCAAGCTGTACGGCGGCACCGAGCGCGTGGTGTCCTATCTCACCGAGGAGCTCGTACGGCTCGGGCACGACGTCACGCTCTTCGCGAGCGGCGACTCCGAAACGTCGGCGAGCCTCCTCGCTTCCTCGCGGCGCGCACTGCGCCTCGACGCGGCGATCCGCGACCCGCTGGCGCCGGTGACGCTGATGCTCGAGCAAGTGCGGCGCCGCGCGCACGAGTTCGACATCCTGCACTTCCACCTCGAGCATGTGCATTTCCCGCTCTTCCGGCCGCTCGCGCGGAAGACGGTGACCACGGTGCACGGACGGCTCGACCTCGCCGAGCTCGCGCCGCTCTATCGCGAATTCAGTGACATGCCGCTCGTCTCCATCTCCGATTGCCAGCGTGCGCCGCTGCCCTTCGCGAACTGGGTGGGCACCGTGCATCACGGCTTGGCCGCCGAAGTGTGTCCGTTCAATCCGGCCTTCAACCAGTCGGCGCGCAGCGGCTACTACGCTTTCCTGGGGCGCGTGTCGCGTGAAAAGGGCGTCGACCGCGCGATCGAGATCGCGCGCCGTGCCGGCGTGCGGCTGCGCATCGCGGCCAAGGTCGACCGGGACGACGAGGACTACTTCCATTCGCACATCGTGCCGCTGCTCGCCGCGCCGGGCATCGAATTCATCGGCGAGGTCAACGAGGAGCAGAAGCCCGCCTTCCTCGGCAACGCCGCCGCGCTCCTCTTCCCGGTCGGCTGGCCGGAGCCCTTCGGCCTCGCCATGATCGAGGCGATGTCGTGCGGCACACCCGTCATCGCCTGGCCGCATGGCGCGGTGCGCGAGGTGGTCGAGGACGGCCGCACCGGCTTCATCGTCGATTCGATCGAGGAGGCGATTGCCGCGCTCGAGTGCGCGCCGCGGCTCAATCGGCTGGCCGTGCGCCAGCGCTTCGAAGAGCGCTTCTCCGCCGCACGCATGGCGCACGACTATCTCTCCGTCTACCGCGCGCTCGGCCGGCGCCGCGCGATGGCGGCCGTATGAAGCGCACCTCATGAAGCGAGAGGCGGGGCTCGTCATGCCGGTGCTCGTGCCGGGGGTGGTGTCGCTTGCCGCTTCGAGCCGGCGCACGCTCAAGCATGGCGCGAGCTTCGCCATGTTCGACGAGTTCGGCGACATCTTCGAGGTCGAGCACAGTCCGGCGGGGCTGTTCCATCACGACACGCGTTTCCTCTCGCGCCTGCGCTTCACGCTCGAGAGCCACAGGCCGATGGTGCTCTCCTCGACGGTGCAGCCCGACAACGTGATGCTCGACGTCGATCTCACCAACCCGGATCTTTTCGACGCCGAAGGCCACCTTGCGCTCGCCAAGGACACGTTCCATATCGCGCGCGCCAAGTTCCTCTGGGAGGCCGCCTGCTACGAGCTCTTCACGGTGACGAGCTACAGCGAGTCCCCGCGCCGCCTGCACCTCGCGCTCGACTTCGCTGCGGATTTTTCCGATCTCTTCGAGATCCGCGGCCATCGTCGCTCGCGCCGCGGCGCCGTGCAGGCACGCGTCGACGGTGCGCATGAAGTGCGCTTCGAGTATGCGTCGCTCGACGGCGTGCCGCGCAGCACACGGCTGTCCTTCGCGCCGCGGCCCGCGCGCCTCGTGGCCGACGCCTCGCAGGGCCGGGCGGAATTCGAGCTGCAGCTCGCCTCGCGCGAGCGCCGCCCGATCGCGGTGACGGTGCAGTGCCTCGAAGGCGACGCGGCGCCGGCGACGGAGCGGCGTTTCTTCGTCATGCGGCGCGTCGCGCGGCGCTCGCTCGCCGCGGCGCGCGAAGCCGCGCCGGCGATCGAGACCTCCAACACCGTGTTCAACAGCGTGCTGGAGCGCTCGAGCGCCGACCTCGCGATGCTTCTCACCGAGACGCCGCAGGGCGCCTACCCCTACGCCGGCGTACCGTGGTTCTCGACGCCCTTCGGCCGCGACGGTCTGCTCACGGCGCTCGAGATGCTTTGGATCGCGCCGGCGCTTGCGCGCGGCGTGCTGCGCTTTCTCGCGGCGCATCAGGGCGAGCGCGAAGACGCTGCCGCCGACATGGAGCCCGGCAAGATCCTGCACGAGCTGCGCGAGTGCGAGCTCGCGCGCCTCGGCGAAGTGCCGTTCGGCCGCTACTACGGCTCGATCGACTCGACGCCGCTCTTCATCGCGCTGGCGGGACTGTACTGGGAGCGCACGCGCGACCGCGACACGCTCGACGCAATCTGGCCGAACGTCGTGGCGGCGCTCGACTGGGTCGAGCGCTGGGGCGACCGCGACGGCGACGGCCTCGTCGAATACGACCGGCGGCGCGCCAGCGGCCTGCGCAACCAGGGCTGGAAGGATTCGGACGACGCAGTGTTCCACGCCGACGGCAGCCTGGCCACGGGCCCCATTGCGCTCTGCGAAGTCCAGGGCTACGTGTACCTCGCCTACCGCGTGGCGGCACGCCTCGCCGCCGACAGGGAGGAACTGCGGCTTTCCGCCGGGCTCACGCTCAAGGCCGAGAGCCTGCGGCGCGTCTTCGAGCAGGCCTTCTGGGACGACGCGATCGGCACTTATGCGCTTGCGCTCGACGGCGAAAAGCGGCCGTGCGCCGTGCGCACATCGAACGCCGGCCAGCTGCTTTTCACCGGTATCGCCGCCCCCGAGCGCGCTGCGCGCGTGGTCGGCGGACTGCTCGATCCGGATTTCTTCACCGGCTGGGGCATCCGCACCGTCAACCGCCGCGAGCGGCGCTATAACCCGGCCTCGTATCACAACGGCTCGGTGTGGCCGCACGACAACGCCATCATTGCGCTGGGCCTAGCGCGCTACGGCCATTGCAGCGAGGCGCTCACGCTCACCACCGCGCTTTTCGACGCCGCGGCGCACATGCACCTGCGGCGCTTGCCGGAGCTCTTTTGCGGTTTCGAGCGGCAGCGCGACAAGGCCCCGACGCTCTACCCCGTGGCCTGCGCGCCGCAGGCGTGGGCGGCGGTCACGCCTTATGCGCTGATACAGGCCTGTCTTGGGCTCGAGGTCCATTGTGGCAGCGCGAAGCTCGGCCTGCGCAAACCCCGCCTGCCGCACTTCATCGATTGGATGACGGTCAAGCGGCTCACGGTCGGCACGGCCAGCGTGGATCTCATGCTCAGGCGCCATGACTCGAGCGTGGCGGTCAGCCTGCTCGCGCGAAACGGCGCCGCCGAGGTCGAGGTGATGCTCTAGAATCGGCGCTTATGCTCACCATTCCGAATGAAGGCAAGACCTTTCCCCCGGTTGGATCGCGCTGGAAAGACCTCGACCGCCGCGTGCAGCGCACCATCCAGGTCGTGCGCCTAGACACCGGCAAGCGCCGCGTGCGCATCCACTGCATCGAGACCGACGTCCTCTCCTGGGCGAAGCCCGAGCGCTTCGGCAAGAGCGGCGGCTACACCCTCATTCAGTCCAAGTAGCGTTGCGAGGACCCCGCCGCGTCGCGCGGCGGAGGCGGCTCCTGCGGGTCGCTGTCCGAGCCTGACCGGGTCTCGTCGAGGATGAGGTCGACGATGCGCAGAAAGATCTCGCGCGGCGGCTTGCCCTGGTCGGCGATCCACTTGTCGATCTCTACAGCGGGAATCTGAAGGACCTTCGCGAGTTTCTCCCGGCTACCGAGCAGTTCTGCGGCCCGGCTCAATGCCCTGCTGTAGACGCTGGCGACCATGCACCCATGATTCCGCAAGTCGCGAGCGCGCACAATCGCGAAGCTCCCGACACGGGAAAGCGAAAAACTCCTACAAACTAGTTCGAGGCGCCGGGCCGCTCGAGGTGGAGCAGCACGATCTCCACGGCGGCGAGGAACACCATCTGCGGCGGATCAGCGCGGCCTTCGAGCCAGTCTCGCAGCATGGCTTCGGAGACGCCCAGATGGCTGGCGAGCTGCCCCACGCCGCCGAGGATGAGGCAGGCGCGGTGCAAGGCACGCGCGTAAGTCGTCTCCCGCGACGGCGGCGCCGCAGGGCAGTCGACTTTGGCGGTGGAAGCACGCATGCACCATCTTGCGACGCGACTCGTGCCGGCTCAAGTCGCGATGCGGCACGCGCGCTTGTCGAAATTCGCGGCACAGCGACGTCGACGAAGGCGGATGGGAACGGCGCTTGCTGCACGCGCTAGTTCGTGCGACGCGCGAGAAGGTCGAGCAACGCTTCGACGGCGACAGGCTTGGTGAAGTGGTGCGCGAAACCGGCCGCGCCGCTGCGCGCCAGATCCTCCGGCGCGCCGTAGCCGGTGACCGCGACGAGCATCACCGCAGCGCCCCAGGGCGTGCGCCGGATCGCTTCCGCCAGCGCGTAGCCGGACATCCCGCGCATGCCAATATCGAGCACCGCGACTTCCGGCTTGAGCTCGGCGCCCACGCGCAGCGCTTCATCGCCGCTGACCGCCTTCTGCACCTCGTGGCCGGCCATGCGCAGGAGCGCGCTCAGCATATGCGCGGCATCGGCGTTGTCGTCCACCACGAGCACGCGCAGGCCGCGCGCCGCCGCTTTCATGCGAACCGCCGCGCGCACGGCCTCGCGAAATTCGACCGCCGCCGTTTCCGCGCCGGCACGGGTCTCGAGCTCGGGCAGGTCGATGAAGGCGAGCGCGCCGAGCGCTTCGCACGCCTCGCGCATCGCCGAGAGCGCCGGATCGCGCAGCTGCGTCGCGACCGCGCGGCAGCCGATGAACGGGATGGCGCGGGTGCGCGCATAAGCCTTGACGCACTCCAGGAAAGGCAGCATCTGCGAGCCCTCGAAGTGCAGCCCACAGAGGATGGCGTCGATCGCCTGACCGCGTGCGACGCTCGTGTTCTGCAGGAGGTCGAGCGCCTCCACCAGCGTGTACACGGGAACCAGCGTGAATTCCTCGCCGAGCACCAGCGCGAGCGCCGCATACCCGGCCGGGTCGTCGGCGATCAGCACGCGGCGCTTGGCGCCCGCGTCCTGCGACCGCGCACCGGCGGGCGCCACCTTCTGGTCGAGGATGATCTCGAGCACGCGCTCGAAGATCGGCTCCGGCGGAAACGCCTTGCCGGCCAGCCAGAGCGCGAGGTCGTGCGGATGCACGCCGAGCGCCTCGGCGAGCGCTTCACGGGTGCCTCTGATGGCCAGCGCGCGCTTCAAAAGGCGCGAGGAAGTCTGTGCGTCGGGCCGATCGTTTCCCATGGCGCGATGGTAGCCGGCCCACCCGCGGCGCGCGAGTGACGCAGCGGCAAAGCGCAGCGCCGTTCGGTATCAGCGACCGCCGAGTACTGAGAGAGCTACTGCGAGGTAGAACGCGTACCGGCGTAAGGCGCCGGAATGCTTTGCTCGACCGTGGCGTCCAGGTCGATCTGGTGCCGGATGAACTTGGTGAGCGCGAGCGCGAATTTCAGCCGGTCGAGCGCAATGCGCTCCGGGTATTCCTTCATGGCGAACTGGAGCTGCTCCTCGATCTGCTGGAGCTTCGCCTTCAGTTCGGCTGCGGTCGACGAGATCACGCTCAGACGCGGCGCAGCCGCGTCCCTGCGTCGACGCCGGTGTCCCCTTGGGGAAAGAGCGCCCGGCGCTCGGCTTCCGCGCGGATGTAGCGCACCAGCGCGATGATCATGCGCTGGCGTTCCTTGGTCAGCGTCTTGGGGAACTCGGCGAGCGTGAGCTGCGCTTGCTCCTCGATCTGATCGAGCTTCTGATTGAATTCGTCGGCATCCATTTTTCTTGGTCCTGCGGCCAGTTGCAGGCTAGTCCAGCGGCGCGGCTTGCGCAGTCGCCAGCCTCATAGATTTCTTGTAGCAATACAACTACATAGGCCTCAAAACCGGGTCGTCGCCGTAATCGTGTCGCTGTGCGTGCCGACTCTCGCCGCAACCTACGACAGTGCGGTTGTGTAGTTTGTTTTCGACACGAAATTAAAAGCTAGGCCGGAAAACCACGATAGATGCCTACGATCGTGTTGATCTTTACTGGCGCATGGACGCCGCGCCATCACGTGTGCGCAATGTACTCATCGTAGAGGACAACGCGGACCAGGCGCAGACGCTACAGGCGTTCCTCGGCACGAAGGGCCACCAGCTGGAAGTGGCGTCGAGCGGTCCTGCGGCCATCGAAATGGCTCGGCGTTTGCGTCCCGATATCGTCTTGCTCGACATAGGGCTGCCCGGCCTGGACGGCTTCGAAGTCGCGCGCCGTCTGCGCGACGAGCACGGTGGCAGCGTGCGCATCATTGCGATCACCGCCTATGGCAGCGACAACGACCGGCGCCTCGCGCAGGAGGCCGGGTGCGACCTGCACCTCGTCAAGCCGGCGGACCCGCGTTTTATCGAGAGCTTGCTCGGCTAGAGCGCGCCCGCCGCTGCCGCGCGCCGTCCAGGATGGACACGTCGGCCTGGAACTCCTCGATCGCTTCGACGAGGCTGGCGCCGGTCTTGAAGGTGCGCACCACGTGCCCCGCATCCTCGATGAGCGCGGCGATGCTCGAGCGTTGGATGCACCACTACAACTGGCATCGCCCCCATCAGGGCATCAAGGGCTTCGCGCCCGCCACTCGCTTAGCTCAGTCCCGCAACAACCTCTCGACGCTTCACAGCTAGCGCGGCCGCAACGCCGAAAGACGCCGCAACAGCGACTGCGGGTCATACGGCTTGGCGATGAAGTGGTGGAAGCCGCTCTCGCGCGCCATGTCGCGCTCGGCCTCGCTGCTGTAGCCGGTGATCGCGATCAAGAGCGGGGCGTGCTCGCCGTAGCGCTCGCTCAGCTCCTCCGCAATGTCGAAGCCGCTGCGGTCCGGCAGCCCGATGTCGAGCAGCACCACATCCGGGTGGAACTGCTCGACCTTCGCCGGCACGCCCGCTCCGCGCCGCAGCATCTGCACATCGAACCCCTCGCTCTGCAACAGCTCTCCCAGCGTGAGCAGCGAATCGCGATCATCGTCGACAATGAGGACGCGCAGCGACCGCTTGGGGGCGGGCTTGCCCTCGGTGCGTCTTCTGCCGCCGGTGTCCATGTAGTCTGCCGGCGACGGGCCAGCAAGAAACGCACCCGAAGAACGTCGCGAGGGTCAAACGCCGCCAAAAGGCGACTAGAAAAGCTCCTTCCACTTCGCGCGGATCTTGTCCTGCAGCTCGCGGCTCGCCTCGGCGACCGGCGGAAACTCGTCGAGGTGGTCCCAGGGACGGCAGGCGTCGATGATCGCCTTCGAGCTGAACGGCGCGTCGTAGGGATAGGCGACGAACATGGGATCGTTCTTCGAGCCCATGCCGCGCTGGATGATGTCGATATCGATCGCCGGGTCGCTGCGGGTGGCGACCGCCCACATCACTTCGTGCAGATTCGACGGATCGATGTCCTCGTCCACCACGACCGAGTACCGCGACATGTACGCGCCGACGCCGCACTGCGAGAGGATGTGTCCCGCCTGGCGCGAGTGGCCGGCGTAGCGTTGCTTGATCGAGACGACGTTGAACATGCGCGCACCGCCGATCTCGTGCGCCCATACGGCGCGGACCTCCGAAACTCCGGCGGCGGCCAGCGCATCGTGCAGCAGCGCCGAGCGCATCACCGCCTTCGAATACGAGTAATCGTTGGGCGGCTTGGCCGGCGGGCTGCCCATCAAGATCGGAGCGGATCGGTAGTAGACGCGTTCCACCGTCACCACCGGCGCCTTGCCCGCCTTGCCCGGGTAATAGCCGTGGAATTCGCCGAACGGGCCTTCGGTGCGCTCGTCGTTCGGCTCGATGTGGCCCTCGAGCACGATCTCGGAAGCGGCCGGGAATGGCAGCCCCGTCAGCTCTCCATTGATGACCGCGACCGGGGCGCCGAGGATCGCGCCGATGTAGTTGTACTCGCACATGCCGAAGGGCACCTCGATGCCCGAGATGAGATAGCCGAGCGGATCGCTGCCCAGCACGATGACCACCGGGAAGCGCTTGCCTGCCGCCTTGTGCTTCTCGTAGTGGATGCGGCCGTGTTTGCCGGCGACCATGTCGAGCGCCACATGGTTTTTGTCCAGCGCCTGCACGCGATAGGTGCCGACGTTGATCCAGTCCGAATCGAGGTCGCGCGTCACCACCGAGCAGCCGGTGCCGATGTAGCGCCCGCCGTCCATTTCGTGCCACAGCGGCGACGGGAACTTCATGATGTCGACCTCGCGCTCGACGTGCTCCAGCGCCGCGCCGGTCTTCACTATCGTCGGCGGAAACTTCGCCGCCGCCGCCTTCCACTCCGCGGGCTTGCCGCGCAGCGCCTCCACCAACGCCCGATGGGCTTTGACGACCGGAAGCCTGAGGATGGAGGAGAGTCGCGCGGGGCTGCTCGTGCTGCAGGTAAGCACGCGAAAGCCCTGCGGATAGCCCTTGATCTCGTCGAAGAGGAGCGCCGGCGGATGCTCCTGCTTCACGTTCATCTCGCTGATCGCGCCGAGCTCGAGATTCCAGTCGGCGCCGCGTACGTGCCTCAGCTCGCCGAGCTTCTCCACCTGGTCGAGCCATGCGCGCAGATCGAGGGGGTTCGATGCGGCGCTCATTGCAACCCATGGTACCCGGAAGCCCTGTTTGCGCAATTTCGCACGTCGATCCTTCGCGACGCGCCGTGACTGGAACCTTGATCCGGAGCCTGTTCGTGACCTGCTGCCATTCCGGCAGCGTGCGTGGCGACGCATGATGGCCCTCATGCACAACCTGCCGCTCCGCGTCGTCGTTGCCGACGACAATCCCGATACCGTACTCAGCCTGCGGCTGCTGCTCGAGGAGGACGGCCACACCGTGCGGGGCGTCGAAAGCGGTTACCAGGCGCTGCGCGCGGTGCGCGACTTCGGCGCCGACGTGGTGCTGCTCGACATCGGCATGCCGGGAATGTCCGGCTTTGCCGTCGCGCATACCTTGCGCGAGCGCTACGGAAGCGCGAAACCTCTGCTGATCGCGATCACCGGCCGCAACGCCGGATCCGACCGCTCGCTCGCGCGCAGCATGGGATTCGACCACTACGTCGCGAAGCCCTACGACCCGAACGAGGTGCTCGCGCTCCTCGCCCGCGTCAGATCAGCTTCGCAATGACCGGGAAATATTCGGCCGTGTGGCCGGCGGCGGCGGCCTTCTCGAGCGCCGCCTTCGCGCTCTTCAGGCCGGTGAGATCGATCTTGGCGATCTTGGCGAGCTCGAGCGCGTAGCTCACGTCCTTCAGCGCGTACTCGACCGAGAACGCCTTCTCCGGGAACTGCATCGGCAGCATCGCGGTCATGCCATGGTGGCGCAGCGCGAAGCTGTCGGCCGAGCCCTTGGCGAGCGTCTCGAGCGCCTTCGCCGGATCGAGGCCGAGCCGGCGGATCACGGCGAGCGCCTCGGCGACGGCGAGGACGTTCTGGAACAGCACCATGTTGTTGATGAGCTTCATCGCCTGCCCCGCGCCCGGCGGGCCGCAGCGCGTGATCTCGCTCGCGAAGCACTCGAGATAGGGCTTCACGCGAGGCAGATGGTTCTCCCGGCAGCCGACCATCACCGAGAGCTTGCCCTCCTCCGCGGCGGCGCGCGTGCGCGCCACCGGCGCATCCATGAAGTGGATGCCGCGCGCCGAGAACCTGCCTTCGAGGTCGCGCGTGAGGCCCACGGACGTCGTGCTTAGATCGACGATGTAGGTCCCCGGCCGCTGATGGATGAGCAGGCTCGCGCGGCCGACGCACACCTGCTTCACCTCCACCGCGCCCGGCAGCGACAGGAACACGACCTCGGATTTCTCGGCGACTTCGCGGACGCTTTCCGCGACCTTCACGCCCTGCGCCTTCAGGCGCTCGAGCGGCTCCGGTCTTACGTCGTAGGCCCGCACCTCCTTCCCGCTCGTCGACGCCAGGTGGCGACAAATGGGCTCTCCCATGACGCCCAGGCCGATGAAGCCGATCATTTCTTCTCCTTGATGGTCGAAGTCTATACCGTGCTCGAAACCGCCATCCCGGCGCGCCTGGACCGGCTGCCCTGGTCGCCGTGGCACTGGCGCGTGGTGATCGCCCTCGGCGTGAGCTGGCTGCTCGACGGGCTGGAAGTTACCGTGGTCGGCTCGCTCGGCCCCGCGTTACAGCGTGCCGACACGCTCGCGCTCACCGCAGGCGAGATCGGCTGGGCGGCGTCGGCCTACATCGGCGGCGCGGTACTCGGCGCGCTCTTCTTCGGGCGCCTCGCCGACAGCCTCGGGCGAAAGCGCATGTTCCTCGTCACGCTCGTCGTCTACCTCGTGGCGACGGTTTGCACCGCCTTTTCGTTCGGCCTCTGGTCGTTCGCGCTCTGCCGCGCGGCGACCGGCTTCGGCATCGGCGGCGAATACGCGGCGATCAACTCGGCGATCGACGAGTTGATACCGGCGCGCGTGCGCGGCACGGTCGACCTCGCGATCAACGGCACCTTCTGGGTCGGCGCGGCGATGGGCGCGGGCCTCACCATCGTGCTTCTGCAGCCGGACTGGATCGGACCGGCGTGGGGATGGCGCTTCGCATTTCTGCTGGGCGGCGTGCTCGGCTTCGCCATCTTGCTGGTGCGGCGCCACCTGCCGGAGAGCCCGCGCTGGCTGATCCGGCACGGGCGAGCCGAGGAGGCCGAGCGCGTGGCGGCCGACATCGAGCGCCAGGTCGGAGCCGACCTGCCGCCGGTGTCGACGCGACTCGCAATGCGCGCGCTGCCGGCGCCGAGCTGGGGCGAGATAGCGCGGCTGTTGCTCACGCGCTACCGGCACCGCACCGCGCTCGGTCTGGTGCTGATGGCGTCCCAGGCGCTCTTCTACAACGCCATCTTCTTCACCTATGCGCTGGTGCTCGCCCGCTTCTACGACGTACCCGAGCAAAGCGTCGGCTACTACATCTTCCCGTTCGCGCTCGGCAACTTCCTCGGACCGCTGGTTCTCGGTCGGCTGTTCGACACGGTGGGCAGGCGCCGGATGATTGCCGCGACCTATGCACTCGCCGGGCTGGGTCTCATCGCCGCGGGCTACGGGTTCTCCACCGGCGCGCTGACGGCACTCCAGCTCTCGCTTTGCTGGAGCGCGATCTTCTTCGCCGCGTCCGCAGCGGCGAGCTCGGCGTACCTTACGGTGAGCGAAATCTTTCCGGTGGAGATGCGCGCGATCGCCATCTCCCTCTTCTACGCCGCCGGCACCGCGCTCGGCGGTTTCATCGGCCCGCCGCTCTACGGCGCGATCATCGAGAGCGGCAGCCGCCAGGCGTTGTTCGGCGCCTATGCGCTAGCGGGCGTGCTGATGTGCGCGGCCGCCGCGGTTGCGCTGTGGATCGGCGTCGACGCCGAGCGCAAGTCGCTCGAGGAAGTCTGCCCCCCGCTCGGTTGCGACCCCCGGCTTACCTAAGTACGGGCGCGCCGTTGACGATTACGGGCCGCCTTGCGCGCGTGGCGTGAGAGCGCGCGATGCGAGGCGGCGCTTTTTCCTTCACGCCGCAGCGCGCGGGTCGTCGCCCGGCTGCGCCGGCGCGGCGCGCTTTCGACAAACCGATGGCTATCGCCTGCCGGGTCGAGCGCGCACCGTGTCTTCCGGACTTGCCTTGACGAGCCCTTCGACGTGCGCGTTCGAGCGTGCGTTTTTCGGGCTTGAGGTTTCCTTCCGTAGAGTTTCCTGAGCTCCCCTTTCGCGCGCTCTAGCCTTTCGCGCTGTGTGCGCGAGAGGCCCTTGCCGCCGCGATTGATGTGGAAGTTCAGCATCGACATCGCCGAGCGGAACGGCGCGCTCTTGCGGCGCCGGCTGTGCTCGGCCGAGCGCTTGAGCGACCGCGCGATGGAGCGCGGGCTGCGCTTGGTGAACACGCCGTGTTCCAGATCGAGCGCGTTGCTGGTGCGCATGACTCGCGCTGACCACCGCTTTGCCATAGGCGGCCCGCAATGGCTGTGCCGGTGCGCAGTAGTGCACGCCTGTGTCGACAAATGTCGGTGCGGACGTAGCAATACCAACGACGTCACGCACGCGCGCTAGTTGCGCGTCGAGTTCTGGGATAAAAAACGGCAAAACCAAGATCCCCAACAAGGAAAGACGAGTGCAGTTGCCGGCAACTCCCGTCGGACGCGAGGAAAGACCTCCGGCGCCATTTGAGCGTGGCAGCCGGCTGGAAGAGTTCGCCGCCGGCGCCCGCGATCTCGCCGAGCTTTTCCGGGCGCTCTATTACGAGACCACGCGCGTGATGGAGGCGACGGTCTTTCTCTTCGCCGTCTATGACGAGGCAGCCAAGACCGTGCAGGTCGTGCGCCAGATGGACTGCGGCGTCGAGCATCCAGGCAGCTCGTTCCCGCTGGGAAGCGGCTTCACGAGCGAGGTGATTCTCACCGGAGCGCCGCGCCTCATCCGCCGCTGGTCCACGGACGGACCGCTGGTGCGCATCCTCTGCGGCACGGAGCCGGAAAAACTGGTCGCGCCGCAGTCGGGCGTGGTGGTGCCGATCCTGTCCGGCGATCGGGTGCTCGGCGTGCTTTCCGCGCAGAGCTACCAGCCGGAAGCCTATGCGGCCGCGGATCTCCTCAGTCTGGGCGCCATCGCGGCGCGAGCCGCCGGCGCCATCCGCCGTATCCGCACCACCGAGCAGAGGGCCCTCGAGCACGAGCGGCGCGCGCTGCAGCTCGAGGCGATCCTCGCGACCATGAACGATGCGCTGCTCATCGTCGACGCGCGCGGCTCGATCGTGCAATTGAACCGCGCGGCGCGCGAGCTCCTGCGCCTGGACAGCTCAAGTCTCGTCCTCGGCCAGCCCCTCGAGCAGCAGCGGCTCGAGCAGTGGCCGCAAACGGCGCGCGAAATCGCCGGCGCCCTGGTGCCGGTTGTCGACGCCTTGCGTGCGGGCACCAACGTCGCCGAGCGGCAGATCGAGCTGCACTCGGGCGAGCCGCGCGTCCTTGGCGTCAGCGCCTCGGTGCTGCGATCGGTGGCGGGCGCGGGACAGGGCGGCGTCATCGCCTTCCGCGACGTCACCGCGCAGCGCGATCTCGAAGGTCTGCGCGAGGACCTCTTCAGCATGGCCTGGCACGACACGCAGAAGCCGATCGCGCTGATCCGCGGCCACGCCGAGCTGCTGCGGCGGCGGCTCGCTAGCGGCGAGCGCGACGCCGCCGCGCTCGAAGCGGAAGCCGCGTTGATCGTCAGGCATACCGACCGCCTCGCCGAGCTTCTCACCACGCTCTTCGACGTCTCCTCCCTCGAGTCGGGGCTGTTGTGCATCTCGCGCTCGGCGGTCGACCTCACGACGCTTGCGCGCGAGCTGATCGACGGCATGCGCCCCGTCGGACGTCACACGATCAAGCTCGCAGCCGAGCGCCCAGTCACGGGCGGGTGGGATGGGGGACGGATCCGGCAGGTGCTGATGAACCTTCTTTCGAACGCGCTCAAGTATTCCCCCGAGGGCTCGAACGTGACGGTGTCCGTGTCCGCGGACGCCCAAAACGCGACCGTGCGGGTGCGTGACGAGGGCATCGGTCTCGATGCCGCCGAGCTCGCCCGGCTCTTCGGCCGCAGCTACCGGACGGCCTCGGCGCGCGGCATTGCGGGTGAAGGGTTCGGGCTGTACTTCAGCAAGGGCATCGTCGGCGCGCACGGCGGCCGCATCTGGGCAGAGTCTGCCGGGCGCGGCAAGGGCAGCACGTTCTGCTTCGCGCTGCCGCTCGAGGAGCGCGCATGAAGCGCCGGCGCCTTTTCGGCGTCGGCGGTGCGCTCGCCGCGCTGACTGTCGTGTCGGGATGCGGCGGCCCGCGCCTCGGAGACAACGTCGCGCCGGCATCGCGCGCGCGCTGACGCTCGTCGATCCGCTGGCGCTCGTGCCGGTGATCGTGAAGATGCAACCCGCGTTGGGCGCGGGCGCTCGACCTGCTTCGCGTCTATGGCGTGCCGGTCGCCGGGCTGCCGCTGATCAACGCCGCCGCGATCGACACCCTCAGCCTTTTGCCGAGCGTGGCGTTCGTCCACCCGGATCTCACCGTGGGCCCGCGGCAGACCTCCGCGCCGCTGCCCATGCCGCCCGGCCCGCTGCCCTCGCCGTACCCGGCCGTGGTGAAGGCCAGGCGGGTCTGTCAGACCGGCATCGTCGGCAGCGGCATAACGGTCGCGGTGCTCGATTCCGGCGTCGCATCCGATCCCGACCTCGCCGGGCCCGCCAACCGCGTCCTCGCCTCGGTGAATTTCGCCGATCCGCGCACGGCGGACGACCCCGGCGGACACGGCACGCACATCGCCGGAATCATCGCCGGCAACGGGACCCGCTCCGCGGGCGAATTCGTCGGCATCGCGCCGCAAGCCAATATCGTCGACGTGCGCGTGCTCGGTAACACCGGAAGCGGTCGCGTCTCGTCGGTCGTGCGCGGCATTGAATGGGTCCTCGCGCATCGCAGCGCGTACAACATCCGCGTCATCTATCTCTCCTTTGGCGCGCCCGCGCCGCCCTCCTATCGGGCCGATCTCTTCTCCGCCGCAGTGGAAATCGCGTGGCGCCGTGGCCTGGCGGTCGTGGCCGCGGTCGCGACACGGTCGTCACGCCGGGCATCGACCCGTACGCAATCACCGTGGGCGCGACCGACGATCGCGGCAGCGTCGACCGCGACGACGATGTGTTTGCCTGGTTCTCGGCATGGGGCAGCGCCAGCAGCTCGAAGCCGAAGCCCGACCTCGTCGCCCCGGTCGGTGTCTCGTCTCGCTGCGCGTGCCCGGCAGCCGGCTCGACACGCTCTATCCCGGCCGCGTCGTCGCGGCGCAGAACGGCGCCACGTACTTCCGGCTTACCGACACCTCAATGGCCACCGGCGTCGTGTCCGGCGCGGCTGCCCTCCTCTTGCAGGATCGGCCCGGGCTATCACCCGCTCTCCCGGCGGCGAATAGCGCGGACGGCGCGCGCAACGGCGCTCAGGGGCCGGCGATGCAGCGCCTCCAGCCTGCGGCCGTCATCGTGACCGACATCTTCACGCCCGAGGTGGAAGGCATCCAGACCGCCACCCGCGCATGAAGTTCGACGCCTTCAAGGTGGCGCGCGAGCTCGGCGCGGTGCGGACGTTCAAGAAACCGTTCAGATTCGAGGAGCGGGTGGCGGCCGTGCACGAGCTAATCGGGCCGCCCGCCACGCGGCACTGAATCAAACCGCGGCTCTGGAGCGCTGCTCGGTGCGGAGCGCCGCACGGATGCCGGTGATCAGCTTCTCGGCATCGACCGGCTTGTCGACCCGGTCGACGAAGCCGGTGGCCATGAGGCGCTCGCGCTCGATCTGGGTGAAGGCGGTGAGCGCGATGGCGGGGGTGTAGCGGTCGTTGCCGCAGGCGAGCTCGATCGATCGCGCGCGGCGCAGCGCCTCGAAGCCGTCCTCGCCCGGCATGGCAAGGTCGATGAGGAGCACATGCGGCCCGCGCGTCGGCAGCGCTGCTTCGAGCGCAGCCGCGAGCGCGCGGCCTGAATTGAAGCACTCGACGTGCGCGCCGGCCTGCCGCAACGTAAGGGCCACCACTTCGTGGGCGTCGACATCGTCGTCGGCGACCCAGACCTTGAGGCCGCGCAGCGCCCCCGCGGTCGAGCGGCGCCGATCGTCCGGCGGCTGGTGGGCGAGCTCGAGCACCGCCGTGGCGGGCGCTCCCGGAAGGTCGACCGTGAGCGTGGCCCCGCGTCCGGCGCCGGGACTGTCGGCGCGCACCTGGCCGCCGTGCAAAAGCGCGATGTGGCGCACGAGCGCAAGGCCGATGCCGAGGCCGCCCGCGCGCCGCGCGGCCGACGTATCGGCCTGCGTGAAGCGGTCGAAGACATGCGGCAGGAATTCAGCCTGGATGCCGACGCCGTTGTCCTTCACCTGCAGCTGCACGCGCTCGGCGTTCTTGTGCAGCAGGACCGAGATGCTGCCGCCGTCGGGCGTGAATTTCACGGCGTTGGAAAGCAGGTTCGACACCAGCTGCTGCAGGCGGCCCGCATCGCCGATCACCATCGTCGCCGGATCGCCCGGCATGAAGCGCAGATCGATCTGCTTCGCGGCCGCGCCCGGACGCGAAGCGTCGAGCGCGGCAAGCACGATGTCCGCGAGATTCACCACCCGGCGCTCCAGCGTCAGCTTGCCGCTGACGATGCGCGAGGTATCCAGCAGATCGTCGATCAGGCGCGTCTGGTGGTCGACGTTGCGCTTGATCGCCTTGGCGGCGCGCTCGACCAGCGCGCCGTCGAGCGGGCGCGTGGTCGCCATCAGGTGGCTCCAGCCGCGCAGCGCATTGAGCGGCGAGCGCAGCTCGTGCGACACGATGGCGAGGAACTCGTCCTTCGCGCGGTTGGCGCGCTCCGCTTCCGCGCGCAGGCGCTGCTCGGCGATCACCAGCTTCTCGAGCTCCCGCTGCGCGTTCTTGCGCTCGGTGATATCGGTCGCGACGCCGATCAGGCCGATGACGCGGCCCTGCTCGTCGCGCAGCGGCGATTTGGCCGTGAGGTAGGTGCGCTCGCCCACCACCTCCTCGAGGATCATGGTCTCGCCCGCTTCGAGCACGAGGCGCTCCTTCTCGTCGAGCGCCATGGCCTCGTCGCCGTTCTTGCCCTGGGCGGTGCTCCAGGCGGGATTGGCCATCAGCAGGCGCCCTTGCCGGTCCTTGGCAAAAATGAGATCGGGCGTGCTGGTGGTTATGGCATTCAGCAGCGCGTTGCGCTCCCGCAGGGCCGCGCTCGCGCGCTCGAGCGCCGCCGTGCGACGCACGACGCGCTGGTCGAGCTCGGTATACGCCTCGCGCATCGCGCGTTCCGATTGCCGCTGGGCGGTCACCTCGCGCAATACGAGCACTGCACCGAGCAACCCGTCGCCGTCGAGGATCGGCGCCGCGTTCACCGCGACGGGATGCACGGTGCCGTCGCGTGCGCGCAGCGCCGGCTCGCCGCCGGCCGCCGCGGCGCTGCGCATCGCGAGCGCGGCATTGAGCGGGTTGCGCAGCGCCGCACCGTTGCGCTCATCGAAAAGCTGGAACAGCTCGTCGAGCGGCCGCCCGGCCGCCTCGGCGGCGCGCCAGGCCGTGAGGCGCTGCGCCGCCGCGTTCAGGAATCGCACTCGCCCCGCCGCATCGGTCGCCACCACGCCGTCGCCGACGCTGGCGAGCGTCACCTGCAGCCATTCGCGCTGCTCGGTGGCGGCGCCTTCCGCCTGCGCGCGCTGCGCGGCCGCCTGGTCGAGCGTGCGCGCCACCCAGATGATGAGCGAGCTGAACCACGCGATCATCACCAGCGTGAAGAGCGTCATGCCGAAGGCCTCGCCGAAGACGCCTTCGCGCTCGGCATAGAGGCGCATCCAGCCGACCGCGATCGGCACGACCACGGCCGCCGGCAAGAGCCAGCGCGCCACCTGCGCCCCGGTACGCTTGGAGGCGAGCGTATCGAGCAGCCACTCGCTCGGACGGGCAGCGGCGACGGCGACGGCGGCGAGCATCGTGGCGATGGCGGCGGGCGCAGAGAAGCCGAGGAGCGGTGCCGCAATGTCGAAGCGCAGCACGCGCAGGCTCAAGCCGAGGAGCGCAAAGAACGCCACCGTGCCGACCACCAGCGCGGCGAGCGCATTGGCCGAGGCGCCGAAGATCTTCGCGCCGCGCGAGAGCGGCGTGACGAACGCGAGGAGCAGCAGCGTCACGCAGCCGGCGATCGACATGAAGCCCGGCAGCTCCGCGTCGCGCACCGCGAGCCATTCGAAATTCATGCCGAGCCGCACGCCGAGCAGGCTTTCGCCGAGCGTGAGTGCCGCAATGGCGCCTGCCGCCGCGGCCGCGGTCGCCGAGCTGCGCCGCCGCCCCGCCTCGGCGGCGAAGAAACTGGTGGCGAGGAGGAGCATCGCGAGCGCAGCCGCCGGCGACATCGCCGTGTAGTCCGCGCCGAGATCGCGCAGCCACGGCACGCCGAGCACCCAGCCCCAGATCGCGCTGGCGCCGAGCGCAGCGACGATGCCATAGGCGACGCGCGCGACGCGCGCAAGCCTCGGGACGAGCAGGGAAACGGACGCCATCCGAAAGTGCAGCCTAGCCGCGGGCGCGGCCCCTTACTATCAGCCGAATGACTACCGGCGGGTCGCTGCGGCAGCCCTGTCGCCGCGCGGCGACGCGCGCACCGGCTGCGGCGGCTGCTTCTTCGCTTTCGAAACGAGAAACCGGGCCAGCGCGGCGGGCGAGCCGAATTGCGCCTTGATGATCCAGGTCGCCGCGGCCATCGCCACGCTCGTGATGCCGCCGACCTTGGCGGCCTTCTTCTCCTGCGGCGACATCGCGGCGCGGTGCGCGTGACGCCGCTGCATGCCGCCCGCGGCCAGGAAGCCGAGCACCACCGCGCCGCCGAGCAGCCACGGCGAAGTCAGCGCCTTGAGCGCCGCCTGACCGCTCTGGCGCGCCACCGCCTCCACGCGGTGACGCCGCTCGGCGATGCGCTGCTCGACTTCGTAGATCTCTTCGTCGGGGGGGATCATTGCGGGGGCTCGGGATCGCGCCCGCGCAACTGGCGCAACAGCGCAGTAAAGGGCAGTTCTTTCGCGAGCTGGAACGTGAACCAGCCGAGCGCCGCCGCGGCGACGAGATTGATGAGCGCCGCGATGCCGAGCGCGATCGGCCACGAGGCGCCATGGCCCCAGGCGAACACGATCCCGGCCGCGACGAGGCCCATCCACGAAGTCACGACGAGCACCGCGCCGACGAGCACGGCACCGAGCAGCCACGCGAGACGGATGGCCGCGCGGCGTGCATCGAGGATCGTGAGCTCGGCGTAATCGGCGACGAGCTGGCGCGCTTCGCCGAGCAACCGGCCAAGCACCTGGCCGAGGCCGGCGGGCTGACGCCGAGCGGCGGGTTCAGCCGGCATGGCGGGCCGCTCTAGCGGCGGGTGATCATGTGCAGCAGATAGCCGGCGGCGACGGCGATGCCGAGCGCCTGCAGCGGATTCTCGCGCACGTAGTCCCGCGCGGTACCCAGCCAGTCGTCGCGCATCTCCATTAGCTGGTCGCCTTTCGCGCCGAAGCGCTCCGCGTAGGAGCCCGCGACCGAGGCTGCCTTGTCGACCGCGTCGTGCGCGGATTGGCTCATGCGATCGATGGTGCCTTCGGTGCTGCGCTTCGTCTCAGCCATGAAATCCTCCAGTGAATTCGGCGATTGCCGGAAAGCAACCTCTATACCCGGCGCCGTTTTGCGGTGTCGTGCGGCACCTCGCTCGGCGCCCCGCGGCGCTCGGTGTCCTTGGCGCCGCGCTCGACGTCGCGCACCGCTTTCAGGATCCGCCGGCGGCGCAGGAAGCGCGACTTTGCCGCCACGAATTCGGGCTTCGGGGCTTTCATGCCGCGTCCCGCCGATCGTCGTAGTCGTTGTCGGCCGGCGCGCGGCGCTTGCCCAGATCCTCGCTCTTGTACGCCGCGAGCCGGTTGTAGAGCGTCTTCAGGCTGATGCCGAGCATGTCGGCCGCCTTGCGCTTGGAGCCGCACTCGGCGAGCGTCGCCTCGATCAGCCGCCGGCTCACCTCGTCGAGCGTGCTGCCGACGCGCACCGAGAGGAGCGGCGCCGATTCCGGCTGCGCCACGCTCGCCGGGGCGAGGTGCGCGTCGATCACCTCGTCGGCGAGGATGAAGGCGCGCTGCACATAATTCTTCAGCTCGCGCACGTTGCCCGGCCAGCTGTGCGCGTAGAGCGCGGCGATGGTCGGCGGGGCGAAGCTTTTCGAGGCGCTTTCCTGCTTGTTCAGCACGTCGAGGAAGTGCTGCGCCAGGAGCTCGATGTCGGTGCCGCGCTCGCGCAGCGGCGGCATCGCGATCGGGAACACGTTCAATCTGTGATACAGGTCCTCGCGCAGCTTGCCGTCGCTGACCGCGCTTTCCGGATTGCGGTTGGTGGCGCAGATGATGCGCACGTCGGTCGAGATCGGCGTCGTCGTGCCGACGCGCATGAACGTTCCGGTCTCCAGCACGCGCAGCAGCTTCACCTGCAGCTCCTGCGGGATCTCCGTGATCTCGTCCAGGAAGAGCGTGCCGCCGTGCGCGCGCTCGAAGTAGCCCTTGTGCTGCCGGTCGGCGCCGGTGAAGCTGCCCTTCTCATGGCCGAACAGCTCGCTCTCGATCAGCTGCGGCGAGACGGCGCCGCAGTTGAGCGGCAGGAAGGGAGCGCGCTTGCGCCGGCTGACCTCGTGGATGGTCTGCGCGGCGAGCTCCTTGCCGGTGCCCGACTCGCCCACCAGTAGAACGGTCGCCGACGTCGGCGCCACGCGACCGAGCTGGTCGTAGAGCTTCTGCATCGGACCTGAGGAACCCAGCAGGTGGCCGTAGCGGCCGAGCTTGCGCAGCTCCTCGCGCAGCTCGCCGATCTCGGCGCGCAGCTCGCCGGTGCGCGGCACGCGCCGCAGGACCGAGCGCAGCCGCTCGACGTCGACCGGCTTCACCATGTAGTCGGTGGCACCGAGGCGCAGCGCCTGCACCGCGCTCTCGACGCTGGCATGGCCGGTGATCAGCACGACCTCGGTCGTTTCCTTCGACTCGAGGTCGTTGACGAGCTCGATGCCTTGCCCGTCGGGCAGCTGCAGGTCGGTCAGCAAGACGTCGGGCTGCAGGCGCGACATGTGGATGCGCGCAGCTCGCAGGGAATCGCCCTGCGCGACGGTGAAGCCTTCGCCTTTCGCGAGCTCCGAAAGCCACTCCAGCGCTTCGGGGTCGTCGTCTACGAGCAGCAGATGGGGCACTTATGCTCTCCGTTGTAGGTCTTGCCTGGATGGCGGCGTATACGAGTCGCAAAATGCATACCAACGGGCACGAAAAAATTTCCTGTGTCCGCTCAGGGAGTTGCCTCGAGCACGGAATGCGCCGCTGTCGCCTCACGGCGTCAGCAGTGCTGTGTTTTTTTCCTATGGCACGGCCTGTGCAAGAGCGAGCGCGTCCGACTGGGCGTGCTCGCGCATCCCCTCCTCCCCACCGCGGGTGCGCCCGGCCGGCTTTTGTTTCCTATTTTTTGCCGAGCGCCCTCCACATGGCGGCGGTGATGTGCTGCCTGGTCTTGGCGTAGTCGGCCCACGGATCTTTCTTTAGCGCTGCGAGCCGCTGCGGCACGGTGTACACGGTGAACTGCGGCCGCAGGTCCTCGTCGGCGATGAGCTCGTCCCATGCGAGCGGCACAGACACGCGCGCCCCCGGGCGCGCTCGCGCCGAGAAGGCCGCCACTGCGCTCGCCGTCTCGGAGTTACGCAGGTAGTCGACGAACACCTTCTGCGTGCGCCGCTCCTTCGACACGTTGGCGATGAAAAGCTTCGGCTCGGCGCGCACCAGAAATTCGGCGATGAGGCGCGAGAATTCCTTCACCTCCGGCCAGCCGAGCTTCGGCTGGATGGGAATCACGACGTGCAGGCCCTTGCCGCCGGTGGTTTTGAGGAAGGAGCGAAGCTGCAGAGCCTCGACAACGCTGCGCGTCGTCCGCGTCGCCTGCACGAGCTTCGCCCACGGCAGGTTCTCGTCCGGGTCGAGGTCGAGCGTGATGCGGTCGGGATGCTGCACGTCGGGGCCGGTCGCGCCCCAGGTATGCAGCTCGACCGCGCCGTTCTGGACGAGCGTGAGCAGCGCGCTGTGCGAGTCGATGTAGATGTAGAAGCCCTTGCTCGAGCGCTCGCGCTTGAAGGTCTTCACCTCACCCGGGCTCGCGCCCATCGCGAGATGGCGCTGGTAGAAGCATTTCTTCTCCGCGCCGTCGGGACAGCGCACCAGCGTGAGCGGCCGCCGCGCGAGTTGCGGCACGATGCGCTCGCCGACGCCGTCGTAGTAGCGCGCGAGGCCGAGCTTCGTGATCTTCAGGCTCGGCCAGATGAGGCGCTCGGGATGCGAGATCCTGATGCCGTGGACGGCGTTTTTTTCTGCCGGAGGTGCCTGTGCACGTTCGTCCATCACCGACTTGGCTGGAATGTCCTCGCGCAGGCCGAGGAACGACGCCTGCCGCAGGATGCCGTCGTCGGTGCGCTCGGCAAACGCGACCTGCGCGACGAGCTGGCGAGCGGCGAGTCGTACGCGCCGAGGAGCAACGCGCCGAAGCCGCTGCGCGAGCCGCCCGGCGCGGTGTAGCCGGCAATGACGAAGTCCTGCTCCAAGCGGCACTCGAGCTTGATCCAGGTCTTCGTACGGCCCGGCTCATACACCGCGTCGGCCCGCTTGCCGATCAAGCCCTCGAGGCCGAGCTGGCACGCCTTCTCCAGCACTTCGTGCGCCTTGCCTTCGAGGTGCTCGCTTAACCGGAGCGCCGAGCTTTTCTTCAGCGCCTTCGCAAGAGCGGCCTTGCGCTCGGCGAGCGGTAAGCGGGCCTGATCCATCCCCTTGAGGTAGGGCGCGTCGAAGACGTAGTAAACGATGCGCGAGTCGGCGCCGGCGTCGAACGCGTTCTGCAGCGCCTGGAAGCTCGAGCGGCCATCGGGCCGCAGCACCACCAGCTCGCCGTCGAGCCAGGTTTCATCCAGCTTGAGCGCCTTGAGCGCACGCACCAGATGCGGCAGCCGCTCGGTCCAGTCCTTGCCGCTGCGCGTGAAGAGGCGCGCGTCGCGCTTCGTGAGTCGCGCGAGCATGCGGTAGCCGTCGTGCTTGACCTCGTAGAGCCAATCACCCGTCTTGGGCGGCTCGGCGACGAAGGTGGCGAGCTGCGGCGAGATGAACTGCGGCAGCCTGGTTCGTGTTCCGTACTTCGCGCGCTTGGGCTTCTGCTTCACGCTTTCGGGCCGTTCGGCGGTCACATCGTAGTCCGGGCGCGCTGCTTCGTCGTTCCGCTTGATGAGGAGCCACGCCGGCTTGTCTGCGTTGCCGCCGCCTCTATTCCCAGTGCGGGTCAGCACCCATGAGCCCGCGAGCTTCTCGCCGTCGAGGCGAAAATGCAGCCGCCCCTTGGAGAGCGCCTCGAGCGGATCGCGGTCCTCGGGCGTCCAGGCGCCCGTGTCCCAGAGAAGCACTTCGCCCGCGCCGTACTGCTTCTCCGGGATCACGCCTTCGAAGTCGCCGTAGTCGAGCGGATGGTCCTCGGTCTGCAGGGCGAGCCGCTTGTCGGCCGGATCGAAGCTTGGCCCTTTCGGCACTGCCCAGCTCTTGAGCACGCCTTCGAGCTCGAGGCGGAAGTCGTAATGCAGCCGCGTCGCGGCGTGGCGCTGGATGAAGTAGCGCCGCGGTTTCGATTTGCGTGCGAGCGCTCGGCCCCGGGGTTCCGGTGTGATCGAAAAATCGCGCATCTCGCGATAGCGCTCGAGACGGTCTGCCATGCGCTTCGCATTCAGCAAAGCACGCGCCCGCGCGCGGTAATTGCTACCGGCTGCGGGCAAGACTTACCGGCTCGCCGCTTGCGCGCTCGCAGAGAACTCACAGAGGAAGGGCGGTTGGCACGGTCTGTGCAGTGATTGTCGGCAACGAAAGGAACCCATGGGTCCGGCAATCGCATTAAGGCTGCGGCAGCACCTCACGCTCACGCCGCAGGTCCAGCAGGCGCTGAAGCTCCTCCAAATGTCGGCGCTCGAGTTCGCGCAGGAGATGGACGAGGCGCTGACGGCGAATCCATTCCTCG
>Ga0137407_10000072_pt1 | contig 81206 bp, 72 predicted proteins | sample CZOMad2_2_16fung_FD_108410 | JGI IMG/M metagenome (GOLD analysis project Ga0137407, IMG submission 108410) | Vadose zone soil fungal communities from Angelo Coast Range Reserve, California, USA - CZOMad2_2_16fungal (Illumina Assembly) | ecosystem: Environmental > Terrestrial > Soil > Vadose... | reverse complement strand
TTCACGTCGCCATTTGCTGGAGTCATCGGCGTGATTTTGCTTTCGCGCCTCTGGAAAATGACCGAGGCCTTCGTGGGTTCGTCAGACGACCTCTGACCGGCTTGGCGACGAATCAGATTCGTGACTGCTCCGGACAACTCTGTTCTCTGGCGCGAAGTGCTTGCCGAAGAGGAGCCCTGGCGGCGCGGCCGCTTATTCCTTATCCTGATTGCTTGCGTCACATTCCTCTTCCAGGCCCTGGTTCTCGGCTATGGAATTATCACGGGCCTCATTGAGTTTGTTTTAGTCCACGCGCTCGCGAGTGTCATCTTCTGGCTCCAATTCTATCTTATTTGGATCGGCATTCATTGGCTGCGCTGGTTGAACGGTGGATGGAACGCCCTGTGTGGTTTTGCGTTGCTCATTTGGGCGCTTCGTGATCGCGCGCCAGTCCCAGCTGTCCTCGGTGCGTATTTGTTAATGATCGGTTGTTACATGGGCTTCGCGCCTTCGGTCTATTTCTTCGCCAAGCGACAGAAAGAGAAGGTGCGCTGGATGGAATCACTCGCCATCGCAGGCGTGTTTCTGCTTCTTCTTGGCGCCGTCTATGCGGGCGTTCTCGGCCTGGCCGGATACAAAGCGGGTCTTGAACGCCAGGCACGCGAATTCGCCAACACCGCTTTTCGGCGACTCTTCGCCCAACACGATACTTATTATTTACTCGACCATGTGACCGACCAGGTTCTGAGCGAACCCCACGGTCGCGACCGGCTCACCAGGTTTTTGCAAGGCACAACGATGCAGGCTGGGGACGTTCGCGATATCGAGCCCGCGGTCGGGTCGGTTCGATTTTGGTATTCGTTTCCATTCGATCTCGCCAGCGAAGCGCAAATGACAACTCATGCCCGCGCCGAGCGCGGATCCAACATCGGCATGCAGTTGGTCCTGATCGAAGCTCACGGCGATTGGAAGATTCAGTATGTGCGCTGGTACCCTGATTACGACCGGCGCTCGGCCTCTCCGCATTGACGGCGTTGCCGTTCGTTGCAGCGCAGGCCTTCTCCGCTTATGAATGCGGCGATGAGCGCGGAAACGAAATTGACGGCGCGCAGCGCGTTGAGCGTGCTGCGCAATGCGCCGTACCGCCGTTACATCATCGGCTCGGCGATTTCCGACACCGGCACCTGGATGCAGGTGATGGCGCAAGCCTGGGTCATGACCACGCTGACGACTTCGGCTTTCATGCTTGGGTTGGCGCAGCTTTGCTCGGGACTGCCAATGCTGGCATTGACAATGGTTGGAGGCTCAACTGCGGACAAATTCGATAAACGCAAGATTTTGCTGATCACGCAATACGTCCAGATTGGAATCGCGGTTTCGATTGGATTGTTGATCTGGACCAAGCACATCACGATCTGGCAGGTGTTTATTTTCGCGGCCATCCAGGGCGTTTCAAATTCATTCGAAATGCCGACGCTTTCCGCGCTCGTTCCAGAGCTGGTCGAGCGCGAACAATTTCAAAGCGCGATTTCGCTCGATCGCTCCGTCTTCCATGGATCACGAATGGTCGGATTCTCCCTTGCCGGCATTGCGATCAAAACCTGGGGCATGGCTTCGGCATTTTTCGCTAACGCGGTTTCATTTGTGGCGTTGATCATTGCGATCTTGTCATTGCCACCGCGGCGGCGCGGAACGGCCGAGGAAGAAGAAAAGCGCGCGAGCGGAATCAAGGATGGTTTTCGTTACATCGCCAACGACAGACCCAGCCTGGCCATGCTTGTGCTAATCGCGACGCAATCGCTCTGCATTTTCCCGATCATCACGGTCATGATGCCGCTTTACGGCCGCCTTATCCTGCACCTCGGCGCGGATCAGGTCGGATACTTGATGGGCGCCTCGGCGGTTGGTTCGGTTGTAGGCTCACTTTTCTTGATTGGGCTCCCTCGCGAGAAACGCGTCCCGCTGATGATGATCAACGCGGCGGCAGTGACGGTGGCGATCTTCGGATTGTCGCGCGCGCCGAGCTTTTATGTTGCCACTGGGCTAATGATTATTAATTCGTTAGGCCTGGCGACCAACTTCGGCGTTTGCAGCACGATTGTGCAGGAACGCGCGCCGGATTATTTGCGTGGCCGGGTCTCGGCCGTCTTCATGTTGAGCTTTGTCGGCATGGTGCCGTTCGCCGCACTCGGGGTCACGGGTTTGTCGGACGTAATTGGAATGCCGACCGCGCTAGTAATTGCTGCCGTCGTTTACGGTCTAATCACGGTCCTTGTTTTGCTGCGGGTGCGGAAGGAATGCTCGGAGCCGGGAGTCTGTGAAGTGGCACTCACGTCTCCCGGTCCTTCGGCGGCCGCAACCGTTCCTTAAATGATGCCTTTTATGAAGCGTGTCATCCCGAGCCGCGCAGATGGCGAGGGACGTCTTCAACGCTCCAAATTCCAAGCTCCAAGCACCAGAGAACATTCAAATTTCAAGCACCAAACGCCCCTGCGTGCTTTGGAGCTTGATGTTTGGTGCTTCTCTGGAGCTTGGATGTTGGAGCTTGGAGCTTTCGGTCGGTCCTTCGCCCTCTGCGGGACTCGGGATGACAACTTTTCCAACCGCTATCGATGATCGCGTTTTCCACGAGCTGGAACTCAGGCCGCCACACCGATGGTGCCGAGATGCTGCGCGAGATAAAGGACCTTGGCTTTAATCGCGTCGAGCTTGGGCACGGCATTCGCATCTCGCTCATGCCGGGCATTCAGAAAATGTTCGAAGCGGGCGAAGTGGAATTCACGAGCCTGCACAATTTCTGTCCGCTGCCGGTCGAGATCATGCAGGCGTCGCCGGACTGCTACAAAATCTCGGCGGCGTATTCGAAGGAACGCGACCGCGCCATTCGCCAGACTTTCCAGACGATTGATTTCGCGCAGCGGCTCGGCGCGCCCTTTGTCGTCCTCCATTGCGGCGAAGTGGAAATGAATCCGATCACCGATCAGTTGATCGCGCTGGCGAAAAATGGCGAGCATCTGTCCCGGAAATACGTGCGCTTGAAAGTGAAGGCAGTGCAGACGCGCGAGGCCGCCGCGCCACCGTATCTCGAGCGAGTGAAAGACGCGCTAAAGCGCATCGTGGAATACGCCGAGAAGAAGAATATCCGGCTCGGGATCGAAGGCCGCCGCGGTTACGAAGAAATCCCGAGCGAACGCGAGCTGCCCGCGCTCCTCGACGAATTGAATTCGCCGCAGTTCGGCTACTGGCACGACATGGGCCATATCCAGATCAAGGAAAACCTCGGATTTGTAAATCACGCCGAATGGCTCCGCCAAATCGGGCCCCGCGCGTTTGGTTGTCACCTCCAGGATTGCAAATGGCCGGGGCAGGATCACCAGGCGCCATTTACCGGGATGGTCGACTTGGAGAATCTTGTTCCGCTGCTTCCGGCGAACTGCTTATTTGTCTGGGAAATGAGTCCCCGCCGAACCGCGGACGAAATCCGATTATCGGTCGAACGCTGGAAAGAACGGTTCGGGGAATGAAAAAAACGCTGCTCACCATCCTGCAATTGCTCGTCACGGGGGCGCTCCTCTATTGGGTGTTCCACGATCCGGCGGTGCGGAGCGCAATGGCCACTGCGATTCGCGACGCGGACTACCGCTGGATCGCGGCCGCGATCGCGATGTACGTGATCGTCGAATTCGCTGCGATCGTGCGTTGGCAGATTCTTCTCAAAGTTCAGGGCATAAATTTGAGCAACGGCCGGATCGGCGCGCTTTTTTTTATCGGCATGTTTTACAACCAATTCCTCCCTGGCGGCACCGGCGGCGATATCGTAAAGACCTACCTGCTCTGGAAAGAGACTCCGAAACAAAAGCCCGGCGCGCTTCTGGCCGTGATGTTCGATCGCATGATTGGTCTCATTGCGCTCATCGTCATCACCGGCGTCCTGATTTTTCTTCGTTACGGCTGGCTCACGCGAGAGACGGCCGCGCAGCTCGACAGCAATCCGCTGCATAACCCGCGCTTTTACGTCTCGGTCGTGCTCGCCGTTTTTGGCGCGTCGGTTTTGTTCGTTACGACAACTTTTCTCGTCAGCGGTTTCAATTTGCTCGATAAATTGCCGCACCGTTTTCCCGGGCGCGAAAAGCTGATCGAGATTTCGGCGGCGTATCATCTCTACGCGCGGCATTGGCGCGCCACGACGGCCGCGTTCGGCGCCTCGCTCGTCTGCCACCTTGGAACGTTCGCGACTTTCCTTTGCGTCGCGTACGCGTTCAAGGTCGCGGTCGCGCCGGTCGACTTCTTCGCCATCATGCCGATCGAACGCACGATCTCGTCGTTGCCGATCAGTTTTGCCGGCGTCGGCGCGCGCGAGTTCCTTCTTCAGGTCATGCTCTTCAATTTGTGCGCGGTGCCGCCGGCCGTGGCACGCATGATCGGACTAACCGGTTTCACCGTCATTCTGCTCTGCTCTTTGCCCGGCGGCCTGGTCTACTTCCTCTACCGACCGAGCGGCGCCGTCGTTCACGTGAAGATGCGGGACATGCAGAAGGAATTCGCCACGCTCGAGCATGAAATCAGCGAGCAGGAAGAGTAAGTTGCGCGCCGCCCGACGACCGTTCGTCGCGGTGACGTTCGCAATGACGGTCGACGGCAAGATCACCACGAAGAATTATTCGCCGGTCGATTTCACGTCGCGTGAAGACAAAACCCATCTTCTCCGCCAGCGCGCCCTGGGCGATGCCGTCCTCATCGGCCATAGCACGCTCAAACACGACAACGTCCGCCTTGGCTTGCCCGATCCGAAAATGCGGGAGGAACGAGGAGCCCGCGGTCAGACGCCGTATCCGTTGCGCGTGATCATATCGAACGAAGGCCGCATCGACGCGTCGCTGAAGATGTTCCAGGCGGATCCCGCAAAGGCGGGACCGATCGTGATTTTTTCCACGCTGCGAATGCCGGCGCGTTATCAGAAAGCGCTTCGCGAAAAAGCGACGCTGCATTTGAGCGACGCGAGCGAAGTCGATCTTTCCTGGATGCTGCGACAGCTTCGGCACGAGTATGGCGTGCGAACTGTTGCCTGCGAGGGCGGCGCCACACTTTTCCGAGCGTTACTCGAAGCGGATCTCGTCGATCAGCTCAACCTGACAATTGCGCCGTATCTTTTCGGCGGCGCGAATGCGCCAACTTTAACCGGACTAAGCAAAGAATTTCTGCCGCGCAGTGTTCGTTGCTCGCTCACGGACATGCGCGTCATCGGCGAAGAATGTTTTCTGACGTATCGGATCAAGCATCGGCGCGGATAGCAAATCAAGGAGCGGCGCTTTCCAAACCGCCGTTTCTGGGAGGCGATTTCAGCGCCTTTCTCGCAGGAAATGCGGCGGCTTCGCCGCAATCAGCAGGTCGGCGGTTTGGAAAGCGCCGCTCCTTGATTTGTAACGCCATTGTTACTTTTCCTTTCGTTGTCCGGTTTTGACGCGAGTTTAGCCTGAAGAGCGATCATGCACACAGCGAACTCGATCATCATTCGCGCACCGAAGGACGCGATCTTCGAAACCGCCGCGAACCTCGAGCTGTGGCCGAAAATTCTGCCGCATTACCGTTACATCCGCTACCTCGAACGCGGCGCGGATCGCAATCTTGTTGTCATGGCCGCGCGTCGTTGGGGCCTGCCAATCTCGTGGACCTCGGAGCAAACCATCGATCGCGACCGCTGCGAGGTTCGTTTCCATCACTTGAAAGCCTGGACCAAGGGAATGGATGTAGTCTGGTCGTTCCAGGAAACGCCGGCCGGCGTCCTGGTCGAGATCGTCCACGAGTTGCATTTTCGGATTCGGTTGCTCGCGCCGATCGCCGAACCGCTCATCAGCAACGGATTCATCCATCCGGTCGCGAGCAGAACGCTGCGCTGGATGAAGATGTATCTCGAAAGTCAGGCAACCTCCGTGCTTCAAGCCCAAACCCATGGCTAAACGTCGCGCTGTCATCACCGGCATCGGACCCATCACCTGCATCGGAATCGGCCGCGAGAATTTCTGGCGCGGATTGCGCGCGGAGAAAAGTGGGGTTCGGACCATTTCGAGCTTCGATACGTCGCAGTTCAACGCGCACTGCGCCGGGGAAATTCTCGAGTGGGTCCCGGAAGAACATTTTCCGCCTCATCGCCTGAAACGGCTTGATCGCTACGCGCAGTTCGCCGTCGCTTCAGCGAAAATGGCGCTCGATGACGCGGGCATTTCGTATTCGCGCGACACGCCACAGGACCGGGCCGGCGTGAGTTTCGGCACGGCCTTGGGCGGAATCTCAAACGCTGAATTGGACCATGCGCGCTTTCTCAAGAAAGGGACGCGCGGAGTCAATCCAACCCTAGCCGTCCAGGTTTTCGGCGGCTCGGCTCATTCCAATATCGCCATCGAATTTGGATTCCGCGGCGTCGGCACAACGAATTCGAACAGCTGCGCCAGTGGGACCGTTTCGGTGGGCGAAGCGCTCCGGTATATCCGTGATGATTTTGCGGATGTCATCGTTGCCGGCGGCGCTGAAGCTCCTTTGAGTCCGCTCACTTTCGGCGCGTTCGCGATTATAAAATCGATGAGTCAATGGACTGGCGATCCGTCGGTGGCCTGCCGGCCGTTCGATCTGAAGCGCGACGGTTTCGTCATGGGTGAGGGCGCGGCGTCATTGATCGTGGAAGAACTCGAACACGCCCGGAAACGCGGCGCGCACATTTACGCGGAGGTGCTCGGCTACAGTTTAAACAACGACGCGTTTCATATGACTTCGCCCTTGCCGGGCGGCGAGTCCGCCATGCGCGCGATGCGCGATGCGCTGGCCGATGCCGGGCTCGCACCTGCTCAAATCGATTACATCAATGCTCACGCGAGCTCGACCCAGCTCAACGACAGCTGCGAGACGGCGGCGATCAAGGAGGTGTTCGGTGCGCATGCGCAGCGAATCCCGGTGAGCGGAACGAAGGCCTACACCGCCCATGCCCTCGGCGCGACCGGCGCCATGGAAGCGGTGATCTCGGCGCTCGCGATCGAACGAGGCTGGGTCCCGCCAACTTTAAACCGGCACCATCCCGATCTGGCGTGCGATCTCGACGTTGTCGCGGATCACGGCCGCGACGCCGAACTCAATTACGTTCTGAGCAATTCCTTCGGATTCGGCGGCATCAATGCCTGCGTAGTTCTGGGGCGCATCAGGTAGGGGCGGTTCACCGAACCGCCCGCTGATCGGCTCACCATTTTAGAAAACACCCGGGCGATTGCGGTCAATCGCCCCTACCTAAGAGATCCGGCCGGTTTTTCTGGGTGCGATTGCGGCCCTGTTCCTTTCGCCATTTCGCAATCTCGCCGTGATTTCCAGACAACAGAATATCCGGGACCTTCCATCCGCGGAATTCTGACGGCGGCGTGTATTGCGGTCCCTCGAGCAAACCGCCACTGAAACTGTCATCCGCCGCCGACTGTTCGTCCCCGAGAACTCCTGGCAGCAACCGCACCACAGCGTCCACCAGAACAACCGCTGCGATCGCGCCATTCGTTAGCACGTAATCCCCAATCGAAATCTCTTCGTCGACCAAATGCTCGATCACCCGATGATCCACTCCCTCGTAATGCCCGCAGATAATGATGAGGTGCTGTTCGCTCGAAAGCCTTGTCGCAACCTGCTGATCAAACTTTCGTCCTGCCGGCGACGTCAGGACAATTTTCGATCCGCCTGAGGCGGATCGATTTTCGATTTTCGATTTGAGATCCTCGACCGCCGCAAAAATCGGCTCCGCCTTCATCACCATTCCCTGCCCGCCACCAAACGGCGCATCATCCACGACATGGTGCTTGTCCGTCGTCCAGTCCCGGAGATTGTGGACCTGCAATTCCAACGCGCCGCTTTCTTGCGCACGCTTCATGATGCTGGCGTTGAGCGGCGCGCGACAGACCTCGGGGAATAACGTCAGGATATCGATCTTCAACGGAGGCCACGTTCCACGCGCTGCCTCTCATGTGCAATCGGTTGTAAGATCGGGGCTCATCCGCCGTGAATGCGGGATGGACATATCCAGGCCGACGGGATAAAAACGGGCTCCCTCACCATGTGTATGCTCCCCCAGAAGTTCCGCCGCGCTGGCGCTTGCCGAATTATTTCGCCTCAATCCACCCCACATTGAAAGGAATAGCCCAATGCCCGCTAAGAAATCGCGATCAACTCCAACCAAACCCCGCACGCCCAAAAGCCGGGTCCGAAAGGTCAAATCCATAAAAGAGGCCCCGCGCAAATCTTCCCCAATCAAGCGGACCGCAAAGATCAAATCGAGGAAGAAAACCTCTTCCGCCGCCGCAACTTTTATCGCACAATTTTTTCCCTTGCCGGGAGGGAGTAATCCCGCCCTCGAATCTTCGCTGGCGCCGAAAGCGAGCGCAGCGAATTTCGTGGGCGTCTGTTTTTCGGGCGGCGGCTCTCGCGCTCTGAGTGCGGCGATGGGCCAGCTCCGAGGCCTGAAATACCTCGGCCTGGCTGATGAGATCTTCTTTATCTCGTCCGTCTCGGGAGGAACGTGGGCGAGCGCGGCCTACACCTATTTGCCGGCGCAGTATGACGATGACGATTTCCTCGGGTTAACCGTTCCAAATCCCGGGAACCTTACGCTGTTGAACACGAATCCCAAGCACCCGGAGTACGCGCTAGATTATCTGTCCCCAAATAATCTTGGCCGCGTGCCGGCTGGACTCAGTGTCTGGGGAGATATCACTGAGATCTACAAGCTCAAGGAGCGCTACAATTATACGAACGAAGAGCTCTGGCAGGGCCTGGTGGGTAATTTCATCCTGAATCGTTGGAAACTGTGGAACCCGGACGCCGATGGACTGCCAACGCAATACTACAGCTTCACACCCGCCTATCTCGGCTGGAAGGGCGGCATCCTCGACCGCAACCGGCAGCTCTCGGCCAAACGGTTCTTTTGCGTGCAACGCCCGCGCCCCTTCTACATCATGAATGGTTGTATCGTCAGCAATCCCGAGGTTCCCGGTTCGCAGCTTCTTCCTTTTGAATCGACGGGAGTTGCCTTGGGAGTACGCCAGTTTTTCCCCGGAGAAGGGCCGAACGGTCGAAATCTGGGCGGAGGATTGCTTCAGCCTTTCGCCATGGGGTCCACCTACCTCTCAGACGTTTCTCCCAGCTACGCGTTGGTCACCGTGCCGGCCAGACCGTTCTCACTTTCCGACATGGTTTCGATCAGCAGCGCCGCGTTTGCTGAGATGATCCAAAGCACGTTCCCGATCCTCGGCAGCCTGGTGCCGCACTATCCCTACTGGCCGGTCCAGACACGACAGACCACGTCGGTTTACAATTATGAATTCGCGGACGGCGGCAGTCTGGAGGACACCGGCATCACTTCCTTGCTCAGCCGCAACCTGCCGAACATCATCGCTTTTGTTAACGGCATGACGCCTTTGACCAAGGACGACTCCGGCAAAATTGTCGTGGATTCGCAGATCCAATTGCTCTTTGGCAGGCAACCGACCGCCGCTTCGCTAAAACACAAGGAGCCCTATCGCGACGACGTTCCAAACAACGATGTGACCTTCACCCAGGTCTTCGCCGCCAGCGATTACGACGAGCTGGCGCAAGGTCTGTGGGCGGCAAACTCCGCTCCTTACAGCGGGACGGCAATGTACCTTCAGACGCTGCAGGTGCTTCCGAATGCGAATTTCGGCATCGCGGGAAATTACGAGGTGCGGGTGCTTTGGGTTTTAAACACGTGGGTCCATGCCTGGTACGAATTGTTGAGCTGGGAAGTCGGAAGTTATGCCGTGGCGGAAAACGAGCTGGCCGGCTTCCCGGATTACAACACCTTCACGCATCTCGATCTGTCCACTCGCCAGGTGAATCTTCTGGCCCAGCTCTCCTGCTGGAACGTAATCGCCGATCATGCCGGCCCGCAGGGGACCAACGCGGACTTAATGAGAACGATGTTCTTCGGTTGAGATTACTCGACGATCTCGAGCGTGGCGCGCTGGCCGTGACGCGCCGCGGAGCTGGCCAGCAATGCGCGAATGGCGTGAATCGTCTGGCCGTTGCGCCCAATGATGCGGCCGACATCGCTCTGGCGCAGTTGCACCCGGAAGATCGTCATTTTTCCCGACGGAATTTCCGAGAGCATCATCTCGTCGGGAAACTCGACCAGTTGGCGAATGACGAATTCGAGGAATTCTTTCACGACCCCGATTGTATTCGGAGGTTCGCGCTTTGTCACTACTCGTTGCCGTTGGTCGCGTCGAAGTTCGAAGTGTCTTCGCCGACTGGTCCGACTTCTTTTCCGTCGGCTCGCAGCAGCCAGTACCAATCGTAGGAGCCGCCCCCGACGAAATACCGGTGTTGCTGCACGAGCAGACAATCTTTGTATTCGCCTGACTTCACGACCTTGATGTCGTTGCCCGGAAAAACGTAATGCTCTTTCCGATTGGTCGTGTCGACAACGTGGACGGCGCCGGAAGTCACCCACGCCGCCGTCACGAAATAAAGGAGCTTCCCGTCCGCTGAGAATTGCAGGTTCTCGAAGCCGCCGATAAGAGAGTCCATTTTTTTCGACTCGCGGCAGCGGACGAGCATCGACGGCTCTTTTCCATCCACTCGCACTTGCCACAGCTCGGTCGGTTCCACTTCGTCGGAGCCGGTCGCAATTTTTTTGCCGTCCACTTTGCGAACGAACGCCACCCATTTGCCGTCCGGCGCCAGGACCGGATTGGAATCGCGGCCATCTGAGGTGAGCGCCGTCGTCTTTCCCAATCTGTCGGTGAACTGGATGTTGCCGTCCTTGACCGAAACGGTTTGTGCGAACGCAGGAGCCGAAACCAACAAGCAAACCGGAATGAGCAAGAGTCGCTTCATTTGCTGGTAGCGACGCACATCGTTACGCGAATTGAAATCATTTCCGCGTCGCTGCAACCAAGGAGCGGCGGTTTACAAACCGCCGTCTGAAAGAGGGGCGGGGTGGACAGCGCCCTTCCTTGGCTATTCTGCCGCGGGCGCTGCAGCTGGTTCTTCGGTCGCGGGCGCTTCTTCCGGCTGCGGCTCGGGTTCCGCCGCCGCGCTGCTCGACTGCTTGCGGTTCTTCTTGATCAAACTGCGAACCGTATCCGAGGGCTGGGCGCCTTTGGAAATCCAATGATCGATCCGATCGAGCTTCAACGTGCTGTTGTGCCCGGTCTTTTTCGGATCGTAAGTCCCGATGATCTCGATGAATTTTCCGTCGCGCGGGCTGCGGCTATCGGCCACCACCACTTTGTAGTACGGGCGATTGAGCGCGCCTTCTCTGCGTAATCTGATTGAAACTGCCATGTTCTGTAGTGTTAAGTTTTAAGTTTTAAGTGTTAAGCCATCGCAGCGGAATTTTGCTTAAACCTTAACACTTAAGACTTAAAGCTCTTCATCTGCGCCATCATTCGTTTCATTTTTCCAGCGTTCTTCATCATCTTTCGCATCTGATTAAAACGCTGGAGCAGGTCGTTCACTTCCGTGACGGTGCTGCCGCTGCCGCGGGCGATTCGTTGACGGCGGCGCGCGTTTAGAATGTCGGGCCGCGATCTCTCCTCGTGCGTCATGGAAAGCACAATGGCTTCCGTCCGCTTGAGCTGCTTCTCGTCCACGGAGAGGCCCTGCACGTTACTCATCCCGGGGATCATGCCAAGGATATTCTCCAGCGGCCCCATTTTCTTCATCATTTTGAACTGGGCCAGGAAATCGTTGAAGTCGAACGACGCGGTCCGCAGTTTGCGCTCCATCCGCGCGGCTTCCTCTTCATCCACGGCTTCGGCCGCTTTTTCGACGAGGCCAACGATGTCGCCCATCCCGAGAATCCGGCCCGCCAACCGATCGGGAACGAACAGCTCGAATTGGTCGAGCTTTTCACCGACGCCAGCGAACTTGATGGGGCGTTGCGTGACTTCGCGCATCGAAAGCGCGGCGCCGCCGCGCGCATCGCCATCGAGTTTCGTCAGCACGATGCCGGTGATGCCAAGCGCTTCGTGGAAATGGGTCGCTACGCTCACGGCCTGCTGACCGGTCGCAGCGTCAGCTACCAGCAAAACTTCCTGTGGCTTTAGGAATTCCTTCAGCTCTTTGATTTCTTCGATTAACGCCGTGTCGATCTCCTGACGGCCGGCGGTGTCGAAAATCTGGACGTTGCCGTTTTGTTCTGCTGCCCAATCGAGCGCCGCGGCCGCCGACCGGCGCACATTTTTTTCCTGCGGATCGGGAGTGTAAACCGGCACTTCGACCTGCCGTCCAAGCGTCGCGAGTTGTTCGATAGCCGCCGGGCGCGCCAGGTCGGAAGCGATCAACAACGGCGCACGACCTTGCTTTTTCAGATACGCCGCCAGCTTGGCCGACGAAGTCGTTTTGCCGGCGCCGTTCAAGCCCACCATCAAAATCCGCGCGGGCTTTTCCAACCTTAGCGGCACGGCATCGCCGCCGAGCAAAGTCGTCAGCTCGTCGTGAAAGATCTTAACGATCTGTTGTCCGGGCGTGACGCTCCGGAGCACTTCTTCGCCCAGCGCTTTCTCTTTAACCCGCGCAATGAACTGCTTCGCGACCTGGAAATCGACATCGGCTTCGAGCAACGCGAGCCGGACCTGCCGCATCGCATCATTGATGTTCGCTTCGCTGATCGTTCCATGACCGCGAAGGTCCTTGAAGATGTCCTGAAGCTTGTCGCCGAGCTGCGAAAACATATTGCCTTAATTCTGGGGAGCGCACGCGCCTCGCGTGCTGGCGATCGCGCCCCCGCGATCGCGAACTTCTCGGGTTTCAGAACCGCAATTCCGAAGACAAGATTGTTTCGGCGAGACGCCGAAACCAGCACGCGAGGGCGCGTGCGCTCCCCAGAGTTTCATGAACCGCGTTATTTTTTCTTTTTCTTCGGCTTCACCGCGGGCGACGCGGCCGGCGGCGGTGTCGAAGGCGCGACGGATGGGATCGGCGCCGGCGGCGCGGCATTCGGGGTGCCTTCATCAATGTTGAAGGTCCAATGCGTCTCGACTTTCTTCCCGCCCGATTTCGCGCTCACGATCACCGTGCAGGTCTTGTCCTTAAGGCGCTGCGTCACCTGATAAGCAACCGTGGTGCTCTTCGGATCGAAGCTTGCATCGACTTTACCAAGACCGCTCACACGCATTTCAACCGAGCCCTGATCGATCGCGCCGAGCGATCCGATGTTCGCTTTAATGAGCGGCAGCGCGGTCTTGATCGTCTCGCCATCGGCAGGCTGTGTCTGCAAATTGGACGGCGCCACTTCCGCGACCGAAGGCCCGACAGCGGTGGTCGCAATCGCCGCGACCGCGTCAGAGAACACCTTCGGCTTGTTCGCTTCCATCAAATAGCGACCGACCGAGCTCAATGGCGTGTGCATCGTGATCGGTTGGCCGTAGACCGTGAACAGCGCCTCGTAACCGGCTTTCATCGCCACGTCGCGAATGTGGTCGTTGTGAAATCCGTACGGAACGGCGAAGCAGTTCACTTTCACTCCGAGTTTCTGTTCGATCATCTGTTTCGAGCCGACGATTTCCTTTTGGAGCCACTCTTCGTACTCCTGCGGATTGAGATGTTTCTTCGCGACCTTGTCGTACGGCTTGCGCAAATCGGAATGGGTCGCGGTGTGCCCTTGAATGTCGATGCCCGCATCCCGCATCTCGGCAAGCTGTTCCCAGCTCATCGATTCTCCGCCGCTGAAATGCCCTGGCTTGATTCCTTCCGTGTAAATGAAAAGCGTCACCGGATAGTTGAACTTCTTCAGGATCGGCCACGCCACCTCGTACTGAGACTTCCATCCATCATCTAACGTGATGATCGCGCTCTTCGACGGAATGGCTTTCTCGCCGCGCCGCCAGGCCATGAAATCCTGCATCGGAATCACGGCGATGTTCTTGTTTTTCAGTTCCTGCATCTGCTGTTCGAACGCGGCCGGCGTGATCTCGGTATCCGGCCGGCGCACGCTGTTGACGAAACGGTGGTAACCGAAAATCACGACCTGCGCGTTCTGATCGATCGCCGGTTTGCTAATCGAAGGCGCGGTCGATGGGGTCGCGGCGGCAGCAGCGGCGGTAGAGCTGGCAGCGTTCGCACTCGGCGAGGCAGATGCGGTCGGGGTTTGGTCGGAATTGCTCTTCACGACGCTGGTGAGCTTCTTACAGCCCGGCAGGAGCAGCGCGAAAAGCAGGGAAAGAATGGCAAATCGTTTAAGCATAAATGCGGTAAAGCGCTTTAGTTTGAGGCGGCGAAATTACAAGCGGTTTTTGGTTCGCGGGCGCGCGCTGACAAAAAATTCTGTGACGTGGGTTGCTCGATGCGTTATCAGATTGCCGATGCGCTTAAGCTTCAGAGTCCTCCTTGTGGCTCCCGCGTGCATTTTGCTGGCGAGCTGCGGCACCGGTCCGGAACTGCGCGTCAAAGACACGACGCGCAGCTTCACAACGGTTGTAGTCGACGCCGGCCATGGCGGGAGAGATAACGGAGCGTTTCGGCGTTATGGAGGCGCGGAGAAGAATGCGACCCTCGATGTCGCGACCCGACTCGCCACGAAATTGCGCGAATCGCAGTTCCGAGTCGTCATGACGCGGGCCGACGACACTTTCATTCCGCTCGATGACCGGGCCGCCATTTCGAATCGCCAGCACAACGCGATTTTCGTCAGCGTCCATTTCAACGATTCGGGGCGGCGCGGGATCCGCGGGTTCGAGACTTATTATCATTCGTCGGTCGCTCGTCCCCTCGCCTATCGAATTCAGCAACACCTGATGACGTTGCCCGGCGCCGTCAATCGCGGCGTGAAGACGGCGAACTTTCGGGTGCTCAGAAAAGCGGCGTATCCGGCGGTGCTGGTCGAGTGTGGATTCCTGAGTAACCGAAGCGAAGGGGCGAACGCGCGCAGCGCGAGTCGCCGCGACGATCTCGCGGACAAAATTGCCGAGGCGATCGTCGACGAACGTTACGGCAAGGGAACGTATCGCGGACCGACAACGGCGACCGACGCGGCGGCAACCAGCTCCGAGCACGGGAACTAGGTGCCTTCGCTTTGTCATTCTGAGCGAAGCGAAGGATCTCTGACTATTTCCGGCCGCGCCCAGCGCAGAAACAGTCAGAGATCCTTCGCGTTCGCTCAGGATGACAACATAAAAAAAGGGCGACGCTAAAACTCGATCCCGCGTTTTTCGCGTCCAACCGCGGCCAGAATAATCACCGCCAAAAAGACGACCGCTTGAATTAGCGCCATCGTGAGCGCGTAATTCGGCTCGCCGTTCGGTAACCGAAATTTTTCCGCGAGCCAGGCTTGCTGCTGGGCCGCGTACGCTGCCGCGAAATTCCCGAGCTGATAAGCGAGACCCGGAAACGTCCCGCGAAAGTCAGGCGGCGATAATTCGTTGAGATGAACCGGCACCACGCCCCACGCGCCCTGGACCATGAATTGAATCGAGAATCCGCCGATGATGAGCAGGGCTGTGCTCGGCGCGAAAATCCAGAGCGGAATCAGCAGCATCCCGCCGCTCGCGGAGAGAATGATGACGCGGCGGCGTCCCCAATGTTGTGAGAGAAACCCGATCACCACGCCGCCACAGATTGCGCCCATCGCGTAAACGATGCTGATCATGGATTTCGCGCTGACGCCGAATCCGCGCTGTTTCTCGAGATACGTCGGGTAAAGATCCTGGGTGCCATGCGACATGTAATTGAACGCCGTCATCAGCAGCGCGGCGTAAAGAAACAGCGGGCCGTGTTCGCGAACGAACTTCATCACATCGAGACGAGGCCGTTTCCCGCGGTCGCGTTGCCAGACGGGCGATTCCGGCACGTGCATGCGGATGTAAATCACCAGCAACGCCGGGAGCGAGCCCGCGATGAAGAGTCCGCGCCAGCCGAAGTGCGGAAAGACGATCCAGTAAACGAGAGCTGCGAGGAGATAACCGACGGCGTACCCTTGTTGCAGAATTCCGGAAAACAATCCGCGGGCCTGCGTCGGTAATGATTCCATGGCGAGCGAAGCGCCCAGACCCCATTCGCCGCCCATCCCGATCCCGAAGAGTGCGCGCAAAATTAGGAAGACGGTGAAATTCGGAGCGAACGCGGTCGCCAGTTCCATGAGCGAATAGAAAACGATGTCGATCATGAGCGGGATGCGCCGGCCGAATTTGTCGCCGAGCAGACCGAAGATGAATGCGCCGAGCGGGCGCATCATCAGGGTGAGCGTGATGGAAAACGCGACCTGCGAGATGCTGTGACCAAAATCGGTCGCGATCTGGCTCAGCACAAAGGTAACGAGAAAAAAATCGAGCGCGTCGAGCGCCCAGCCAAGGAAACAGGCGATGAACGTGTTCCGCTGCTCGCGAGTGAGCGATTTGAAAAGCTGGAGCGATTCCATCACAATGATTGGTCGTTCACTATGCGCTACCTCGTCAAAGCTCGCGTGAAACCCGGCAAGCACAAACCGCTGCTCGAAGCGATCGATCAGGACACGCTCGGCAAAGGCTCGATCGCCGGCGACGAATATCGGCACGATATGCGGCAGGCGCGGGTTGATGAGAGCGGCGTCGCAACCTGGGTAGAAACTTGTTTCTGCGATCCGCCGTTGGAAGAAGAGCGACCGTCCTGGGAAAAGTATTTCGACTTGCTGACGGTCAAGGATGCGCACTCCCGGCGGAACTGCCGGCATGAGAACGGGACCGAGCCGTGGGCGTGCTGCGATTGCGATTGCACGGCGAAGTTGGAGGAGAAACTGGCGGGACAGGGTGAAGGGTTCCTTTCCACGTTGCGCTCCTCTTTATCGTAATCGTGCTCGTGGTCGTGATCGATTCTTGAGTGGGATCGATTACGAGCAGGAGCACGAGATGAACACATCTACGCATCATGATGCGTCAATTTGTTCCTTGCCGTGCACGGGAACTGCGGTTTAGTTGTCGCTCACCATGCCGGACAACGGACTCCATCCTCTCGAAGCCTTAATGCGCCAACGCATCGTCGTGCTCGACGGCGCCATGGGCACGATGGTCCAGCAATGCAGGCTGACTGAAGCGGAGTATCGCGGCGACCGGTTCAAGGATTGGAAAGGCAAAGACCTCAAGGGTTGCCTGGAAATTCTTCTCCTGACCCGGCCGGAAGTCATTGGCGACATTCACCGGCGTTATCTCGAAGCCGGCGCGGACATCATCGAGACGAATACTTTTAGCGGCACGTCGATTGGTCTCCACGATTTTCTTTTCCGCGGTGAACCGTCCAACCGACGAAAGGATATCGAGTTTTTCCAACGCGTGGTGGACGACGCCGAGCTTTCAGCGCTTGTCTCGGAGATTAATTTGCAAGCCGCGCGCATTGCGCGGCTCGTCGCCGACGAGGTGACCGAGAAGACGGGCCGCCGTCGTTTTGTTGGTGGTTCGCTCGGTCCCCTGCCCGTGGCCGCCTCGCTTTCACCGGATGTAAACGATCCAAGCTTTCGCGCCGCGAACTTCGACCAGATCAGAAAATCTTACAGCCAACAGGTGGCAGCGCTGCTCGAAGGCGGGGTCGACCTCCTTCTTGTCGAAACGATTTTCGACACCCTCAATGCGAAGGCCGCGATCGCCGCGATCATGGAGCTGTTTGAATCCTCCGGCAAACGCGTCCCGCTCGTCATCTCCGGAACGGTTGTGGATCGGTCGGGAAGAATTCTCAGTGGCCAAACTGTCGAAGCGTTTCTGATTTCGATCGCGCACGCCGATCCGCTCGTGGTTGGACTGAATTGCGCGCTTGGGCCCGGCGAAATGGAGCCGTACATCGAGGAACTCGCGCATGCGACGAAGCGCTATGTGAGCGCCTACCCGAATGCCGGTCTCCCCGATCCGCTTTCCCCGACAGGTTTTCCCGAGACACCGGAAAGTCTTGCGCCGCAACTCGACAGATGGGCGCGCAACGGCTGGCTCAACATCGTCGGCGGCTGCTGCGGCACGACCCCGGAACATATTCGATTGATCGCCGAGCGTGTGCGCGATCTTCCGCCGCGCCGCGTCGAATTCCCCACTCTGGGGAGCGCACGCGCCGCGCGTGCCGATTTCGGCGCCACCGCCGAAATCTCTTCCGGTCCATCGTACTCAAAGCGACGGCTTCCGCACTTCGAGCGTCCTTGGGCCAAATACGCCGTGACGTTTTCTACTCGCAATCGCCGGGAACTATCGCCAGCTGAGCGAGACACTGTTCTAGGCAGCATTGTCTACGCGCATGACCACGGCCAATACGAACTCTACGCCGCATCGGTTATGCCGGACCACGTGCATCTACTCTTCGAACCTCAAGTGAAGGAACAGGGCGATGCAGATGAGAGTCTCTTTTGGTCGTTGACCGAAATTCTACAGCCGATCAAGTCGTCGACCGCTCATCGTATCAACAAAGCGCGCCGAACGACTGGACCGATTTGGGAGAAAGAATCATTTGATCGGATGATTCGGTCCGAGTCGGACTTACAGGAAAAATTTACTTACATTTGCCGGAATCCGTGGAACGCGGGAGTCGCTCGGCAAGGTGAAGATTATCCGTGGTTATGGACGCCGGAACGGTCTTTGGCGGAGGCGCCAAAGACGGCACGCGAGGCGCGTACGCTCCCCAGCAAAAGCGATGACGCGTTAGAACTATCCGGGCTTGAGCCGCTCCGAATAACCAAGGAAACGGGACTCGTGGTCGTGGGTGAGCGAACCAACATCACGGGCTCGCCGAAGTTTTCGAAATTGATTCTGGCCGAAGATTTCGAGGGCGCGCTCGTCGTAGCGCGGCAACAGGTAAGCGGCGGCGCGAACATTCTCGACGTCAACATGGACGAAGGAATGATCGATTCGGAAGCGTCGATGACGAAGTTCCTTCAACTCGTCGGGAGCGAGCCGGAGATCGCGCGGGTGCCGATCATGATCGACAGCTCGAAGTGGAGCGTGATCGAAGAGGGCCTGAAATGCGTCCAAGGCAAAGCGGTCGTGAATTCGATCAGCCTGAAGAACGGCGAAGAAGAATTTCTGAAGCAGGCCGCGCTCGTGAAACAATATGGCGCTGCGCTGATCGTCATGGCGTTCGACGAAACCGGTCAGGCCGACAACTTCCAGCGGCGAATCGAAGTTTGCGAGCGCGCTTATCGGTTATTGACCGAACGCGCGGGCATCGCGCCTAACGACATCATTTTCGATCCGAATATTCTGACGGTCGCGACCGGTCTCGAGGAGCACCGGAATTACGCGGTCGATTTCATCGGAGCGGTGCGCTGGATCAAAGCGAATCTGCCGGGCGCAAGAACGAGCGGCGGCGTGAGCAACATTTCGTTCTCGTTTCGGGGCAACAACGCTGTCCGCGAGGCGATGCACGCGGCGTTTTTATTTCACGCCATCCAGGCCGGGCTCGACATGGCGATCGTGAACGCGGGCCAACTCGCCGTTTATGAAGAAATCGAGCCTGAACTGAAAACGCGCGTCGAAGACGTCCTCCTGAATCGACGCGATGACGCAACGGAACGGCTGGTCGAATTCGCCGAAGGCGTGAAGGCGATCGGCAAGACCGCCGCTGAAAAAGAAGCGTGGCGCGATGCTCCCGTCGAGGAACGGCTCTCGCACGCCCTCGTCAAAGGCATCGTCGATTTCATCGAAGCAGATACGGAAGAAGCACGCCAAAAATTCAGCCGGCCGCTCCAAGTCATCGAAGGGCCGCTCATGGCCGGGATGAGCGTGGTCGGTGATTTGTTCGGCGCCGGGAAAATGTTTCTGCCGCAGGTCGTAAAGAGCGCGCGGGTGATGAAAAAAGCCGTGGCCTATTTGCTGCCGTTCATGGAAGCGGAGAAACGCGCGGACGCGAAACCGCAGGCGCGCATCGTCATGGCGACGGTGAAAGGCGACGTGCACGACATCGGCAAAAACATCGTGGGCGTGGTGCTTCAGTGTAATAACTACGAGGTCATCGATCTCGGCGTCATGGTTCCCGCGCCGAAGATTCTGGAAGCAGCGCGCGAGCTGAAGGCCGATGTAATTGGATTGAGCGGACTGATCACGCCGTCGCTCGACGAGATGGTGCACGTGGCGCAGGAGATGGAGCGCGAAGGATTTTCCGTCCCGCTCTTGATCGGCGGAGCAACCACGAGCCGCGCGCATACCGCGGTGAAGATCGCGCCGCATTATCGGTCGAGCGCGGTGCACGTTCTCGATGCGTCGCGGGCCGTGGGCGTGGTGAGCAATTTGTTGAACGAGGAATCAAAAGTCGCTTTCGACAAGCAAACTCGAGCGGATTACGAACGCCTTCGCGAAGAACACGCCGCAAAATCGCGCGAGAAAAAATTAGTTACGCTCGAAGAAGCACGGGCGAACCGGACACCAATCGATTGGTCGCGCTACACGCCGCCGAAACCGGAGGTTGTTGGGACGCGAGTTTATGCAAGTGATCCGGGGAGCGCACGCGCCTCGCGTGCTGGTTTCGGCGCCTCGCCGAAACAATCTTTTCCGGAACAAATTCGCGATGGCGAGGGCGCCATCGCCGGCACGCGAGGCGCGTGCGCTCCCCAGACGAAGACAATTTCACTCGACGATCTCATTCCCTACATCGATTGGTCGCCGTTCTTCCACACCTGGGAACTGCGCGGACGTTATCCCGCGATCTTCGAAGATCCGATCGTTGGGAAACAAGCGCGGGAATTGTTTGATGACGCGAAGGAGCTGCTCGATCGAATTCGAGCGGAGAAATTGCTGACCGCTCGCGGCGTTTTCGCTTTCTGGCCCGCGAAAGCAATCGGTGACGACGTTGAAGTTTATTCCGACGAAGCGCGCACCAAACCGCTCGGCACTTTCCATTTCCTTCGCCAGCAGATGAAGAAGCCGGCGGATCAGTTCAATCACTGCCTCGCCGACTACATCGCGCCGAACGCGCTCGATCACGTCGGCGGCTTCGCGGTCACGGCTGGTATCGGCGCGGATGAACTGGCGGCGAAGTTCGCCGCCGAGCACGACGATTACAACGCGATCCTGACGAAAGCGCTCGCCGATCGACTGGCGGAAGCGTTCGCGGAATTTCTCCATCGTGAGGCGCGAATTGCGTGGGGATTTGGCCGTGACGAAAATCTTTCGTCGGACCAACTGATTCGCGAAAAATACCGCGGGATTCGACCGGCGGCCGGCTACCCGGCCTCGCCGGACCACACGGAGAAGCGGACGCTTTTCGATCTGCTCGACGCGGAAAAGCAAACCGGCATCACGCTGACCGAATCATTCGCGATGCACCCGGGAGCGAGCGTGAGCGGCCTTTATTTTTCCCATCCGGATTCCAAATATTTCGGCGTCGGCAAAATTGGCGACGACCAGGCGCGTGATTACGCGGCGCGAAAAAACGTGGGGATCGACTACGTTGAGAAGTGGCTCGCACCGAACCTGGATGGTTGACGTGCTGCAGCGCGTACGGGAATCGAACCCGTCTTTCGGCCTTGAGAGGGCCATGTCCTAACCGATAGACGAACGCGCCGTTTGGCGGCGGAAATCCTAGCGGCTAATTGGCGCAGGGCAAGCCGGCGTTCGCCGTCTCAGGACTCGTTAGGTCGCAACTCAATGTTTCGGACCGGCCCGCGGCGTTGGTTCCGGTCGGAGATGAGGCTGGGCGAAGCTGTTGATGATGTCCTTTTTTTTCTGTTCCAGATACGCCTTCACATCCGGAGTTTCGGCCAGTGCCTCCATCCGACCGTAAAATATTTTGTAATAGGCGCGAGTCAGATCTCGCTTCTCGGGGTCAGTCCGCGCTGTCGCGATCGCCTTTTTTGCCGCGACCACCTCCGCGTCCTGGCCCACGCGATTCTGAAGTTTGCGCCATTCGAGATGCAACCGCTGCTCTTCCACGGCCGCGCCTAACGAGGAGTGTTGGAAGGCCGTATCCAGTTCCTGGAGAGAAGGCAGATTTTTCTTCGGTGTCGGCGCGGTGTTTGGAACGAGCGGCGAAGGTTCCACCGTCATCGGGATTTCTGGAATGTTCAGTTCCGGCCGCGCGCTCGGACTCGGGGCGGGCGTCGACGTTGCCACAGGCAAAGGCGGCTCCTGAGCCAGCGCCATGGCCATGCCGAAACAGAAAGACAAGACAACGATTGTTGATTTCATCGAAGATTAGCGCGCCGAAAAAAATCGGAGTGACAGGATTTGAACCTGCGACCTGTCGCCGCGGCGACCGCTCTATGACAGGCGGTTAAGTTCATCACGGCCGCGCCCGGTCTTATAATATCGCTCGTTCTCCATCGCGGCCGATCGAGTAGCGAACTGTTCGCTATGCAGCAACGTCCACGGGACACCGTGTTTTGTCGCTTTGGATTCTCGATTGTTGTGCCGGCGTAAACGATCGTTCAAGTCCTCGCATGAACCAATATAGCGGCTTCCGGTCTTGCTGCTTCCCAAGATGTAGACGTGAAACACTGGTTGCGAATAATTTAGAGTCGGGGTGACAGGATTTGAACCTGCGACCTCGTGGTCCCAAACCACGCGCTCTACCAAGCTAAGCTACACCCCGGTTTGAAGGACGCTTACCATGCGCAACTGGGGGCCGCATGTGCAAAGTTCACGTCGCCTTTGGTCGCGACCTGTCGCCGCGGCGACCGCTCTACCAAGTTCGCCACGGCGAATCCGTCCTTTGGCGGACTAAGCTACACCCCGTCGTTCTTCCTAAAGCCCGGTGCTTCGCATAGCGAAGCGGCTACAGAAGCATCGGGGTCACTGAACACGCGCCGGTGGAATGCGCATGCGGAAATTCCCGCGTCTAGTCGCCGTCCCGCTGCATTTTCAGCGGGGTGATTGATTTCACGATGGCGACGACGTCCTGGGTGTATTGCTTGTCCGCTTCGGGCGTGCCGGCCTGGAACAACGCGAAGTAACTTTCCCGGTCGATCGTGAAACCGACGATCGCGAGCGCGCGGGGCGAGTCTTTGTCTTTCGCGGTGAAATCGCGTTCGAGAAACTTGACGCCGTTCTCGTTGCTGAAGTCCACCGGCTCGCCGGGCTTGACGTCGCTGAACCGTTTGTCGACTTCCTTCAGCGTTTCCTCAATCGCGCCGCGCGCCGTTTTCGCCTCCACCGGGAAAATGCTGATCGCGTAGGCGGCGCCTTTCGGTTGCGCGCTGATGATGCCGGCGTCGGTGATTTCCGCTTTCCAATCGCTGGCGAATGTCACGCTGAATTGCGGATTCTCTTTAGGGAACTTCAGCGTTTTGGCCTGAAGCATTCCTGAGACGCAAATCGTGATGAACGAAAGCAGCGCAATCGCTTTGAATTTCATAATCGGCAGCGTAACGGCGGGCCCCTGATTACGGAAGCGAATTTGCTGGTGGATCTGTTCGCTTCCGCGCCCGGATGAGGACGGCGCGAAGTCCGAAATAAACAATCAACGCCGCCGGGACCGCAAAGAAAAGCGAACCGACCAGGATCGGGCGGCCGACGGTCAGGAACGTGGTCCATTCCATCCACTCCGAAAGCGGGACCCGGCGAAATCCCTCGCGTTGCGGGACGCGATGATAAAGCGCCCACATCCCGAGTTTGTATTGCCAGATGAACATGGCCGGCACGATCGGCAGGAGAAGATCGTGCAACTGGACGGTGATGACCGCGGCGGTCTTGTTCGCTTTGAAAGCCCACGTGATGAAGAAAGCCAGGATCGTTTTCATTCCGAAGAGTGGACTGAAACCGAAGAACATCCCGATCGCGGAACCGAGCGCGATCGCATGGGGCGTGTCCGGCAACGTCATCAACGTCATGTGATGCGCGCGCATCCAGCGTTTGGTTCTGCGCCACAGGCCCGTGCGCGACTTGTCCGGCGTCTGGTCGGAGACTGGATCGGCCATGGCCTAAAATAGCTCGGTTTGCCGCGGCGTCGGCGGAATCATTTGGCCGAGCGCTTTGCGCATCCGCGCGGCCGCGTGCGGCGCGTAATCGAGCGCGTTGTTGTTGAAAACGACGTGCACTTCTTTTGCCTCTTCGGCCAAGTCGCGCGCGCGATCCGCCACCTCGTCGATCTCTTTATCGCTGTAATCGTAATTGAACCGGGCGGCGACAGTTTTCCCGGTCGTGTAAGCGTGCGCGTCGCGTCCGTGCAGGCGCAGATACGCCAGCTCCGGATTTGTGACCGCATTCAACTCGGGTGGCATGATCGTGAAATGTTTTTCCGAGGGCGCATCGACTGAAACCAGCGCCGCCGAATGTTTGCGAAAGAAAGCGAGAGTCGCTTCGAGGTTCTCGCCTTCGACCCAATTGCGATTCCGCAATTCGATCGCCATCCGATATTCCGCAAGCGCGCCTAACAAGTCATCCAGTTCCTTTAGCTGATGTTTGCGCGGCGAGAAGCCGGGCGAGAGTTGCAGGAGCAGCGCGCCGAGCTTGTCGTTGCCACGCAGCATTTCCAGGGGTCGGCGAAGCTCGTCAATCATCGCCGCCTCGAGTTTCGGCGTCAGCTTCACCCTGCCTTTTGCATCGCTTTCCGCTTTCTTTTGCAATGCGGGCGGCAACAACTTCAGGTTCGTCGAATGCCGCGAAAGCAATTGGTGCAGCTTCACGTCGAAAACGAAATCATCCGGTGTGTTGTGGATCCAGCGCTCGACCAGGCGTGGATCCGGGACCGAATAAAAACTCGAATTCACTTCGACCATCTCGAAGTGTTGCGCGTACCAGGCCAGCCTTTCGCCTGCCGGCATTTTCTTCGGATACCAATGCTCGACGAACCCCGGGTCCGACCAGCTCGCCGTGCCGACAAGAATTCTCGATTCCGATTTTCCCTTCTTCCCCACCCCGCGATTCGATTCGTTTTCGCCGTGAAAGTAAATCGCGGAGCGTTTTTGCGGTTGCGTTCGCCGTTCGATGCGGCATAATGCGAACCTCAAGACGCGGGGTGGAGCAGCCTGGTAGCTCGTCAGGCTCATAACCTGAAGGCCGCGGGTTCAAATCCCGCCCCCGCAACCAATCCGTCTTCTGTAGCGGCGGTCTATGACCGCCGAGCGCTGGCGGCAAAACATCGCTTGCCGTTCAAATTCGTGCAGGCAACATATACACGCCGTCGATCGATGGCATTCCGATCCAGAGTAGCTCAGTGGTAGAGCGGTCGGCTGTTAACCGATTGGTCGTAGGTTCGAATCCTACCTCTGGAGCCAAATTTTAGGCGTCTCACGACGAGGGGCTTATCCATCCGGCAGGACCGTTCGGGTAATTAAAGAACGCTGTGAGAGACTGCTGGGCACATTGAGTCGCAACAGATCCGCACGAATACTCTCCGCTACCTCGTTTGTGCACAAAGGCGAAATGCTAACCGAATCGACTAGGTTTCCGCCTCCGAATCTGAACCTTCGACAAATCTTATGTTCATTACCTTTAGTTTCTTCCCACGGTGGAACGTGATGTCTTTCATACAATCGAAGTTCGCGGTCTTGATGATGTTTCTTCAATTTTAACAAGAACGGACTCGACCGGTATTCGTTTAGATTCCATGTCTCAAGAATGCTAGAATTGGGCAACACATACCGGATGCGTCCGACACCAAAAGTTCGACGATCATCGTCGGGAAGAGACTGGATCAAGCGATCCAAAGTGGATATTATTTTAATCCCGCCTTCCCTGCCGCCTCCATACTCATTCCACATCCTCTCTTCATCTGCAGCCGTTCCGGGCAAGAACCAGCAGGAAGCGAAGACGCCGAATGCTTGGTCCTCGATTACTCGCGTCATGTAATTCAGGAACTCTTTCGCGTTCGGAGGCAACGCTCGGCGAAGTGCCCGAGTAAATAAACCTGGCAGGCGCGACTCTCGCCGATCTTCCTTCCGTAAGTCGGAAACTCGACTGAGTCTGATCTCACCTTCCTCAAACAGTGCAGTTCCCCACTTTCGGGTATAAAACCGCCAAAGTGCGGTCTCACCACCGAAATCTTCTAAACCCACGCGTTCGATGTTCAGAATCTGAGTATGGCGTCTGTCACCAAAGTTGCCAACAAACTGCACTGAAACAGCCTGCGCGATTATGACCGAGTCCGCTTCGTGGCAAATTCTGTTTACGTTGCCTCAGGCTGGGAGTGACAGCGCCAAATTGACGTCGCTTTCGAGCAAAACTAAGCTGTCGATATGAAACCCAGATTCCCCCTGTTCCTACTTCTGGTCGCCGTCTGGCTTGTAATCAGAAGTGTTCGGGCGCAGAGCGTGGATTTCGATACTCCGAACGATTTAGCAAATAAATTCGCGCGCTATTGGGCCCTCGCTATCCCAATTTGGCGTCTCTGGGGTCCTCGCTGATCCGGTTCTGACTTTGTTTGATGCGTCCGGCCAAATCATTGTTCAAAATGACAATTGGCGAAGGACTCAAGAGCAGGAAATTATTGATACCAAGGTCCCGCCCGCCGACAATTTGGGATCAGCAATCGTTATTTCGCTTTCTCCCGCAAACTATACCGCAGTGGTAACGGGAGCTGGCGGTGCGACCGGTGTCGCTTTGGTGGAAGTCTACGACCTTCAATAGTTCTCGGACACTCGACACGAATGTCACGACGCGGCAGCCGCTATGACAATTGCCGGCCAACGCGAATCAAAGAGCGCGCGAGCATTTTTCGAGTTTGCTTGATTACTAGGCAATCCCAATTGAATTGCTTCAAGACAGGAGAAGACACCGCCCTACCTCTGAAGCCAGATTTTGAGTCGCTCATGATGACGAACAAAAAGAAATGGATTGCCGACGGAAAAACTAAGACTGAAAATGCCAAAGTGGATCCCGAGACGCAGGATCAGTCGATATTGTCCCTGCCCAAATTGCAAAGGGCGCTTGGCCAGGATTACGTTTATGTTTCTGCTTCGGACATTCAGCAGCGACATTTCGATTCGGAAATAGTTATCGGCGCATTTCTTCTTCACCTGCTTGCCTCCGCGGTCAAGGGCGCGATGACCGAGTTTGCGGGACAAGCTGGAAAGGCTGCATGGTCAACGACTTTGAGCCTTTTTCACAAACTGAAACAATCCGACTTCTCTGATCATAGCTCGCAGGTTGAAGGCATCAAATCCAGCGATGAAGGGCTCAGATCGTTGAGCGCGGAATTATATGGATCAGAGGCTGAAGATTTTGTTGAATCTATTCGAGGCCAACTCGAAAAGGGGTTGGTCGCCCATCACTTTCCCAAGCCAAATGCAAAGCGCCTTGCGGGCGAAATTGCAGCCATCCTAAAGCAACGAGTAACCCATGGCCGATGAAGGGTACGTCTCGATCGATGATCCAAGCATTTCCGACGAATTGCGGACCTCGGTGGGAACGGGCGTTTTCGAACGGCTAGCCGCTTATCACGAGCTCACCCCGCCCAGCGATATTAAGCAGTGCATGTTGGCCCTGCAGCGTGAGCTCTACGCCATCGGGGCATTGCCAGCTGAAGAACGTTGGCGCCACACCAAAGAAATAAGCCTACATCCGGCCGCGATCCGCATCGAAGTTCGGCAAGATCTGGATGCGGATGATCGGCCATACGTCCTTTATGGGCGCAAACCGAACAAATGGTTTCAAAGTCACGACCTTTCCGGTCTCATCACGTATCAACTGATGAATGACGATTCGGGAAGAACAACGCAAATCCGCCCACCAGGTTTAAGGGACGAGGACTTTGTCGAACTCTGGGAACCGGAAGAAACACCGGTTACACTGCGCAAGTTTCTTGAGCAACTTACCTCGCGATTGGATCCAAACAATACGGATGACATTCCCTTTATCGACGCCCAGGAGAGACGCCACCCCGGCCTCTTGGCAATGTATGCTCCGGATCGCAAGTTTACTAACGACATGCCGCTCACCGATAGTTTTCGCGAGATTCTGTCGAGTATTTCGTCTCTTCCTTTGAATGACTTAATTTCTAAAATTTCGTCGGATCATACGAACTTTCTGATCGATGGCGGAATAGGCGGCCAACTCTGCTTGTCTATTTTCGTGCTGACTCTTGCGGCACCCGAGAATAGCCGCATTGATTCTGCGTTCCCCTATTCAGTTAATTCTTTTCACGAGATTTTGGACTGTATAGCCGCATGTCCAGAGGGTATAACCTCGATTCGAAAAGCTTGCGAACCGATGCAGTTGCGAGGCGAAGAGCTACAATTGTCCGCCTTGGACGCCGATTCAGTGGGGGGGTTCTATGGGAGTATTTTTGAGAGTTGTCTTTGGCTTTGGGGCGCTTGTCTCGGATACCGCTATCTCTCGGATGCGCCGCCAACCTGCCGGGAACACAGCATCAAAATATCCCACAATGTATGCCAAGAGCGGGCGGTTAATGCCCTAACGTCGCTAAATACAGGTTTTCTTGATACCCTCGACGGCCGGGCTTTCTTGGCGACTCGGGCTGGGATAAGTCGTACGCGTAGGCTGAGTGGTGAGGCAGCCGCTGAGGCCGCGACCGACCACTGTATTGAAGTTGCGTTGAGTTACCCACGCTATTTTAAACCAATACTGTTGGAGACGGAGGCTCGATACTTCTGGCGCAGGCCTTGAATGGTCGGTCAAAGTGACTTCTGTTCAGTGCCAGCAGAATTGCCAGCAACCCCCCTGAAAGAGCCCGAGCAGGCAATGACCGAGCTCGCTTGATCACCCGGGCAAATTCTGTTTGGATTGCGTCACACGAGGGGAGAGTACCGCCGAATCCTACCTCTGGAGCGAACTGAAAAGCGCATTTTGCGGCCATTGACTGAACCGCGCTGACCCTCTACATGAACGCGGCATGGCCACTGTCGTGGAAGGCAAGCACACCATCTCGCCGTTGACCGCGACCTGTATCGTCGTGGCCAACATGGTCGGCACGGGAATTTTCACGAGCCTCGGATTTCAGGTAACGGGATTGCCCACGGGTTTTGCGATCCTTGGGTTGTGGATTGCGGGGGGAATCTGTGCGTTGTGCGGAGCGCTCTCCTACGCGGAACTGGGCGCGGCGCTTCCACGCTCAGGCGGCGAATATAATTTTCTGAGTGCAATTTATCATCCGTCGCTCGGATTTCTGGCGGGATGGATTTCGGCCACGATCGGGTTCGCGGCGCCGGTCGCGATCGCGGCGATCGCGTTTGGAACTTATTTTGCCGATGTTTTTCCGGGACTGAATCCGCTCGTTCTTTCTCTCGCAATTGTCACGATTTGCACGGTGGTTTTGCTGCGCGACCTCCAGCTCGGCAGCGCGTTCCAAAATGGTTCCACGATTCTGAAAATCTCGCTCATCCTCATTATCGTGGTGGCCGGGTTCTGGGTGAAGTCGTCGCAGCCGATTTCATTTCTGCCGGCAAAAGGCGACGGCGCATTGATCCTCAGCGCACCTTTCGCCGTCAGCTTGTATTGGGTCATGTTCGCGTATTCGGGCTGGAACGCGTCGACTTACATCGTGGGCGAACTGCGGAATCCGTCGCGCACGATCCCGCTGTCGGTCGCGCTCGGAACTATTCTTGTGATTGTTCTCTACCTGGCGACGAATGCCGCGTTTCTCCGCACCACGCCCGCCGCCGAGATGGCGGGCAAACAACAGGTCGCGATCATCGCCGGCTCCCACATCTTTGGCGGAGCGGGCGCCAGGATCACCGGGCTTTTCATTTGTCTGGGCCTGATTTCCAGCGTGAGCGGAATGATGTGGATCGGCCCGCGAATCACGGCAGCGATGGGCGAAGACCTGCGCGCCCTGAGCTGGCTCGGCCGGCGGAATCCCCACGGAGTGCCGGTGAATGCAATTCTCACTCAGTTCACGATCGTCATCGTGCTCTTGTTGACCGCGACTTTTGAAACCGCCGTCAATTACGTCCAATTCAGTCTCACGCTTTGTTCGACGCTCACCGTCCTGGGCGTTTTCGTCCTGCGCTGGAGACGGCCCGACCTTCCGCGGCCTTACCGGACCTGGGGTTACCCAATCACGCCGCTCATCTTTCTCGCGATCAGCCTCTGGATGCTCGAGCATCTCCTGGCGGAACCCACCACGCGCCGGCCGTCGCTTTGGGGACTTGCCACGATGGCGCTGGGATTGATTGTCTATTTTCTTTCTCCGAAAACAAAACTGGCACGCACGTCTTAAGCGCATTCAATGAAACGCCTTTCGCTTCTTTTCTGCCTCATCGCTTCCGTGGCCGGGCCGGTTTTCGGTCAACGCGCTACGCTCGACGACACCGCAAAATTTCTCGCCGGAATTCCCGTCGGCGGTCCCCTCGCTACCCTGACCCACGATCCGGCCTGGCAAGATCATGCTCGCAGTCTCGACAGCGCCTGGGTCAAGAAAGACTTCTACCAAATCCGGCCGATCCGCGCCTGGATGCTGGCGAATGCACCGGAGCCGTACGCGAGCACGAACCCTTGCTACTACATGTTTGGCGGGCCCGACTTCCTTTACGCGAATCTCTTCTACCCGGAGTCGAAGACCTACATCCTCGCCGGACTCGAGCCGGTGGGTCAGGTGCCCGATATCACCCGGATGGACCCGGCGACGCTGCGAACCGATCTCAACGCATTGCGTCAATCGATGCATACCGTTCTCCAAACCAATTATTTCATCACCAAAGATATGCGGACCGATCTGAGCGGCGCGAACTTCGGCGGCACTCTGCCGATCCTTTACGTGTTCCTCGCCCGGATGAATTGCACGGTGCTCGACACCACTTACGTGAAGAGCCCGGCGGAAGGCGTGAAGATCACCTTCACCCGCAACGGGCCTCCGCAGACGCTCTATTATTTTAAGACCGATCTTTCCGGCGGCCCGAGTCCGTTCCTCAAATGGTGCGCGCAACAGGGACCCGGGGTGAGCCTGCTCAAAGCCGCATCTTACCTCATGCACACGGAAGGTTTCTCCGGCGTCCGGAATTTTCTCCTGAACAACAGCCGCATCATCGTGCAGGACGATTCCGGAATTCCGCTCCGCGCGTTCCCAAAAAACTGGAAGGTTGATTTCTATGGGCGCTACGTCCCGCATGAGGAGATGTTCGCGAAATACGATCAGCCCGAACTGGCGGCGATCTACAATCGCCAGCCGCCGCCGCCGGAGCTCGACTTTGCGTTTGGTTATCATTGGCAACGGGACCGCGGCCTTCTTATGCTCGCGACCCGAAAGCAGTAATTTTCTTGCGCCTCCGATTCCTCTCTTATCTCGCGACCGGTCTTCTCGCGTGCGGTCGCGCGTTCGCTCTGGATCAAACCGCGGACGCGACCGCGAAATTTCTCGCCGGTTTGCCGATCAACGGCACACCGCTCGAAAATTACGCGAGCGCTTCCGGGTGGAAAACTCACGCGGCCGATCTCGATCGGGCCTGGAAACAATTCGACGAACGTCAGCTCGCGAAGATTCGTGATTGGGCGCCGCAAGCGCTCGGACCAGCGTATCAGGATAACGGCCCGATGTATTACATGTTTAGCGGGCCGGATTTTCTTTACGCGAACGCCTTTTTTCCTAACGCGAGCACCTACATTCTGTGCGGGACGGAACCGGTGGGCGCGATTCCGGACATCACAAAAATGCCGCAGCACGTGTTGCCTTCCGCGCTGGCCAACCTGCGCAAGTCTCTCGATTCAGTCCTGAGCTGGAGCTTCTTCATCACGAAAAACATGAAGGTGGATCTGCGCCAGCAGCAATTGAGCGGGACGCTGCCACTGCTCTATGTTTTTCTGGCGCGCGCCGGTTACACGATCGAATCCGTCGAGCTGGTCGCGCTCGATAAGGAAGGCGTTTTTGTTCCGCAAGGCAAAGGCACGACGTCCGGAGTGAAGATCACGTTCACCGGACCCGCGGCGCGACCGCAAACCCTTTATTATTTCACAACCGACCTCGCGGACTGGGCCATAAAGGTCATCCCGAACTTTGGCAAATTTTGCGAGCAACAAGGCCAGGGCGTCACCTTGCTCAAAGCTGCCTCATTCCTCATGCACTCCGATAATTTTTCCAAAGTGCGCGGTTACCTTCTCGCCCACAGTAAAGTGATCCTGCAGGACGATTCCGGGATTCCTTATCGATTTTTCACGAACGACAGATGGAACGTTCGCTTTTACGGACATTATGCCGGGCCGATCAAACGTTTCTTGAAAAACCCGCAGCCGGATTTGGCGAAGGACAATGCGGCCAGTAATCCGCCACCATTACCGTTCAGTTTCGGCTACCAATGGCAGCCGAGCCGCTCGTCGCTCATGATCGCGACGCCGAAGTAACAAGGACTTATTTCCCGACCAACAAGCGCAGGAAATGCGCGTCGGAAAATTTTCGGCCCGAGCCGTGCCGGACCACGACGAGGTTCATCTCCGGAATCACGTAGAGCCTTTGGTAACCGGAGCCGATACAGGCGACGACATCGCTCGGCGCATTTCGGCAAAGAACGGTGCCGCCCCAGCCCTGGCGTTGCCATCGCGGGATCAGCATCGATTCGATGTCGAACTCGCGGCCGCCCGGCGCCTGTCGGTTGTTCCACCAACCTAACGAGAACGCGCGGTTCGCGCCCGAGCCGCGCCACGATTGCGCCATCGATCCAGCGGTGACGACCGGCGCGCCGCCATTCAACACGACCTCACCGAGTTTCGCCCAGTGCCGCGCGCTCAGCAACCAGCCCGACGCGAGAAGCGGATTTCCCGCGCTGTCGGTCAGGTAACGTTGCGAACCGAGTCCGATCCGATGAAGAACGCGCCGCTCCAAATAGCGCGTCGGCGATTCGCCCTGCAGTTTCTGTTTGAGCACCGCGTGAAAAATCTGGAGCGCGCTCGGCCCGTAAATGAACGTGCTGCCCGGACTCGCGACTAACCGCGCACGGATCGCGATCGCGTCGCGATCGCCCGGATTGTTGTTGTGCAATCCAAATTCCGGATCGAGCCCGGCGGAAAAATCGAGCAGCTGCCGGATAGTGACGCGCGACTTGCGCGGATCGGTTTTCCAGGAGTCGATCGTGTCGGCCACGTGTTCGTCGAGGCTGAGCAATCCATCTTCAGCCGCCGCCAGCGCGGCGAGGCACCAAAACGCTTTCGTCCCGCTGTAGATCTTGCGCGCTTCGCCGGCCGATTGTTCGAACAACGTCTGGCCATTTTGCACGGCGAGAAAGGACGTCCCGCCCGCGCTCGCCGAATACGCGGCCGCGGCCCGGACCGCGTTTGGATTTGCCGGAACGGCGAGCGCTGTTCCCGCCGCGAGCAACCACGCGATCAGCCACTTCTTCATGCGCGCCTTCACTTCGCCCATCGCCCGCCACAATTCCAGCGCCGGAAACGGTGAAATTCACTCGGCTGGCATCCCTTTTTCTGTCATCATCGGGCCATGCGGGTTTTGATCGCGGACGACCAGAAAAGTGTGGGGACATCTCTTGCCGAGCTCGTCCGCCATTGTCAGCACGAAGTCGTCGAAGTCGTCACGTCCGGTTTGGAAGCGATCCAGGCTTACGCCCGGCATCGTCCCGATGTCGTCCTGATGGATTATCAAATGCCGAAGCTCAACGGCGCCACCGCCTGCCGAAATATCGTCGCGAAGTATCCGGAAGCCCGCGTCATTCTTGTTTCCGGCGTCGTGCACGAAATTCACGAAACCGGAGCGGTCTCCATTTTAGTAAAGCCGGTGCGCCTCGATCGACTTTACGCTGCGCTCTACGACGCCGCCCAGGTGCGGCCACCTGCCTAGCGCGGCCCCATCGAATTATACGAGCTGGGTTGCATGTTCGTGTTGCGGGTCGGGTCCAGCTCCGACGTGTCGGTTGTGGAATTACGCTGGCTCGTCCTCGTTGTCGTGGCGGTGGTTTGGGTCTCCGCCGCGCAACCCGCGAAGCTCAACAGGACGATTGCCATGACACTGCTCGAGAGAAATTTCATGTTCTCGTGTTGTTGACGTGAGCGTCGTAGGAGTCAATGACCGCCGCACCGTGGCCTGATTCAACTTTCTCGAGCTAGGGTTTCTTCGCGGAATCGTTTGTCTCGGGAGCCATGCCCATCGCCATCACTGCACCGCCCACGGTGTCACAGCGCTCCTTGTTTTGCTTAACGAATTCGGCGTTGGCCTTTGCCGTTTCGTTGTCGGATTTCGCGAGGTCGCCGGACTCATCCATCACACAGGCCAGGATGGCGCTCATGCCGTCCATCAATTGATCGGCCGTGATCCCGGCCTCTTTCAAGTAGGCTGCCGTCTTTGGGCATTTCGAATTGAGGGCGGCGACCACGGCATCGCGTTCAGTCTCTTTGACGCCGGCCATTTCGGTCCGGGCAGCTTCGTCCGCTCGCACGGCCTTGGCCGCCTTGTCCATTTTGTCCAGAAGCTCCGTAGTGAGCGCAAGCGCGCCGGCAGATTTGATCTGATCGTCCGAAATTTTGGCGCTGGCGGCGGGAACGATGGTGAGAGCGACAAGCGCGGTAAGGACGAGAGCGAGGAAAGTTTTCATGAGACAAAGAAAAGCTGAAAAATTGAAAACCAAAAGCCCAAATCGCGGAATGGGCAGTTGAAGAATGAGCGGCCAACGCTGGTCAGGCAAGATACCGCTCCGGCAATGGATGCTCAGCGCTTTCGTGTTGCCAAAAAATATTTACGATCCACCACCGGTTGCCGTCGTGGAATAACTGAAAGCTGTTAATCCCGCGCATGAACGGGTCGCGATCATCTCGCGAATGGCGCGACTCGTATGTGCTCCAGACGTGCGCGATACGTCCGAACTGTTCGGTTCGTCGCGCGATTTCTGTTTCGTAGAACCCGCCCTTGGCGAAAATCGGCTCGACCCGTTCGATGTAGCCCTCAACGTCCAGCATCAGCGGAGCGAGGTCGACATCGTTTCTTCCGGGAACTGTCGCTGTCGGAATCAAACGCGCGCCGGGCCAGAATAACGATCGCTCGCGTTCCCAATCACGCGCCGTTCCGGCTGGCCCTGAAATCACATCGTAAGCGGCGTTGATGATGGCGTCGATGGAAGAAACGTCGTCAAAATTCATTGGCGACGATAACACACGCTCGCGTCCAGGTTCAGTTAGACGATCCAGCCTTTGCCGTCGTATTCCATGTAGGTGGCCGTCGCCTGCGCGATGCCCCGGCCGAAGTAACGCTCGACTACGCGCAACGCCAGATCGGTGCCCGAAGTGAGTCCGCCGGCCGTCGAGATTTTTTCGCTCTCCACAAAGCGAACGCCGCGCTTCACATGAATGTCGGGAAACTCGCGTTCGAGTTTGTCCAGAAATTCATGATGCGTCGTCGCCGACTTGCCTGCGAGCAAACCGGCCCTGGCCAGATGAAACGCGCCGGTGCAAACCGACATCGTCACATCTGCTTTCCCGACAATTTTCCGCAACCATTCGCGCATCGCATCGGAACCGCGTTGCGCCGGGATGACGACGACTTTCACGTCGGGCGCATTGGCGAAGGTGTAGTGGGGCATCAGTTTCAATCCGCTTCCGGAAGTAACGACCTCCGCGCTTTCCGCCAGCGTGAACAAACGAAACGGAGGCTCGTTCGCGTCCGGAACTTGCACGCTCTCAAACACCCCCCACGGACCGGAGAAATCGATGACGTTCAAGCCGGCGGAGATCAGGATGGCGACTGGAATACTTCCATTCGCCGGCGGCGCGAGCCTGGATTTTTCAACGACCAAACCTTTGACCGATTCGTCAGCGGCATCGGCGCGGGTCATCGGCAGAAGAGCCGCAGCGCCGCCTAACGAGATCGAGTGGCTGAGAAATTTTCGTCGGTTCATAAAAGAGAGCGTTTAATTTGCGCGCAGGGCTGCGATCGGATTGACCATCGTGGCGCGGCGCGCGGGAAGGAGACAGGCAGACGCGGCGACGGCCAGGAGCACGGTCGCGACGGCCAAAAAGGTGAGCGGATCGGTGGGAGAAACGCCGTACAAAACTTCTTTCATCAGCCGCACAAGAAAAAGCGCGCCGATCGTGCCTCCGACGAGGCCGATCAAAACCAGGAGCAATCCTTGGCGCAAGACCATTTGCAAAACGGCGCCGCGACTCGCGCCCAGCGCCATCCGGATTCCGATTTCCTGTGTTCGCTGATTAACCGAAAACGCGAGGACGCCTCCGATTCCCGCCGCCGTGATGACAAGGGCAAGGAGCGCGAACATGCCGAGCAGACTCGCGATCAATGTCGGCGACGCGAGCGCGCGTGTCCGAACCTGGTCGAGCGTCTCGATCCGCGTCACGGGCTGTTGCGGATCGACGCGGCGAATGGCTTCGCGCAATTCGTGGCGCAACCCGCCCGGCGCACCGTGGGTGCGGACCACGAGCGCGCCGGCAGTCAGCGCGTTCCCAGCTCGAAGTGGAAAATGGATTTCGTCCTGCGGTTCGGAATCGATTTGCGATCGCGCATTCGCGACGACGCCGACGATCGTGGCCCAATGCTCGCCGTTATCGAACGTGATCCGCTGTCCGATCGGATCCTGCCCCTGCCAGTAACGGCTGGCGAGAGATTGATTGATGACCACGACTTGAGGCGCCTCGCGAGTGTCACCACTCTGAAAAAAGCGGCCCCGGAGCAGAGGTTGGCCGACGGTCTTGAAATAATCTTCGCTGCTGATCAGGGCAAAGGCCGCGGCGGACGCGGAGTTCGCCTGCACATCACGATGCTCGATCGCGAACGTCGACGGATTATTCGCGAGTCCGTTCAATGGAAGGCTCCCCGAGACTGCGACCGATTCGACGGCAGGCAACTGCCGAATTTCGTTCAGGTTTCTGTCCCAAAAATCGAGCCGCTTCTCGAACGTGTTGTACTTGGTGAAGTTGAGGCTGAGGCTCGCAGCGAGAACATGATTTGTGTCCACGCCGGGATCGACCTGGTGCAATCGCACCAAACTGCGCGCAGCTAACGCGGCGCCGACGAGCAACGGAACCGAGACGGCGACTTGTCCGATGATCAACAATCCGCGGAGCCGGCCGCTCTGCGCGCCGGCACCGCGAGCGCCATCTTTGAGTGCGCCGAACAGCGCGCCGATCCCCGGCAGACGCGGCCATGATTCGAAGAGGAGACCAGTGAGAAGCGAGATCGCGGCGGTGAAAATGAGAACCGGCGCGCTGATCCGGATTTCATCGGCCCGGGGGAGGAACGCGGCAGCGTAAGATTTTAGCGCGTCGAGTCCCCAGGCGGCGAGGGCCAACCCGGCGATGCCGCCCAACGTGGCCAGCAGCAAATTTTCAGTAATCAGTTGCTGAAGAATTCGGCCGCGACCGGCGCCGAGAGCGACACGCATGGCCAGCTCGTGATCGCGCAAGACCAGACGAGAAAGCGAAAGATTGGCGACGTTCGCGCATGCGATCAGCAGGACGAACGCCGAGGTAGCGAGCAGGACATAGAGTGGGGTGCGCGATCTGCCGGTGAACTCGTGGGTTACGCCTTGCATCCGGACAACGTAACCGTCGTTGACCGGATAATTTTGCGGGTAGGCATTCGCCAGCTCGGCGCCGACGCGTTGAGCGTCTTCGGCCGCCTGCTTCGGGGTCACGCCGTCCTTCAATCGCGCGAAGACATGGCTGATGATGCGGCCGTTGCGATTCGTCAGGACGCGATCGGCTCCGCGAAACGGACAAGCCGCCGCCGGCATGAAGACCTGATCGAGATTTGGAAAAGCAGGCAACGGCGGGAGCACGCCCACAACGGTGTGCGGCTTGTCGTTCATCTGGAAGACCTGGCCGACGACGTTCGGATCGCCCGCGAAACTTTTCTGCCAGAAGTTGTAGCTGAGCAGGAGCACCGGCGCCGCTCCCTGCTTGTCTTCTCCGGGCAGGAAGGCGCGGCCGAGGAGCGGTTTCACTCCGAGAGTATCAAAAAAATTGTCCGATACGACTCCGGTCTGGACACGCTCTGGTTCGGGGCGGCCGAGGAGGATGAACCACATCGAGTGATATTCCGAGAGGGCCGAGAAGGCGCGGGTCTTTTCCCTGAAGTCGGTGAAATCCGGAACCGAAAATCCAAAGGAGTCGTCGCCGATTTTGGGCGCAGCCTGATGGAGAATGACGAGGCGTTCCGGCGTTTTGTACGGCAGTGGCCGCATCAGCACGCCATGGACAACGGAAAAGATGGCCGTGTTCGCGCCGATGCCGAGACCGAGCGTCAGGACGACGATCGCGGCGAAGCCTGGATTGCGCGCAATTCCCCGCAGGCCGTAGATGCAATCCTGGCGGAGATGGTCGAAGAAGCGCAGAATGGGTTTGTTCATTTTCGATTGTTTTTCTTTTTCGCGGGATGCGCTCGAGGGAGCGCGAAGTTTCGTCGGAACTTGCTGGGCGTAACTCGAAATCGCCGGGTAAAGGCGCGCCGAAACGAATCCCTTCCTTGAAACCCGACCGATTCCGCGACGTTATCAATCGACGGTTCGCCGGCGGTAAGTCGGCGCCGCGCTTCGTTCAGCCGAAGGGTCTCGACAAACATCGCCGGTGACGTGCCGAATTGTTCCTTGAAGCGACGGAAGAATTGTCTGGGCGAGAGCGACGCGCGCCGCGCCAGAATTTCCACCGACATTGCAGACGTGGGATTGTTCGTCATCCAGGTCACGAGGTCCGCGAAGCGATCGCCGGAGTTGGTCTGGAATTGCAGCGGCTCGGAATATTGTTCCTGACCGCCGGATCGTTTGAGGTAGACCACCATCTCGCGCGCGGCAGCCAGCGCGACCTTCCATCCGAAATCTTCCTCGATGAGCGCGAGCGCGAGATCGATGCCGGCCGTGACGCCTGCCGAGGTGTAGAACCTTCCGGTCTTCACAAACAACGCGTTCGGTTTCATTTTCAGCGCCGGAAATCGCCGGGCGACATCGCTGACGAAGCGCCAATGCGTGGTCACCTCGCGTCCGTCGAGCAAACCAGCCGCGGCGAATCCGTAGATGCCGGTGCAAACAGAGGCGACCCGTCTGGTGGTCTTCGCTCTCTGTGCGATCCAGGCGGCGACTCTGCGATTCGTCTCGGGCACGCGCAGGCCGGCGCCGCCGGGCACGATCAAGGTATCGAGCTTCGGCGCCGCCGCGATCGCTGTGCCCGGCTGAAAAACCAAACCCGACTCGGCCGTGAACGGACGTCTCGTTAGGCCGATGAGGACAACTTCATAACAACGCTCGAATTTCCCCTTGCCATTGTCGCGCACCGCGGAAGCGAAGGCCTCGGCAGGTCCGGCAAGATCGAGTCCATTGACCCGTTCGAACCCGATCAACCCGATGCGGAGCGGTGTCATTCCAGGAGGATAGATGAAATTCCGGGATGACGGAATGACGAAGATGCGACAAATCGCGCCATCGCGAAAACGCGTCGCTCCCCGCTGATTCTGACTTGCTCGTCACATGTTCGCATTAGACGAACCTGCCGCGGTGGGTCACATGTCATTCTCTGCGACATGAAGTTTCTTCTCACAAACGATGATGGGATCGAGGCGGCCGGACTCGACGCGTTGTTAAATGCAACGCGAAAGTTGGGCGATCCGGTTATCGTGGCGCCGGCGGCGCCGCAATCCGGGGTGAGCCATCGCGTGACCTGGCAGGAAGGCGTGCGGATCGAGCCGCGGGACGAAAAACGGTACGCGATCCACGGGACGCCGGCTGATTGTGTCCGGCTCGGATTGTTGAAAGTGGTGCCGGATGCGAAATGGATTTTGAGCGGGATCAATCACGGCGCGAATCTTGGAGCGGACGTCCATTATTCCGGAACGGTCGCGGCCGTGCGCGAGGCGGTGCTGCACGGCTGGCCGGGAATCGCGGTCTCGCATTACCGGAAATCGGGAGTTGCGTTCGATTGGGACCGCGCAGCGAAATGGGTGACACCAATCCTTACAGATCTACTGGCGCGGCCAATCGAGCCGGGACTTTTTTACAACATCAATCTCCCGAACCTGCCACCGGATGCTGAAAAACCGGAAGTCGTCTGGTGCGCGCTCGATCCTAATCCGCTGCCCCTCAATTACCGGCACGAAGAAGAGAGCGATCTTTATTTCGCGGGCGATTACCAACTGCGGCATCGAACGCCGGGCGCTGATGTGGATGTTTGCTTCGGCGGACGAATCGCCATCACGGCGGTGCGCTTACTGTAGAAAAGTCAGCGCGCTTGCGCGATTTGAGTCGGCCCCTTGCCGGCGAAAAGCTGATCGAGATCGTTCAGAACGGCTTCGGGGCCGCGGTAATTCTTTCCGGCATACGTGTCGAAAACCACTTTGCCGTTTTCATCGACGACGACGAGACACGGAATTGATTCGCCGAAGTATTTCATCAGGGCGGCGTTGCCCGGCACTTTGTCGAAACTCACGGCGGGCCACGGCATTTGGTCGTCGCGCATGTAGCCTTCCATCGCGCTGGCCGATTTGTCGTTGCTGACAAATACGATTTCGAACTCGGGATGCGCAGCCGCGACCTTGTTATAAAAGGCCACGAGCTGCGGCGTGAATTTCCGGCAGGGCGCGCACCAGTGGGCGGAATGATACAGCGCGATCAATTTTTTCTTTTCAAACTCACCATCGAGATAAGGGCGGAGCAGGCCGTTACGAGAAGTAACCAGCCCGCCTTTCACTAACGACGCGATGTTGCTCGCGGGAGTAGCGCCGTTTGGGGGCGTTGCGTTTTTTGTTTGCGCGAGCCGCGCCTGATACAGGGTGTTGAGCTTGCGCGATTCCTCCAACTCTGCCGCGCGTCGCTGCGTTTTGGCGGCGAGTTCGGCCTGCACCGCCGCCACTTCCGAGGCGGGAACCGCGAACGTCCCCGATTTCAATCCGCTGATCAGGGCCGGCGACGCGCCGGCCTGCGCCAGGTTCTTCTCGCCGGCCGCATCAAGGGTTCCGATGAAATGCCGCGCCGCTAGTTCGCGCGCCACAGCATCGCTCGAGTAACCACTGCGCAACATCAGGCTGATGTCCTTGAACGACATCGGCGCCAGGTTGCCGGCCACAGCGAAAGAAACCAGCGCGAGCAGGATCAGGAGCGAAAAGCGCATCGCATTTGGTGAGCAGAAGATGCGCCACCAGCGGCCCTACCTCCCGGTTCAAAAAAGCGCGATGTTATGTTAGGCAAACGCCGCCACCTATTGCAGAATTCCCGGCAGCTCCATGCACATCACCGATATCATCCGCGGCGGTTCGCCGACGTTTTCCTTCGAGTTCTTCCCGCCGAAGACACCGGAAGCAGCGGAGAGCCTTTACCAAACCATCCGCGAGCTGGAAGAATACATGCCGCATTTTGTCAGCGTTACCTACGGCGCCGGCGGTTCGACGCGCGACCTGACGCATGACCTGGTCGAGCGCATCCAAAACACGACGAAGCTCGATCCGATCCCGCATCTCACCTGCGTTTGCCACACCGAAGCGGAGATCAACGCGATTATTAGGCGGTACGCCAAGGCCTGCATCAGCAACATTCTCGCGCTCGGCGGTGACCCGCCGCGCGGCTGTGCCTACGACAAATCAAAGGACGCGTTTCAAAACGCGGCGGACCTCGTGCGATTTATTCGGCGCTTTAACGAAAGCGGCGTCCATCCGGATCCGCGCGGGTTCGGCATCGGCGTCGCCGGTTTTCCAGAGGGACATCCAGGGACTCCGAATCGGCTCGTCGAAATGGATCATCTCAGGGCGAAGGTCGATGCCGGGGCGGATTACATTGTCACGCAACTCTTCTTCGATAACCGCGACTTCTACGATTTCCGCGAACGCTGCGAGCTGGCCGGCATCCGGATTCCGATCATCGCGGGCATCATGCCGATCACTTCCATGAGCGGTTGCAAGCGCATCGCGGAGCTGGCCGGCGGCGCGCGGTTTCCAGCGAAGCTGCTCCGCGCCCTTCAGCGTTGCGAAGACGATCCGAAAATGGTCACGCGCGTCGGCGTCCATTTCGCGCTCGAGCAATGCCACGACCTCCTCGACAACCACGTGGACGGAATCCATTTCTACACGCTCAACAAATCCGACGCGACCCGGACGATCTTTGACAGCCTCGGCATCCCGCGCCGGCAATCCGTTGAAGCTCGACCTCTGACCTCCGACCTCTGACTTCCGACCTCCAAACTCGCTGCGTCATCGTCGGCGGCGGACCGGCCGGAATGATGACTGGTTACTTGCTGGCGCGCGCCGGCGTCGAAGTCGTGGTTCTCGAGAAGCACGCGGATTTCAATCGCGATTTCCGCGGCGACACGATCCACCCTTCCACGCTTGAACTGATGCACGAGTTGGGATTGCTCGATGAATTTCTCCGGCTCCCGCATCAGGAATTGCGCGAGCTCCGCGCGGTCATGAACGGCCACGTGGTTCCGATGGCGGATTTTTCGCACCTGCCGACGCGCTGCAAATTTATCGCCTTCATGCCGCAATGGGATTTCCTGAACTTCCTCGGCAGCCACGCAAAACAATTCCCGACGTTTACGCTCCGCATGCAGCATGAGGTGACCGACCTTGTCTTCGCGTCCGGCCGTGACCTTGACGGCTTAAAGCCGTCAAGGTCTAACAACGCGCGGGTGCTTGGAGTGCGCGCAAAGACTCCTGACGGCGAACGTGATTTTCTCTGCGAGCTCGTTATCGGCGCGGATGGTCGTCATTCCATCGTGCATCAGCGCGCCGGACTGGCGGTTCAGGAATTCGGCGTGCCGATCGATGTTCTTTGGACGAGAATGTCGAAACGCGAAAGCGATCCAAAACAATCGCTTGGATTTTTTCGGCAACGCCGGCTGCTCGTTCTCCTTGATCGCGGCGATTATTTCCAGGTCGGGTTCGTCATTCCGAAAGGCACGTTCGACGAAATCAAACAGCGCGGCTTCGCCAAATTTCACGCGGAAATCGCCGCGATGGCGCCGTTTCTTCACGATCGGGTGGCAGAATTGGACGACTGGTCAAAGATCAAACTGCTCACCGTGCAGATCAATCGGCTCCGGCGCTGGGCGCGGGAAGGTTTGCTTTGCATCGGGGATAGCGCCCACGCCATGTCGCCGGCGGGCGGCGTCGGGATCAACCTCGCGCTCCAGGATGCGGTCGCGACCGCGAATTTGCTGGCGGCAAAATTACGGATGGGAGCGGTTTCGTTAGCGGACCTCGAGCAAGTGCAGAAGCGCAGGGAAATGCCGGTGCGATTAATTCAGACGATGCAAGTCTTCGTTCATCGCCGGATCAACGGCCGATCATCCGGTCGCGGCGACAAACTCCCATTCATCGGCCGCCTCTTCCGGTGGTTCCCGATCCTGCGCCGCGTCCCCGCCCGCTTCATTGGCTTGGGACCTCGCCCCGAGCACATCCGTTCGCCGGCAGAGAACTCCGACGGTCGGCTTCCACTTTAATTCTCACGCCCGACGCTGCGAATAACAAAGCTTTGCTAGTGCTCGCCTAGCGCAACCGAATCGTCACGAACCTGCCAAGATCGTTAATCCGTGAGCACGCCGGATTCGTGGTGTAGTTGTCTAGCTGATTTTCTGGGCACCCAGGGCACAAATCGGTCACCGTCTTGGTTTTTCCCGGACCTCCGCCAAGCCCCACGATCAAAATTTGGTCTCCGCAGCCCAAATACGGATGACCAGGCATACGCGCGACTGTGGTGTCATCGAGGGCGCTGCCCTCGCAGGATGGAACAATATGGTGCCGACGAAAAGTGTGGTTCATCGAACCGGGTGGCGGTTTGTTTTGCTTATTCTTTTGCCCCGTGCAGAAAACCTCGCGAACGACATCTCCAAACGCGGTGGAGCGACCACTGCCATTGAGGTTGACCTGATTAACAAACCCACTCAGCAAAGTGGTCTCGCTAAAATTACAATTATTGTCGGTAATAAACGCCCGCACGGGGGCGCCGCCACAAGTCGATTCTAAAGGCGTGTTGTACTGCGAATGCCGATATTTGCCGAGGACAAGAAAAGCCACATTCCTTGACGCTTTGCTTGCGACACCGTTAACGGTCCACGTAGCTCGAACCTGTTCGTAATGGCCTATAGGAAGATTCTCGGCATTGAACGAAAACGTGTAGGTGCCGCCAGTCTTAGCTCCGTTGAAGAGCGTTATCTCACCGCTAGCCCCGCCAAAGACGCCGAATATCGTAACCACTAGATTACCCATGCCGCTAGTGGGAGTCAGGACGACTTCAATCGCGTCAGAGGTTATGTCGGCCTTTGTTATCGTGATTGGTCCGGTATCAAAAATGAAGTCGTCCCAGCCAATTCCGTCTCGATCGGTGATCGAGCGGATTACTATCTTCGTGACGTTGGTGAACTGGCGCAAATCAACCAGCTCCGGGTTGAGAACTGATGCATGGCCGATGACGTCGACGGTAGCTGTGGAACCTCCCGCTTGAAAAACGTCCACTTGAGCAACCAAACCCGAGTCGTTGATGCCATCTCCAACGAAGGTGAGATTGTTTACCGGCCCGGCGAAGTCCAGGATTGTGGCATGCACACAGTCGATCGCCCCCCCGATCGGGCCAGTGCAGATGAAATTGGGCTTCGACGAGTTGTAGAATGATTGTGTTGTCACGTAATTGGCAAAGCCAGGACTCGAGGAAAAGTTCACCTGAGGATATTGGTTTGATACGACCACTCCAGTCGTGCCACCCTGTGGGAGATCGTCAAAATTGATCACGACATGCTCCGCCCAACCTCTCGCGCTGTTCAGAAAGAACAATAATGTCGCGATTAGGGCGAGATTTGGTTTGACCAGATGCTTGTAGTTGCCGCCTCTGGTTTTAAGATTTGCAGTAAATTTTGAGTGATCGCTAGTAACGAGCGCGAGGGTGCGGTTGCTCAGGGAGAGGATTGTTGGTTTCATAGGACTGGGGTGGCAAGTGAACTCTGGATGTCGTCAGTGACGTCCGCGTCGTTGTTCCCATCAGTCTGAAGATTTTGGACTCAGTCTGTCAACCCTAGATTTTCAATGCTGCGTGGTCGGGCGTTTTTCGGTTCTCCTTTTCTACTTCCTACTTTCTCCTTTCTACTTTCTACTTTCCTTGTGAAACGAATCCTCCTCTCCGTTGTCCTCCTGTTTTCGATCGCGAATTTCCTTCCAGCGCAAACGGCGCCGGATGCAGCCGAGCTCACAAAATTGCTCCAGGATTTTCTCGCCGGCGCGAGCAAGAACGACATCGCGATGCACGATCGTTTCTGGGCGGACGAACTGGTTTACACTTCCGCTCTCGGCCGCCGGAAAAGCAAGCCCGACATCATGCGCGAGCTTCGCGAAGAAACGAAAGCCACGCCCAAGCCCGACGAAGGCACCGCGGTTTACACCGCCGAAGACATTCGCATCCAGCAATACGGCGACACAGCCATCGTCGCATTCCGTCTTGTAGCGACAAGCGACAAAGCCGGCACGAAAACGGTGGCGAATTATTTCAACACCGGAACGTTCCTGAAACGAAACGGCAAATGGCAGGTGATCGCGTGGCAGGCGACCGCGTTGCCGAAGGCGAACGAACCGACGAAGTAGCGGCTAACGACGAAAGCGCCCGCCGCTGAAGTTCGTTTCCTGGCGGTAATAACCCGCCGTGATGGAGAACTTGTCGTTGCCCACCGTGCCGATGATGTAGCCGGCGAAATCCTCGCGGCCAAATCCGTGGCTGCCGCTCGATGTGCCGTAGAGGAAACCAATCTCGCCGCCGAACCGAACCTGGTCCGGCGCATGCAAATCGACGACTCTGTCGATCGATGACTTGTTGTCCGGCGCCAGGTAACCGTAGCTCAATGGCTCGGATGGATTGAAGGCGGGGAGATATTCCGGCGTCGCGCGCATGGAGCCGAACGCGGTCGAGAACATGAATCGATCCTGGCTTTCGAGCGAGACCCAGGGCGAATTGATCGTGGGCTGATCGAAAAGGCCGCCGGCAAAGAACGGCTGCGCCGGCAAGGACGTCCCAAGGCAAAGCAAACCCGCCAGAGCAAGAAGAGCGCGCTTCATCATGCCGGAATTCAACCCCATGTTCGCGTGGTTGGCACCTAAAATTTTTCTGACGAAAAAAAATTCTGGAGCTCAGCGTGCGGTGCGGCGCCGGCAAAGCCATCGAATGTTCCGTTTTCGGCGAGCTCTTTTGCGGCGCGAATGAATCCGCCCCAGGCGGCGCGGGACAGCGCGCCGCCCACGCTCACGCGACGAACGCCAAGTTCTTCGGCGCCCCGTAACGTCAACCCGCCGGGTGCGCTGATGAGCAGATTCACCGGTTTCGGCGCTACTGCTCCGACGACCGCGGCAATGTGATCGCGTTCGCGAATGCCGGGCGCATACAGACAATCCGCGCCCGCGTCCGCATAGGCGGTCAGGCGCCGAATCACTTCATCGATATCGTCGCGTCCAACGAGAAAACATTCTGCGCGGCCGGTCAGGACTACGCCGCTTTCGGCGATTGCCGCCTTCGCCGCCCGAATCCGATTGACCGCCAGCTCGAATTCGTAGAGCGGTTCCTCCCCTCGCCCGCTGTTGTCTTCGACCGACAATCCCGCGACCCCGGTTTCGACGCAGAGCCGGACATTCTTCGCGAGTTCTTCGGGATCGTGGGCATACCCGTTCTCGAAATCCGCGTTCACCGGCAGGTCCGTCGCTTCCACTATTTCACGAACGTGCGCCAGCATCAGATCGCGCCCGACCGCGCCGTCCGCGAGCCCGCGCGAAAACGCGAACCCCGCTGAAGTCGTCGCGATCGCCTTGAACCCGAGATGCACCAGATATTTCGCGCTGCCGATATCCCACGGGTTCGGCAACACGAAACAGCCGTGCTCGTGAAGCTGTCGAAAACGGTGACGGCGTTCGGCGATGGACCTCATCGGATCAGGTTAACCGCTTCGCCAGAATTTTCCTATCTAAGCTCAAGTCGGTTAGATAAAAGCAGCGTGCCCAAGGGTTTTATTGGATGAATCCAGACAATTTCTTCGCCGAATTGAAACGGCGCAACGTCTACAAAGTCGCGGTCGCTTATGCGATCGTCGGCTGGCTCGTCGTTCAGATCGCCACCCAGGTTTTTCCTTTTCTCGAAATTCCAATCTGGGTTGTGCGCTTGGTTATTGCGCTCGTTGCAATCGGATTCCCCGTCGCGCTCATCATCGCCTGGGCCTTCGAGCTAACACCGCAAGGAATCAAGCGAACGGAAGATGCCGATCGCGATGGCGAACGACCTTCGAGGAGTCGTGCCTGGATCTACGTCGCGGTCATTGGCGGTGCGGTTTCGGTAGGATTGTTCTTCATTGGGCGCTACACCGCAGAGAAGAGCAGCGCTGCGGCTTCGACCGAATTGTCCGCGAAATCCATCGCGGTCCTGCCGTTTGATAATCTCAGCCGCGATCCCGACAACGCGTTCTTCACCGAAGGCGTGCAGGATGAGATCCTCACGCGGCTCGCGAAGGTCGCCGACCTCAAAGTTATTTCGAGAACCTCGACCCAGCGCTTCAAGAGCGCGCCCGACAATTTGCCGCAGATCGCGAAACAGCTCGGCGTGATGCACATCCTGGAAGGCAGCGTTCAAAAGTCCAACGACCAGGTGCGCGTCAACGTCCAGCTCATCAACGCGATGACTGACGCGCATCTTTGGGCGGAAATTTACGATCGTAAACTTACCGATATTTTTGCGGTCGAGAGCGACATCGCGAAAACAATTGCGGATACGCTGCAGGCGAAGCTCACCGGCTCAGAGAAGCAGATGATGGCGGCGCAACCGACGTCGGACACAACTGCCTACGAGCTCTACCACAAAGGCAGATCGCTTTGGGAGAAGCGTTCCGGCGACAACATTCCGAAAGCGATCGCCTTCTACGAACAGGCGATCGCACGCGATCCCAATTACGCCCTGGCCTACGCGGGCCTGGCCAATGCCTATGTCCTGCTGCCTTACTATACCGGCGCTCCGCGCAACGACTCCCAGGGAAGAGCCCGAGAAGCCGCGAGTAAAGCCCTTAGCCTCGATTCCAAGCTTGCGGAAGCGCACGCCGCGCTCGGCAAGATTGATTTTTTTCAACTGGATCTTGCCGGGTCGATTCGTGAATACCAGCGCGCGATTGAGCTAAAGCCGAATTACGCCACGGCCCATCAATGGTACGGCAACGATGCGCTCGCTAGTTATGGCCGATTTGAGGAGGCTATCGTCGAAGGTAAACGCGCGGTTGAGCTCGATCCGCTTTCGCCGGTTATTAACGCGGACCTCGGTGTCACTCTTTACCTGGCTCGCCGCTATGATGACGCCATCGCACAATTCAAAAAGACACTCGCAATCGATCCGACGTTCTTCTACGCCCACTACAATCTCGGCATCGTCCTCCAGTTGAAGGGCGATCTAGCGGGAGCGATCGCCGAGTTCGAGAAGGCGAAACAGTTGAGCAATGATTCGTTCACGATCGCACTGCTGGGAGCGGCCAAAGGTCTCGCAGGTGACAGGCACGCGGCTGAGCAAACGTTAAAGGAACTCGATCAGATCGCGCAAAGCCAGGAGGTGGACGAATATTCGCGCGCTCTTGTCTATCTGGGCCTCAACAATAAGGAAGACGCTCTTCACGCCATCACCCGCGCTCTCGACGGCCGGGATGGTTCCAGTCTCACTTGGATCAAAGTAGATCCGCTCCTCGATCCGTTGCACGGTGATCCGCGTTTCGAAGCACTGGTCCAGAGAGTCGTCGGCCAGAAAAAATGAAGCTAGGAAATTTTCTCGCGGAACTGAAGCGGCGCAATGTTTACAAGGTCGTTGTCGCGTACGCCGTTGTCGCATGGCTCGTCATCCAGGCGGCGTCGATTCTCCTGCCGACGTTCGAAGCGCCGGCCTGGGTGATGAAAGTCATCGTTCTGCTGCTCGTGCTTGGTTTTCCGGCAGCGCTGATTTTCTCGTGGGCTTTTGAGATCACGCCGGAAGGAATCGTTCGGGAAACCGAAGTAGAGGCCAGCAGATCGATCGCGCATAACACTGGTCGCAAAATTGTGGCGCTGACAATCGTCGTTGCCCTGATCGCCACTGGTCTATTCGTCTTTCAAATGATTCGGGCAAGACCGACATCCTCAGTTGCCCCGAGTGCAGTGCCTGACAAGTCGATCGCAGTTCTCCCGTTCGATAATCTCAGTCGCGATCCGGAAAACGCCTTCTTTGCTGAAGGTGTGCAGGACGAAATTCTCACCCGCCTGGCTAAAGTCGCCGACCTGAAAGTCATCTCGCGCACATCAACGCAACGCTTCAAAAGCGCGCCCTCCGATCTGCGCGAGATCGCGCGCCAGCTCGGCGTGACCAACATTTTGGAAGGTAGCGTCCAGAAAGCGAACGACCAGGTGCGCGTGAATGTCCAGTTGATCAACGCCGTGACCGACGCGCATCTCTGGGCGGAAATTTACGACCGGAAGCTGACCGATATTTTCGCGGTCGAAAGCGACATCGCCAAAACGATTGCCGATACTTTGCAGGCCAAGCTGACGGGATCGGAAGAAGAGGCGATGTCGAAAAAGCCGACGACGAATCCGGAAGCGTACGACCTTTACCTCAAGGGCAGATTTTTTTGGAACAAGCGCACGTCAGTCGATCTGCCGAAATCTGTCGAGTATTTCAACCAGGCCATTGCGAAAGACCCGAATTACGCGCTCGCCAATTCCGGGCTGGCCGATGCCTACGTGCTCTACCCAGATTACGGCGTCGGCGCGCCGGACGAGTTTTATCCAAAGGCGAAAGAGATGGCGTTGAAAGCGCTCAGTCTCGAGCCATCACTGGGCGCGCCGCACGCAACCCTTGGGGCCGTCTACACAAATCTCGACCACGATTTCGCGCGGGCGATCGCAGAGTTTGATCGCGCCATCGCGCTCGATCCCAACTACGCGACCGCTCATCAATGGAAAACGACGCCGCTCAGCGCGCTCGGCCAATTCGACGACGCGATCGCCAGCGACAAACACGCCATCGCGCTCGATCCCCTCTCGCTCATCGTCAACTCCGATCTCGCTTTCAATTACCTGAACGCGCATCGCTTCGACGAGGCGATCGCACAGAGCCGAAAGACGCTTGAGATCGATCCAAACTTTCATGTCGTTCGCGGGTATCTGGCCCAGGGATTGCAATTCAAAGGCCAGCTCACTGAAGCAGTCGTGGAATATCGAACGGCCGCCGCTTCGACCGATGACCCGTATGTGCGCTCGCTCCTGGCGCAGGCTTGTGCGCGGTCCGGACTGCGCGATGAAGCCCAACGCATTTTGATCGACCTCGAAGAACAGGGCCGGACAAAGTTCGTAAGCGGATGGACGATCGCAGTGATTCGCCTGTCGTTAGGCGACAAGGACGGCGCGATCGCCGCGTTGCAAAAAGCCTTCGATCAACACGCGCCGGAAATCCTCACTATCAAGTTCGATCCGCTTCTCGAGGATCTGCACGGCGATGCGCGTTTCGACACGCTTGTGGAAAGACTTCTGCACAGTCGATAAAACATCATGAACAAATTCATTTCATTTTTTATTTTGGCCGTCGCGATCATCAAGGCATCGGCGGCCGAGCGCACAGACAAGATTCTCATTCAGGGTAATCCCGCCGGGAACCAGACCGTCAAAGAAGAGCCGGCTGGTATGTTTCGCGTCGAATATTCCTACAACGATCGCGGACGCGGCGATCACATCACTGCGACGTGGAAGCTGGATGCGGCCGGCGTCCCGACCGAATACCAGGGCAGCGGGAACGATTATATGAAGGCGCCGGTCGAAGAGCGGTTCGAAATCAAGAACGGTCGGGCGAGCTGGAAAAATCGTAGCGAAGAGGGCGAGCAAGCGGTGACGGGCGAAATGTTTTATCTGCCGATGAGCGCGCCGCCGGAATTCTTCGGTGTGCTGGCACGCGCCCTCTGGAAAGCACCCAATCACAAACTCCGGCTGCTGCCCGCGGGCGAGGCGAGCATCGAAACCGCCGGCAAATTGAAGACCGCGAAAGGCGAACTAACTGAGTATCGCATCACCGGACTCGGCTTCTCGCCGCAATCAATTTGGCTCGCCTCGGACGGCACACCGTTCTCGGTATCCGGCTGGTTCTCCGTTGTCCCGAGTGGAACAGAAGCTTCAATTCCGCAATTGCGCGCGACGCAGGAAACAACGGACGCCACTTGGTCGCAAGGCATCGCGCGCGCGCTTGCCCACAAGCCGGGCGGCGAATTGGTCATCCGCAATGCCCGGCTGTTCGATCCACGCGATCTCAGCGTAACCGACGCCACCACCGTGGTCATCGCCGGAGATCGCATCGTTCGCGTCGGGCAGGACAAGGATCTGAAACCGTCCGAGAGCGCCGAAGTCATTGACGGCTACGGCCGTTTTCTCATGCCTGGATTGTGGGACAACCATCAGCATTTCGGCGATGTCGACGGCGCACTCGACCTGGCCAACGGCGTGACCAGCGCCCGCGACATGGCGAATGATCTCGACAGCTTCCCGCTCCGCGTCGTGCGCTTCGATGAGGGCCGCGAGCTCGGGCCTCGGGTGCTGAAGGCTGGAATCATCGACGGAACTGGAGAGCTGGCCGGCCCTACCACCATGCGCGTCGATACCGTCGAGCAGGCATTCAAGGACGTCGATTGGTACGCGGACCACGGCTACGTCCAGATCAAAATTTATTCCTCGGTAAAACCTGAGCTCGTCCCCGTGATTGCCGATCGCGCGCACGCCCGCGGATTGCGCGTCAGCGGCCACGTGCCGGCCTTCATGTCCGCGAAACAATTTGTCGAAAACGGTGCCGACGAAATCCAGCACATCAATTTCATCGAGCTGAACTTTCTATTTCCCGAAGTGAAGGAAACACGGAACCGCGATCGGTTCATCAAGGTCGCAGAGCGCGCTCGCGAATTCACGCCGGACAAACCCGAAGTCCGCGAGTTCATCAATTTCCTCAAGCAACATCACACCGTGCTCGATCCGACGATGGTCGCCTTCGAGGGACTTTTCTGTGGCGATCCGACCGCGATCACGCCGGGCCTCGAAGACATTATCCCGCGATTTCCGCCCCAGGTTCGCCGCAACATGCGCAGCGGCGCGCTCGAAGTCCCGGCGGATAAGAAGGACGCGTATCGCGAAGCGTTCCCCGCAATGCTGCGGCTGCTTAAGGCGCTGCACGATGCCGGCGTCACAATCATTCCCGGCACGGATGCGCTCGCCGGTTACATGCTTCATCACGAGCTGGAGCTTTACGTCCGCGCCGGTATTCCCGCCGCGGAGGCCTTGCGCATGGCTACGCTGACTTCCGCCGAAGTCATGGGCGCGAACAAGGATCGCGGCGTGATCGCCGCCGGCAAACTCGCCGACATGATCTTGGTCGACGGCGATCCAACGAAAAACATCCGCGACCTCGACAAGACTACGACTGTCATCAAGGCCGGAAACGTTTACGACCCAGCCGCGATCGAGAAAGCGCTCGGAATCACTCCTTCTAAGTGAACCCAGGAAAATTCTTCGCCGAGCTGAAGCGGCGAAACGTTTACAAGGTCGCGGTCGCTTATGCGGTGATCGCATGGCTGCTCATTCAGGCGGCTTCGATTCTCTTTCCGACTTTCGAAGCACCGCAGTGGGTGATGAAAGTTTTTGTGGTCATCGTCGCGGCCGGTTTGGTTATCGCGCTCGTCATTGCGTGGGCGTTCGAAATGACGCCGGAAGGAATGAAGCGAACCGAAGACGTCCGGCCGGACGAAAAAATCCCGCAATGGAGTCGGCGGAAATTCGCGGCGCTCATCCTCGTTCTCGCGATCTGTGCGGCTGCGCTCCTCGGCTATCAGGTTTTCCGCGCTAAACCGACGAGCGCTGGCACGAAGGAGCAGTCTGGCGTTTCGGTGAAATCGATCGCGGTTCTGCCATTCGAAAACCTGAGCGAAGACAAAGCGAACGCCTATTTCGCCGAAGGCATCCAGGACGAAATCCTCACCCGGCTCTCGAAGATCGCGGATTTGAAAGTGATCTCCCGCACGTCGACCCAGCGCTTCAAGAGCACGCCTAACGACCTGCGTGAGATCGCGAAGCAGCTCGGCGTCGCCAACATTCTCGAAGGCAGCGTCCAGAAAGCGAACGATCAGGTGCGGATCAGCGTCCAGTTGATCAACGCGTTGAACGATTCGCATCTCTGGGCGGAAACCTACGATCGCAAATTGATCGACGTCTTTCAGGTCGAGACCGATCTTGCCCAGAAGATCGCGACCTCGCTCGAAGCAAAACTGACCGGTCGCGAGAAAAAGGAAATCGCCGTGCGCGGTACGGTCAACGCGGAGGCGTATGACGCGTTTCTGCACGCTCTCTCCCTGCTGAATCGGCAAGGGGTCGCCGACTTGGAGGAATCGATCAAGTTTTCACGCCGCGCGGTCGAGCTCGATCCGAATTACGCTGAAGCCTGGTGCTCGCTCGGGTTCGCAGAATCCCAAAAATACTTTTACCCGGATCATAGCGAAGCGCAGCTGGCCCGCGCCCGCACCGCAACCGAAACGGCGATCCGACTTGCGCCGGACTCCGCCGAAGCCGCCGGCGCACTTGGCGTCTTCAATTACTATTGCCTGCATGATTATGATGCCGCATTAACCCAGCTCGAGAAGTCCCGTGAGCGGGCGCCGAATAACGCCAATGTTCTCCTCGGAATTGGCAACGTTAAACGACGAAAGGGTCTTCTCGATGAATCGATCGCCGTCCAACACGAAGCCGCCCGGCTCGATCCGTTGAATGAAGATATCTGGGTGAATATTGGGCGCGGCTGTCGCGGTCTCCGCCGCTTCGATGAAGCCCGCACCATGTTTGATCACGCTCTCGCCATCGCGCCGAGCGACCAGCAGGTCATTGCCGAACGCGCCGAGACTTATCTCGCCCAGGGCGATCTGGAGACATCTCGGAAAATCGTCGAGCCTCTGAAGTTTGGGACGGGCGAACGCGGCTTCGGGTTTCAGGTGGTGCTTCTTATCTTTCAGCGGCGCTTCGAAGACGTGGAGAAAATGGTGGCGCCCGTGGTGGCCGACGCGCAGCAGCCGCCGCTGTTCCGGGCCATCGGTCGCGTCACTCTCGCGTATCTACACGTGGCAAAAAACGACCGCGCCGGGGCCGAACCGTTGTTCGCGCAGGCCGAAACGGAACTCAACCAGCTTCGTGCCGCCGGAGACGATGGAGTGTTGCTTCGCGATGTCCTGCTCGGGGTCGAGGCGAACCTCGGCCATCGCGAGCAAGCGCAAACCATCGCCGATTCTCTTTTAGAAACGACCCGCAATGATGCGTGGCAATTTCCACGTGAACAAGAAGCCGTTGCGCGTGCCTATGTGATCTTTCGTGACTTCGATCGCGCCATTCCGTTGCTCGAACAGGCCTTGAAAGTTCCCGCCGTGGAAGCAATCACTCCGGCCTACCTCCGTCTGGACCCAAGCTGGGATCCGATCCGCAATGATCCGCGCTTCCAAAAGCTGGCGAACGGAAAGTGACTCTACATCGCGTCACTTGTCACACGTCACTTGTCACTTTCCCTTTGCCTTCTCGCACATCAACGCGAGAACGTTGTTCTCCGAATCGCGAAATTCGGCCAGCCACAGATCGTACGTTGCCATCGGCGCGATAAGCATCGGCTTCGTTTCAAAATGGACGCCGCGTTTCACGAGCGTTTCGTGGGCCGCGTCGATGTCCTCGACCTTGAAATAAAGAATCGAGCTCGGATGATCCAGGTCCGGCCGTTCCGGAATTCCGAGCATCAGCCGAATTCCATCGCAATCGAAGAATGCCATCTTCGGCGGGACGCTGAACAGAAACTTCATTCCGAGCTTTTCCTTATAGAACGCCGTCGCCCGTTCCAAATCGTGCACTGTCACGGAAATCTGCCCGATTCTGCCTAACGAAATGTCTTTCATATCCTTTTTCTTAATTCTTCCTTCTTAATTCTTACTTTCTTGCGACCAAAGGTCGCAAAAATTCCACCACCGCCTTCGCCTGCTCCCCGCCCTTCTCCGCGTGTGCGATCAGCGGGATCTTATGCGGTCCCGGCACGTGCACGACGTTCGGAAACGCCGCGATCGCCGCCTTCACGATATCGAGCTTCCCGAGCATCGTCGCGGCGAAGACGTCCATCCGTGCGTTGTGTTCGAGGAGAAACTCCGCGATGTCGCGCCGGCCCATGTGCGACGCGCCGCCCAGCGCCGTCTCGAAATCGCCGTTGCCCCAATCGATCGCCCCGTTGATCAGCGTCGGATCGGCCCCGAGCATTTCTTTCACCGCTTCGAGATTGAAGTGACCCGCAATCACGAACCGTTTCACGCGCGCTCGATCGATTTGCGGATCATGTTCCGGAAAATCCGGGACGTTCTTCGAGTCCGGACTTGCTGTGGGCGCAGGCGAGCTCACGCCCGGTTGTGCGAACAGCCCGCGGCCTAACAAAGTTCCGAGCGCGGCGACGCCGCTGCCGAGCAGAAATCTCTTGCGACTGACGGATGTATTCATGACCCAACCCTATTCGGGGTCGGTCAGATATACTTCTCGAATCTTGCTATTTTCTTCGGCCACCGCACCCGGAATCGTCCGCCATTTTCGCGGCGACATCCCGCAGCTCTTATGAAACAACGCGCTGAATGAGCCCAGGCTCGTGAATCCGCAATCCAGACAAATCGCCGTCACCGGAATCCGCGTTTTCTCGAGGAGGAATTTCGCCCGCTCCAGCCGGCATTGATTCAAATACTCGTGCGGAGTTTGCCGAAACGCCGCCTGGAAAGTCCTCAGGAGATGAAATGGCGATAGGCAGGCCGCGGCCGCTACTTCCGCTAACCGAATCCGCGATCCGAGATGCGCATGAAGAAAATCGCGGGCCCGATTCACGCGCCACCAAAGTTCTTCGCGGGTGGACGCGCGCACCGCGGGCAATTCGTTGGTCTGCTGCTTCACCGCGTCCTGCACCTTCAGCATCGCCGCGAGCAAGCCCCGCAGTTTTTCCTCCAGCCACGTGTCGTCGATAGCGTGCTTGGCTTTGAAGGCGGCGCGCAGTTCCCGGATTCTGGGCGAAACGGTCTCGTCGTGCCGCGTGTAGCGTTCGAAAAAGGTCGCGGCGGACGAGGTGAGGCCCGGCGTGTCGAGCAGGCGCTCGTTAGGCCGCGTCAGACTCGCCAGCACTTCTTCCGCCCAGCCATCCGGAAACCAGAGCACGAACGTCTCCACCGCCGTTGGCGACGCGATTTCGATCGAGTAGGGCTGGCGATTGTTCAGGATCAGGTAACCGCTGTCATCGACGGAAAACTCCCCGCGCTCGATCCGATACAGCGCCCGCCCGTTGAACATGCTCTTGAGCGAGAGCGGTAGCCCCGGCGTCTGCGCAAAATAGGAATGCCCGCGGCCGCTCGTAAAGACCGAGCGCTGAAATTCGCTCCGCGAATCAAGCATCTTCGCTTCGGTAATGACGCATGCGGTTTTTCACTGCTGCGCCGTTTTCTACTTTAGACTTTCTCCTTTCCCCATCACCGCGGTCCCATATTTATCGGGTTCGTGGTTCGCGTATTATCAATCGTCGGGTCCATACGGGCATTCGGCTGACGCTGCGTCGTCGTCGTCGTTGTTGTCTCGGTCGTCGTCATGCAACCGACGAGCGCGATCACCCAAACACCCAGAACTACCGGAATTAACTTTTTCATGATCTTTCCTCTACCAAAACGCCAACCAGCTGTCATCTCAATCCAGCGACGCGGCGGTGCGAGCCATTTCGACGAAAACAATGGTCGTTAATCGGCTGGCGGCTACAATTCGGCGTGGCGAACCCAATCCCACCAAAAACGTTGCCGAAGGGAAATGCCGCCTTGATCATCGGGCATCCCGGTCACGAGCTCCGAATCCATCATTGGGTCGAGACAGTTCATCCGCTCACCGTTGTCCTGACGGATGGTTCCGGGCGTGGACAACAATCGCGGTTGGCCTCGACCCTCAATGTTCTGCACCGCGCCGGTGCGAAACCGGCAACAATTTTCGGCCGTTGGACGGACGCACAGGCTTACGAAATTTTGCTTTCCGGAAATCTTGATGCGCTCATTGGCGTCACCAAAGAATTGGCTCAGACTATCGCCACAAATGACATTGAGATTGTGGTAGCGGACGCGATGGAAGGTTTTAATCCAACCCACGATCTCTGCAGATACCTGACAAATGCCGCTGTTCTGCGAGCTGCCCGCGAAACTGGCCGGAAGATTGCAAATTTCGATTTCACCCTAGTAGGTCCGCCCGATGCGGCTCCGGCCGAAATTCGAGATCAATGCATTCGGCTCCAACTCGATGATGCAGCGCTGGCTCGCAAACGAATCGCGGCGGAAAATTATCCTGAGTTGAAAGAGGAAGTCGACGCGGCCATTTCCCAGTTTGGCCTTCAACTTTTCGCTACGGAGCTTCTCCGTCCGGTTACCGCGCATTTCTTAACTGCCTGTGCCGACCGGCCGTTTTACGAGACCCATGGCGAAAACAGGGTAAAAGAAGGCCACTACGATCAGGTGATTCGCTCTCGAGAAAATGTATTGCCCTTGATGCAGGCTTTGTGGCGCGAGCTCGATTTGCCTGCTTGAATTTGGCTAAAGTGGAATTCGCGCTGGAGTGGAATCCTTAATGAGCGGTCGACGGATTCTCATCACCAATGACATGCTCAATACGCGCTTCGGCGCCGAGGTAGTGACGCGCGATTTGGCTCTCGGTCTTGCCGCCATGGGTCAACAACCGATGATTTACACTCCCCGGCCGGGGACCGTGTCCGACGAGATTCGTTCGCATGGAATCCCCGTCGTCCATCGCCTGGAAGATGTTCCTTTGCCGCCCGAGATTATTCACGGCAACCAGCACCTGGAAATTATCCCGGCCCTGACGGCGTTTCCCGAGGCGCGCGGCATTTTCGTCTGTCACGCTGGACTTGCCTGGCCGGCTGTTCCACCACTTAGCGATCGCATTCAGCATTACGTTGCCGTCGACCATTTTTGTTTGGAACGGTTGGTCGCGGATTATGCGGTGCCGGCGCAAAAGGTCACCGTTATTTTTAATTCCGTCGATACCGTACGGTTTGCGCAACGCCCTCCTCTTCCTGAGCGTCCCCGGCGCGCGCTCGTTTTCAGCAACTACGCCACCGATCACAATTTCCTGCCGGCCATCCGCGCGGCTTGCCAGCAAATTGATTTGCCGTTGGACGTGATTGGGACTCGCGTCGGTAACCTCGTCGATCATCCTGAGAATGTTCTGCCTTCATACGATATCGTGTTCGCCAAGGCACGCTGTGCCCTGGAGGCGATGGCCGTTGGGAATGCCGTAATTCTTTGCGACGAATTCGGCGTAGGGCCAATGGTGAGCTCGGCCGAAGTGAGGGCACTGCAAAATTGGAACTTTGGAATGCGTACTTTGAAGCTACCCATCGCGCCTGCCCGGATTCTGAGCGAGCTCGATCGGTATGATCCCGCCGACGCCCGCCGGGTGAGCGATTACATCCGCTCCCACGCGGCGGCCAGGCGTCTGATTCAGGAATACCTGTCGCTCTACGAGAAGGTCATGGCGCTTCCGCGATCGACAGGTGCAATCGAGGACGCCTCTTACCACCAGGCAATGCTCGAAAGAATGACAAGCTTTGAGTTCGAATTGTTTGACTGGCGAAACGCACCCAGGATGGATCCGCTCAGCGCTGCGACTGCCGCGCAGATTGCGCTCACCGATGCAAAAGTCTCCGCGCCCATGCTGAATGGCTACCTGTGGGTGCGTTGTCTCGTAACTAATCCTACCTCGGAGCGGCTCGGATGTTCTCGCCCTGCGCGAATTCATCTGAGCTATCATTGGTTCGACCTCCGCGGAAATATCACGGTCTTCGAGGGTGTCAGAACCCCGCTAGTTCCCTCAATCGAGCCGGGCGGTTCACAGACCTACGAGCTGAAAATCGCCGCGCCCCCGGAGCCCGGAGAATATCGATTGCGCGTTACCCTCGTTCAGGAAAGCTTCGCTTGGTTCGATGAGTTGCCGAACGCCTGTGCGTTTGCCGACATTTTCTTAGAGGTGTAATCCCAACCTCGGTTCGTACTTCCACCTTCTTAATTCTTAATTCTTACTTCGCCTCCAAGACCCATCTCCCGATGTCCTTGAGCCGCGTGCATCCGCAGAGAAGCATCGCTTCGTCCAATTCGCGCTTGAGAATTTCGAGAACATGCCTGGCGCCTTCTTCTCCATTCACTGCCAATCCCCAAAGAATCGGTCGGCCCACCAGCACCGCTCGCGCCCCGAGCGCGATTGCCTTCAGCACATCGCTCCCGCGCCGAATCCCGCCGTCTCCATAGATCTCGCAACTATCTGCCACCGCATCGACCACCTGGGGCAGCACCTCACAAGGGCCCGGCGCCGTATCGAGCTGTCGCCCGCCGTGATTCGACACCACTACCGCTTTCGCTCCATGCTCCACCGCGCGTCGCGCATCATCGCCGCGACATACCCCTTTCACCACCACGGGCAACCGCGTGCAGCCGCACAACCAATCCAGATCATCGAACCCAAGGTCCGATTTAAAATTGTCCCGGACGTACGCCGCCAGCCCTGAGCCGCTCACCTTGGGAAACTTCCCCTTCCCTAAGGGCGCCAGGTTCTCGACGTTCAGTTCCTCCGGTAACTGAAAATTATTGCGCACATCCCGCTCCCGGGTGCCTAATCCCGGCGCATCCACCGTCAGCACGATCGCCTCCGCTCCCGCCGCCTCCGCCCGCTGCACGAGCTCCTTCGTGATCCCTCTGTCCTTATATATATAGAGCTGAAACCATTTCGGACTCGCTGCTTGCGCGAACACCTTCTCCATCGCCGTGTTCGACAGCGAACTCAGAATAAACAAGGTCCCCGCCGCCTTCGCCGCTTCTGCCGCCGCGACTTCTCCTTCTTCGCACGCCAGTCTGTGAAACGCCGTTGGCGCTACGCAGATCGGCATCGAGATGGGTTGTCCGAGAACCGTCGTGCCGAGTTCGCGCGGGCCGACTCCCGCCAGCACTTTGTAGTAAAGTTTGAGCCGCTCCCATCCCGCCGTGTTTTCCCGTAGCGTGATCTCATCGAGCGCGCCGCCTTCGTAATACCCGATTACATCCTTCGGCAGCTTCCCGCGGGCAGCGCGCCCGTAATCGGAGATGTTCAGCAGGTCTGGATTCACTTCTTAATTCTTCCTTCTTAATTGATTCGCTCAACTCCCGTTTCGCTTTGAAAGCCCGGCCTCGCCTGCGGCTGCGTTACGGCCGCTACCCTCGCGGCTGGCACCGTCTTTGTCGCTCGCCCTGCTTGCTCCATTCTTACTTTGGAAAGCATTAGACTCTCCAAAGCTTTCTCCTTCGTGCCAACGCGAAAATTTCTCGAGCATGTCAGCGAAAACGCGCCTCCGCGTTTGGCATGGAAAGTTCTGTAAATCCCGTATGCGCATACTCATCGCTGACGACCAAAGAAGTGTGGGAACAACGTTGGCGGCGCTCGTTTCGCATTGCCAACACGAAGTCGTAGAAGTGGTTGGCTCCGGCCTCGAAGCCATCCAAGCCTACGATCGCTACAAGCCCGACGTTGTCCTGATGGACTATTGGATGGCGAAGCTGAACGGCGCCACCGCCTGCCGCAACATCGTCTCCAAGGACCCCGCCGCCCGCGTTATCCTCGTCTCCGCCTGGTCGCCCACCGAACATCCGGAGGATTCTGGCGCGATCGCAGTTCTCGCCAAACCCGTCGATCTCGAGCTTCTCGAAAAAGCCCTCGACGACGCCTCCCAGATGCTCGTCTTCCAACCGCCGCTCGCGCCCTCTCCCACGACGCCGCCAGCTCTCGCATAATCTCGCAGTAGCTTCGACACAGCTCCGCCGTTCTTGCCAACGCGCATGCTCATGTGGAGCCGCTCGTTTTCTCCTTCTACTTTCTACTTTTCCTCTCCTACGGGATGCGAAACGGCTTGTTCGTATTCGGATCGTTCACCAGCGTCCCGGGCGGAAAGCCGCGAACATCGATGATGAACTTCGGATCGTAGGGACTCTGAACGAACCCGGGCTTGCCCGGGATCGGTTTCCCGTACGGCAGCGGTCCGCCTTCGTCAGGACTACTCCGAAAGTCTTCGCGAGCAGGCGAGCGCGACGTAGGTGGTTCTGGAGATGGTGACATCGAAGGTGTCGGCGATCTGTCTTCGTCCCGCAGATCGGGACTACGGCGTAATATAGACGGAGGCGACACCGGTGTCGTCGCATCCGCCGTGGCTGGCGGCGCCGCGTTGCTTCGCAGAGCGGCAATCAACGCTTCGGGCTTCGACCGTTCGTCCTGCAATTTTCCATCGCAATAGATGCGGACGACGAAACCCCCATAGCGGAGTTGCTCCGGTGAGCGGCGAAATGGCCGCCGCTGAAGATAAGTCGCCGCCAAATATTTCGGCGCTGGATCGGCCCAATCCCGGATCGGAGTGAGCCATTGATAAGTCACCTGCGCATCCGTCGGCCGCATCTCGTTATTGCGATCGAGATCGAAGAACAACACGCGGATCTCGATGTTGTCCTTGTCGGCCGTTGTCCGGGCCGTCATTCCGATGGTGGCGACAATGAACGTCTCGCCCCGAAGTCCCCTCTTCTCGGTCTCGGTAACGTCGGTGATGGCGATCGATCGCTCCAGTTCGCCAGCAGCAGGAGTCGCAGACGGCGAGGTTAATTGGATGCCAGGCGACACGCGGGCGACGGCTTTGTTGTTCGAGGCCGGCGTGGTCGACGGCGATGCGACCGCGATTACGCTCGTCCCCTGATTTGGCGGAGCGATTACATGCCAGAAGCCCACAGCGGCGAGCGCGAGAACGATGCCGAGAGCCGCCGCGACATAAAAGCGCGCCGATCCGAGCCTGCCCCAAAGGAGGCCCAACGCACGCAAAAGTTGATTCGTTTCGGCAGACAAGACCTTCCCTGTAAGTTCGGATTACGGCTCTCTTTCGACCCTGCCGCGTCTACTTTCTACTTTCTACCTTCTACTTTGCTTCCGTGAACCACTCCGGCTTCAAATGGCTGGAGAAAAGCTACGACCTCAACCTCCTCGCCGCCGCCGACGGCACCCTCTACATCGACATCGGAATCTGGGGCACCTCGGAAAGCTATCGCGCCTATTACCTCGATAACCTCCGCATCACCATCACCGAGAACTGAGGCGCCGGGCCGCCCGCTCGCGAACACTTTTCGGAGTAGCCTCGAAGGCGGACCTGCCGCCGTAGCCTCGTGCGGAGGCGGGAGACAGATGAAAACAATGCTCAGGGACATTCTCTAAACCCCAATCGACGGCACTAGCCGACTTCGGCCCGACCAATTCCGCGAATCGGCCACCGATCACTTCTCTCAACCCCTCAACTTTCGACTATCAACTTTCGATTTGGCCAGCTCGAAATGAGTTCGTCACAGAATCGTTACATTAGATGTCTTGCTCTGGTTCCCGTCTCCGGTCTGCGTTCAAGACGCCATCTTCCAGCCTATATCCTCCATCCTCCTCGCTTTCAGCCGTCCTCCGAATTGAACCATTCGGCGAAACACGTCGAGGATTAATCTATCGCTGACCGCAGCCACCTGAAGATCTTTTCCGATACGAAGGACGGATCTGCCGTGACGAAGCTCTGACTTCTGATCCGTTGAAGAAGCGGGTTCGCCCTGGAGGACCGGGCGTGCTGCGAACGCTGGTTCCTCTTCGTGGCGAGCATAAAGGCGGAGCGAACCTCTCCAACGATATTTCCTGATTCAAGTCCGACACGCTGTATTGGGAAGATGATGGCGATGTTATCACTTTCCGTTTCGACAATGATGAGACGAATTTTTCTCTTGGAAACCTTAGGAAATTGAACACAGAATGAGCCGCGTCGTGATCTGGCGACGGAAGACCAAAGATTCCTCGTAGAACGCCACACAGTAGCCGAAACTATGAACGTCCCCCTATTTCAGCCTGTACGTTGGAGCGATTTACTCTCGGCAGCCATCCGGGCCGCTCAGACAATAACACGAACAGGCGGGCGGCGCAGACGGGATATCACTCGATTAAAGCAGACCGAGATAGAGAAAACGGCAATCTTCACGCAATTGTATTATAGATTGCGTGAAAAGATTGAGCATCATCCGGACGGACAGGTTCACGCAGCGTTCATGATCGGAGAAGAACTTCGGTTTTTCTTTGGGGCTCCCGCGGTTATCATCTTTCAAAACGGGCTTTGTGTTCATCGTTCAGTCGCGATCAAGGAGATGACGAAGCTAACGCAGAAGCTTGGGGGAAGTTTACCCCAAAGCGATTCTCCGACATGCCGCGTCGAGCATCTTTCATTTAGCAGAAAAGACCTCGAAGAGATTGGAGGCAATGACAATCTCAGCGAGTGTCGAATCTTGGTTGCCGCGAGCGGATTGGGAAACCGCGCCCAGTGGACAATGTGGCTATTAGCCGGAAAAGCTGAAAACGAGAGATTAAAGATCTTCGAGCAACAAAACTCCGAAACTTCGCTCGAGTTCTGGCGGCTCATGGGATCACTGTTGGATCTTGCCCGCCCATCTCATGACGAGCCTTCAGTTAAACTCTCGGCACTAATACCCCCTATTGCCGGGCCTGACCCAATCAATTTTGTCAAAAAATACGAGGAACAGTTTCTGCCCTTGGATAGCATTCTCGAACCGCTTCGCCAACGGATAACGGAGGAACTGAAGCAAGATCTTAATGTTAATGCAAGCGGCGTTTCGTGTGTGTTTTCGGTTCGTCACCTAGAGCGGGATGCGGTCCATTTCTACCTAACGGCTAGCCAGGTCAAGGAAATCGTACGCTCGACTGAGGATATGGATACCCTTCGAGCCTTTTCTTCCTTCTGTTACGGTCCTGGTGACGCTCTCAGTGGATGGGTGATGGAAACAGGGGCCTCCCTCTATCTCGAGAACTTCGCCGAGTCTAATATGTGGTCCCGGTATATTGCCGCGAGCGGTTCACGGAGAGATGAACGTGAAGCACAACTAAATCGCGTTTCGAGAATGTTTCGGGTTAACAACGGCGATCTACGACATGCGTATCTAATTCCTGTGCTCCTAAGGCAAACAAGCAACGCCAACGGCACGCCGCTTCTACGCGCTGATCTCATATTATCTATCACACTCTCAAAACAACTCCAACCGGAGATGAGACGGCACATCTTCGAATTGGTCCAGCGCTTGGGAACTGCCGTGGGAATCGCACTTGGTGCGCAACGGAGATATGACGCCGCTCTCGCACGAGCAGCATTTGCAGAAAAAGTGCAACCTCTCACCGCTTTCATCACTCACAACTTGCGAGGCAGGAGCGAGGCTCTGTCTACTTTAATTCAAAATGATGCTGCGATTTCGACTGCGACCGAAACTAAATGCGGCCATATCATCAGAGACATCGGTGCCGTATGTTCGATCGTAGATGAATATCACAAATACTTAAGCGGCGAAGCGCCGCTGAACCGCGTGCAAGTCGCCAATTTTTATACCTTTGTCGACCAAGTTTGGCGCGACTCCTGGGCCGAATTTTTGGAAGTTGACCCGGACCATTGCGAAAATATTAAGAGGCGATCGCCTGCACCGTCGGTTTCAGCCGTTCCCAACAGCTTTAGAATTCATGAGCAGTCATTCGCCTTCCTGCTCCGCCACTTAATGGGCAACTCGATTAGAGCTCTCCGAGGCACCTCCAATGGTTTCATCAAACTCGCGATCGAATACTCTGCCGAGACGGAAATCGTGGAGCTCCAATTTGTAGATAATGGCCCTGGAATGACGAAGAGCACCCGTGACGCCTTGCTGCAGGGCTCTCAAGTATCTCGCGAGCCCGGGACCAATACCGACAAAAGGAGCGGCAAATCTGGTTTCGGCTGGTATTTCGTTCGGCTGTTCTGCCGTGCCCATGATGCCGCGGTGGCAATACCGTGGACTAACGATGAGAGACGGAACGAATGCGCCGTACTAGTCCAGTTCAATCTCCTAAATCCCGATCTAGAGCAGTGACGAAACATCGCATAGTTAATCCTGGCTTATGAAAAGAGAAAAACAACTGAACGCGGTCGTGATAGACGACAACCGTTCCATCGCGCGTGGCCGCTCAGACCAACTTTTGCGATGGAACTTTAATAGCACTCCCTACCATCGTTGGGCTGAAGCAGAGGTCGATTTAAAGAGCGGTCGAGACATCGATCTGTTGCTGATTGATAATGAGCTTAATGAACTCGATACGGGCATCCAGTTGGTCGGTCGACTGCGTTCCGCGGGTCATCTAGCTCGTTCTAAGATTGTGGTATTTTCCGGCTCAGGAGGTTCGCTTGAGCCGGCAGACAAGAGCACCGCCGAAAGATGGGCAATGGACGTCAATACTAAGCCCCTTGATCTTCCTTCGTTGATGGTTCGTCTCTTTCCGGATGCCAAATACATCTCTCCGCAACAACTTCGAGAAAAACAATCTATTCTGCTAAGGGCGCTGCGCTGGTGCGAAATCCATTCCGGTTTAGGGCAATGGACGGGTGTCGTCGTAGGACTTATTGCTTTAGTCGTGGCTGTTCTTGCGATTTGGATCCCGCTTTTACTGCAAACCAAGGACGCGGTCGCTACGGGACCAATTCTAAAAGTGCGATTAGCAATAAATCCGGTACCGCTGGGAGCTTTGCCAATTATCGCTGAGAAAAGCGGCTACTGGGAGAAAGTTGGGTTGGACGTGGACCTGATTTCCTTTCCAACTGGAAAGGCGTCGCTCGATGCAGTTCTCGGAGGCGGCGCTGACTTCGCGACAGCGGCTGAAACACCCATCATGCGAGCAGGACTGGCTGGGTTTTCTCCAGCCATACTTGCGACGATTGCTTCTTCGCCTGATGACTGCAAAGTCTGCTATCGCCGGGATCGCGGGATTATCAATCCGGCAGATCTCAAGGGCAAAAAAATCGCGACTGCTTTCGGCACCAGCGCCGAGTACTTCATGGATGCTTTTCTCAGCCATCATGGTATCCGACGCAATGAAGTGACGGCCCTTTCCATGAACCCCGCGGAAATGGTGAATACCTTGGTTAGAGGTGACATCAGCGCATTCTTCATCTGGGAACCATATCCTTTACAAGCTCGGCAAATTTTGAAGAATAATTCAGATGTTTTTCCCACCAGTAATGTCTACACAGAAACTTTCCAAATTGTTGCTCGCAGGGATTATGCGCAAAAGAACGCTGAACCGTGCAGACGATTGCTACGCGCACTTCTGAAGGCAGAGGAACACGCTGCGACTAACAAACAGGACGCAGCAAAAAAAGTGGCGGCATTTACGCAGCTAGCCCCCGCCGAAGTGGATGCAATCTGGAAGAACTTTCAATTTCGCGTCGGACTCAACTCTGAGTTCGTCACGTTGCTTGAAAAGGAAGCCTCCTGGGCATGTTCCGGTGATCCATCGCTCCCCACGAACATATCTTTTCGTGAATTCTTATGGCCTGGACCGCTGAATGAAGTGGCGAGTGATCGCGTCTCAATCAAACCATGACTGAATTGACTACTGCTCACAGGGACTCCGCGTACACCGCTTCACAACGGACACTTTGCGACTGCCTCGCTCTAGGTGGTTCTCAATTTCACAGTCTGTTTTCGGGTTCATTGCGCCCGCTCCGAGACTTTCGAGGAGACATGTCTCCGCTTATCGAACTTGGACTTATTGAAGCGTCTTCCGGTGAAGCCCGAGCTTTCACACCCATCGTCGCGTTTAACGATTTATTCCTTAAGTGCGACTCACCCTCTTCGGAGCTTTGGGAGCGCGTATTTCCGCTTTATGACGATGAGTCTCTTCTCCTAGCTCATTGGGTCGAAGCGAAACGCGGAGAGCGCGTGTTAGAGATCGGAACAGGGGCGGGAGTTGCAGCTCTAAAATTGGCAGCTGAAGGCGCTGAGAGAGTAATCGCCACGGATATTAGCCCGCGGGTTGGTGATTGTTTTGCGTTCAATGCAGAATTGAACGGCTTAGCCGGCAAGGTCGAGTATGTAAATAGCGACGTCTTTGAAAACCTCAATGGTGAACGGTTCGACATTATCGTCAGCAATCCGCCGTTTGTTCCCGTTCCCGGTGAAGCGCGATACTTTCTTCACTCGGATGGTGGTCCATTCGGAACCGCAGTACTGGAACGCGTTGCGCTCGGGTGGCGGAATCACATTTTGCCCGGCGGGCGGCTCTATGCGATGGCGATGAGCCTTGGCAATTCGTGCGGATCGCGCGTTTCGAGAGTCTTTCCAGACGCTAAATTCCGGGGAATCTATGACACGCCCCACCTAAAGCTGGATGAATACCTTAAGATGTTTCAATGGGTCCCCAATTGGAAACACTGGGAAGATGCTTTGGCTGAAATGCATTACGATCGCATCGGTTACTTCGGTATGACAATCGGTGCAGACGCCGAGGCGAGTTTGGATCGGTTGCAAGGCATTATTCGCTCGCGGAGAGACGAGATTAGTGCGATGCCGTGGGCTGACTATAGCTGGAGCATGACTGCCCGACTTAAACGTTATGGGCGCGCGCACCCTCAGCCGTGACGCAGCGTTCTAGAACGATTCTTTTAAGGGTTACTGTCGCTGCAGCAACCGTTTTGTTGTGGCAGGCTTTATGGAATCTAATTCAATGGGAAGCGCGTCTCTTTCCACCGCCCTCCCGAGTCTTTGATACGTTGGGAACAGATATCCGTTCCGGAGATTTACTTGCCGACGTTGTGGCGAGCCTGCGCAGAGTGGGCATTGGCTACCTTTTAGGTGCGCTCATCGGAGTGTTTTTTGGCATTCTTACCGGGACCAGAAAATGGGCTGACGCCGTTTTTGGCAGCCTTTTTCAACTTGTCCGCCCGATACCACCGATCGCGATGGTGCCGTTGGTCGTTCTTTGGTTTGGAATTGGCGAGCTCGGAAAGGTTTTGCTGGTGGCTGTCGGTGTAATGTTTCCTGTCTGGCTAAACACGCATCTCGGGGTCAACACGATTACCAAAGCACATCTCTACCTTGTTCGGAGTTTGCGAGCTGGTTACTGGAGCCAGCTCTGGAACATCTGGCTGCCCGGCGCAGCGAGCTCGATCGCCGCAGGCTTGAGGATATCAGTCGCCTTGGGATTTTATTGTCTTATCGCCGCTGAAATGACAGGAGCGCTACGGGGATTGGCATATCAAATCGAGCTCGCGCATCTCGCGTATCGGGTAGACCGAATGATTGGTCACATGCTCGTACTGGGTGTTTTGAGCTTTGTCGCTGATGGGTTCGTGCGACTGGCGTTAATGAGATTGCTCCCCTGGACCGTCCAACCCGAGCGAGACGAAAGATGAACACGATACTCACGTTAGAGAATGTGTCGGCTGGATACGAAGCACAGAAAATGGTTTTGGCCGAAGTATCGTTGAAAGTCACTGACGGCGAGGTTGTCGCTCTGTTTGGGCCATCCGGTTGTGGGAAAAGTACGTTACTTTTACTCATTGGAGGTTTTCTGTCACCGGCCGGAGGAACCTTGGAATATCGGGACGAACCTGTCATTCAACCCGACGATCAACGCATTCTTCTCACGCAAACTGACTCAACGTGGCCGTGGAAGACAACTCTAGAGAACGTTGCCTATCCGTTGCGATGCCAGGGACAAACAAGCAGGAATGCTAGGAAAGATGCAGCTCGGTGGCTTAGTGCCGTGGGGCTTGCTGATTCGTTAGGGATCTATCCAGCTGAGCTATCCGGAGGAATGCGGCAGCGCGTGGGTGTCGCCAAAGTCTTCGCTCTTCGGCCCCAGCTCCTTCTTCTAGATGAGCCATTCGGCGCGCTAGATGAGTTTACGCGGCACTCTGTGAACGAAGTCTTTCTCAATCTCTGGCGTGAGAATCGGATGACCACACTGGTCGTAACTCATTCCCTGAATGAGGCGCTCTTTCTTGCCGATCGGCTAGTAGTCTTGGGTGGCAAGCCCGCGCGCGTCGTTGGAGACTTTCCAGTGCAATCGCCGCGGCCGGCGAAGGTCGAGGAAACTTTTTCGCCAGAAGCGGATTCCCTGAGAGTCGAAGTGTTAAGACTTTTGGCAGGGACCCGCTGAGGCAAGAACACAATTCAGGCGCCCCTTCGCGCAGAGAATTTACTCCGCGTCATCGCGCTATCGACTAGCGAGATTTGGCAGCGATGCTCACCAAAAACCCCACGATCGAAATCGAAAACAGAAACTGCACTATAATTATCATACGAACGGTTCTTGAGTTTGGCATGATATCTCCATACGCGCCTCCCACAACGCTCGTGACGCTGAAATACAAATACTCGACAAATTGCCATTGTGGTTCACCCCGCTCTATTCGCTTCAACTCTTGCTCCAATCCAGAAGCCTCGAGTCGCAGACGGTTCATCTCCTCTTTCAAATAAAAGTCGAACGCCTCAACAATTTGGGCGGCACCTTCCACGCTTTGCGGAAAACCGCGATCGTCGTAGAAGTTCTCGGGAATGTTTAATCGAATTGTGTATTCGAACCCTTTGCTGTCTGGTCGTCTCTCATCAGTAAGCGAAATTGTAACGACCTGTTTGGCACCTCCGGGGTCCCACCAAATTGTCAGATCGATACTGTCCTCCTCATAATTCAAGAACATGCTTCCGCGAATGGGAACACGGTGAGCTGGAGTCGTGGAGAGCTTTCTGATTCGCGATGGAAAGGTTTGGGCTATTTCGATCATGCGTAAATCTGCGCGTGTTGCGGCCAGAGTTGCGGCGATGTGCTTCCGATCCATGCCCAATTGCCGTTCGATGATCGTCGTATTGAAAAGCAATGCTCCCGGATCTGCCTTATGGATTCGCTGATAGATGACTGCAAAGACAAAAGCTTGAAACAGGTAAATTCCAAAAAGAACGAGAACCGGATAACGTATGCGAACGCGAAACCTCATATTACCTGTCGTCTTCAGTGCGATTTAAGACTCTCCTTAACATCGCAGAAGGTAGCGGGATTGCGTGAGCTAGCGAATTAGGATGTAGTGATTGGTAAAGGACACATAGCGGCATGTCGCTCTCGCTGAAACTCTGCTTAATTTATTTCCTGTCGGAGCTGCTTCTCACCATAACAAGACGATCCCGGAGCCAGACCGGCACGAAGCAAGATCGGAGCACGTTATGCGTGCTCTGGATGGTGATCATGCTCAGCATTGGGGCGGGGTTTTCGTGGCGATGATTTGGCGTGCGGGGGCGCTGCCGTATGGGCAGGTGTTTGAGGTGGCGGGCGTGGTGCTGTTCGCGGCGGGATTGAGCTTGCGCTGGTGAGCGATCATTACGCTCGGAAGATTTTTTACGGTGGATGTAGTGGTCGAGAAGGATCATGAGGTGGTGGAACGCGGGCCGTTCCGTTAGTGCGGCATCCGTCGTATACCGGCGTAATGGTGGCGTTCGTCGGCTGGGCGATCGACCTTCAGGAATTGGTGGGGATGATTTGAGACGGGGTGAGGCTCGACAGGTGGAGAGGCCAGAGGCAAATTAGAAAGTCTAAAGTAGAAAGTAGAAAACTCCGGAATGAACACGTAGGGCTATGAATATACTGGGATCTTGTCGGCTGGTGCTTTTACTGGCGGCGCTGTCCCTCCTTCGCGAGGCTACGGCGTGGCAGGGCGAGAATGCGGGTCCAAGTTCGAGTGGGCCGGAGCCGGGGGATTTGAGGGCGGCGGGGAATCCGCCTTCGCCAGGCTACGGCGTGACGGAGCGGACGCATGAGCGTGCAACTGGCAGTAGGCCGGAGCCAGGCGACTTAAGAACCGCAGGGCGGATTGAGTTTCCGATTTCGGGGGCCGCGGCGGTCCGGCCTGAATTCGAGCGGGGGGTGGCGTTATTGCACTCGTTTTTTTATGAGGAGGCGCGGCGGATCTTCACAGGGGTGGCGGAGAAGGATCCGAATTGTGCGATGGCGCAATGGGGTATTGCCATGACCTGGTGGCATCCCATCTGGACGCCGCCGACGCCGGAGGAAATGAAGGCGGGCACGGCGGCGATCGATAAAGCCGTGGCCATGATCCGTCCCGCATCGCGGGACGTGACGGACCGCGAGCGGAGATTCATCGCGGCGTTGAGTGCTTATTATCACGCGGCGGATGGGCCGACGACGGGACCGGTGGGGCAATCGTGTCATGGGCCGGTCGGATCGCGGGAGCGGGCGCTGGCTTATGAGAAGGAGATGCGCGAACTGGCGGAGAAATATCCGGACGACATGGAAGCGCAGACGTTTTATACGCTTGCGATCCTGGCGGTCGGCTACGCGACGCCTAACGACACGATGCTTTCCAAACAACTCGAAGCGGCTGGCATTCTCGAAAAATTAAGGGCGAGAAATGCGAATCATCCGGGGATCACTCATTATTTGATCCATAGCTACGATTATCCGGCGCTGGCGAAACGCGGGCTGACGGCGGCTCAGGTTTATGCGTCAATCGCGCCATGGGTGCCGCATGCGTTGCACATGCCGTCGCACATTTTCACGCGGCTCGGGATGTGGGAGGAATCGGTCGCGGCGAATCGGGCGTCGGCGGACGCGTCGCGCGCGTATGCGAAGGTGCGGCAGCGCGAGGCGACGGAATCGGAGGAGCTGCACGCGCTGGATTATGCGGCTTACTCTTATTTGCAGGAAGGTGAGGACAACAAGGCGAAGGAGATCGTCGATTTCGCGGCGACGGTGCGCAAGACGAACCCGGAAATGGAATTCACGGCGGCCTATGCGCTGGCGGCGATCCCGGCGCGTTACGCGCTGGAGCGCAATGATTGGGCGGGCGCCGCGGCGCTGACGATCCCGAACGTACCGCATTGGTCGTCGTTTCCATTCCTGGAAGCGCTGATCGAGTATGCGCACGCGCTCGGACGCGCCCACACGGGCGATCTCGACGGCGCGCAAAAGGCGATCGAGCGGATGCGGCAGTTACGCGATGCGACGACGGATCTGAAGTTCGATTACTTTAAGAACCATCTCGATCTTCAGATAAAAACGGCAGCGGCGTGGGTGACTTACGGGCGCGGCAAGAAGGAGGAGGCGGTCGAGGCGTTGCGCAAGACAGCGGAGTCTGAGGACATTCTCGGCAAGCATCCGGTTTCGCCGGGCGCGCTCGTTCCAGTGCGCGAACAACTAGGCGGGCTGCTCTTGGAGCTCGGACAAGCGAAAGAAGCGCAGAAAGAATTTGAGGCAGAGCTAACGATCTATCCGGGACGGTTCCGCGGACTGCTCGGTGCCGCATTGGCGGCAGAGAAAGCAGGCGACAAGGATGGTGCGCGTCGTTACTACTCGAAGCTGGCGGCGCAAACAGGAAAGGCCGGCGATTCGCGAAGCGAGCTTGTTCGCGTCCGGGAATTTGCCGCGGCCGTGCCCAGCAAGTGACGAGTGAAATATGACGCTGTCTTCGAAGCTCGGGTTGGTCTTTTTCGCGTCGGAAGTGCTACTCACTATAACGCGCCGATCGCGAAGCAAGACTGGAACGAAGCAGGACAAAAGCACCCTTGGGATGATTTGGGTGGTGATCGGCCTCAGCATCGCGGCGGGAATTTTCGTGTCGAGTTCGAGTTTCCTCTGGGCCCACGGAGTTTGGATGTTTGAACTGCCGTCGGGAAACGGTGTCGCGGTTGCGGCGGTGGTGCTGTTCGCGGCGGGACTGATTCTGCGGTGGTGGGCGATCGTGACGTTGGGAAGATTTTTCACGGTGGATGTGACGGTCGAGAGGGATCATGAGCTGGTAGAACGCGGGCCGTTCCGGTGGGTAAGGCATCCGTCGTATACGGGGGTGCTCCTGGCGTTTGTCGGGTGGGCGCTGACGTTGTGGAACTGGGCGGCAATGGCGGTGGTGCTGGTGCCGATCTTCGTGGCGTTCGTCAGGCGGATGAATGTGGAGGAAGACGCGCTGTCGCGGGCGTTGGGAGAAAGGTACGTGGAGTACATGAAACGGACCAAGCGGCTGATTCCGTTGCTTTACTAACCAGCGCGTAATGACGAATGCCGAATGACGAATGACGAAGGAAAATCCACAGAACGAAAAGGCTGATCCCTGGCGTCTATTGAGCCTGGCGAGGATAGAGGATAGCGGATAGCGGACGGAGGGACCTCAGAGGTCAGAGGTCAGAGAAAGAGCGAGCGTAAAAGGAACGGCATCACGAATCCCGCATCCCGCGTCACGTATCTCGTATCGTGCGCTTAGTTCCCGATCAGACTGACTTTGTCGGCCACGTTGTCGCCACCGATTTTCGTGTAGTGAACCCGGACCTTTTGGTTCGTGGTTAATCCGGCGGCCTCGATCGGTTTTCCGTCGGCGTCGGCGTAAGTCACGGTTTTGCTGAGCTTGAACTGAACCGGGGCACTCGGGGCCAGGGTTTCCAAGACGATGGCGACGCCGGGCGTGTATTCTTTAATCGTACCCGTCATCTCGGCGCCGGTTTTCGGATCGGGACTAGCGGGCTGGGCGTGGACGATGGCAGCAAGTATAAGAGCGGCAGCGGAAATCGAAAATCTTTTGATCATAGTTTTCAGGGAGTGTTTCGCATGCCGAGGGTCACGCGGACGCGTGATGCCGAAGCGAAAATGGAGGATCGAGGATGGCCGCGGGCAGGGCGGATCCGCCTTGGTCCTGCAGCGGCTTGGACTACGGGGTGACAGGGGAAGCGTTGCGCAACGCGTTGGGTGACCGATGCGCGGAATACATGAAGCGAACGCGCAGATTGCTGCCGGGCGTCTACTGAAGACCGCGCAATGACGAATGACGAAGGACGAAGGACGAAGGAAAGAAGGAAGAATGGAGCGAGCGGTGCGAGTGACATAGACGGCTAGGCCGCGATGAGTAGCGGCCGCAACGCAGCCGAAGACGATGCCGGGCTTTCAAAGCGCAGCGGGAGCGGAGGGAATCAAAACGCCCAACGCTCAATGTCGAATCAAGACAGGGAGCCGGCAGAGCTTCTCGTTTCTCGCATCACGTTCTTCGTGAGAAACTGCGGCTTAGGCCGGCGGCAATGAGATAAAAGAGGGCGCCGGAAAACAGAGTGGCTTTGAGGCCAAACTGAATGGCGATGATCATGGCGATGACAGAACCGAGAACTGTCGAGGCCGCGTTCAAGGCCCAGGCCCACTCGATGCGCTTACGCGAGCTGACCGGTCTGCCATTCACATCCGTTCCAGGCTCGAACTGTGGGGCGATGGCCCTGAGACCGGTGGGAAACGGTATTCCCATGACGAGTCCGAGCGGAGCGAGCAGCAACAGGCTGGCGAGCAATTTCAGCGGGAAGACGATCCCAAGAAAACGCGGGAGGAGGAGAGGCAACGCGACAACGTACGCCACAACTAGTGCGCCGATGATCAACGCCGCCAACCAGACTCGCCGCGGATCGGGTAACCATTTGCGCGACGCGAGACTGCCAATTCCGGAGAAGAGCAGCATCAGGAAGACGACCACCGTAAGGGCGTAAATGGGGTGGCCGAGGAACAGAACGAATCGTTGGATGAGCGCGATCTCGACCATGATGTAGCCGAGACCAATCGAGACAAAATAGAGGAGACGCCATGGGCTTTCGCCTCTGGCGGGGGCATGCAACACGAGAGGCAGGAGAAGGAACGCGAGCACGGCGACCAACGAGATGCCGAGCAGAATCAGCAGGACGAGCACGCCGAGGTTCACTTTCCAGTCGAGCCCTTTCTCGAGGGCCGAGTGCGAAATGAGGTGCCGCAGTTTGAGCGTGAAAAAGAAAAACGGCGCGTCGTCGGTGACCGGGCTCACATTGTATTCGTAGAGCCGGGCAAACCCAACGGGGTTCCGGCTTTCGATCAGCGCCGCGAATGCGTTCCCCGGGCGTGACGGATCAGTCGGATGAACACCGGCGAGCCGGGTGCGATCGGAGGGCGAGTAGATCAGGGCCACGCTCTTGAACTGCTCGAGGTGCCGCAGAGTGGTCTGCTCTTCGTCCGGCGTAAACGGCGTTTTCTTCGCCAGAACCAGCACCGCCTTGCCGTCTTCATCGAGCGGGCCGTCGCTGATGACGATAAAGTGCCGGGTCACGTCGCTGGCCCCGATATCCTGGAGAACGGCGATCGCGTTTGAAACGAGGCGCAAAGCTTCGCGCGGACTTTTGAATTCCCAGCGAGTAATGGCGAGGATCCCGTCCGGCTTGAGATGATCGAAGTATTCTCGAAAGGCTTCAACGGTGTAGAGGTTGTTTTCGCTGAGCGCGAATGCGCCGGCTGCGGTCGAGGCCCAAGTGTCCACGAGCGTCATCTGGACGACGTCGTAAGCGTCGCGGCTTTGGCGAACAAAGGAACGGCCGTCGCTGACGTGGATGTGCGCTTCGGGCCGATCGTAAAGGTGCAATGAAATCTCGGCGCAGCGGCCGCGCATGATGTCGTTGGCGATTGTCGAGTTGATCTCCGCGGCGGTCACATTTTTGCTCCCGGCAGCAACCGCCCGGAGAATGTCCTCTCCGCCGCCCGGCCCAATAATTGCAAAATCCCCATGGGGCCGAAGGGCGTTCACGAGCAAGGGCACGGCCGAACTGTCGTGCTGTTCCCAAAAGGTACCGTGAAAATGCTCCGGCTCGATGGTTGGGATGTAGGTGGAGGCGTCGGCATCGATGACCACCGAGCGCAGACCGTTTACGTTCACCACTTCCACGCGGGAGATCGCGTTCCATTTCGCAAACTCAGTGAAGGCCTTGTCCCGATACGCGCCCTTGGCGTAAATGACGTCGAATACCGCGCCATGGGAGTTGAGCACCAACAGAGCGACGAATCCGACGCTGAGGGCCGCCGACGTATTTCGCCAGCCGGCCGTTTCGCTCCAAATCCCGACGCTGACGGTCAGCGCGAGCGCGGCGGCCAGAATCGCGTTGGGCGCCCCGAGCCAATTCAGGGCGGGAACCGTAAGCAGACAAGCGACAGCGCCGCCGGTCAGGTCCGCGCCGTAAAGGCGCGGGATTGCGCTGACGCTTCGGGCAAAGGCCGTTGAAAGTAGAACTCCGCAGAAGAGAAACGGAGCGGCGCAGGTGAGATAAAGCAGGGTGAGCTTCGCAAAATTCGCGCCAGACAGCTCGAGCGTAATTCGACTGTGCAGAACAACGAACAAGGCCAGGACGACCAACAAAGATCCAAGCAGACACGAAGCACTCGCGACGACGGCGGTGGACCATTGGGCGAGCCAACGGCGGCGAACGAAAGCAAATACGCCTCCAGCCCCGAAGCCGAGAAGAGCGATGGAAATGGCGAGAAAAGCGAAGTGGTAAAACAGCACTACCGAAAACAGCCGCGTGAGCGACAACTCCAGCAGGAGAGCGGCAAAACTTACCAGGGCGACACCGATGAACTGCGCTTTGTTTTCCGGTTGAGCTGGTTCGGTCATCATCTTCGCGCCAGATTTGGATGTGCGGCCCCGCAACGGCCGTTAATGCCCGTTCGTGGGGGACGAGGCCAGCCGCAAAAATTTGCCTGCCCAGGGCTTCAACCGATCCCGGAGCCGATTCGCGATGTCGAAATTGAGGGAAGGGGCGGGCAGCACGAATCGCGGCTACGGAAGATTGTAGACTTCGATAAGGGCGATGCCGGTGGTGTTGTTCTTGCCGCGGACGATCGCAGTGTAGTTGCCGGGAGAGAGAGTTTGCACAATCGCGGATTCTGCGTCCGTCGACGGCGCGATCGTGGTGGCTTCGACGGTGGCCTGCTGGCTCGAGCCATCGGAGGCGCGGATCTTCCAGTTGTCGTTGGATTGAACAAGAGCGCCAGAGGCGTCGCGCAGCTCGAGGGTGGGATCGGCGAGCGCGCCGGCCACAGGGATGGATGGGCCGAGGGCGCGGACGATCACGTTCGAGGTACCGCCGGCGCCGACAATCACGCCACCGATAAGAACATTGCTGTTGGTGCCGACAAATCCGCGGGTGCTGATATTAGCGAGCTGGGAGTTAGCGAGCGGTCCGAGATCGTAAAGCTCAATAACGCCGGTGCCGGTGCCACCATTTTTTCCGGCGAGAATCGCAGTGTATGGGCCGGGATTCAGGTTCGCAAGAATAACGGCTTCGTTGTCGTTTGCCGGCGGAAGAGTTGTGGCTTGGACGGCGGCCTGCTGACTGGAGCTATCGGAGTTGATTTTCCAATTGTCGTTCACGGCGATCGTGGCGTTGCCCTGATGAAGTTCCAACGTGGGATCGGCCAGGACGCCGCCGACACCGCCAAGTGACGGACCCATCCCGCGGACCATGATTCTCTTGGAATCATTTCCCGTAATAATAAAGCCGGCGATCAGGACCTGCGCCGCGGTCTGGACGGAGTCGCGGGAGGAGATGTTGAGAAGAGGCGGGTGGATGAAATCCACGATCGGTTTGCGCGCGCCATCGGTGAGCGCGTTACAAGTGCCGAGGCCGAAAATGTTCTCGATCGTGCAAAGAACATTATAATGGTCGACACCGAGCCCCGGCGCGCGTTCGACGGCGCTCTCGCTGTACATCCCCGGCCGGATATTTTGCCCGCTGAAAATCGTCGCGATTCTGTTGGTCGCCGTGAAGTCATCTTCGTCCCAGGTGACGATGAGGATGCTGTTGTTATGGGCGGCCCAAAACCGGTATGCCTCGAGGTTATTCTGAAGCCAGCTGTCCGCCGTCGCGATGCTGCCGTCGTGCATGTCGTTCTGCTCGTTAGGCACGACAATCGAGACGGTGGGCATGGTGGCGAATCCAACCTCGGTCGTGGGAAAGGTGGTGAACGGCTGGTTGAGCGAAGGGGCGAGATGGTTGCCGGCGGGAGCGTCGGCCGCCTGCCAATTCACCGCCGGATTATGTTTCCGCTGATATTGGTTCTGGCCGGCGACGGTGGTGAAACTGTCGCCGGTGAATCCGACTGAGGGCAGGCTCTCGGAATAGGTCGCGAAACTCAATCCTTTGTTGATTAGAAGAGCGCCCAGATTGGGAGTCGAAAACGGGAGACCGACGGGCGTCGCGTCGCCGGCAACGCCCTGGTTCGCGCCGGAAAAGAGATCGAGATAGTTGGGCTGACTCGGATGTTCGACGGCGCGGGAATTAGTCAGAACGGCGCCGTTCGGAACGAGGACGTTGTTGATGTAGGGCGCGCTCGGGTTGCCGATGATCTCGCTGTAAGCGTGATTCTCCATGATCACGATCACGACATGCGACGGCGTTGCCGCGGCCTTCTGGGCAAGAGCGAAAAGAGCGATGATCGCCGGGAGAATGACCCGGGCGCAGCGTGCAAGATGTCCGAGCCAGAGAGAATGAGCGACTTCCATATTTGTGATCCTCGCCGGTGAGACTGCAGAAAAGACGCGCCGATGCCGATAAAGCTTTTCGACCGTTCCATTCGCTTCACCGGGCGGTAAGATGGGCGCGTGACGGAGAAGGAAGAGGAGATCGCTTCCGCGATGCCGGCGGACCTGGATTCATTGCCGAGACTGAAGGGGTTTTGGCTGCGCGGGATCGAGATGACGCGGTTGGAGACGTTCATCGGCGCGGCATTCGCGTTCGCAGTGACGATGCTGGTGATCTCCAAGGGCCAGGTGCCGGATGATATCCAGGCGTTGCTGGTGGCGTTCAAGAATGTTCCGGCGTTTCTAGCGAGCATCGCAGTGCTGAGCATTTTCTGGCGCGGTCATTGGCTCTGGAGCCGGCGGTTCGGACTGGAGGATGGGGTGTCGATTCTGATCAGCTGGACGATGCTGGTGACGATCCTGATCTATGTCTATCCGCTAAAGTATATGACGATGTCGTTTCTGGTGCCGTTGCAGAGGACGTGCTATGCGCGCAGACGATCCGCCTTCGTCAAGGCTACGGCGTGACTGAGGATGGCGGAGTGGCGCGAAGTTGGACTGCATCACCCGGCAGGGCGGTTACCGGGACAGGAAATATTGCGGATCATCGACGTTGCGATTGATAAAGTGCGCACATGTGAGGCACATCGGCGGGGGATTGCGATCGATAATACGCTGGCGCAGTTCTCTGAAAGCCTCTCCATGCCAAATGTCGCGCAGCGAAGATTTTTCCTCGGCGAGCGAACCGTAGGGATGCTCAGGACGGCAATCGGGGTAAGGCCACACATCGCTTTTGGAATCGATGAAAAGGCTATCGAATGGCCGAGAGCAAAACAGATACGGTTTGGCAACAGTTGTGGCGCTAAACGCGATCCGGCGCTGACCGATCTCGGCGCTGCGTCCATCGATGCCATGGGCAATAGCGTGCACCGTCACGCGAACGTCGTTGTTGGCTGATAACATTTCGCGTCTCAACTCGAACGTCCAGCCGGCGCGAAAGAGGTGGGGATACTGCGGAAACACCTGCCTCACATCGGGACGCGAACCATTCACAATCCGGGCGTCGCCCAAGTCGATTAAGCCGCGGCTGTTGCCCACGCGCTCGTGCGCGAACGGTTCCCGCTCGATGCTGACACGGGCGATTTGGATTCGATCGAGCGCCCACCCTTCGAGTTGGATGGCGTTGTTCGCCGCTGGTTCCTTGTCGGCCGGATGGTCGATGGAACCAAATGGCAGCGCGGCCAACTTCTTTGGCTTCGGTGGAGCTACTTTCGGTGTTTCGCGGGAGACCGCACGACGAAGATTCCGCGGGATCCGGCGAATCTCTCTGACGATCTTCGCGCAGACGCCGCGAGCGACCTTGGCCGGCTGCGTCGAATGAGTTTGTCTCGGAGAATCCTCCGGCTTGCTTCGCGGCGGCGGTATCGGAACCGGATTCTGTCCAGGATTGGTGGCGCTTACGAATTGTTGGCCGTTAAAAAAATCCGGAAACCCGATAACGGAAACGCTCTGGGACTGTTCGACGCGCTCGAAAAAGCGTTGGAAATGGAGGTTGGCTCGATCGCGCTCCTGCATGAGCGTCTCCCCTTCCATGTGAAGGCCGCGCATCATTAAGAGATGGCGGGCCGCGATCCACTCGACGCCAAGACGTTCAGCCAGATCCACAAACAGGGGGAGCTCCTCGAGATTTCGCCTCATCAAGACTACGTTAAATTGCAATTGAGGCAGGCGGCGTCCAAGCTGGATTTTGCGAGCGGAGAGGTATTCCAGGTTCCGGAGCAGACGGTCAAATCGAGCACCGCGCCGAATGTATTCGTAAGTCTCCCGGGTCGCTCCATCGATGGATATCTGCACTTGGGTAACGCCGGTTTCGAGGATGGCGTCGGCCACCGCGGGCGAGAGGAGCTGGCCGTTGGTGAGAAACAACAACTGAGGAACCGAGTAACGAGCCGCGACCTTGAGGATGTCGATGAAATGAGGCGACATCAAAGGTTCATTGCCCGCCGAGAGAATCAACGTATGGGCGAGCGGCAAGGCAGACGCGGCAATTCGTTCGAAGTCAGCCGGCGAAGTGTGATGAGGTTCCTGGTGAAAAACGTGATCGAAACTGAAGTGGCACATTCGGCAGCGGAGGTTGCATTTATTCGAGATGTCCCAAATCACTTTCAGAGTCCGCTTCCCAAAAGGGGCCAGCTCGGCAGCCCAGTCCCGCAGGCCGTCGGGATGTGTCGGCGGGGAGCCGTGCATGGATTTGCTCATGGGTGGGCAGGAAGTCGACAGCGTATTCCCAGCGCGGATGAAACGCGAGCCGGAATTAGATTTTGCGAGAGGCCACGGCGGCGGCAAAATCTTCAAAAAAGTTGAAGATTTAGCGTTGACGAAGCGCGCGACCCCACTATGTTGCTGTCCCGCTGAAATGCGGACTCCGGGGGTTCCCCAGAGTGTTCTTCTCTTCGGGCTCATGGGCGAGCCGGTTTCAATCAGTCAGCTGATCGGATCGGATTGGATCGTGTACTCGAACAGGAGAAACGCGATCTTTGACAATGTAATTTTGGATTCGTATCACGACGGAATTAGCGGATCCAAAAGGTGAAGTAAGTCAGCGAAAATTGAATTGTGCGTTATTCGTTAAGTTTTCTTTGATTCAAAACTTTGGCCGGTTTCACGATCGGCAAAAGATTCATTGATCGAACGAACCTGTCGCCGCTCACGAGCGGTGACGGATTAGAATGGTCAGATGCTGGTGCTTAGCGGCACCGGCTTCAAACTTTGTCCCCGAAGCAATTCGGGGCTCCAAATTTTAACGGAGAGTTTGATTCTGGCTCAGAACGAACGCTGGCGGCGTGGATAAGACATGCAAGTCGAACGAGATTACTTTCCGTAGCAATACGGAGAGTGATTTAGTGGCGAACGGGTGCGTAACACGTGGGCAATCTGCCTTAAAGTGGGGGATAGCTCGGCGAAAGCCGAATTAATACCGCATGTGGTCAGGGGAGACATCTTTCCGAAACCAAAGCCGGGGCAACCTGGCGCTTTTTGAGGAGCCCGCGGCCTATCAGCTAGTTGGTGAGGTAACGGCCCACCAAGGCTATGACGGGTAGCTGGTCTGAGAGGACGACCAGTCACACTGGAACTGAGACACGGTCCAGACACCTACGGGTGGCAGCAGTCGAGAATTTTTCTCAATGGGGGAAACCCTGAAGGAGCGACGCCG